>Ga0265798_10000389_pt1 | contig 77721 bp, 68 predicted proteins | sample P3T30metagenome_FD_192430 | JGI IMG/M metagenome (GOLD analysis project Ga0265798, IMG submission 192430) | Plant litter microbial communities from East Loma Ridge, Irvine, California - P3 T30 | ecosystem: Environmental > Terrestrial > Plant litter > Unclassified | place: USA: California... | reverse complement strand
GCTCCTTGGGCAGGCGGCCGAGGAGTTCACCCTGCGCTATGCTTAGATTCTGGAGCTGGCGGAGGCCCCCCCAGGCCGCCGGGATGGAATCGCGCCAGCTGTTTTGCCAGAGTTCCAGGCGCCACAGCTCGTGGAGTTGGCCGAGCTCTGGAGGCAAGGGCCCGGTAAATTGGTTCTGCTGCAGCGCGAGCACATGCAAGTCAGGAAGCTGGCCGAGCGTGGCGGGTAGCCCGCCGGTGAGCTGATTTTCTCGCAGTTCTACCTCGTGTAGGCCGGTGAGCCGGCCCAGGCTAGCGGGCAGCCGACCCGTGAGGTGATTGCTGGACAGGTGGAGGCCGACCACATCGCCCCCGGCCAGGCTCACGCCGTACCAGTTGGCGGCCTGGGCCAGGCTAGTGCCCTGCAGCCAGCCCGCCTGCCGCGTCCACTGGGCGCCGCCGGTGGCGTAGTAGAACTGGCGCAGCACGCGCAACTCCGTCGAGTCGGCTACCTGCCCCTCGCTGACGGGCAGCGCCTGGGCCTGGCTCGCTCCAGAGCCTAGCAATAAGAAACCCAGGCCCAGCAGTAGAAAGCGTAGGCGAAGCAGAAGGGAAAGGGCAAGGGTAGAGGTCCGACGCATAGAGGCGGGCAAAGGCAATCAGAAAAAGAGAAGGCGTCACATACGTCCGGCTTACTTGCCGGCGTAGTGGTACTGCTGCTGAGAGAGGATGCGGCCCTGCTCGTCGCGCGTGCGCACCAGCCGGCCCAGCCCATCATACTCGTAGAACGTGGTGCGCCCATCAGGACCTGTAACAGAGGTTTCGCCCACTAGCGGGTCGTGGGTGTAAGTCGTCAACTGCGAGCCCACTGGCCATAGACAGACATCATCTACACGCAGAGGACTGCTGCCTGCCGGCTTATTCAACTGCACTTGCCCGCCCGCCGCTATGTGGAAGCGACCGCGGAACTGTCGCCAGTTACCCACCGTCGTGGCAACCGGTTGCATACCACTGCCTAGCCAACTGCCGCCCGTTAACTGCACCTGGGGCGGCGTAATAGCCTGCACCCAGCAAGCGAACTCGTAGTTGCCAGCAGGTAGCTGTCCACGACTCAGGCTTGTTGTGCCATCGAGCAGATAGGCCCAATGACCCGTGCGCCCCCCCAACACCCGGTGGGTACCGGTCGAGTCGTAGCGCCAACGCCCAGTAGCTTCCTCCTCAAAGCTGGTACTAGCTAGTTGGGCCCAACTAGCATTCACGGCGTGCGCTGTTAGGAGTTTTTGGCGATAGCCGTACTGGTAGGCTACTGGCCGGCCACTAGGTAAGAGTTGCTGTTGCACATTCCCAGACGCGTCGTAGCGCTGATGCGCTACGACGGGATAATAGGAGGCATCATAGCGGAGCGAATCACCCCCAAAGTCCTCGTAACTGATAGGTATCGTTACGCCGGTCCCTCCCTGAGAGACGTACTCTCGCAATGGCAGACTTAACTGCTGCGTGAGTTGCCGCAGCGTCAGCGAGCGCTTGAGGGCCAGCGGGGGAACCCCCTTGCGGTAACGATACCAGGCAGTTTCGACGGGCCGATTCAGAATATGGTGTTGCTGCTCCCATTGCAGCGCCTTCAGCGTAGGGTTTGCCGTACCCGGTGGAATGAGCGCTGGGCTCAGGTGATAATACGTGAACTTAGTCAGCGTATCCCCGGCCGAAGTTGTTGTGCGCTCCCGCGTGGGCAACAAATTGTCGTCGTTATAGTCAAAAAGCTTGACGGTGGTGAAGGACAGCTTTCCTTTGTAAAGCGTTTCTTCTGTTTTAGTCAAATAAACGCTGGCTGAATAGTAGTGGTAGGCAATAATTGCGTTCAGATTCTGGTCCTGATCCCCGAACTGAGAGGGTATTTGCCCGGAGGCAATCGTAAAAACACGGTAGCCGGTAATGATAGCCTGGTGCGCATAAGGTGCCCACGTTAGATGCTGACCAGGCGCGAACGTCGCGTTGGCTTGATACGTGTACTTCTTTTCTCGGGCTAGGGTATAAATTCTATCTTCATTGATAAAGTCCTGTTCCCGAATCAGCTTACCCCGCAACCACTCAAAGCTGGTTGGAGGTGGGAAGGGATACTGATTGCTCGCATCATCATCATCAAAGGGCGAATTGTAATAGTAAATCGACTTGTGAGTGGTCGCCCCGGTGACAGGCCCAGTCAAGGTTGTTACTCGTGGGTAGGCGGCTACACAACCACTCGTTAAGCCTACCTGATTTACACTATTTTGCATGTATACGTTGTACGTGCAAGTAACAAGTTCCCCGTGCTGCTCGCTGTAGCGTTGCATGCGGGAAGTGAGTTGAGGCAGACTCAATAAATAGCCAGAGCTAATCCCGAGAGAATCATATTGGTAATAGGTTGTGCTTGGTTGCCCAAAACTCGTAAGGCCGTTGTGAGTAATTTGTTTGATACGGCAGCCCCCGACAACCTGATTTCCCGCTGGAATTATTTTTTGTGCCTGCACCGTTAGGCTCCCGTAATACTCGGTACCGCCAGCCCCTGGGTCACTACCAGGATTTGCGTTTTGGAAGCCTCCTACTGCAAAGGCAGACAGGCGGTAAGTAGTACCACATGGTAAAGACAGAATAATGGGGTCATTAACGTTTGACACCGATGTCACCCCCGAGGTGGCACTGTAGTACTCGTGACCCGTAATGGCATCCCGTAGAGTTATACGCGCACTACCGCCCGAAACGGTACCTCCACTATTTACACCGCCCCCAACTTCTCCTCCTGGATAATCCCCACTCCCGCCTGAGCCCCCCCCCGTATTAACCCGTGTTGGGTCTGGAAATCTATAGAATACACTGACTTTGCGTCGGTTACGTGGATCACCCGGAATTGTAAAAACGGTATCGCTTTGCACGGGCGAGTTTCCCTCTGTAGACAAAGCCAGCACTTGACCGATAGTTTCTAGGGTATTGGCGAAGCGTTGTGGGTAATAGACCGTATTAGCCTCGTAGGTAAACGTACTCGTTCCACCAGTAGGATAGGTGATTTGTCTAAGCATGCCCAGCGTCATCGCCGTGCTATCTGAATCCCGGTTGGCACCCCGATGATTGGGACGCACAATCAAGGTTTGATTACGACTTTGGTTATTGTAATAGCCCCACAAATCCTGCGCATAAGAGTTAATCGGGGGGAAATTAATACGGGCTGCAAGTTGATAACTAAAGTGGTAGGCCGGTAGTCCTACTTGGCGCACCGAATCTAAACGTAAGCGTACGTAATCTTGGGGAGTTGTACCAGCAGGTAAATTAACAGCCGTAGTAGGGGTGCCGAAATAGCTATGGTAGAGCTTAAACTGCTTTTGAACGACCCCTGCGTACTTCACGGCTACCTCAGTTAATCGGACGCTCCCGAAACCATCGTTACCGGTCAAATCCTGCCGATCATTTGCGTACGTAAAATCCACGGTTTCCTTCCGACAGCTAATCTGCTGTAGAACCTGAGTCCTATGCTCTACTCGGCTGATACAATTGCGAGGGGGATAAATATTTTTGCAGCTTCCATCGCCCTGTGTAAGCGTAACCTCATACTCAGTTAAGTCAATAGGATTATTATATACTTCACTAACTATTTTATAAGAGAACTTTACGGTATCTTGATAAGGTGTTATAATTCTGGTGAGAAAGTACCCTGTAGGCCCAGAAAGAATTGTGGCCCCGTCGACGGGGCCGCAACCAACAGGGTGGGAAATTTCTGTTGATTCACCACCCGTGAAAAAGAAGCTATTTCCCGCTTCGTCGGTGATAGTAAAATCCTTTAGTTCATTCGATATCGCTCGTTCTATGGTATAGGCAATATGAAGGCTCTCGTAAGGCATCATGCGTGCTACGCCCAGAGAGTCAAATACGAATTTACCGGAGTGCCCAGGAAAAGAGTACGAATATATATCGGGCTCCGTATCAATTATCTTTTTAAGGGCATCATCACTATAAGATTGTAAGGGACCATTACTGAGCGGGACAGGATATGGGCTAGAGGGAATGCGTCGCAACGTCCTTATCCGGGTATAGCCATCATGAAAGTCACTTTTGCCGCCCATGATGGTGTGCCCAATTACACTTAAGCCAGTACAACTCCAGCCTAGACCTACGTTACTTGCCCGCTCATCAACACGCAAACCAGAACTATGATAAGATAAATCTATTGGAATACTTAGCCCTTTTACACTTATTAAATGTAATGGGACTTTAATATCAGGTATTCCTGTGTGATAACTAACAGGAATAGATCCATAAGTTCCTAGTTTCGCGACCGTTGGGGATGGAGGAAGCGCTTCATAGCTCTGCATGCTACGAGGTGCTTGTGCAGAGGCGACTATACTACTGCTGAAGGCAGCTAGTAGTAGCCACCAAAATCCTGTAAATAGTATAGCGAACTGCTTTAGAAGCCCAGCTGGGCTACGAAGCGTATTTTTAAAAATACTTGATTGTATTGAATGTTGCATATGTTATACAAGCAGCACCTAGCACCAAACTTGGAAAGCACAGTAGCTAATGTGTTGAAAGTTATTGAAATAAATGTTTTTAGTAAGCAAAGATATAAACGCCTCAAAAATTTACCACCAGTTATACAATAAAATTATGTTATTGACTGAAGAAAATAATTTTCTTAGCCAGTAGAATTAGGCCGCAGCGCAGTAGAGAGGCCGGGTACTTATCTTTTCTTGCTCTCAGGTAATTGCCATGAAAAAGCCCAAGACTGAGGACCAGAGTATGTCTGCTTCACGTTAGGCCGAAGCTGGTATGACCGTTGCCGATGCATACAAACGGTCAGCACAAAATATAATTGTGTACTGGTTTATAATAAATTGCAAATATATCAAACATCTTAACTGTTCAAGAATGTGATTTATATTATATATAATTCACGCTAAAATTCTTTTCTGCATGCCCAGATTTCTACTGTTTCTTTTCGCCTGCCTGCTCCCCCTGTGGAGCCCAGCCCAGACAATACCGGCCGATAGCCTACCGCAGACCGAAACGGGCCTAGCTTACCGCTACGTCAACGCTACCTACCTCACGCTGCGCGCGCGACCTGATGCGACGGCCACGGCTAACGCTATAATCGCTGGCGCCAGCCGCGTGCAACTCGTGCAGGAGCGGCCAGATGGTTGGAGCCAGGTGCAAGTGGACGAGCACACGGGCTACGTACGCTCCGATTACCTCGTTGAGGAGCAGCAACACGTAACAGCGGACGTAGACTGGGCCGGCGTGGAAGTGGCTGAGGGTAGCACCTACAGCAGTACAAGCGCAGCCCCCCACCCTGCCCCGGCCAGCCATAAGGCTAGCCCAAAAGTTTCGACTGGCCCCAAGGTCTACATCTGCGGCAACGGCCGCACAGAGGTCTATCACAGTAGTGAAGACTGCGCGGCCATGCGGCGCTGTACCTACCAAACGCTGGTTATGAGCCAGCGCGAAGCTCAGGCTTCTGGCTTGCGCGGGTGCATGAAGTGCTATTAATTAACCGCTCAAGTATAGCAACAAGAAGCCCCGACTGTTGAGCCGGGGCTTCTTGTTGCTATACTTCAGTAGTGCTTAGTTGACCAGTAACCGGATGGCCTGGCTACCCGTGCGCACCACGTAAACGCCACTAGCCAGGCCCGCCGGTAGCGTCAACTCCGCCTTGCCAGTCGCGTCAGCGGTGGCCGTGGTAACTACCCGGCCCAAAGCATCGAACACCTGCACCTGAGTACCGGCGCCCGCGCCCACAAGCGTGGTGGCAGTCTTAGATGGGTTGGGATACAGAGCCAGCCCGGCCGCGGCCGGCGTCAAGGCCACCACTTGAACGGCCGAGTAGGCGCTCGTGCCGTCTTGGTCGACGCTCCGCAAGCGGTAGTAGAGAGTGGCAATACCAATGGCGCTGGCCTGAGCATCGAGAACGGCATAGGCGCGAGGCGTGGTGCTGTTGCCCGCAGCGGGCACCGATTGCAGCAGGGTAAACGTATGCCCATCGACCGAACGCTCGACTTCAAAGCGGTTGCTGTTTACCTCGCTAGCCGTTTGCCAGGCCAACTGCACGGTACGACCACTAGCCTTGGCCGTGAACTTGCTCAACGTAACGGGGAGCGGGGCAGTGGTGAGCGGGAAGGCCGTGGCCAGCTGAATATCATCCACCACCAGAGCAGGCGAACTACTGCCCTGCCGCAAGGCGAGCGTACCGATGTCGGTGGGTGACGAGGTACCGCTCACACTTACGTCAGGCGTGGCCGATATGCGGTAGAGGCTGCTGCTTTTCGGGTCCGGGTTCACGTAGAGCTCGCTCGTGCTGAGGGCTTCGTCAAAGCTGTACTTAACTAGCAGCAGGTACGGCGTGTTGAGCGAGTAGGTAGCGGTCGTGTAGACGGCCGCACCGTTGTCGCTGACGCCGAACTGAATGGCGTTACCCGAGGCGGCCTGACGCACGAAGACGCGGGGCCGGAAGTTGCTGCTAAGCGTGGTGGGCCCCAGGTGCAGGAAGTAATCACCCGTGGTATTGACGCTGCTCACAGTCACCACGAAGGACAGATACACTGCCGTGCGGGGATAAACAGTCGTGAACTGCCGGCTTACGTCCTCGCCGTTGGCACGTAGCGCGGCCGAGTTACCCTTGCCATCGCTGTAGCCAGCGTAGGTGAGGCTGCCTGCGACTGTAGTAATTGGGTTGCTACCGGAACTGTGGTCTTTCCAGCCGTTGGCAGTTAGGGCCGTGCCAGCCGCATATTCGAAGTCCTCGCGCAGCAGCAAGGTGGGCGGCAGCGCCGGGGTGGTGAGCGTCAGCGAGTCGGCGGCGCTCGTCAAGTAGTTCTGGGCGTAGGGGGTGCCGTTCAAATCCTGGTAGTCATACACAGCAAACGAGTAGGGCGTGTTGGGCCGCAGGCCTTTGATAGTTACCGTGTCCTGGGCAGCCGACAGCACGACGTAGGAAGCGGTGCCCAGCAGCTGCCCTTGGCCGAAAACGGAGTTAGCGGCGTAGGCCGTGGCGTCCTGCGGCTTGACGGCAACGGGGCCGTTGAGGCGGGCCAGCACCAGGTGCTTGACGCCGGGCTGGCCGCCACTGAAAGTAAGTAGCACGCGGGTGGGGCGCTGGCTGCTGGCCGTGATGAGGGAGGGCATGGTCGGCTCGGCATCGAGGGGCTGCGACAGCGTCGTGAAGGTGAACTGCTCGCCGTAGCTCGTGCCTAGGGCGTTGGTGGCGTAGGCCCGCACGTAGTAGACGCTGTTGGGCAACAGGCCCGTGAGTGGGGCTGTGAAGATGCCCAGGCCGCTGCCGGCCACCACCGAGCCGCTGCTCAGGGTCGGGTCGGCTTCGAAGCCGTAGACCACCCCGCGGCTAGTCACGGGGCTGCCGCCTTCGTCGGTCACAGTACCGCCAGCAGTGGCGGAGGTTTTATCTACGTTGGTGACAGCAGTGCTAGCCACGGCGGCCGGGTAAATCGGGGTGGTACCGGTACCACTCACGGCTATGTCCTGCTCAGGCAGGCCGCTGGTGGTGAGCGCCACCTGCGGCCTGTAGGCCTGGGCCGCCAGAGGAGCAAAGCGCACGTCGATGGTGGTGGCGGGCACATTGCCGTTGGCATCGGGCGTGAGGGTGATGGCGCAGCAGGCGAAAGCCGTGGCGCCAGTGCGGATTTCGAAGCCGACGGGGGGCGTCACGATTAGCGGGCCGTTGAGCGAGATGCCCGAAACGGAGAACGACTTGACGGCCGAGGTACTCCCCACAGCCACGCTGCCGAAGTCGGGCAGGCTAGTAGCCGACAACACAAAGGCGGAGGCCGCCGGGGAAATGGTGAGCTGCACTGGGTCGCTGGTCCCGACCACGGCGCCGCAACTGCTGGTGGCCCGCGCCACCAGGTAGTACGTACCGGCGGCGGGAAAATCGCTGCCCTTGGGTTGGTAGGTGGCCGTGGTAGCCCCACTTACCGCCGTCGGGTAGGTGCCGGTGCTCGTGCCATAGTACCAGGCGTAGGTAGAAGCTACGCTGGCCGTAGCAGTCAGGACCGCGCCGCTGGTGTTGGTCGTAAAGGCCTGGGGGGCTGTGGAGCTAAGTGTAACGGGATTGCTACCAGGGGCTAGGGTCAAGGTCAGGCTCGTCCCGTTGTCGTTGGCACTGAACAGCGTGCCGTTGACCACACGGATACGGTAGCCATTGCCACTGGGCGTACCAGCCGGGATGCTGGCCGAGATGGGCGAGCTGGTCGCCGAGCCAATGAGGTTCTGCGTGAGGTCGGCGGGGAAACTGCCGCTGGCGTTGGAGAGCTGCGCGGAGTAGGTGCTGCCAGCGGCCACGTTGCTGCTGGTAAAGGCCACATTGAAGGTAGGGCTGCCCGCGCTGCTCGTAATACAGTACGGGCTGGCGTAGGCGCCGGTGGTAGTGCTAAGGCTGGGCGTGGGCGCGGGCGTAGTGCCGCCACCGGTACCCAGCGTAGGCGTGAGCACCAGGTTATCGAGGCCAATGGCTTGAGCACTGGTGCTGCTGCTGCCCGTCATGGTCCACCGCAAATACAGCGTGCTGCCGCTCGCCAAGTTCACGCCGGTGAGCGTGACCGTTTTGCTCGTCACGTTTGGAGGGAAGTAGTAAACCGGGTTTGGATAGGAAGCGGCGGTGCCCGCGGGGAAGCTCTGGTCCCCATCGGGGCGGCTAGTCCAGGCAGTGCCATCGGGGCTGGAAAAGAAGCTCCAGGCGTAGGTATTGGTCGCCGAGGCAATGCGGTACTGCTCCAAGTCGAACTTCACCTGCAAGTCCTGTATGGAGGAGCTCGTCGTATTCTGGATGGCAACCAGAACAGAGCGCGGCAACCCGGCTCCGGTTCCGCTGCTCGACAGAAAGCCCAGGGCCCGGTCAGTGGCGCTGGCCGCGGTGGTGCCCCCGTCACCAAAATTGTAGCTACCCCCGGTGGTAAAATTGTTTTTGTACGTCGTAGACTGGCTCGTTACGGTCGTATTGCTGGCCGCTCCGTAGACAGGCGAAGGCGCAGTTCCCGTTAGCTGAAAGCCAGCGGGTAGCGTCGCGGTCGTCCCCACAGTGGTAGCCGTACCCAGTCCATCAAAGCTCTCGGTGGTAGGCGTAGTAGCCTGGCTAATCTTAAGTGTATTCTGGGCCTGGGCCAGCAGCGGCAGTAGGGCCAGCAGCGTCGGTAGATACCGGCGCAGGGTAGGTAACGTAAAAAAGGACATGGGCAAAGGCGGGCGAGCCGCTAGCTAAGACGAGAAGGAAATATGACCGGGACGCTTACTGGGTGGGCCCGTTATCTACCTTGGCCTCCACCACGGCCTGTACGCTCGCGGGCAAGGCCGAGAGCAGGTCATAACCCGTAGCGGACTCGATGGCATCAACGCTGGTACGGAAGGTGCCCCAATCTGCACTGAGGCCGTTGTCGTTGGGCATGTCGACGGCAATGATGCGCGTGGTGGCGTCCACCCGGGCTACGTCATTGTTGCCGCGGGGCAGAATCACCACGACTTTCCACGTGCGCTTGGGCACCTGCACCCGACCCTGGTCAATCGTTTCGGCGTACACGAGGGTGCCATTAGTTAGCACACCAGTGCCGCCCTTACCGTAGCTACCGCAGATGATATACACCTCGTAAGGAGCGCCGTTATCTATAAAAGTGCGGGTGTAGTTTTCCAGCGCGGCCCAGGTCTGCTGATTGTTGCGCGGGGCCTGGGGCATCATGTTAGACATGAAGAAGGTAGCTGAGTTATCCTCTTTCGTATTCGTGCGGTCAGCCGACGGGCAATTGTGGCCGCGGTCGAAGCCGGTGCCCGAGTAGCTGGTGGACTGCACCTGATAGAAGCCGGTGGGCAGGCTGGGGTCGTTGCGAAAGTCGTTCTGGCGGTCGGCGCTACCGCGATTGGTAGCGTCCAGGTGCCAGCTTACCCAGTTGGGCTTACCCTGCGAGTTATTGTAGCCGACTACGTACTGCGACTTAGTCAGCAAGTAGTTATCGGGGAATTGGGTGTCGGGCGTGGCCCCACTGGGATTGCCGAAAGCCAGGTTGTCGTTGTCAGGGTAGGCCGGCACCTGCCCGTAGGCCGTCACCGTAAAGTCGTCGAGGTTGAGGCGGGCACTGCCACCGCTCACCTTGCGAATCTCGAACTTGACATTGCCGGGGATAGCCACGGTGAAGGCGGCCGTTTGCAGCGTGGTCGTGGTGCTGAAAACGGTGGACCCCACCTTCGACCAGTTATTACAGCTGCAGCTCTGGGCCTGCGCCCACAGTTCCCAGCCGCTACTGGCGTCGGTGCCATAAGCGGCGTGCCGGAGGGTGACAACCTGCGCGCCGCCCGATAGGTAGAAGTTCATCGTCAGCCGGCCGCTATTCTCGACGCGCACAGCCTGGATGCCATTCTTGTGGTCGTTGACATCAGTGCCGAGCAACGCGTCGGTAAACGTCCAGTCGCCAGTGCTGAGCGCAACGGTGCCGGTGGCATAGTCCGGCTTAGTGCCTGACTCAAAAGCTTCCTGGGTTGGTGCTACCGTTTGCGCAGCTGTTTGCCCGACATGGAGGGAAAGCAGGGGCACTAATAAGAGGAAGTAGTAGCGGCGTAAGGTGTCCTTCATAAAGCGGAAAACGGAGAAAAAGAGAGCAACTTGTGCGGCCGACTTAAGGCCACCTCAACAAAGTACGCTCACGTTTTTCCAATCGTGTCCCCCAGCCTAAATAATTGATTAATTGCTATTTATATAACATGCACCCTAATTATGAAAGCTCAATGAGTGTCATGTTACCAGTATGTTACCAAACAGAAGGCTAATAAGGGGCATGCTGGATACAATAACTTATAAATCAGTAATATAAATAAATTAAATAGTTATATTACTTAGCATGAAACAGTACTTTTCCAATCATTAATGAAATAAAGTGGTGGACTGGCTAGCTTCCTGCATCTACTTTCCTTTGCTCCTATCTTCGTGGCGTCTGCTGTCATGCGGACATTTAAAGCAGCGTGTAGAAGACGTTGCCCTGCGGAAAGCCCCAGTGCCAAGTACTGGGGCTTTTTTAGCCAGTAGCAGGTATCTGCCTGGGCTATTCTCTTGCTACTTAGCTACTTAGTTTGTAGGCCCCGTGTCGGCCTTAGCCTCCAGCGTACTCTGCAAGCTGGAAGGCAGGGCCGAGAGCAAGTCATAGCCCGTCGCGGCCTCGATGGCATCGACGCTCGTGCGATAGCCACCCCATGCCGAATTTAGGCTGTTGTTGTTCGGGGTGTTGACAGCAATTACGCGCGTGCTACTCGTGATGCGACCCACATCATTGGAGCCAGTCGGTAGCACTACTATTACCTTCCAGCAGTTAGCGGGCACGGTAACCTTGCCGCTAGCAATAGTAGTTTGGTAGCCCGCGCTGCCGGTGCCGCCCCGGCCATAGGAGCCGCACACAATGTAGAGTTCGTTGCCAGACCGCACCAACGTACGGCAATAATCTTCGAGGTTACCCCACGTCTGTTGATTGTTATTGGGCGCCTGGGGCATCATGTTGCTCATCAGGAACGTGGCCGAGTTGTCGGCCACCGTAGCCGTGCGGTCGGCACTCGGGCAGTTGTGCCCCCGGTCAAAACCCGAGCCCACGTAGTCGGTGGCCTTCACCTGGTACCACCCGCCGGGCAGGTCAGGGTCAGCCCGGAAATCATCCTGCCGGGCGGCGCTGCCGAGGTCGACCGTGCCCAGATGCCAGCTTACCCAGTTAGGTTTACCTTGGTCCCGGTTGTAGCTCACCGCGTACTGCGATCGCGTGAGCAGGTAATTGGTTGGAGAGGAGGTGCTGGCCACGGCGCCACTGGGATTGCCTAGCGCCAGATTCTCATCGGCGATTGGCGCAGGTACCGGCGCAACGGTATCAGTTTTGGCGCAAGCAGTAGCTAGCAGTAGCAACAGGGCTACGCTGACACGGGGTAGTAGATGGTTCATAAACTAAAAAACAGCAGGCAAAGATGGGGCATTGGCGCCGGCCCGCCTACGGACAATGCCAGCGAAAAGCGCTTCCTTTACCAAAATGACTTCATGCTTATAGATGCAGCAGCCAGCTAACTTTCGCTTACCACGCCCAGCCCTTACGCCCGTGTGCCCGGAAGAATGGCTGGAGCATCTACGCGCTTGGTGCGATGAGGAAGCTGATGGCCGTGGGCAGCGCTGGCTAGCCGGTAAAACACCGCTGGAGCCCGACCGGCTCTTTACCCGCTACGAGACGGTACCGTGGACTGCTTACGAAAAGATGCTTCGCCTATCAGCCTACCGGGTAAATAATTGGTTCCGCCGTAGGATGAACGTCGACGGGGCAAGGCCACTCGTGATGAGTCGTGCGGAATATTTAGCCTTGTGCCCGTTGCTAGCCGGCTGGCATGGGTACGAGCCGCCAACCACTGAATGGTAGTAGCCCCACATGACCTTCTACTCCTTCCGCCTGCTCTCCCCCGTCGTGCAGCTATACTTTGTGCTCAAGTACGGCACGTACCTGGCCCAACGCTGGGAAGAGACCCCCGTTGACCTCTACCATTTTTCCGATGAGGGCCGAGGCTTTTTTGTGGAGGTAGGCGTTGAGCACGAGCAGCAGGTGGTGCTCAGAAGCTTCGTGAGTAGCGTACCGTTGGAGGATTATAGCCACTCCGTGCAGTTGCCGGAATTATAGCTTTGGCAGTGCCCGCTGTAGTTGCTGCTGAAAGCTGGCCACATCGGGCCGGAAGTCAGGGTCATCGAGCAGGCGCTGCAACGGCAGCAAAGCGCTACACTTGGAGAGCATCAAAAAGTGTGGGGCAGTGACGGTCAAAAGCTTTTCGACGTAATTGAGGAAATGATAATTAGCCGTTCGAAGCATCTCCACCTATGACAGGCCCCCGCTGCCCCACACTTTTTGATGCTCTCCAAGTGTAGCGCTTTGCTGCCGGTGCGCACTACGTACATGCCACTCTAGCTAGCCCAGCGGGTAACGCAGGTCGTGCCCGTGGCTACCAGACGGTCCAGGGTATTGTACACCGTCACGACCGCGCTGAGCTACGCGTTAGTGAGGGTAGCCGAGACGCGGGTGGGATATAGGACTAGGCCAGCTGCCGTGTCCGTGAAGACCCTGGGACGCATGGGCTAGTAGCAAGATGTGTTGTCCTAGTCGACTTGGCGCAGGCGGGAGTAACGTAGCGTCGCGCTGGTAGGTAGCTTTCATCGAGCAGTCCGTAACGCGCGTGGTGGTGAGTCCACGAAGGTGATAGCTTGAGATAGCCATCACTAAACCGAAACTCGCTATGCGAATACGACTGCCAGAAAGTGTTGGATAGCTAGCGCACCAGTGAAGCTTGAGTCATAGTCGAGTGGCTAACTCGCGGGTTACTGAGAGTTGATACCGTAACGTAGTGGGCTGGCATTTATATCCTGCTGGTAGACTGACGATTGAAAGTATGAAAGAACATATTTTATTTAAGCTCAAGGACAGAATATAATATTAGGAGGTAAGGCAAAGAGGTTGATAGTGTTGTCATACGACAAACCAGTAAGCTTATGCGTTATGAAATTAGTCGAATAACGTACATGTTTACCTTATAAATATTTGTTAGTCAGTGAATTAACTGTGGCTTGTGCCTATATAGACACAGCTTATAAAAAGTGGTTTTTCGCGTTCCATCACCTTGCAAAACGGTTTTATTAATGGACTATTCTCATAAACAAGCGTGTTTTTTGCTAAAAAAGCTAGTAAATTCAACCTGTTTTGGGCTAAATAGGATGAAATTCCGTGTGCTGAATTCAAACGTACACAATTATGGGGTTGACTTATAAAAAGTGGTTTTAACTTGATTAAATCTAAAATAATATTTGTAAAGTGCAATTCATTATGCGTGCGAGTACGCTAGCGCGTATTTGTTTGTTTTTGTTTCTCCTTGCTGCATATGCCTTAGTTGTGGATAACCAACCAATTCTGAATTCTTAAAAAAAAGTACGCAACAAACTTGTGGTATTTTTTTTATTTGTCCTATTTGTAGGGCTCATAAGTAACTATAATTTAGTTACTTATGAGGGGTAAAAACCACTTTTTATAAGCTAAAAACCACTTTTTATAAGCTAAAAACCACTTTTTATAAGCTAAAAACCACTTTTTATAAGTCTAAAAACCACTTTTTATAAGCTAAAAACCACGCCTTTTTATAAATGTGGCTTTTACAAATGTGGATAACTTATCTTCGTTGCTCATTCCCCCTGCTATGGTTCCCTCCCCTACTACTGAGACGCCGCCAAGACCGAAAGAAATTCGTCATCACAACGCAATTACAGCTGCGCGCTATGATTATTCTGCTTGCCAGTTGGATATTATGTTCTTTCTACTGGCCAGTCTGGGACGCGAAGATGCACCTGACAAAGTATATACTATCTACCTAAAGGACATGGAAGCCCTTAGTGGCCGGCAATGGAACTATAATCAGTTGCAAGAGGCGACTGAAGGCATGGGTTCTCGCATGTTCAATATTAAAGAGCACGATAAAATCATTCAACTCTGGATGATGGATAAGGTGGTCTACGTGCTAGGAGAGGGGCACATCATCATTGAACTGACGAAATCAATTAGGCCTTATCTATTTGACCTGAAGGAGAATTTTACTTCCTATGAGTTGGAGTCTGCGTTGAGACTGACCAGCAAATATGCTAAACGGATATACCACTTGGTCAGTCAATGGAAGGATAAGGAGGCAACTCAGATTTATACCATTAAGGAACTTCGCTACATGCTAAACCTGCTTGTAGAAGAACCTACTAAGGGTAAAGGGAAGAAAGGGAAGACAAAAGAGACAGAGTCTAAAGAAGTAGAAGTTAACCCTGTAGAAAACAATGGATTAACTAACATCCTCTTAAGTGATAGGGATAAGGAGCTAAAGGAAAACGATAAGGCTAGGGACTTACTCACAAAGGTCAGCCAACTTAGGGAGCGCGTGCTGGATGTGGCCGTTACGCAGATAAACGCGCATACAGAACTCACCATAGATTATGTGCTGCTAAAGAAAGGACGCTCCTTTGACAGAGTCCGCTTCGATATCAAGCATAAAAAGTCAGCGTCTCAATCCCGCTCCTTCCAGCAGCCGGCTGAGACCGACCAATTAGCAACTGCCAGCAAGCACCTCGATGATCTTGGCATCATGTTACCGGCCCTGCGCAACAAGATTCTACAAGACCCTGACTTGGTCACCCAGTTGTTCAAGTATATATATGGACTTAAAACGGGAAAAGTAAAGGCTACTACAAACCCTGGCGGACTTTTCCTGACCATGGTAAACCTGCGTCCAAGCGGGCGTAAGACACCCTAAGCCCGCTTGCAAGAAGTGACCTCCTGAACCCGTGCATGGGCGTACCGCGGCAGTAAGAAGCCAAATGCTCAATTGGTGCAAGAATAACCGGACGGTTTATCCTGTCTGTTGGACAATGCCCTTCAAATTCCAGTGCCAAAGCTCAGACGATGTCAATCAGCAGGGTCTTGACGTAGGGCTTGGGCAGATTTTTACCAAAAATGGTGAGGACTACTTCCAATTTATTACCGGCCGAATTCGGCGGCAACAGTATCCGAAGGGGTACGCCCAAGGCCGCTGTGCTGAGTTTATGCTTCAAATCGCCCGGGTGGTCCGAAACAGTATACCAGTCCGCATCTGCTTTGACTTTTGGGTAGTGCAGTCGGGCGTAGGATGCAGGACGGGGGGCGACTGGTACTGAGAAGTACCCCCCGCCACTACCCTGGAACTCCTCGTAGACCCTGGTAGCTACTACAAAATCAAAGCTCCTTTTGATTTTGATTTCCACCGAACAGTCCTCCATGTATCGGTCGGCGATGTTGGTGATTAGAATATTTACTTTGTGAGCCTTCTGCTCATATAGATAATGCAAATCATCATCTTCATACGTCTCCCTGACCTTCGCCAGATTCACTTTTAGCGTTGCCACATCCCGGTCTTCATATTTCAGACTCATCCCTGGACCAAGTTGAAGCCCCTTTGCAAAGTTTGAGGGAAATGCAAAGGTCTCGAGCATCGACTTAGATAAGCCGGGGTAATTGTCTTGCTGCATTTTAAGCCGGGCCGCTTTAGCCGCCTCGATGGCTTCCTTGTCCGCAATTATTGCCCGGATTCGAATAGCTGCCTCTTCAGAAGGGGGAGTCAGCTCAGCCCAGGGTTGTAGCGTTGTGCATGGTTTACCATCGCTTTCAAACACGGTGTCAATCTTTCCCGTGAAATCATCTGCCGACTGCCGTTTAGCAAAGATTTTATCGAGGTCACTGCGCATCAAACGCATCTGCGACGTACCCTTGCGGATAAATCCGTCCCCACGGCGCAGGGTTTTAGTGTCCTTCTTCATCAGGTAAGGCTGATTGTCGCAATTGAATATGCGAAACACGCCAATCTTTTTACCCGCCACTTCCACATGGAAGTATTCAAAATGCACATCGGGCTCGATATTACTGTGCACCAGCTGGTAGTAGGTGGCATCGTCCATGAACTCCTCAATGCCCAGGAACACACGCTCGCTACTGGGTTGGTGCTTGACGCCCACGACGATGTAGCGGTCCTCCTCTAGCGCCGCGTTGGCCATGGCCATGATGTCTTTTAGCAAGTCATCAAACTTGTCCGCTTTGTAAATAACGGCTTTGAAGTCCAGGCCGGTTTTTTCGTTTTCGTATTGGATTAAGTCCGTCAGCTCCATGCTTTATAAATAGGTTACTCACTCAGTATCCAGGAGCGGCCCGCCAGCTACGCGCTGCGCAGTCAAGCAACTCCTCATTGACCATCGTTTCCACAAACCGCTGGTGATTAGTGCACCAGTGGTTGATTTACATGGCATCAGGGACGGGGGTGAAAGGGTAGGGGAGAGGATAACAAAGCTTCCAGTCGGGCGGCTGTGGCCGGTAAGCTGGACTTGCGCAGGTTGTCCAGCACCTGGGCCGCGGCGATGGGCGGATTCTTCAGCCGGGCCACTTGTTGACGAAAGGCTTCCAGCGCCTTGGCTGGGTTCAGGTCAATGAGGTTGCCAATGAACTCGTCCGGGTGCTGCACCTCAATATCAAACGTGCGGAGGTAGGGTACAGGAAAATCCTTGAGGTTAGCGGTCACGATGACATCAGCCTGAGACCGCAGCGCGGCGGCCAGCACGTGGCGGTCATCGGGGTCGGGCAGCGTCAGCGTGGGGATAAAGACTTCGTAGCCTTCCACGTCCGCATCCGGAAAGGCCAGGTTCATCATCAGCGCGGTTCGCTGCAACTGCGGGGCCTTCAGGTCAGCGCGGTTGGCCAGTAGATTACGACTCCATTCGTCCTGAATCAGGGCCGACCATTTGGGTTTGTACAACCCGGCCGAGGCCAGGCTCAGCAGCAGGTCCCGGATGGGCACAGGGTAAAGCACGCACGCATCGAGCACGGCAATAAACCGGGGCGAGTGAATCATTCGTAACCCAGACTTAATTCCTGCGCCTGCGCTGCGAGGAGCTGCAGCTGATGCTCCCGCTGTTGCGTTTGCCTGGCCTCGTAAGCAAGTAAATCTTCCAGCAGTACCCGGCGGTGACTACCCACCTTCTTAAAGGGTAGCGCGCCCTGCTCCAGCAGCTTGACCAGGTGCGGCCGCGAGACGTTCAACATATCGGCGGCCTGCTGGGTCGTCACTTCTGAATCGGAGGGAATCAGGGAAACGGCTTTCCCCTGCGCCATGCTCGAGAGAATAAACTGCAACAATTCCAGCGCCTTGCGCGGAATAGTAATGTCCGTTCCACTCTCCTGAATGCGAATGTTTATGCCATTGCGCTCAGGGCCGTTTTTCGCAAAGGCCAAGGCGAATCCGTACAATGAAGCACTGGCCACCTGCTGGTCCTGGCGCGAGGGTTTCTCAAGTATCGCTTCCATAATCGTATTGGTTATCGTTTGTAAACTTACAAACGAAACAAACGAAACAAAGATTTCCTGATTTCTACGCTACCTAAACGGGTCGCTACTGGGACAAAAACTGTACTCACGCTTGTATAATTACTTTTGACTACTGTTCTAACCGCCAGCTTTCCTCCTTTTGCCCATGACCTCAGCCAGCCAAGCCGCCTACCAGGCGCTACGGGACTACCTGAACTCGCTGCTCAGCCCCACCCATCCCGACCAGCCGCTGGCCGAGGTGCCGGCGGCCCTGCGGCCGGGCCTGGAAGCCTTCATGCGCGGCAAAACCGAGTACCAGGACGAGGCCGGCCGGCGCATGATTTACGCCTACAACTTGGCCGCCTGGGCCAGCGACTTGATTCACGGCGCGGGCCTAGCCGCTCCGCTACCCCTGGCCACGTTGAACGTGGCGGAGCTGCAAGCGGCCACCCGGTGCCAGGCGGCATGACGTGGGCCGAGATTGAGCAGCTGACCCAGCGGGTGCAACAGCTGCCGCCAGGTCAGCAATAGACCAGCCAGCAGCTGAGCCAGGTAATGGTATCGGCCCACTCCACCATGATAGAGGGCTCCCGCGTGACGGTGCTCGAAGCGATGGATTTTCTGCTGGGCGAAGCCCCCGCCCTGGGGCCGGGCAAGCCGCTGGGAGGCTACGACATGCTCGGCGACCACGCTCGCGCCCTCGACCTGGTACTGGCGCGGGCCGCCGCCCGGCAACTACCTGGCCCGGCCTTGCTGCGCGAGCTGGCGGCGGCCGTCATGCGCAGCACTGGTCGGGTTACCCATACCGCCTTGGGGACCGTGGACCCCACACAAGGCGACCTGCGCCGCACCAACGTGTTCATCGTCAGCTCCAGCTCGTTTCCCAATGCGCAAAAGGTACCGGCGCTGGTAGCGGCCCTCGCCAGGGAGCTGCGCGCGCGCATGCCCGCGGCGGCCACGCTACGCGAGCAATTGGAGCTGGCCTTCGAGGCGCCCCAGCGGCTGGTGAGTATTCACCCCTTCAACGATGGCAATGGCCGCACGTCCCGCCTGCTCATGAACTACGTGCAGCGCTACTACGGCCAGCCGCTAACCATCGTGTTTCGTGAGGACCGCCAGGCGTATTTTGAAGCCCTGGAACAGAGTCGGGTAGCGGAAGACCTGACGCTATTTAGCGCGTTTATGCGGGGCCAGCACGGCAAATCACTGGCCTATCAACTCTCCGCGGCTACCCCGCCCAGCCATCAGCTTTAGCTACTTTCGGCTCGCGGGTCAAGAGATGCTCCCGGTGGGAAAACTGGTTGGAATTATTCTGCCAAAAGAGTGGATTTACACGCTAAGGTCTAGCCAGGTCGCTAGCTACTCCACTCGACTGCTGCGCCGGCCAGCGGCAATCCAGGCCTGCAAATCTGCCCGGGTGAAGTAAAGTTTGTTTCCCCGCTTCGCATGGGGAATTTGCCGGGCTGCTACTAGGGCATAGAGGCGGGCTTTGCTTAAGCGGGTCACTTCCTGCGCTAAGGCAATACTGCCGACTTCAGAGGTAACAGCGATAGTGCTGCTACGCAGGTGCTTTGTTAGTTCTGCCAATAAATCTTCAATGTGACTCAACCGGCGGTCAATTGCCTCAAAAGGGTTATCCATAGACATTTACAATTATTGCTTGGATTAAAATGACCTAGCTATACTGGCCATCTTAAAGTCATAACTGGTATAAAACTTGTCTCTGCGTACAGAGAGCCCTGACAAAGAACCTAAAGCTGTGAATATTATTACGCTGCCTAGAGTAAGGAAGCAGAGCTCATTTGACTTGCCGCAACCCGTAATTCTCTATGAGTTAATAGTATGATTATGCTTACTCGTACTGCTTGGCCGCAGCTAGTAGGCGTTTTTTCATCTGCTCCCGTAAACTCGGTGGGGCCATTACTTCCACGTCTTCGCCAAAACTCAACAGCAGAGTTAGTAGCTCCTGAGTAGGTATAACCTTTAAGCTCACTTTCAACGCGCCGCTAGTCTCAGCCTCTAGCTGCTGAGTAGGATGTAGTGGCTTGGTTCGCACATACTGCCCTCTACTGGGGCTGAATCGCAGTTGTACAAGCTCTGGAATACAATCCTCATTTGGTAGCGATACCCCTACGATATTGGCAAATCGACTGGCAATACCATCTGACGGCAGTAAGTAAGCTTGCTTATTACAAAGGACAAGCTGCTCAACACGGTCCAGTGCGTAAGTACTCAGTCCAGGTCGACCCGTGCCATGCCCTATTAGGAACCAGCGGTGGTTATACTGCTTCAACAAGTAGGGGTGTACGATGATATCTAGGGCTTGCACTGCCCCAAAGGGACGATACTGCATCTCCAACACCTGTTGCTTCTGAATGGCTTGGTATAAAGACCCTAAAAAGTGGCTACCTACGTAGTTAGGTACCTGCTCAAACCAGATAAGCTGCCGTGCCGGCTTGACCTCTGATTGCGCTTGCAAATGCCCTTCCACGCGCTGGGTCAATTCGTTCAGCTCGTCGCCCAACCCCAGACCTTCAAACTGTTGCAGCAAGCCTAACACTTGCCGCAGCACAGCCGCATCATCACCTACCAGCGGGCTTTTGAAGAGGCTAAAATTGGGCTCGTCGTAATAATATCCCTGGTCGCGGCTGTATATCAAAGGCGCATTGTATTCTTCACGTAGCGCTTTCAGGTCAAGATTGAACTGGCTTTTGCTAAACGTCCGTCCAGTAGCCTGAAAGAAGTCATCGCTTACTTTCTTCAACAACAGCGCGGCTGTCCAGCGTACTTGTCGCCGTTGCAGACAGGCGTCAATCAGGCGAAAGCGTAAGCTAGGCGTTTTTACGACAGGCATAGATTAATTTGAAAAGTTTTTGTCAGTGCAGCTAGGATGCATTGACAGGCAGTTGGTTTGCAGCATGAACCAGCCAGCTACATTTGTCGCCTCAGCATTTTCCACCGCCCCAAATAAACACCCGGCCGGCCTTGGCTCTGAGCTGGGCACTACCTGCTGCCCACGTTGCAATGGCAGCGGCTACCTGTCACAATTTCGCCATATTGAAGGAGGCCGGTGTTTCCGTTGCGGCGGAGCCGGGCAGTTGTCGGGGCGGCGGGCAGCATAAAAAATTGCTTTTTTTAGGTCAATGCAGCTAGACTGCATCGTGGCTTACCATCTTTGCCTCATTAGCGGCTGAAGCTACTTAAGCTTCGGTCCTAGCTGCCCGCTAGCAGCTTTGCTTCCTGACACTACCGGCCGCCGAACTGCGGCGGCCGCTCGCTCTTTGAAAGTACCTGCGTCTGGGTTTTTGACTTCGTGCGGCGTTGCGCCGTGCCCGTTCTAGCAACGGCAGCGTTGATAGTTGAGTTGAATGATTAATTTGATTTTAATTATTTGATTTAATTATTAATTTTCAGTCCACTCTTAAATTTTTAATTTTTGAGTTTAATTGTCTGTTTTCAATATCAGACGTGAAATCTCCCGGCAGGTACTTTCTCAGCGCGTTTTATTGCCTTTTATGTCCGACCAAACGCCTCCCCCGTTGCCTGCTGATACCCCGGACGTGCCCACGCACCGTCCCGGCCCGCCGGCCCCCGAAGAGGCCACCAGGTTACTGAATGCCCCCGCCTGGGTTACGGACGAAATGGCCGCCGAAATACTGGCCGACTTGCAGAGCGAGGAAGCTGATGCCGAACTGGCCGACGCTTTTTCAGGGGAAGACGACGACGTGTTTGCCGAGTTGGGCGACGCTTTCTCGGATGCAGATGACGACGTGTTTGCCGATTTGGGTGATGCTTTCTCAGAGGAGGACGGACTTGCTGGCCTGCCGCTCAAGGACTGGGGTTTTGCCGACGAAGCGGCCCCAGCACCCACGCCGCTGCTTGCCGCCGTGATGCCGCCTAAGCCGCGTCCAGTAGCCCTGCATACAACAGGTGCGGCCACCCACGCCGACCTCGCGGCTCCGTTACGGGTAGCTACCGATGCGGCCACGCTGGCCGTCGCCCTCAATGCGGCCCTGCAACACGACGTGGCCGAAAATCCGAAGCACAAGGCCAAGCCTGTGAGCGCCCGGCTGCTCAACTACTACGCCTTTCACAAGGCCGCGACACGCTACCGCACGTTTGCCATTCCGAAGAAAAAACCGGGGCAGACCCGCGAAATAAAGGCCCCCGACCACGGCCTGCTGCGCCTTCAACGGCTGCTGCTCACCTGCCTTACTGCCGCCTTCACCACCTGCGACGACGCGGCCCACGGCTTCGTGCCTGGCCGCAGCGTGCTCACCAATGCGCGGCCCCACGCCGGCCGCCGCTTCGTGCTCAACCTCGACTTGCGCGACTTTTTCCCCAGCACCTCGGTGCAGCGGGTCGTGACGGTGTTGCAGTTGCCACCCTTCGAGTTGAAAAAGCCGGTGGCGCACCTTATCGGGCAGCTTTGCTGCGATGCGGGTAGCCTGCCGCAGGGCGCTCCCACCTCGCCTCTGCTCACCAATGCCGTGTGCCAGCGCCTCGACCGCCGCCTGCGCCACTTAGCCACCCGCCACCGCTGCACCTACACCCGCTACGCCGACGACCTCACGTTTTCGAGCAACCGCCCTGCCTTCCGCGAGCCGTTCCACGCCGAGCTGGACGCCATTCTCCAAGCCGAAGGCTACCAGCAAAACGAGACTAAGCAGCGCCTGCAACTGCCCCGGCAGCGCCAGGAAGTAACCGGCCTCGTGGTGAACGAGCGCCCCAACGTGCCCCGCGAATACGTGCGCCAAATCCGGGCCATGCTGCACAACTGGGAAACCAAAGGCTACGAGGCCGCAAATGCTACATTGCGACAGCATTACCCCCAAAGCAAAGCCGGTGAACGCCACAGAGGTAAAGTACCCAAGCTGGAAAAGGTACTAGCGGGAAAAATTGCCTATTTGGGGATGGTGCGTGGTAAAGAGAATGCTGTCTTTTTGAAACTCAGACAAATACTCCGGGAGATTTTTATTACGCATAAATTTAGAAATACTTTAAATATTATTATGCCTGAAATTAAATAAATTATGCAAGAGCAGATAGAGCAGTATCGTGAGCTACTAGAAAATATTTCACTTGCCCGGCAAGTGAATGAATCATTAGCTAAGAAACTTATTACAGAATTCTGTAATAGGCTTGAGGGCCAGCTTTCTCTATTGCATGAAATCCAGCAAGACCGTGAAGCATCTAAAGCGGTTCACAGTAAACTTGAAATTATAAGTGGTTCTCTAGTAAAGCGTGCCCAAAAATTCTACGAATGCTTTCCAGATTCCCTAAATTTTAAAGACTTTCTCGTAGAATGTCATCAAGAAACTAATTTTGCATTCACACATAACCAGGTTTCTAGAGCTTGTCGTAATGCATTTCGCCAAATTGAGACATTAGTTTCTTATATATTAATTACTTCTAATTTATTCGAATGGTTATTTGATAATCCCGGTGACTGGATTAAATACGAGAGTCAGCGTAAAAAATTACCAATAGCGAAATATGATGCCCCTCGCGAAGAATCCATTCGTAATCTTAGCAATGCACTCTCGCTTTTTAATAAACTCTGGTTGGTTAATAATTATTTTATAAGATTTTTTAAAAACCACCGCGATTGCAAGCATTCATTGATGAGTTCTTTTGATTCAAACAAATATAATATTTGCTATATGTTAAGAAATTCAGATAGTCACGGATGGAATTTCAATTCATCGTCTGAAATACAAGAGTCAGAATTAGCATTAATTGATAATGATTTTGAAGGCCATTTGCGTGAATTAATGAAGATTATCATTCCAATAAGAGACTTAGCTAAATCTTTAAAGGTAGAGGATTTTTACGTCTCGACTACAAAAAAATAATTCATTCATGATTACCCTCACCCCCAATCAACTCGCCGCCCTTGCTGCCTTTCGCGCCTTCCTGGCGCAACCCGCGGAGCCGGTGTTTCTGCTGCGGGGGTATGCGGGCACGGGCAAGACGTTTTTGCTGCAACAGCTGCTGGCCGACCTGACCGCGCAACAGCGCAACGCGGTGCTGCTGGCCCCGACGGGCCGGGCGGCGCGGGTGATGACGCAGCAAAGCGGCCGGGCGGCCAGTACCATTCACCGGGGCATTTACGATTTCAACAACCTGAAACGGTTGGAAATACCCACTAAAGCGGGCAAGGCCCGTGACGCGGGCAAGACCTTCAAATACCAGTTTGGTCTGGCGGTCAATAAGGCAGTAGTGGGCACCGTATTTGTGATTGACGAAGCCTCGATGGTGGGCGACGCCTTCAGCGAGGGCGAGTTTTTCCGGTTGGGCAGCGGCCAGGTGTTGAGCGACCTGCTGACGTATGTACAGCCCACGCCGCAAAACGGCTACAAAATCCTGTTTGTGGGCGACCGGGCGCAGCTGCCGCCCGTGGGCGACCGCGACTCGTGGGCGCTAGATGCGCCGTGGCTGCGCGAGCGGATGGTGACCCCGGCCCTACCCGAAGTGGAAATGACCGAGGTGATGCGCCAACTAAGCGGCAGCGGCATTTTAGCCAACGCCACGGCAGTGCGCGAGTGCTTGCGCACTGGGCAGTTTGCCACTCTGCGCCTCACCCGCTACCCCGATGTGCAGGAGGTAGAGCCGGGGCAGTTGCTTCCCACCTACCTCAAGGCCGGGGGTGGGCCGGCCGCCGACGATACGGCCGTTATCATCACGTACTCCAACAACCTGGCTCGGCAGTACAACGAGCAGGTGCGGGCGCATTTCTTTGCCGGCTGCCCGCAGGTGGTGGCTGGCGACCGGCTGATTGTCACCCAAAATAACTACCTCGACCCGGAAAATGCCGTGTACAACGGCGAGTTTGCCACCGTGCTGCAAGCCGGGGAATCGTTTGGCGAAACACGGCAGGTGTACGTAAACACAGAACTGATGGAAGTGCCATTGCGCTGGCGGCCCGTGCGCCTGCGCATTGTGCAGCCGGGCGGTGCGGTGTACGAAACCGACCGGCTGGTACTGGATATGTTTCTCGACAGCCCCGACAACAGTCTGCGCTCCGAGCAGGTGCGGGCCTTGTACATTGATGCCATCATCCGGTGCCGCAAGCAGCACAACTTCGATGACAAGCACCCGGAGTTTGGCGATTTTTTGAAGAAAGATGCCCGCTTTAATGCGTTGCGGGTGAAATACGGGTACGCCATCACCTGCCACAAGGCGCAGGGTGGCACGTGGCGCACGGCTTTCGTGGATTTTGCGGGGCATTCGGGCAAGGCCCATGCGCATTACTTCCGCTGGGTTTATACCGCCATCACGCGGGCCAGCACACAGTTGTATCTACTAAACGAGGGCGGTTTTACGCCGTGGGAGCAACTGCGGATATTTGACCCGCATACCGCGCCGGCCGTGGCCGCCGTGCCGCTGTGGCCGGAGGTACAGCTGGCACAAACCGCCGCCTTCGACCCGCTCGACAAATTGGAGGAGCAGCTAGGCATCGGTAAATACGCGCCGGCACAGGTGCAGCAGTTTCGGCGGGTGGCCGGGCAGTTGCAAGCAACGGGCATCGAAGTGACTGACGTGCAGCCAGCACAGTATGCCCTGCGCTACGCGCTGCGCCAGGGGCAGGAGCAAGCTGAGGTGCTGGCGCACTACAGCAATAAGTCGCCCTTAACCAAGACGTTGCCGCAAGGCAATAATGTACCTCTGGCCCAGGCTGCCGCTGCCCTACTTAACGCCCCGCTACCAGTTGGGACGGCGGTAATGCCCGCCTCCTTCGGGCCGGGCGAGCCGGCGGCAGTCGCCAGCTTCTACGAGCAGTTTGCGGAAGCCGCCGCCGCACAGGATATCATCATCCTGCATATTCGGCACAATAAAAACGTCGAACTCTACCAGCTACAGGATGCCACTGGGCGCGCCGTCTTAAACCTTGACTACCAAAATAAAGGCCGCATCACTGGGGCACGGCTTATACAGCACGATTCGCCAGAACTGGCGGCCAAGTTGCATACCATCCTGCAAAACCTGGACTAACCCTTTCCCCGTTTGCCATGCCCACCATTACTGAACTCCGCAAAGCTGGCCAACTGGACGTAGCCCTAGAGCGGGGACTAGCCGAACTGGCCGCCAAGCCCGCTGATGTATGGGCTAAGCGCAACTTGGCTTGGGTGTACCACGACCAACTCAAGCTAGCGGCCAGCGAAAATTCGTTTGAGTTCCTGCAGGCCCTAGCGGCCGTGGCGAAGCTGGAACTAGGGCCGGAGGAGGAAGTACTGTATCCCAACATTATCTGGCAGGTAGTGAAGCGTCTGTACGCCCTAGCTAAAGCTACTTACCCGATTGCCGGCTGGGTGAAAGTGCGAGTGAATGATGCAGACACCTGGACGCGCAGTGCTCTGCCGGTCAGTGACAGCCGCTTTCGGCACCAGACCGAAGCTCACCAATTGCTGGCGCAGGTAGCGCGGCTGCCCTACCCCATACCCTCCGAGGTACATTCGGCGCTGCTCAAAGCAATGTTGCACCTCAAGGAGAAGGCCTGCTCGCTAAAGCTGTTGTTAGCCAATCCTTTGTCGGACGTATTGCGCCCTGAAGACTATCAGGGCGAAGAGTTTCAAGGCAAGAAGCAAATGCCACTGGCTGAGCAGGCCTATATGGCTCTAGCGCGGGAATTGCTGGCCGATACCAGCCAGCATTCGGTCGCCATTGCCAATTTTCTGCCACAACTCGATGTGACTATTGACCAGTACCCTGGCTATCAATGGCTACCTTTCTTCAAAGCCAAGCTGCAGCTTGCCAGCGGCGACACAGCCGCTGCTTTGCCCACGCTATTACCCATAGTGCGCCACAAAAGCGGCGAGTTTTGGGCTTGGAACCTGCTGGCCGAAACCCTGGAAGCTACCGACTCACCCGCCGCACTGGCCTGCTTATACCGCGCCAGCACTTGTGGTAGCGAAGAGAAATTCCTAGGTAAGTTGCGCCTTAAGCTGGCCCGGTTGCTGGCCGATACCTACCCCGGTGAGGCTCGCTACCAACTCGACAAAGCCCAGACTACCTATGCCGCCGAAGGCTGGTCCCTCAAAGGTGAAACCCTGCTGCTGGCTATGCAACTACAAGCGCACCCGGGCGCACCCGCCGAAGCGGCCCGCCGCGAGTGGCTGGCGCTGGCTGAGCAGACTACCTACGGTGACTTACCTTGGCAACCTGTAGTATTACAGTCCATCAGCGAGGAAACGTCGGAGCGGCAGGCGCTGGCCCGCTTGCTACCTGCCGGCAATGCCCGGCCGGTAGGCGTACCACTTAAAAAGCATCGCTGGCTGCAAAAGCTGCCGCTAGGCAGCCCGCTGCAAATGCGTCTGGAGCCGGGAGCCGAGCGCCCTCGCGTAGTACAACTGATAGCTCGTACCGATGGCCAGTTGTGGGACATTCGTTCTGCATCACGCCCAGAGGAGCCAGTGGTTGCCGCTGCTACTCGTGAATTTAATGGGGTCCTACGTGTACAGGCCGCAGGCTTTGGCTTTGTGGAGGATATTTTCGTTCCTCTACACCTTATTGACAAAAGCGGCTGGCAACCGGGGCAGAGATTACGTGGTACTGCAGTTTCTCGATTTGACCAAAAAAAGAATAGAGATGGGTGGGTAGTAAAACAGGCTGATTCAATATCTGAAGCTTAATTGGTGTTAAGTCTTGCATTGAAGTAATTGGTTATCCTGTGACTCTTATCTAATTCTTACAGATGTGCGTAATTCGCTTAATGAGCATTAGTAAGAACAATAACAGAAACTAGGTGGGGTGACCATCAACAGAAGCATTGGGTAGCAGCCGCTGCACGGTGGTAGCTTGAAACTCCTTCCCCCGCCGGGTGCGGTAGCCAGCTTCATTGAGCTTGGCCGCGATTTGCCACAAGGTCTGCCCCCTCGCTCTTAACAACTCGGCCAGTTGCGCCGCCTGCCGGTTGGCCTGGTGCTCCCGCGCATTGCGCTGCATCGCCTGCTGCCCCTGGGCGATGACAGCCGTGGTAAAATTCTGTGGGCTGCCCAGCTGCGCGCCCCGCGCCTTTTTAGCCGCCAGCGCGTCTTTCGTGCGTTTGGAAATCGTCTCGCGCTCGTGCTGGGCAATGACGGCAAATAAGCCCACGGTAAGGGTATTGGCGTCGGGCATGTCGCAGCAGATAAAGTCCACCCCCGAATCACGCAGCGCGAAAATGAATCCCGCGTTGCGGCTCAACCTATCAAGCTTGGCGATGAGCAACGTCGCCCCTACCTGCCGGGCCTCGGCGATGGCGGCCAGCAGCTGCGGGCGCTGGTTCTTCTTGCCGCTCTCGATTTCGACGTACTCCGTCAGGAGTTGGGCCGAGTCGGCGACGAAGGCCTGTACCGCGGCGCGCTGCGCATCGAGGCCCAAACCCGAGGTCCCCTGCTTCTGGGTGGAGACTCTATAGTACGGGGTGTAGAATTTAGCAGCGGGGAGGGCCGACATAGTACAAACAGGGCAGGTTGGTACAAAACTTCCGCAAAGCTAGTGATTTTACATATTGTAAACGTTCCTTTACAATATGTAAAAAAGCGCCACAGTTACGGAAACTGGGCTGACACGCTGGCAGTAGGTGCTTTCTTTCGTGTTCCCGTTTAGTCTACGGCACAGGTTTTTTATTGGGAATGCAGTTTCAACAGCACTACTTGCATAAAAGCAGTGGAGCCTCGGCGCTTGTTAGAAGCTCTATTTTTATAGAGCCAGCAGGTGGTGCTGGTAGAGCCAGTCGAAGATGAACTGGTCGACGGCCGATACCTGTGGACGGTGGCGGTAGGTGAGCCAGATGACTTCCTCGATTTCGGCGGCGGGTTGGATGGTACCGGTGTAGCGTGGGGCCCAGTAGCAGGTCATGCGCACGAGCACGCCGGCGGGGTGGCCGTGGGCAGGCGCTTCGAAAGTGCCGGCGTAGGTGAGGCTGGCGGGGTCGAGTAGGACGGTTAGCTCTTCCTCGATTTCGCGCAGCAGGGTCTGGGCATCGGTTTCGCCGGGCTCGCGCTTGCCACCGGGCAAGTAGTAGCGGTCTTTGCCGCGGCTGCGAGTGCTGAGCAGTTGGCCGTCGAGCAGGTGCAGCCAGGCGATTTTATCAATCATGGGGCGGTAGGTGTTAGTGGCGAGCTACGCTTATGGGCATTCGATGCTCCTTGGCTTCGCGTAGGCTAGCGAACGCGGGAGAAAGCCTGGCGCAGCTCTGGGCTGGATACGAAGTCCAGGGAGGTGAAACGGAAGTGGGCGGCAAGGTATTTCCTTTTCAAAAGTTGTAGGAAATAACATTTTCAGGAATAGAAGGCCTAATCCAGCATCTTATTGAGTTGCCAGAGGCTGTGCTTTTGTCTCAATCTGTTACCTTGTCTCATTATTTGAGATGTAGCAAATCAATGGGACAGACCCCAGAGGAAAAGGCGTTGCTAGATGCCGCGTTGGGCTCCTTACTTACTATCCTGCCAGTGCAGGTGGTGGTGAAGCTGGTGCGCGGACTGGGGCCAGCGGTGTTGCGGGTAGGGCCGCAAGCGGTGTTCGGCCTGGCGATGCGGCCGGGGTGGGCGACTTGCAGTTGGCCGACAGTGGGCAGGTGCTGGTGGCGCCCTACGTGAGCGGAGCGCAAGGTGAGCAATTGCGGGCGCGGGGCATCTGATACATAGACCGGGCGGGTAATGCGTGGCTGGCGGATGCTGCCAGAACGCTAGCGATGTTGGTGCAGGGGCGGGCGCGGCCAGCAGTGACGTCGGCGGCAGTGGGCAGGCTGGTGTTGGGTAAGCCAAGGCTACTAATGGTGCACGCGCTGCTAGAGCCGGAATTGGTACGGGCTTCTTACTGGGTGGTGGCGGCGTGGGTGGGGCTGCCGGTGGCCACGGTTGGGTGGGCAATGCTAGTGCTGCAGGGGCAAGGCTTCGTGCGCAACGAAACGCCGCGGTGGCTGGCGCGCCCGGACGAGCTGCGACGGCGCTGGGTTGACGCCTATGGGGAAACGCTGCGGCCCAAATTGGCTGCCGGGCGTTACCGATGGCTGGAGCTGGCACAGGCCCGGCAGGGCTGGCAAGAAATAGTGCTGCCGGCCGGCACCCGCTGGGGCGGAGAACCGGCCGCACACCTGCTGCTAGATGGCTATCTGCTGCCGGAACACTTCACGCTGTACTCGACGGCGCGGCGCGGAGAGTTGATGGGGACGCTGCGCCTAGTGCCTGACCCACAAGGAAAAGTGGAAGTGCTGGTACCATTTGACGGGTCAGAGATGGGCGTGGTTCGGACGGGCTGCGTGTCGCCCCTGCTGGCCTATGCGGATTTGGTACTGAGCGGGGATGCGCGCAACAGGGAAGTGGCGCAGATGCTGGCGAAGAAATACCTGAATGGACATTAGCGCTGGGCTTGCCCTCAGTCGTAGTAGACAGTAATTCTCTCGACACTGTTGAGAGAATTATGACCTGCAGTTTTCCAGACACTTTCTGTAAAATGCTACTCACCGTGACATCAGATGCGGCAGGAGCGGGCCTTCTCCGTGACGATGTGCGTGACGACACCCCACACAAGGAGCTGCTGAGGAAGTTGTATCCCGATGGCTAGACTGCCTTACTACCTGATTAAGTTGCTTCGAATGCGGATAACAAGCGGCTGCAATGCGATTGCCAACCTTGCCTAAAAACGGGTGGCGAAGCGGGCGATGGCCACGCTGTCGATGAAGGCAAGAGCATGCCGGGCTAGTGAGGCGGCAAAGGTCGGGCCTGGGGTAAGGCCGGTAAAGCGTAGCGCAGCATCCTCGTGAATGGCAGCGAGCAATTTGGTGGACTGATGGTAGGCGGTATAGGCGGCAGCTACGCGGGGTTGGGCAGCGAGTAACTTGGCGGCGTCGGGGATCCGGTCGCGCTTAGTGTGCTGGTTGAATGCCTTATCAACGGGCAGCAGATTCCAGAGTTCGTTGATGGGATAAATCTTGAGGGGCAGCAGGTGGTCGAGGTCGTAGTGCGCGGGCTGAGTAATGGGCTTGCCCGTCCACGGGCAGAAGATGGGCACCTGCTCGAGTAGCAGAAGGTCTACCTGGTTACGCTCCCAGCTGAGCGGGCGCCGGTTGTCGGGGCGGGCAGTGAGCAGGGTGTAAGTGGTGCCGCGGGTAACGATGTTGGCGGGCTCCTGAGTAACACCCTCGGTAAAAAGGCTCCACTCGTGAATGCACAAGGCCTCAATGTAGAGTGAGAGCCGGTGGAACTCATGCCACAAGGGCGCGGTGACCAGAACGCAAAGGTCAGTAGGGAGCGTACCGGGTATTGGCAGGGCATTGGGCGGAAACTGGCTGAGGGGAGCGGGCTTGGGGAAGATGCTCCACTGCTTGGGGCCAGCGTACTGAATGGGCATCTTGATGGCCATGACGAGTGCAGCCAGTGCCTGGATGTAGGCCTGAACCAGCGAAGCAGGGTAGGTGGCTCGCCGGCGGGGAGTATGCATCTCCGTGAGCAGGAAGTAACCGTCGGCAGGCTCGGTGACGGTGAGGAGGAGCTGGCGCCACTCGGTGCGGAGCTGCGTGAGAGCAGGCCGGAAACTTACGTCGTTGCGCAGGGCCCCGTCGCGCAGGGCGCGAGCACCCTGATAAATGGGCTGGTGCTCATCCATGAATGGCCAATAGTAGGCCGCCCATAGCTCGGCGATGCGCACCAGGGGCACGGCTACGGGCTGCTCGTACTGGGCTAGGCCTGGGTACGACAGGACGAGGTCGTTGAGGGCACGGAGCAGGGCTATTTTGTAGCTGGTGGTCTTGTTATCGTGCTTGAGGATGGTGGCGATGGATGCGTCGTTGTCAAGTCGGGGCATAGATGTAAAGCTAGAAGTGGAACTATGCTGCCCCGTGCCATGTGCAGGGCGGTGCTTAACGGATGGCAGCAATGGAAACAAAGCGTCTTACAGCCACACGAAACACCACTATATTGCGCAAACTTATCCCACCCCGCAATATTATTGGATGCTAAACTTATACTACAAGGAACAGGAATGGCGGCCGTTACCATGCTGGGCCACGTTCCTGCATAGCCTTGGTCATGCTGTGGCAAGTGGAGCCACCCCAGCCACCGTCATCGTGCTTACCCCTGAAGTAGCAGGAACCATGCCTTTTGTAGCCCTTGGGAGCATCTCGGGGTTGTGGACTGCTGCTGATGAGGGAAACCGCACCCTTGACGAGCACTGGGCCATGCTGTCGGGATTGCGCCCTGGCACACCGGTCAGTTATTCCGTACTTCGCAAGGGGGGTAACGTGCTGCGACATGCACGCGTCCGTCTAGCAGGGACAAGAACCAATGGGGAACTGGAACTGGCCTTTCGGGCGAGCAGCAAGGAGTCCAGACAGGGACTTAAGCCTGTTATCGTCACGGTAAAATGTAATGAGGAGGCCCGCCGGGTCACACCAATGCATGTTTCCGCTTCGGAATTCCTTCCAGACCTCAAGGCCAAGGAGCATATCATCCCCCCCGTGTTGGGAAGGCTCATTGGAAGCAGGCTGCATGATTACGTTAGTGCGAGCCGTCCTGATTGCCTACTGCTGGGCAATGAGAACCGGTTACGCAAGGAATGCGACCTAATGCTTGGAGAATCCAACGCTACCGCCCTAGGCACAATCGGGGAGGCATTGCGCCTGCGGTCGGACAACGGGGGAACCTGGCACACGCTATTATGCCCACTCCGGGGGCACACCCCAGTTGCAGAGCCCTTCCGGCTGGTCATATTTGACGGGCCCTCAACCTGGCTGCGGCACCGCACCGACTATCCAAATGCCAGCCACGTGGTTATGGCCGCCCACACAAGCCAGGCGTTACCAGAGTTGCTGACTGAGGTTAGGGAAGCATTTTGGGAAGGGGCAGCACCGCTCGCTCTACGTGAACAAACGACTCCCCTGCCCCTCGGCATGGAGGTCATCTCATTCCGGAGGACAGCCTGACATGGGACTTGACAAGTACGGTGAGCGATATCCTGAGGGAACGGTACAACTGCTTCACATACGGGTGCAGGGTGAGGGTGGGCTGGAATGCACATTCCACCAGGCGGTGCTGGAACTCGGGAACCGGTGTGCTCTCCTGGATGCGGATGAGTCGTGGAATGACACCCTGAGTGGGCTGCGCTGGATGCGGACGCTAGTGGGAGGCACGCCCCTGCCACTGGCAAGCAACCCGCGCCTCCGAATGGGCCTTATGGATATGTTGGATGAGTTGGCAATCAGCACATCCGATACGGAACTGGCCCGCCTCACACGAAAGGCCAGCCAAGCGCTGGAGCAACTGTTGGCGAGTGATGACAGCCCCCTACTAACAGCATGCCTGGAACAATTGACCGGCATCGGGACGGGGCAACGTGTCGGGGTGCTTCTTGAGGACGGCAAGGCCGCACCCGCAATACGGAAGGCCCTAGAGGAGGCGAAGTACCAGCCAGACTATAACATAGGCACCTGGGCTTCCATATGCCAAGGCCCGGTACTGGATAGACTATTCCTGTTTGGGGCCGGCGAGCATCAGCCTACGGGGCTGTACAAGTCGGGCATCGCACGGGGCTACACCCGTATTGCCTATGCATGGGCCCGGCCTGAACCAACCCAAGGGTCTTGGTTCAGGCCATATTCCGGACATGAGGCTGGGATGTGGAGCAACTACCATTTTGAGACCCTCACTGAGGGTGAGCCTTGGTATGCCAACGCGATTTCGCCAGTGGCTGAGGAGCCAGAGCAAGGAGTGGAAGCCGAACAGCAGGGATGGCTAGCCGCCCTCCCAGACCCTGCGGAGCCGGATGAGATGTCGCAGTGGATAAGCCTGGTGGCGAATGAACGGTTGCCTGCCCGCCGGGTGATGCTGAGCGGTGGCCGGGCCGTCTTCCTGGGAGCGGCGTTGCGAGAGGGGGCGTTCGTACTGGGACGTGGCAGCGCCGGGGTACACGAGGTACCTGTAATGGACTTGGCACCTGGCGATTGGCTGATTGTACCGGAAGCCGCCAACAGGGACTACCGCCGTGTGCTGGTGGACAGGCAGCTGGGAAAACGACGGGACGAATGCCGCCAACGGCAGGACACATGGAAGGCTGCCCTAGCGCGCCAGATTAGCGAGGAAGGCCTGGAAACGGTCATCCAGCGGCTCCGGGCGCTAGGCTGCAAGCGGGCCAACTCAGCAAACCTTACCAACTGGGCCTACGGGTCAGTGGTGTGCCCGCAACGGCAGTCGGACTTCGAGGCAATCATGACCTACCTGGGCAAGACCAGGGACTATGCGCGAGAGTCGCACAGGCTACTGAAAATGATACAGGGGGCAAGCCACCATGTGGCCGATGTGCTGGAGCGGGAGCTTCGGCGGGGACTGGCCGACGTGAACCCGGCTGACCTGGACGGGGAGGAGGAATACCCGGTCACCCTGACCATCGGCAACGGCGAGATAGAATTCACCCTAGTACAGGTGGCCGGGCTGGGCCCAATCGTGGATGTGGAGCGCGGCAGGTTTGGCATCATCACCACCAACTAGGAATGGCAACGCATGAGTAGAATGTACCCAAGGGTAATACCCGCCAAGGCCCCACCGGGTGAGGAAAAGATATTCGACCTGCTTCAATCGGCTCCTGGCACCCAGGACTGGATTACGCTGCACTCGCTCGACCTGGCCACCCACCAGCGGAAGCTGATGGGCGAAATTGATTTTGTGGTCATCATCCCCCGGCTGGGCGTGGTGTGCATCGAGGTGAAGTCACACGAGCATATTGCGGTTGAGAACGGTGAATGGCTTTATGGCATCCATAGGAAGCCCGGTGTCAACCCGTTCCATCAGGCCAGGACAGGCATGCACTCCCTCCGGCAGTACATTGCCAAACATGAGGCGGCCCTCGCCGGCATCCCATTCACCTATGTGGTGGCCCTCCCCAGCGTATGCTTTCGGGTTGCAAGCCCGGAGTGGGGGCCGGAGCAGATAATTGACCAGGACAAGCTGGCCCGGCAGACGTTGCCCGAGTTGCTGCGCCAGGCGCTGGCGGAAATAAGGAAGCGACTGGCAGACCAGCCATGGTTTGATGGCAAGGCCGGCAAGCCGGACAGGGGCCAGTGCGAGCGGCTGCTGGAAAGGCTGCGGCCCAGCTTCGAGGTGATGCAATCAGCCACCCTGCTGCGGAAGCAGCTTGACCAGGAGCTCTTGCACTACACCACCCAACAGATGCAGGCATTGGACGCCATGGCCGACAACCCACGGGTGCTGTTCAGCGGGGCCGCCGGCACCGGCAAGACGGTGCTGGCTGTGGAAGCGGCCCGGCGGGCCGTGCTCCAGGGCCAGCGCACGTTGCTACTGTGCTTCAACCGGCAACTGGGCGAGCACCTCAAGGAGGCCGGCAAGCTGGTCGCCGAGGATGTGCCCGGCAGGCTGTGGGTAGGCACCATGCATGCCATGATGCAACAGATTGTGGGCGGTACGCCCACAGCGGAGCAGGCCGACTCGCCCGACTACTGGGAAAACGCACTGCCGGAACGTGCACTCGGCCGACTGCTGGAAAGCGAGGCCACCCAGGCCGACTGGCAATTCGATACGCTAATCCTCGATGAGGCGCAAGACCTGCTGCGCCCGCAGATGCTGGACGTGCTCGACCTGTGCCTGCCATCGGGACTGGCGCGTAGCGGATGGCTGATGTTTGGCGACTTCGCCCAGAGCCTGTACAATGAGCACCTATATAACTTCGACGACCTGGGGCGTCATGTGCCTGGCATCACCTGGGTACCGTACCGCCTTACCAACAATTGCCGCAATACACCAAGCATCGGGCAGTTTGTCCAGAAGATGGCAAAGCTGCAGCCCCGTTACGGACGCTACCTACGGCCAGACGACCATAACTTAGGCGACCCGGAGCTACGCTACTACAGCAACGAGGACGGGCAAGTTAAGCTGCTAGCAGATACACTTGAGCTACTGTTACGTGGCCACACCGTGGCTGGGGATATCGTGGTGCTCTCAAGTTTGGCTGCGGGCAGTGCGGCAGCACGGCTGGCGACCATGCCGGGCTGGGGCAACAGGTTACGGCCACTGGGTGAGCGGCAGGTTGGCCAGGCCATACGCTATTCCACCGTCCATGCATACAAGGGCCTGGAGGCTCCTGTAGTTGTGGTGACTGACATACGCACCATCGACGGCAGCGAGGGCGGGACACTGTTTTACGTGGCTGCCTCAAGGGCCAGGAACCGCCTCTACCTATTGATTGAGGAGAGCAACAGGTCAAAGATTCTTGGAATGCTTATCCAACCCGACACACTATGAGCAAATTGCAAGCAAATGTCGCCAACCGCTGCAAGCTGGTAGCAGACCTTCGGCGCGAACTGATGGGCCCCTCCTCGGAATCGGAAGGCCTGGGGAGGGACTACCCATGCGGCCGGTATGGGGTCGGCACCCTTTTCCCGGCCTGCTACGTGCTTGGCAAGTCAGTTCGCGGCACGGCGGCAGCCGAAGCTCCGCCCCCCGAACCTGAAGCGGAACAGGATGACCAGCAACACCAACTGGAGGTTGAGACATTCGGCCATCCATCGGCGGAAATGGTGGCGCACGATGAGGATGACGAGGACGAGGACGGCACGCAGGAGGGTGGGTTCGATCTGGCGCTGGCCAATGCACGGCAGCCGGCAAGCATGGCAGTCAGCTTCCTGTTGGATGCCCCTGCCGGTACCAGCCTGCGGGTGACGGTGACGGGTGGGCGCTATGAACGGCGCAGGCCAGAGGAGGAGCCGGCGGCTGAGTACAAGGCCGTCGCGCAAGCGCCGGATGCAGGTACTGAAGTGCAGGATGAAAAGGCCATTCCGGCTGAGCGGAGTGGGAACCGGCGTTGGTACCGGATACCGGTGGCCCCGGAGGCGGTAATCATCGGATGCGACAGGCCAGACGGTGCCATGGGGGAACGGACGATACCATCCGTGATGCTGACGTCGGGGCCGCTCCGGCTAGAGGTGCTGGTAACCTCACGGGGAAGCGGTAGCAAGGACACCGAACGGCTGCTAACCGTATCGCTGGTGAATCGCTCGGAACTTGATGTGGAGGGGGAGCTGGTGGATAATTACTGCCTGTTCCAGTCCGGCTTCAAGGTTGAGGCGGTGGGGACTGACGGCCAGCCGGTGGCAGCTATCGTACCCTACCCCGAGGTACGCACAGTAGCCGGGCCTGCCGACACCGAAGCGGCACGCATTGCAATTGAGGAGGAGGAATCCATCGCCCTACTGTACCGTAACCAGCAAACCTATGCTATCGGGCATGGTTGCGCAGCTGACTGGGCCGCCCCAGTGAGAGCACGGGTGGCGCTGGTACGAACCGAGGTCATGCCGGTTGTTGAGGTAAGCGGACTTACCCCGGACATCAGGCGCAAGGCCGGCCCGGACGGGCGGCGCGAGGTGCTGCGGGTACCCATGGCTCCCCTGGCTGGTATAATTCCTGATAATGACGGGATGGAAGCGGTACGGGAGGTAGTGGAGGCCTACCGCAAGTGGATTGGGGAGCAGCAGGCGGCCACGGAAGCCCTGCCTGCCAGGCATCGCAAGGCAGCCGAGCGGCATATAGGGGAGGCGCTGGCCTGCGTAGGCAGGATGGATGACGGGTTGGATTTGCTGGCGATGGATGCGGATGTGCGGGAGGCTTTCCGCCTGACCAATGAGGCCATCCTGATGCAGCAAATGCGCGGGGGCGGCGTGCGGGAGGTCATGGAGGCCAAGGAGTACGCTACACTGGCTTTCAAGGAGCCAGCCCCGAACCCCGACCTGAAATACATTGGCACCGGCAAGGGCAACTGGCGACCGTTCCAAATAGCCTTCATGCTGATGAACCTACGCTCTTCGGTGACGGGTGACGATGCCTACCGGGAGAATGTAGAACTCATCTGGTTTCCCACCGGCGGTGGCAAGACCGAGGCCTACCTGGGTCTTACCGCCTTCGCGGTGTTCCATGACCGCCTGACGCGGAACGCGGGTGGGCCTACCGGTACGCAAGTGCTCATGCGCTATACCCTCCGGCTACTCACGGCACAGCAGTTCCAGCGGGCCGCCCGCCTGCTGTGTGCCATGGAGTTCATCCGCAGCACCTCGGCCGACCACAGGCTAAAGGGGGCAGCTCCCATCTCGATTGGCTTGTGGCTCGGCGGCAGCACTACCCCCAACAAGAACAGCGAGGCTATCACGGCGAAGCGTGCCCTAGATAAGGAAGACCGCCAGGCCCGCAACCCACTGCTGGTGACCCAGTGCCCCTGGTGCCGGGCAAGAATGGGCCCGGTGGTGCTGAAAGGCAAGGATGCGCCCAAGACACTGGGCTACAGCAGCAAGGGAACCAGGGTGGCCTTCGTGTGTCCGGACAGGAACTGCCACTTCGGCAAGGCTACCAACCCACTGCCGGTGTATGTCACGGATGAGGACATCTATGACAATGCCCCTACCCTTGTGATTGGTACGGTGGACAAGTTCGCCCGTCTGGCCCATGTGCCACGGGCACGTGCCCTGTTTGGATTGGGGGACGACGGTGAGCGGCGGGCTGCCCCGCCCAGCCTCATCATCCAGGACGAGCTGCACCTCATCGCCGGTCCGCTGGGTTCCATCGTTGGGCTTTTCGAGGGACTGCTGGAGGAGTTGTGCACCGACCGCCGGGGGGAGACTCCGCTGCGGCCCAAGCTGGTGTGCTCCACGGCCACCATCCGCCGTTACCGCAGCCAGGTCAAGGCCTTATACGCCCGCGACCAGGTGACACTGTTTCCGCCGCCGGGACTGGACAGCACCGATTCATTCTTTTCAGCACCCGATGTTGATGAACGAGACGAGCCGCTGCCAGGCCGCCTTTATGTGGGAGTGCATGCGCCGGGCCACTCCTCCATGGAGACGACCCAGGTGCGCACCTTCTCGGCCCTGCTTTACGGGGCCAAGCAGTTCGCCACCGATGAAGAGCGAGACCCGTGGTGGACACTATTACTGTTCTATAACAGCCTGCACGAGTTGGGCGGAGCAATCACCCTGTTCAACTCGGACATTGTGGAATACCTCAAGGCCGTGGGGCGTCGCTATGCCGCTGACCGGCTGAAGCCTGACCACCGGTACCTGAGCCGCGTGCTGGAGCTGACAGGCCGTATCCCCAGTGACGAGGTGGTGAAGTTCATCGAGCGGCTGGAGCGCCCGGTGCAGGACGGGAAGGGTGCCGTGGACGCCTGCCTGGCCTCGAACATCATAGAGGTGGGCGTGGACATTGACCGGCTGTCAGTGATTGGGATAGTGAACCAGCCCAAGACCACGGCGCAGTACATCCAGGTAACGGGTCGGGTTGGCCGACGGGCCAACGAGCGGCCGGGTCTGGTGGTGACGCTCTACTCGTCCAAACGGCCCCGTGACCGGTCACACTACGAGCAGTTCCGCCCCTACCACCAGCGGCTGTATGCCCAGGTGGAACCGACCGGCCTGACCCCCTTCTCCCCGCCTGCCCTCGACAGGGCGCTGCACGGAATGATGATAGCCTGGGTCCGCCAGACCATGCCGACCCACACGATGCCGGACGAGACGGATGAGATAGTGCCGATGCTGGAGCGATTTCGGGATGAGGTGCTGCTGCCCAGGGTACGGGTGGTGGCCCCGGCTCTGGAGGCCACCGTGCAAAAGATGTACGCGAAGCGGCTGCATGAGTGGCAGCTCTGGCAGCCGACAACCTGGCAGAACAAGAAGAACAAGGGTGAATCGATGACCATCGGCCTGACATATCCCGCCGGGGAGCTGGATGTGGAGCATGCCGACCGCCAGTGGCCACTGCTTGGCTCAATGCGCAATGTGGACGCGACCAGCGAACTCCGAATTGGGCCGCTTACCGCTGGCCTGAAATAGTTACAGGAAACATATCCGACATACCATGACAGCCATACGCCGTTCGCAACTACTGACCCCCTTCGGACCAGGGGCACTGCTCACCGACGAGCGGGGAACAACCCTGCTGGTGTCAGCAATCGACCTCTGGTACCCGAGCGAGGAGATGGCTCAGGCCAACGACAAGCTCGAGCTGGAGGACTTCCACGTGGAGGAGCCGCGCCTTAGCGCTCGCCTGGGCGTAAGCCGGTTCCGACTACCCCCGGATTACAATTACCGCCGCCCTGTGAACGCCAAGCTTGCCCTGCCGGCGCAACGCTTCCCAAACTGGCACGTGTGCCCCCATGCCAAGTGTGGGCGGTTAAAGAAGGCCAGTCCCACCGACAAAACCAAGGTACTGTGCAGCAACAAGGAACAGCACCCGGGCAAGAAGGATGCGCAGATGCACCAGGTACGCTTCGTGATGATGTGCGACCATGGGCATGTGGCCGATTTCCCCTGGAACGAGTGGGTACATGGCAGCGTCAAACCGGATAATTGCAAAGGCCAGGGGCTACGCCTATTTGGTGGTGGCGGGGCTGACCTTGGCAGCATCAAGGTGCTATGCAACGACTGCGGGAAGGAACGCACGCTGAAGGGCATCCTTTCGGCCAACCGGGACACTGGCACCACTGAGCTGAGTCAGAAACTTGACAAGGATGGCATCACCTTCAAGTGCCCTGGCCACAAGCCGTGGGCGGTGCTGACGGCGGCCGGTGGGGAGCATTGCCCACGGCCGGTTCAAGGCAGCCTTCTAAATGCCAACAACCTGCACTACTCCGAAGAGGTCAGCTCCATCTATTTACCGCCTGCAGATTCCACCGGTGTATCGGACGAGTTACTGCGCCTTGTGAATGACGGGAGCCTATCAACAATGCGAATGGCAGTGACCGGGGGCATGGCGCTGGATATCGTGGTGCCACTAGTTAGGGCTACGCTGAAGGCCAAAACCAAGACCGACCACGGTGCGGCGGCGGTTGGGGAGGCATTGAAGATTGCCTGCGGCCTAACCCCAATGACCGAAACAGAACCAGTGGACGCGGAAGACCCAGTAGCCCTGGAGCGAGCGTTTCGGCGTGCGGAATACACAACGCTTGGGGTAGCCCGGTCAGGTGAGTTATTGACCACACGCACCCCGGATATGGGTGGCTACGCGCCTGATATCCGGAAGCTGATGGAGAGTGTCACGCTGGTTGACCGGCTGCGTGAGACACGCGTGCTAACTGGCATAACCAGGGTACAGCCTGGTGGGCGAAACCCGATGAACGAGGAGCAGCGACGCAACCTGCTATGGGCCAACACCTCCACAGCCAACGACTGGCTGCCGGCGGCCGTGACCTACGGGGAAGGCATTTTCCTACGGTTCGACACCAATGCGCTGGCCACTTGGGAGAAGGAGGTGGATGACAGCAAGTATTTGGCGGAGCTAATGCGCCGTTACAAGTTATCGCCGAACCACCAGGAAGGGCACCTGGCTGGGCCGCGCCACGTGCTGCTACACACCTTCTCCCACCTGCTCTTGAACCAACTGGTGTATGAGTGCGGCTATTCGGCAGCCTCGCTACGGGAACGCCTGTACGTGTCGCGGAAGCCAGGTGAGGAGATGGCCGGCATCCTTATCTACACGGCAGCTGGCGACTCGGAAGGAACGATGGGTGGGCTGGTAAGCTGCGGCGAACCAGGCAGCCTGGAGCCAATCATCCGGCGGGCGGTGGCGGGGGCGGAATGGTGCGCCGCCGACCCGATATGCGGCGAGGCGGCGGTGGCCGGCCAGGGACCGGACTCGTGCAACCTGGCGGCCTGCCACAACTGCGCCCTGGTGCCGGAAACCTCCTGTGAGGAATTCAACCGGTTCCTGGACAGGACGTGCGTGGTAGGTGGGAAAAACGTGCGGGGATACTTTCAAGGTTTACTTAACAATAAGGCAGAATAAAAATGGCACAGATGACAAAAGAGGTGTTCATGGCTGCGGCCAAACGAGCCGCAGCTAGTACCTGGACAAGCGAGTTGAACACAATTATGGGCGTGGGCTACGATACTGGCCTTGCACTTTCCGCCAAGGAATTTGACGCTATGGTATTCAAAACCAGTGATGTGTCCGGTGTGGAAGCCGCGTTGCGCAAGCGGATAGCCAAGTACAATTTGGCCAAGGCCACCAGCTTGGATGTAAGGATGAGCAACCCCCCTGGTACCACACCAGACCCAGCAATCCTGACGGCCATAAGCGCTCGCCTGCCTAGCCTATCAAAAGAGGATTTGCAAAAAATGTCGGATGGGCACCAGCTAGCAATGGCTGCCGAAAATATAATGGGCTACCTGCTGGAAGGATACCTAGCCAGACATCTGACACCGTATGGCTTTATCCATTGTGCCGGGGAAATCTTGCGTTCAGCTGACTTTATCACTACCGCCGGGCAGGTGTGGCAGGTAAAGAACAGTGACAACAGTGAGAACAGCTCTAGCTCACAAGTAAGGAATGGCACGACGATAGGACACTGGTGCAGGCGTCGCTCAAAGCCCGTATCCGCTAAATCTGGCAAGCAGCCATTTTATTGGGGCGAGTTACAAGCTGCCTTTGGCATCCCCGCCGAGGCTTGGCAGAACGAGGAGAAGTTTCAGGAATTTGTGCGAGAATGCATCACAATCAATTCTGGCCTGCTGCACGTTACCACTCCCACAATCACTGCGCCTGATAAACCAGCCAAAAAACAGCTGGGTCTCTTTTAGGCCTTGAATACTAATCAACCTCCAATATGCCGAAAGACCCAATACAGGTAAGCCAAGCAATCGAGAAGGTTATCAAGTCTATGATGGATAAGGTCATGGACAAGGTATTGCGCGAGAATCCTTTCCTATCGGAGGAGCATCGTGCCAAAAAGCCTCTTTATGCCGCACTGGTACCAGATGAAGTATTCAAAGGTTCTCATTTTGAACGGCGGTTTGTTACGCCCTTCGGTCAGGTATGGGAAAAACTGGCTTTGGTCGCTGCTGAGACAGGAATGGGTAGAGCCAGTCGAGGCCATATCATCCGTGGAAACATTAATAATGAGCGGTTACGACGTATTCAGGAGGTGCTGAATCGAATGGAGCATTCGGAGAAAGGGCAAACCCGTGTGCGGCCTGACTGGACAAGCGAATTAGCTTATATTATGGCTGGTACCGGGGAACCCATTCCTTCCTCTGTGGTGTGCGATATTTATGTTGAAGACACTGTTGGCGGCAAGAAGTACGCTTTCGAATTAAAAGCTCCATTGCCTGATAGCGACCAGACCAAGGTCAGTAAAGAAAAGATTTTCAAGCTATACGCTATGGAACCCCAGGTAATTGACGGAGCATTTTTTGCTCTGCCCTATAATCCCTATGGACGTAAGGAAGACTATGCTTGGCCATTTGCAGCTCGTTGGTTCAACATGCGAGCCGACCCAGTGGTACTAATTGGAGACGAGTTTTGGGACATGTTGGGGGGATGTGGCACCTATCAGATGCTCATCAAGGAGGTGAATGTGCTAGGGGCAGAGTACCGTGAAAGGATATACCGGGAGTATCTGGGAATCGAGCCACCTGCTGGCGCAGAAGAAGTACAGCTATAATTTCAATAATAACCCGCCCAATTCAGTATGGCATACACACTTTACGACGCAGATGGCAAGGTTGTAGACCACGGCAACCTACAGGCAAAGGGAGCCTGGTGCGAGGCTGGCGCCAAGACAGAGGAGGTATTCGTTGCCAAACATGGCAAGGCGCTCAGCCTCATAATCAACCCGGAAAAGGCAACCAGCCCCTACGTACCCGACCTGTTCAACACGAGCACGCGGGTGATGGGAGACCTAAAGACCCAAAACACCCCGTTTTTCCAGGCAACATCCCGTTACGGACAGGACGCCCAGTTTGCAGTCGTGTTCAACCAGAAGGATGCGGAACGCTATGCGCGACATTATCCTGACATTGAGATTTACTTCTGGGTTGACTGGGTGGTAACTGGTTTCAGGGGGACAACCGAGATTTCGGTGCAGCCCATGACCGGGGTCTGGTTCATTCCATTCCGGGAGTTGCAGAAGCTTCTGGCAAGTGCCCCGGTTCACTATTATGCGCAACGCACCAACGATACTCAAGGCAATGCAAAGGGCAGCTACGTGCTGGACTTAAGAAGTCCGGCTTTTCAGAAAGTTGGGTAAGGAGGTTCTGGCCATGGATGCCAGCGTAGAAAAGACGTGGCCTTACACACAGTAAAACCAACACCGGGGCAAGCCGAAAGCCGATTTGGAGTAATCTCCCTTAAATCCAACAAATGGCACTATTGCTAATCACTATTAAGCAGAACAAATTCTCGGATGGGGTTAACCTGGAGAAGGGCATGGCTGTCGAGGTAGCTTCCAAGTATTCCAACCCACTCTTCACTAATGGCGGCGTCGAGGTGGCAGATGCGTTCATGCATAACTACGGCCTTGATGCCAGGAAGAATGGCAGGGGCTCCATGTTGAGCTTGATTGCTTACCTGAATGTAAAAAAAATCAATTAGCATGAGCGCAAAACCAAACATTTTCAGGCTGGCGACGAGGGAGCTCTCGCAGGACGGTTTCTTCACGTGGCTGCTCCAGTGGGCTGATAGTGCCGCTGAACAGTTTGATGGGCCGCTTCACGAAACTGCAAAATCCTTTGTGCGGCTGCTGCTTGGGGAGTCCCCCGAGTACCATGTGGCCAAGGTTGAGGCGGGGCGACAATGGAGAAACATCGATGTATGGGCCGAGGTCAATGGTGAGTACTTTATTGCTATTGAGGATAAGACCTCTACTGGGGAACACTCGGAACAACTGGAGCGGTACAAACGCATCGCAGAGGAACATTATAAGGACAAAGGGTTCAAGCTGGTCTTTATTTACCTAAAAACGGGCAACGAGAGCGTCTCCACACTCAATAAGGTTAGGGAAAAAGGCTATCTGGTTATTGGCCGCAAGGCCATATTGACCGCGCTTTCCCATAATGGAGTAACCAATGAAATTTTCCTTGATTTCATGGACTACCTGACCACGATTGAGAGCCAAACCAACTCACACACCCGGCTTGAGAATATCACTTCCGATTGGAAAGCGGCCGAGGGATTTTTCCTACAGTTGCAGGAGCGTTTGGGGGAGTGGAGCGACTGGCGTTATGTTTCCAACCAAGCAGGTGGCTTTCTTGGGTTTTGGTATCACTGGGCAGAGGCTGACGATTACAGCATCTACATCCAAATCGAGAATGCGTTTGATTATGGAATGAAACTTGTCATCAAGATTGGTGACTGGAGCCCCGATGTAAACACGCTGTATAAAATGCTGGCGGGTTTGCAGCCATATGCAAGGAGGCATGGCCTAACCATCAGCAAGCCGGACAAGTACCGGGCTGGTGATACTTCCACCCTTGCCGTCGTTAGAAATGCCTTCTCAATTGCTGAGGATGGTTCCTTTGATTTGGAAACCTTCCTGCAAACACTGCGGAGCCTTGAGCATGTGATAGATGAATACGTGGCAGATGAAGCAACAGTAGCCATTATTCCGGAAGCACATACCACTTAGAACCCGCTGAACAATTCGACACTAGGCGTTGAAGATACCAAAAAGCCTAACCAATGCATAGGTTGCACCGGATACTCCGGATAACTTGACGCTTGCAAGGCATAACGAAGGGCTAGCAACAGTGAAAGGTTGTCCTGTTGCTAGCCCTTCGTTATGCCTTGCAAGCGTCAATAAGTGGTTTCCATCGCCATTTCATGCATCTGGGGGACGGCATCGGATTCAATGGCATCAAATACCCCAGTCCTGACCATTGCGCGGCAGAGCTGTTCGATGACAGGAACCGACACGCTGTTGCCCAGCAATTTCATCCATTTCTCACCCCGCTCCGGAAGCTTAAAATTTCGTGGGAAACCTTGGATGGCACATGCCTCCTGCTTCGTAATCTTACGGAACGCCTTTTTAGCATACACCTCCTGCAGGAAGCGTTCCTTGAATTCCTCGTGGGTATCGGCAGTGATATTGACGGTTGCAACATAGTCGTTGGTACCACTCGCCACTAGGGTGGAAAATACTTCCGATACCGGCAGGTAGATACGGTTCACCCCATTGATGCCAGAGCTAATCTTGGAGAACTTGAACTCGTAACGCACCTCGGTGCATGATAGTACGGATTTCAACCTCAAGCCTTCCAGCACCTTCTTGAAGGTGAACTTCGCTTGCTTGATGCTGCGACTATTCTTTAGGTCGTCCAGCATGAGCCTATCACCACTGGCATGCCCCAGTACCAGCAACTCCTGGGAAGACAGCTCGCTCTCCTCGAAAGGCTGAATCTGGTAAGCGTATTCGACGTTCTTGAGGATACCCTTGGCCTTCAGCCCCTCGAGGTCGTCGCGGGTGACAGATGGGTCAAGGGACTTGAAATGCTCGAGTGAGAGGGGATTACCATCAAATGGGCCGTACGTCCGCTTGCGGCGGTTGGTCAGAAGCAACATGCAGATATCCTTCTCACGCTGGGTCGTTTCGATGATATCCCAGGAATGCACGGTAGCGGTACCATTCCGAATATCATTGAACAGGAAGAAGTCATTCAAGCCCTTTCCCCTCCTGAAACGGGGACGGGCCACCGGCTCGGGTTCGCCGAACAGGTTTAGTGTTCCCTGGGTAAAGGTGCGCGCCTGCTCCGTTGCGGGCAGGTCGAGGAAGTGGAAAAGCTTGGGTTTCGGGCTGACCCTATCGGGAAGCACGAACCTGTCCATATGCTCCTCGCTGTGGAAACCAACGATGTACACCCGTACCCGGCTCTGGGGGATGCCATAATCGGAGGAGTCCAGCACGAATGGCTTGGCATGGTATCCGGCCTCGCGCACACGCTGCAGGATATACTCCAGGGCGTCAGCATTGCGGGGGTCGCTAAGCCCCTTGACGTTCTCAAAGATGAATGCCTTGGGCCTGGATTGATTCAGGAGGTAGATGGTGTCATTCCAAAGCTGCCCGCGGTCATCATCGAATCCCAGATTCTTGCCCGCAATCGACCAACTCTGGCACGGCACGCCACCGGTTAGCAGGTCATGCGGCGGAAGCTCCTTTATCTTGGTGATATCGCCCAAGTTGGCCGATATGGGCTCCTCATAATTGTCGCAATAGGTGGCGATGGCGGTCTTGTCAATCTCACTGAAGCCGACGCATTCGCCCCCGTTCCCATTCCTGCTAAGCCCGAGCCTGAAGCCACCTATGCCGGCGAACAGGTCTATAAACGTGAATTTTGCCATCGAATTCTTATTTGTGCAGCCAAAGAGGCTACCAAACAAAGATAGAAAGGCGCGGAGGCGCTGGCAAGGACCGCCAAAAAATTTGGCTAGCCCGAAACTGCATTAGTAGGCGATATCCTCAATGTCCGGTGGGCCGTCCATCTCACGCACGAGAGTGGCCAGGGTGGCCTCGCGCACAGCTGGCTTTAGCTCGCACTCCCAAACGGTAAGCACCCGCCAGCCCTCAGCCCGCAACTCGGCCTGCTGGCGAATGTCATTAGCCACGTTGCGCCCGAGCTTGTGCGCCCAGAAGTCCTGGCGGGAATTGGGAAGGCGAAAACAACCCTCGTGGCAATGCCAGAAGCAGCCATGCACAAAGACAACGGTACGGTATCTGGGCAACACCAGGTCAGGCCGGCCGGCCATGCCCTTGACATGCAACCTATAGCGCAAGCCATTGCTATGCAGATGCTTACGAACAATCATCTCCGGCTTGGTATCCTTGCCCCGAATGTGGGACATGATATGGCTGCGAGTGGCAGGGGTGAATATGTCGGGCATGGCTAGTAAACACGACCAGACCCGTGAAGGTGCCCTTTTTATTGCTCAAGCCGGCTGGTTGGCAAGGGATATCCGAGCGACCTGCCGATATTGTCAGTTGAACCCGAAAGTCAATGAAAGCTACCCTATATACCCCACCTACACAGCACCAACAAGTGAGCATTGCAGAAGACTGGAACGAACTCATAGCAGACGGCTTCTGCCGGCTACCCGTTACCGCGCCAGAACTACTGGGCTGCGAGGCAGGCCTTGTTGATATGCTTGCCACTGGCCCAGAATATGTCGCATTTGCCATTTTTGACTATGAGGGTGGCAACCCTAACGTAGCGGCAATGGAGGAAATGGAACGGCTGACGGGACACAGTTTTGGGGAGGATGCTGATAGCACACTGCTGGGACCGGTTCTTATCATCAGGAACGATAACTGACCCGAGTGCCGAAGCAGGATTGGGTGGGCGACCTGTTACAGCTTGTAACGCACCGGATTGGATTGCCCCTTGAGCTTGGCGTGTGCTATGGATTTATTTATGTAGCGGGCATGAGTAACTGGGTCGCAGACTGGCTTGCGTTTGAATCCATAGCGCCTCATCAGGCGAGACTTTTTCCCTTCGTTCTGGGTTAGATACTCCCGGACAAAATACCAGTTCTCAACCTCATACACCCCAATAATCAGGCCCCGGTATTCGGCCAGTACAAACTTGGCATGACGCTGTCGTGGCAAACCTATTACCCACTCGACTCGCACCGCGTTGTATATGTCGTCGTCCGTCATGCCACGGGGCGGATGACCATTAATATTGATGATAACGGCTGAATTTTCGAGATGCAACAATTGCTCGGCAGCATTCCTCCTGATAATATCGTCTGATGACATCAATCCCCTATCGGTAAATCCATGGCCACTAACCGCATTTTTTAGGTCATGGCCTAGAAACAAAAGGCTATCTATTAAGGCCGCCTCTACCTCGTAAGCTTCAGCTTTACTCATTCGGTTGCGCACTATAACATGTATCACCTGATTGTCAGTCGCACGGCTTTGGATATCCCTGATTTTTTCATATCGGTCACCTACCGAATCAATCAAGTAGGCGGCCATTGCGATATGGTCGAAAACCCTATTGTTCTGGCCTACGCCAACATAAAATGGCGACTTGCATAATGGGTCAACCAGCATGTATACATAGTGCCCGATTAACCGTTGTGTTCTTTCATCAAACATGCCTGCCTAAGTAGTAAGGTTTCAATACAAATATTATATGCATAATTTGTATGCAATTATTAATAATAAATTATATCTTTATCCACGAACATTACACTAGTTATTATTCTCAAATTATTGAGCAATCAACATGTATGACCGGGGTGCGTAAGCACGTGGTTGACAATCAGCCGACAAAAATGTGCTCAATCATCCAGCTTGTGCTGACCCAGAACGAAACCGTAGATAACTAAAAGTAGGTGGCAACCTGGCACCAACAACCAATAATTCAAGCATAACAATTAATATGAATTATTTGTCAAACGGTAAATGACAAACTTGCCCACACAAGTAGCAGCGTTATGCACTGTGCAGAGCGTGAGGCCTTGTTTACCATGTCCATTGGCTACGCGCCCCGCAAATTGCTAAATACGGAAGTCTATTTCGCACAGACTTGGTACTTATTCCTAATGACTTGTTTGGGAAACGTTGCTGGCTATTCCGAATCGACAAGCACCAACGACAAGGCCGGCTAACAGCCTTAAGAAGACAATTACTGACGTGAGTTTAGTTAGATGGCGCGTGGGTACTCACCCAAAAATCGGGGTAATCGTGCACAGCAGGTTGGGGTAAAAACAGTTAGGCAGACACCACCACTGACAAATGTCATGACAGAGATAAAACCGTTTGACAAAAACAATAGCAAGGCTAGTGACAATAAGCTTGCTATAGCGCACAACATATCACTACTATTAGCAAGGGTATTGACGGTGGACTATGAACCTTGTGAGGGCTCGGAGACTCTAAGCTCAGCTTGATGGCACACTTCTTTTACCGTCTTAACGCGCTGTTTTTTTGCTTACCATATGTATTTGCCCGAAATAATTCACTGCTAAACCCAACATATAATCCAATAAATTATACAATGGAATATAAAAAAAATTTATTAATAGCATTCTGGCTAAAGCCCTAGCAACATTCATTCCCTAGCGGCTCACTCGTAAGCAACGAAACTACTGTAATATCAACCTCACCCATTTGCGTGCAGCGAGTTAAGGATACGCTTGGCCAAGGGTTCCCACTCGGGCTTCTGGCGGTCGGCGCAGTTGAAGGTGCAAATGAGCAGCTTGCCCTGCACGTCGGTGAAGAATACTAGCGAGTACACCTCGTGGCCCATCTCCGGCTTCATGAATTCGAGGTAGCCCACCTTGCGATTGCCCACTTCCTTTACGCCTTCGCCAAACCAGGTGGTTTTGCTGTATTGCTTGTGGTAGGCTTTGGCAAAAGTGGTTTCATACACCGATACCATATCCTGATCGGCGTCATTATCCGAATAGTTGAAGGCCAGCGATACCAGGTTGTTGTTGGTGAACACGACGCTGGGGCGGCTGCTGGCGTGCGCATAAGCAAAGTCCATTTGCTGCTCCGTCATTACCTCGAAACCTTTCGGGATGAGCACCTCCACGCGCTCGCTGAGCACGCGCTTTTTGATTAGCTCTATCTCAGCGGCGGGGCGGGCGGCCATCAGCATGCTGGTACAGCAAGTGAGCAGGCAGAATACGATTGTCTTCATGGGAGGATTAAAGCCGATGTTGTAAAGATAGGAAACCAATTGATTCTGGAAAGGTAGGTAACGCACCCTCCCGGCTAAAGCGGTCTAAGCTCCAAACCATTAATGAGTCAAAGCGTCGCTGGTGCGCATCAGCTAACAGCGCTTGAAATTCTGAGCACTTCCCGGTGCAGCCCGACCCGTACTTTACATATTCTTTGTAAAAAATGTAGCCATAGGCCTACGCAAAGCGCCGCAGCTTAGGGCTCTGGCTGCTATTCTTGGTTGAGACACGGGCGAAGAGGGCGACGATTGTCATGCCCTGAAGATACTCCAATAAGGGTCAACAAAATACGGTTCAAAAAAGGGCTTCTACGCGCTGGAAATGCCTCCTTTAAAAGCATCCAATAAGGGCCCGTGATTGTTGTAGAACCCTTTCACTCGTTCGATAAACGGTTGCGGCTAGTTAAATACCTACAAAAATGGCCCTATGACCGGCTTTCAAACCTAATCTGATGGGCCCAAGGACTTAATTCGAGTTCTGCAACAGTCACGACCAATAACCAGCGCGTCTCCCCTTTCGTTGAATGGAGACATGAATTCTATTCGTTTTCCGGACGGTACCCAAGTACCAGCGCTTGGCCAAGGTACTTGGATGATGGCCGAACGGCCCGCTCAACGCGCTAATGAGTTAGCAGCTCTACGTGCTGGCGTCGAACTAGGGCTCACGCTCATTGACACGGCGGAGATGTATGCTGACGGGGAGTCCGAGAGGCTGGTTGGCGAAGCGTTGCGCGGCCTGCGCGACCAAGTATTCCTAGTTAGCAAAGCCTACCCCAAAAATGCCTCCCGCCAGCAGCTACCGCAAGCCTGCGAGGCGAGCTTGAAGCGGCTGGGTACCGACCGGCTCGACTTGTACCTGTTGCACTGGCGCGGCCGCGTGCCGCTGGCCGAAACGGTGGAGGCGATGGAAAAGCTGGTGGACGCAGGCAAAATCCGGCGTTGGGGCGTGAGCAATCTCGACACGGCGGACCTTGAAGAACTCATTGCCGCCGGGGGCACGGCCTGTGCCACTGACCAAGTGCTCTACAACCTGACCCGGCGCAGCCCAGAGTACGACCTGCTGCCATGGCTCGCGGGCCGGAGTATGCCCGTTATGGCGTATAGCCCCATCGAGCAAGGCCGGCTACTCAACAACTTGCGGCTACAAAAGCTGGCAGCAGGGCTGGATGCGACCCCGGCGCAGGTGGCCCTAGCCTGGGTACTACACAAGAGACAAGTGCTGGCTATTCCCAAAGCGGGAAGCGTCACCCACGTGCAGGAAAACCGAGCGGCGGCCGACCTACACCTGTCGGCCGGCGACCTAGCGTCGCTAGAGGCTGCCTTTCCCCGCCCCGACAAGCGCCGGCCGCTGGAAATGCTGTAACGCTAGCGCTATTCCAAGGCGGGGATGACCAGTCAGCGGTTCTAACTGCCTACCGGTTGCTACTTCCACCACTACGTACCGCGCGAGTACAGGTGCACATCCGCTCACTGCAACCGCTCGGCCGGCGACTCAGAACTGCCATTAGTTATTTAAACACGATAACGTCGCCGTCTAATGGCAGTTCCTGCTGGCAAGGTTTAGCTAAAGCGGGCGCGGCGAGCGCCTTGGCAGGTTGGTCCAGTACCTCACTCAGCGTAGCCGTCCCTGTACGCGCGAAAGCTCTCAACACAAACGGCAGGCCCTCCGATTCTTCAAACGTCACGGCGTTGCTCAACTGAAAGTGCAGGTGCGGCAGCGGGGCTTGCCCCGACTGCCCCAGGCGGCCTAGTACGGCACCGCGCTGCACTCGGTCGCCCGCTTTCACCGTCAGGCTGCCGGGTTGCAGGTGCGCATAGTGCGCGAACACGCCCGGGGCGACTTCCAACACCACAAAATTACCCATGAGAATACGCTCCGTCAGGTCGGTGAGGGCGGGCTGCGCACCCATCGGCGGGCGGTTAGGCTCGCCGTCCCGTGCGTCGCGTACGATGCCGTCCGCCACGGCCAGCACCTCTGCTCCATAGCCTACCCAGTCGGCCTGGCTAGTAGTACCCAGCTGGTCGAAGGGTACCGGGTGGCGTAGGGCGTGCCCGATGGGCGTGAGACCGTAGAAATCAAGGGCGTAACGCTGCGGAATCGTCGTTTGGCCGTTGACGACCACCACCCCCTGCCAGTGGTGCGCCCGATGATTGCCCGGGCCCGCGTGGACCAGCCACGGCCCCGCCGGCAGCGGCGGCCCCAGTACTGGCGGGGAAGCTAGGTTGAGGGGGGTGCGCACCCCGTCGACGAGTTGCTGTTGCCCGCTGGCGGTCGTGAAAGCCAGTTGATGCCGCAGCAAACGCGGGCGGGGCTGCGGGGCCGCCAAGGTCAGCCAGACGAAGAATACTTGCCGGTGGCCGGCCGCGATTGGCACGGCCGCCGAGTCCACCGTAGCGGCGGGATGGGCCAGCAATTGATTGACCTGCGGCCCTGTGAAAGTTGCCAGGACTACGGCTGACTCGTCGGCCAGGACAGTCAGCCGCTGCAGGTGAAGCACGCCCGTGGAGGCATAGTAGTTAGTGACATGCAGCTCATAGGCCACGTGCACTAACCCGTCGCTGCCGGTGACGGGCTGCGGGGCCTGCGGCACCCATACTTCCACGGGCGCCTGGGCAACTTGCGCGGCCGTCTCCTGACTGCCGAGTAGCCACCAGCCAATCAGCAGGAGCCAGACGCTAGCAGGCGAGCGAACAATGTTGCGGGCGAAGGAGGTCATCGATAGGGGCAGCGGGTAGTAGGCGTGCGCAGCGCGGGCAGTCCCCGTGGAGTCTTGCCCGCTGCCAATAAGGTGGCAACTTACTTAGCAGGCTGCTAGTACGCGCTGCCGGTAGCCCGCTCCTGCTGCTGGCGGGCTTACTCCACGCTTTGCAGCTCCAGGGTTAAGCTACTTCGGTCAATATTAGTATAGTCCAGCTTGATGAAGCCAATCTTCTCATTATAATACGCAACCAGCTTGGTTGACCCCAACGCACTGGTTGCCTCGCTTTCCACCACATAACATGGCAGAGTCCCTAACTTGCTTGCTACAAGTGATTTTCCGGTGACTTTATACCGGATAGCATTTTCGTTTTTTCCCTTCCACAACAGCCACCGCTTATCGGCCCATTGTTCGCCAAACGCCAGCTGCCACGTCCATTTTGCCCCCACTTTGAGTGGCTGCTTGATATAGGGAAAGGGGTTTAGCTCTAGGATGGCAAAGAGACCCGTTCTGGGGGGGTGAAGCCACAGGTTTTTACGATTTTCGATGACGCCGGTCATCTCATTATTCCACGAGCCACCATCCACTAGTTTAAAGTCATACAGGATAACCGTTTGATTGTAACCAGAAAATATTTGAATAAAGGGCATCAAGCCGGGAACAACGGAAAGAATGATTTGGGAAACGGACTTGTCGTTGCGCTGCTCGGCTGGCACAAGTTTCCAAGCTACCCCGTTTTGGCTAGCGGTGTCCGCTTTAGCCATCAGCATTTTACGGCCGGTTTTATCTTGATACGCGTAGGTGAAGGTGAATTTCTTGCCTACTTTATATAGCTCATTGTCCTGATTATATCGGTTCTGGTCTTTATTCAGGGAATCGAATTTTTCCACCGTTATCGCCATGTCGTCCAGGGTGAACTGCTGAGCGGAACGCTGGGCTTGACAAGCTAAGCTGGCAAAGCAAAGGGCTGAACAAAGGATTTTTACAGTCATCTGGTAAGCAGTAGGGTAACCGGTGATAAGCTAGGCCCACCGCTGGCGGGCATGGCGGGCAGCGTAGCTAAAAATTAGGTAATGAAGCTTTCTAAGCAGTCGAATAAATCAACCGGAACGCCCTGCTGCGCGCAGTGCAGCATGACATCTAACGGATTTTCTAACCAGCTTCACTAGTAAAAGCGAACTGCTAGCCAGCAGTGGCGGAGGGAACCTTTTCGCCCTGGCGGCAGGGGAAGCGGCGGATGACAAAGGTCCGTGCGACCCGTGTAAAGCTTTGTTATTCTTTGTTAAGGAATGTTAACGCGCCGGACACCCTGGCTACTTGCCCGTATTTTCGACCTGCTGCTTCCTTTTCCATGCCCCATCGCCTGCGCCTGATTTTTGCTTTACTCGCCAGTTGCCTGCTGGGCAGCTACGGCCTGCAGGCGTACTGGCTTTACGGCAGTTATCAAGTAGCCACAGCGCAGTTCGCACGGACTGCCGCCGCGGCCTTGGAGACCATAGTAAAGCGCCGCCAGCTTGGCCGCGTGACCAAGACGTTCAATATCAAATTCAACGACTACGCTAGTCCCCACGCCCCCCCAGGGCAGCCTCGGCACTGGCATATTGAGCAGGTTGACACTGGCCTCCTACCCGCCCAGGCGCGCCGACCCTGGCCGGCCACTAGGGCTCCCGCTCCCCGGCAACTGCGGCCCCCCGCCGCTACGCCCCCACTGCCTCCCTCGCCGGCTCAATTGGCTGCGTTCACCCGGTTGGAGCAAGCTCGGGCGGCGCACACTGACTCGCTGGCTCACCAGCTCTCGACCTTCGTTATCAACGACTGGGCCCATCGGCAGCCGGTAAACCTGGCGGTACTGGCGCGGGCGTACCAAGCAGAGTTGAGTCAGCGCCACGCCGCGCAGCCGTTTCGCCTCGACACGATATCGAGCCAGGCCGTACCGCTAACAGCGGCCTCCCGCGCCGGCTACCCCCTGCACACGCCGGCGCTGGCGCTAAATCCTGTGCGCGGACCTTGGGTGGTGGCCTCCTTCCGCCCGCCCACGGCCTATGTGCTGCGCGGCATGGCCAGCAGCCTGGCTGGCTCGCTGGCGCTGCTGCTACTCACCACGGGTTGCCTAGGACTCATGCTGCACACGATTCTGAGGCAGAAAAAGCTGGCCGAAGTCAAAAACGACTTTATTCACAACATGACCCACGAGCTAAAAACCCCGCTGGCTACCGTTTCGGCTGCGGTGGAAGCGCTACAGGACTTCGGCGCCCTGCGCGACCCGCAGCGCACCGATGCCTACCTTACCATTGCCCGCCAGGAAACCGCGCGCCTAGCCGACTTGGTAGACCGGGTGCTGCGCCTAGCGGTGGAGGAGCACCAGGGGCACCGGCTGGCCCTGCACCCCGAGCCGGTCCGGCTGGCCGAGTTAGTTGCCGCGGCCGTCCTGCGCCAGCAGCAACGCGCCACTAAGCCGGTGCAGGTCGAGCTGGCCATTGCCCCCACCGAAACGCTCCTGCTCGACCGCCTGCACCTAAGCGGCGTGCTCGATAACCTGCTCGACAATGCCGTGAAGTACTCGGGCGAGCGGGGAGTATGCATCCGCCTCACCGGCCGTGCGGTGGCCGACGGGTGGCAGTTGACGGTGGCTGACGATGGCCTGGGCATTGCCCCGGGCTACCAGGCGGCCGTATTTGAGCAGTTCTTCCGCGTGCCAACCGGCAACCTGCACCCCGTTAAGGGGTTTGGTCTGGGTCTCTTTTATGCCCGGCAGGTGGTAGTCAGCCACGGCGGCCGCCTGAACCTGCGTAGTGAGTTGGGCCGCGGCAGCGAGTTTACCCTCTGGCTGCCCGCCGCGCGACAGCTTATCTCTACGGCTGAGGCCTAACATCCTGGCTCCGGCCGCAGTACTTCTTTTTTCCCAAGTCCAACTCAGTGTCCATCATTTTGCTAGTAGAAGACGAACTTTCGCTGGCTCGCATCGTGCAGGAGAGCCTCGAAACGCGGGGCTTCACGGTGCACCACGCGGCCGATGGCGAACAGGGCCTGCACTTGTTTCGCACGCTGGTGCCCGACCTCGTGGTAGCCGACGTGATGCTGCCCGTGCGCGACGGCTTCGAGATGGCCCGCCAGATTCGGCGCGAAAATGCCCGCGTGCCCATCATTTTTCTCACCGCCCGCTCGCAGCCGGCCGACGTGGTGCAGGGCTTCGAGCTAGGCGGCAACGACTACCTGAAAAAGCCCTTCAGCATGGACGAGTTGGTCGTGCGCATCCGGGCGCGGCTAGGTGAGGCGCCCGGGCCGGCCGCGCCTGCGCTGGCAGCGGGGCCGCTAATGCTGGGCCGCTACCGCTTCGACTACCCGCAGCAGCGCCTGCGCCTAGCCGACGGCAGCCAGCCCCCGGTACAGCTCACCCACCGCGAGGCGGAATTACTCAAGTGCCTGCTCGACCAGCGCACGCAGGTGTTAACCCGCACGGCCGTATTGCAGACGCTATGGGGCGACGACAGCTTCTTCAACGGGCGCAGCCTCGACGTGTTCATCACTCGCCTGCGCCGCTACCTGCGCCACGACCCGCAGGTGCAAATTTTGAACGTGCGCGGGGTGGGCTATAAGCTGCTGACTTAACCCCTCGTGCTAGGCGCAGTTAGCCAGAGGCTGTTCCAACGCGATGGGCTCCCTGGCTGGGGTTAGGAGCCTGTAGTCAGGGGCGGCTGCTAACCCCAGCCGACTCCCCTAATAAATTCAAAATCACTCTAAGTAATTGACAGACTGAGCTAATATACTCCAATAAGGGCCCCATAATCAACGTATTACTTCTGTAGACACAAGAAAGCCCAACCGATTGGTTGGGCTTTCTTGTGTCTACAGAAGTAGTGCTACTGAATATCAAGTCGACGAGCTTCGTCCAGAATAAGCATCCTTACTAAGGAAGATGTGCTTACACCACGCTTTTTGGCAACCTTCTTAGCTGTTTCCAATTCAGTTGCCTCCAGTACTACACTGAGCTGTTTCTTGCCTGTAGCTTCCTGTTTTTCGGCTCTCATACTGCAAATATACCCCAGTTGCACTAGCGTATCGCCACAAAATAATAGACCAACAAAACGGTTTAATGGTAATTTTATGGTACATTTGTATTGTTCAAGTCGAACACCTTACCCTAGTAAGCAAAAAGAGGTCAGCCGCGCTAACGGCTGACCTCCGATATAGCACCTGTTTGCGCAGGTACTACGGTTGGGTTCTTACAAACCTTACTTCAAAAATACATGGCAAACCATGTAACTGGGATAAGTATGCTTACGAGCGTACCCCAATCTTCTCTGGGCGAGCTTCGCCAGCACGTCCTTTTGCCCCTCATCGGCAACCCCCTTTTCAGCGAAGCTGAGCAGCTACGGGCCAACCATTTCGTGCATGAAAGCGAGGATATCGCCCGCCTCACCCGCTGGGGAGCGAACGTCCTGGCCGAAATCGCCCAGCGTCAAGCCGAAGCTGCCTGCCAGCGCCGCGACCTCGCCACAGATGCCACGGTGCGCCAATTGCGTTCCGGTGGTTTCCGCGGCCACCGCGCCCGCCTGTGTCTACCCGCCCCAACCTGGGTACCCGGTGCTTTCTTCCCCGACAGGTCCGACCGCCGGGCCGGCACCTTCGACCGCCTAGCGGCAGCCCGCTTCCAACCAGCGGGTTCGCTGACGTTTGCTTCCCTACTCAACCGTCCGGCCCGATGAGCTACCGTCGCGACCTCAAGCTGCTGCGCCGCGCCCAGCAGCAGGCCAAGCGCCAGATGCGCCAACTCGCTGAGCTAGAAATCACGGGCCTAACCGCCGTGACACTCCACGCGCATACCCAGCAGGTAACCATTACCCTCGCTTCCGCCACGGGGGCCCCTTTTACGGATACGTTGCGGGAGGTGCTGCGCGAACGTCGGCAAGCGCTGCAAGTCGAAGCTCAGCAACTTCTGCTCACCTGGCTGGAAGACGCGCGGCTACGCGAGCACCCCGCCCCGGCCGCCGGCCCGCCGCCACCCTAGCAGCTCCTTAACATTGAAAACACCTCCCGCGGCTGGTTACCCAGCAGCTGGTCCCCACGTGTCCTTTGGCTACTTACTGCTTCCTATCTATGCTTTCCCCCGCCGCCTCGTCTCTGCCCTACCAGCTGGCGACTACCGCCCAACGTGCCCAGGTGCTGCACTACCTGCAAGCGCGTTTAGTCCACCACTTTCCTACTCTACCCGAACGCGCCCGGGTTTGCGTACTGACCCGCGCCCTGTCTGAATTTTGCCCCGACCTGTGGTATACCGGTGACCAGGTGGCCCTGGCCCCCCGGGAGCTAAGCCAATTCGTGCAGCACGTGGCGGCCAGTGCCGAGATTCCCGCCCTGGACCCGCCCATCCATGACCAGTCCTGCCAGTGCCTGATGCAGTATGCCCTGCACAACCAGGAGTTAGTCGTCTGGGTACTGCCGGAGCTGGAGGCCAGCAGCAGTCCCTGCGGCCCCCGCTTGCTGACGCTGCTACGCCAGGTGATGCAGCCGCCACTGGTGGCCCAGCAGCTCAGCCAAGCCTGGCGCTGGGATGTGCCCGGGGGCCCGGCGCTGCCGCGGGGAATACCCAGCGGCGGACCCGCCCCCGATAGTCCCGAGGTGCACCGGCGGCTGCGGGCCCTGGAACAGGCCAGCCAGCGCGTCATCCCCTCGCAAACCGACTCCCAACCACCGGAGGGGCCACCTAGCTCGCCGCCGCAAAGCTGACCAGCTCGGCCAGCGGAATCTCCAGCGCTTGTGCTAGCGAAACAAGCACGTCCAGGGTCACGGAGTAGCGCGCCGTCTCGATGCGGTACACCGTGGGCTTGGACACATCGGCCTCGTCGGCCAACGCTTGCTGGCTCCAGCCCCGCGCCTCGCGCAGCTGGCGTAGGTGCTGGCCGAAGGCCTGCAAAACCACCTCGTTTTTCACCCCGGCAAGCTGAGCCTAAAAATCAGTAGCTTTGTAATCATATGTGATGCTTTTGGACTTTCTCCGCTACCTTGCGGCCGCTCGCATCCTGCCTCTCCTCTGCTAACATGACCCCTCCCCCCAACCCAACCCCCGTTTGCATCCCCTACGACCAGGCCACCCCGCACCAGATTTCCCTGGCCCTGGCCTACGCGATGGGGGCCCTACCTGACCACTTTCCGACCCTCAGCTTCGTCACCTGGGCCAATACTTTGCTTCGGCTGAAACCCGATTTGTGGCTGGCGGGCAACGCCATTTCTATCGACTACCAGGACCTGAAACACCTGACGCAGCGGCTGGCGGCCTCCGAGGAGTTGCCTGAACTGGACCCACCTATCTATCCGGACCGCGCCGTCTACGTGTTTAAGCGCTTTTTTAATTATCAGGACGAGGCCCTGGAGGCCCTGCCGGACATGGCAGTGAACCCGCTGGCCTACAGCAGCCGCGTCTTTAATCTGGTGACTAATCTGGCGCTGGGCAATGCCGTAGTCGATGAGCTCTTCCACGCCACGCACCGGGGACCGCAGGGGCGCCCCGGTAGCGTGGACCCGGCACTGGCCCGCGCCACGGTGCACGAGCAGGTACAGGCGTTGCGCCGCGCCCGCGGCGAGATAGGCCACCAGTTTGTTCCTGAGCGCCCGGCTGACCCGGCCCTACAGGCTGCCCCTAGCAAGTAACCGTTTGTGTCCAGGCCCGATGACGCGCCCTTGGTCACTGGGCCCTGGCTGGCTGCTTAGGAGCCCCCTGGTTGGGGAGCGGGCTGGCGACTGGCCTCATGTGTGAAGCAGGCGCTCGGCTTTGGCATGGATGGCTGCCTCGACGTACTGAGCAAGGCCTTCGAAGCTGAGCAGGCCGCCAAGGAGAAAGCCCGGCTTAAAGCCGAGAACGCGCAGTAGCTGCGCCTGCATTCTTCCGGCACTGCTACTAACGTCACCCCAGGAAAAACCCCTGCTGGTGGAACTGGCGCAATACCTCCGGTTCCACCAGCAGGGGTTCTTCCTGGGGGTTGCGCTCTTTAATCCCCCATTGCTTTATCATTACTGACTTCTGCTTGCCGGGAAGCGACAAGTATCACGCCATCAAGGCGAGCGTCCTTGTTCTGCAGGCTCTCCTCGACTTCCATACCCGCAACCGACGCATCTGCCACTTGGGCCAGCACCGTGTCGATGTCGTCGATAGTCGGCGCACACGTGTGATAGTGCACCTGCAGGGTGAGCAGCCCTTGGTTATCCCGCGTTGCCTCGCTCACGCTTGCGCCCGCTTGTCGCAAAGCTTCCGCAACCCTTTCGGCGCGGGCCTGTCCCCTCTCCGGGTCATCGACCACAATTTGCGCTTGGTTGAATTGCCCTTCTCGCGCCGGCCATTCCAGGTGGTCAGCTTCGGGCAATGCACCGGGCTGGTGCCAGCTATGCGGCTGCTCCTTCACTCTGCTGGTGCTATTTCCCTCGCTATCGTAGACGGTCTGCACATCATGCAGCACGGCGTTCACTTCAGCTAGCCGCGTTGAAGTCGGGTCAAAAGAGTACGGTAGCAGCGCAACCTTATTTCGTCCCGTGGTCGGTGGCACAATCTCACCTACGGTGGCCCCAGCCGCAACCAGAGCTGCCTGCACCCGGCTCAACCGCTCGTCGCTCGTCCTTGTTTCAGTGGCTAACATTTGGATAATTCCGTGTTGCCAGAAGGCCTTGGCCTCGACGACCGACGCAGTCATCGCAGCGCTGTCCAGCAAATTGGACTGGGCGGCCAAAGGGACTTCTGCCGACGGAATCACTGCAGCTTGCGTTGACTTCCCGGACTCTGAAGGCAGCGGCTGGGCAATGACCTCCGCGGTCAGGTTTGCTGATCCAACACGTCCCAGCGGCGAACGGTCGGCTGGTGGAGCAGGCGCCTCCTGCGAGCCGGCCGGCAGACCAGCTGTCTCCGCCAGTGGTGGCACGGTTGCGACGGCCAGCACCGGCGGCAGCACGTTTTGTTCCGGCTGGGGAACGGCAAGAGCCTGGTTGGTCTCCGAGACTGGCGGCAGCTTTTTATTTGCTTCAGCTGACGCTATCTGGCCTTCCACCGATGCGGCGACTGTTGAACGCGGGGCAACCGACAGGGCACCCTCAGGTAGCATTGCTGAAGCCACCGAAGTCGAATGCGGCGTAGCTGCTGGTTGGGGTATGGCGGAAACGGCCGGTTGCTGGGGCAATTTGACCGTTGAGTCTGTCTGCGCCCGGTGTTGAGCTTGCGCCTCCAGCGTTTTGCGCAGCCCCACGCCGCTGTACTCCCGCGCCAATTCAGAGCCCTTCACGTGCAGCCCTGGATATCTGGTCGCCTCGAAGACGACGCCTTGCAGCTGGCCACCCTGCTGCAGCGTCGCCTTCATCCGCACTCCCTCCGTGGCCAGCGCCTCTCGTAACTCCTGCACGGTTGTAGCCGTGGGCAGGTGCTTTTCCAGCGCCCGTCGAATGAGGTCTTTGCATTGCACCCGCTCCGCGACATCCGCCGGCAGCTTCCCTTCCTGGGCCTCCCGCAGCTTAGCGGCCGCACCGAGTTGGGCCGCATCCTCGAACCCCATCGCGGCCTCGACTTTGCGGCACGCCTCGGCACTGCGCAGGTGACTGCGTTTATCCGGCAGCACCTGCTTGTCGTCCGTTACCCGGTTCAGCAGCAGATGGCAATGGGGGTGCTCCTGGTCGTGGTGCCGCACCAAGGCCCACTGCGTAGTGGCTGGGTTTATGCCCCGTTCCTCCAGGTACAGCATGGCCGCCCGCGCCATGACTTCGTTAGTCAGCTTTTCCGTTTCCTGGGGCAGCCAGGCCAGCGCGATGTGCTCCACTGCCTGGCGTAGTCCCGGTCGGTCGCTACGCTGCAACTCGAAGTCGGCGGCCATCTCGCCGGCACTACTCGTACGCACCCCATTCGCGGCTAACACCTCTGGACGCTTTAGGTCTCCTTTGAGAGCGTAGAAGCACGGCTCCACAAAACTAGCGTGCCGGATAATTTTACCAATCATGATGCATCTTGGTTTTATTCTATCTCCTGCGGCGGTACCAGTTCCGCCAGCAACTGTCGTAGGGAGGCGAACAGCGTGGTGGCCTCGGCTTGGAGCCCAGGGCCCAGGTGCGTCGCCTTGGTCAGCTGATTCAGATTGTTCATACCCCCGACCAGCGCTTTATAGGTGTCCCGCTCCTCATCGCTCCAGGCCCGGGCCACGATGGCTCGTACACTTAGCCCCAGCGCACCGGCCCGCACGATAGCTGTCGGTGTGGTGCCTGCCAGCTCGGCGTTCTTGGCAATACTGGCCCACTCGCTTTGCGTAAAACGCATGCCGACCGAATGGCTACGCTTCAGTTCCTTCGGCTTCTGGGGGGCCTGGTCCGGCTTGTCGGGGTCGCGCTGGTAGATGGCTTTCTTAAGGCGCTTCCGCCCTTCCTGCCTCGGCCTTTTCTCGGGGTCTTCCATGACTGTGTGTTAGCGTTCTTAGCGTTGGGGCCCCAAAGGGGGCGAAGTAGTGAGCCGCAGGCGAACGAGTATTGCGACGCAATACACAACTTCGCTCTCCCACTGCCTTCCGTCTGGTTACGTTACTTACCGTTCTCTCCGTATTCTTTTAGTTGCGTTCCCTTATCGTTTTCAATGATTCCTGACCTACTACAAAGGCAATTTCTTGTGTAGCACCACCAACCCAGTCCGAGCCTCGAAAGCATCCCACTCATACATCCGCTGAACCATATCGAACCCATCAACCTCTTGTCTTACCTCGTTGTGAAAGGTGATATGGTTAGCTTGTTCTGCAATCGCTATTATCTCATCGACTAGCGCAGAACTTTCCATCTTCTTCGCGAGACACATAATTTTGAATAGAGTAAAGTCAGAATCTGCCAGCACTTTATTCAGTACGCTCTCTCTTTGTGTAGGTGCCCAAGTTTGCTCAATAGCTGATACTTCATCCACTGGAGCACTAACTACCGCAGCTTTTTTCTCGCTTTTAAAGGATTTTGAACGACAGGCATCTGAGCAAAACTTTTTCGTCTTTCGCTTCGACTCGTATTCATCTCCGCAGACACCACATATCCTTTTTAGCGTTTCCATAATTCTTGCTTCTTCGTTGAGTACAAAACCCTAGGCCGTTCACAAGTTAAGCAAATAAGGCTCATATCTCCTACTCTACCGATAAAATCCATTAAACAAAATCGAAATTTATTAAATATTTATTAATACATTTTATTATATTTACTTAGTTGATTATACTTAAGATTTTGAGCCAAATGTTCATCGGAAGGCTTGTCAATAATCTCTCTACAAAATGTCTCCGCTACAAGAGGGTTCATGCTACAACTAGGAACGGAAAACAACGACAAGCCCAATCGACTACCGACTTAAACGAGTTACTCTTTCTCATCAAATCGGTAGTTCAGGCTAAGCTGAGCTATTGCTACGTGAGATGAGCGGAAGCTACAAGCCAGCCTAACCAAAATATACGTTGCTCAAAAACCGCCTCGGCAACGCTTATAAAGCCCGTATTCTGAAACACCCTGCCCCCACCAAAATTCGACCAACTAGCCTTAGTCTTGTTTTCCGTTCCTACCCTAGTGAGCCTTCCTGACAACAGACAAAAAGAAAAATGACCAGATTCCTACCACCGCTTTTGCCGTGACTTCTCAGACCACTCGGCCTTCGTTCACCCATTACCCTATCGCCTTCTGCCACCATCTGCTTGAACTCAATCCGCTATAATCTCAACCAGCTCGGACGACTTGTATTACCTCTTCTTCCTCAATATCATTTCCTGTCGGGCTGTCAAAATCAGGGCTGAATTATGAAAAGTATCTCGCGGAATCCGCTGATTTCTGTTGCTGCTTCCGAAAAATTTGTGGCTTTGGCAGCTGACTTTTGATAACCTGGCCAATGATAATCTCACATGAGCCACCCCTCCCAACACAAGAAAAAGCGAAATCACTCTTTGACTTCTTATCAAGTCTGTTCCGTCGGGTGGAAGGAATTTCAGACAGAGGTTACGGAAAGCAAATAAGGAACTTGGTCAGTTTTTACGGAATAAGTTTGCTTACTAACGCATCGACTGCTGGACCGATTAGCTTCCGGAATCTTCCGCAAGCTGATAGCCCCCCCGTTTTCCACCGACTGCCTCTTACCCTTATTGGCTGAATTGACACTATCTTTTTTACTTCCGCTATCCCTTATCGCTACTCCACTTCACTATCGGCACCTCCCTCAAGACAGTCCAGCTCTAACGTCAGGTCAGGAACAACAGCGAGCCCATGGTAGCCTTAACCCGGCCTGAGTCAGCTTATTTCTCTTCAGTCCAGGTCTTGACTGAAGAGAAAGTTACCCGTCATTCAGCGCGCTTTTTAGTATGTTTCGACTGGCTGCCGAGTATGGATTGCACCCCTGGCTGTGACCATTTAAGGTATCCACGACGACGCCACTTACCCGAAGCCTAAGCTCACCGTGTATCAAAAGAGTCAGATACTTCGGCAGTCCTCAAGTAGGATTAAACGAATACGCTGGATTTTATCTTCACCGAAGCAACCCTCCTTTAAATGTAGCAGCCGGCGGGAATAAAAGAGGGTACGCTAGGCTCCCGAGCAACTAGCCCTGGCGCGTATAGACCAGTCCATTGCAAGTACCATCGCAGTTCAGTCACCCCGTTATACATTGGCAGTCGGCTGGCTTTCTGGTATAGTCCACGCCGAACAAAACACCCAGCATACTAATCGCTTTTCACACTTTCGTATGCCTTCCTTCCCTGAAGCCCCTAATAGCGCGGCCGCTCGTAAGCAAGTCTTGCAGGACCAGGTGCTAGCCATCATCCAGGGCCGACGGCTGGCCGGCATCGCCCTGACCATGGGCCTGGGCAAAACCCTCATCGGGCTGCGCGACATGGACCGCCTGCTCGCCGCAGGCCAGCTGCCCGACCAGCCATCCGGTAAGCTCTTCCTGGTGGCAGCCCCTACGCAAGCCATCCTGGACTCCTGGCCCCAGGAGGCGCACAAGTTCGGCCTGGCGCATCTGCTCGATCAGATTACGTTCACTACCTACCGCTCACTGGGCAAAGCCCTGACCGCCGGCTCCTACCAGAAGCTCTACCTCGACGAGTGCCACTCCCTGAAGGACTCGCACGAGCCGGGCCTCAAAGCGCACGTGAAACAGAAGAAGAGCATTCTAGGCCTGACGGGCACCCCGCCCGCACAGACGCACTCCGAGAAGGGCCGGCTAGTGGCCACCTACTGCCCTATCGTGGTAGACTACACCACCGATGAGGCCGTGCTCGCCGGCCTGCTTAATGACTACCACCTGGTCGTGCACCGCCTGCCGCTGCGCACCACGCGCGATTACGTACTCACTACCAAGTCGGGTAGCCAGTTCACCACCAGTGAGCGCGAGAACTATTACTACTGGAGCAAGCGGCTGGCTAATGCGGCCCAGGACCCGCTGCCGGTCGAGACGCTGCGCATCCTGCGCATGCAGGCTCTGATGAACTACCCTGGTAAGGGACACTACATGCGCTACCTGGCCGGCCAGCAGACGGACAAGGTCCTACTCTTTACCTCCAACCAACAGCAAGCTGAGGAGCAGGCCGCTCACACCTACCACTCCAAGAACAAGCAGAGCGACGCCAACTTAGCTAAGTTCAACGCGGGCGACATCCAGCGTTTGGCCTGCGTGGCCCAGCTCTCGGAGGGCATCAGCATTCCCAACCTGCGAGTGGGCATTATCTGGCACGCCTTCGGCAACGAGCGCAAGGCGGCCCAGCGCATCGGCCGGCTGCTACGCCTCAATCCCGACCAGACGGCTACCGTGCACCTGCTCGCCTATCAGGATACAGTCGATGAGCAGTGGGTAGCCCAAGCCCTGGATTCCTTCGACCCCGCCAAAGTCAGCTATGTCGACGCGCCCGCTTACGAACAGTTCGTCCAACCTACGCCAGTTGCATAGTTGAGGCTTTGTTGACCGAAGACAGCGGTTAGCCCACTGATGAACCTGCTAGCAATGTTCACTTACTAGGAGGTGTTAACAGTCACGTAACCAGAGGACGGTTGCGGCCAGCTGAATAAAGGCTAAGAAATGCGCATCGAGCTTATCGTACCGTGTCGCCACCCGGCGGAATTGCTTGAGGCGACTGAAAAGTCGCTCGACGGGGTGACGCTGGGCGTAGCGGGCCGCGTCGTAGGCCCGTGGCTGGCGGCGCTTGCGTCGGGGGGGAATCACAGCACATGTACCGCGGGCGGCGAGGGTGGCCACGAGCGGGTCGGAATCGTAGCCGCGGTCGGCAATCAGGTAGGCTGGGGCCAGCCCGTCGAGCAGCAGCAGGGCCTGCGGGGCATCGTGACGCTGGCCGGCCGTCAAGCCGCCGCGCACAAACCGGCCCTGAGCATCGGCCACCACGTGCAGTTTGCAGGTCAGCCCGCCACGGCTGCGTCCGAGGGCCTGCGGCCCGTTTTTTTGCGCGCTCCGCTGGCGTGTTGGTGCGCCCGCACGGTAGTCGAGTCCACCAGCAGCGTGTGCAGGGCATCGTCTTGTTGCACGGCGGCTAGCACCCGCGCCCACACGCCCGAAGCCGTCCAGCGCTGGAAGCGCGTATACGTGGTGTGCCAGTTGCCCCAGACGGCGGGCAGGGCCCGCCAGCGGCAGCCATTGCGTGTGAGCCAGAGCACCGCTTCTACAAAGCGTCGGTTGTCTTGGCCTCGGCCGCCTTTCGTGCCAGCGCGACCTGGCAGCAGCGGTGCAATCCGCGCCCACTGCGCGTCCGTCAACAAGTATTCCATCCTCGAACATACCACCTACTGTTAACACTTCCTAGTGAATGATGACACCCGATAAAAGGCACGAAGTATGTCATCACAGTAGTTCAATTGCGAGCTCTCAACCTTTATTTTAAAACTGGTACATCCAGAGAAGGAGTAGTCACTACAGCATACCAGAACTTGAAAAGCCTCATTATCAGTAGATTTAGCAATAATCTTGTTGAGCACTAAATACACACGGGGTGCATGTGCAACATCATATTCTCGATGCATATCATATGCATCGAGAATATGATGTTGCACATGCACCCCGTGTGCCCGACATTTGTTCCTACACCACGCTGACTCATCATGCAGATACTCACGATTGCCAACCGTAAGGGAGGCGTAGGTAAAACCACGTCGGCTTGGGCCATAGCACATTCGTTGGCCAACCGAGGACACCGAACGCTCTTAGTTGACTGTGACCCTCAGCGTAATTTATCGCTTATCCTCCCGCAGCTGCCAGCCGATAAGCATATTGGCTTGGTCGCCAGTAGCGACGCTACGCTGGTAGAAGTAATGGAGTCGGTAGGTCCTAAATTATGGTTAGTACAGGCTACGGAAGCTATTGTAGCGGCGGAGAAGGTACTGGGTACCCAGATGGATTACATCATGGTCCTAAAAAACGCGCTGGTTGGCCTAGAAGAGAAAATGGACTACGTGATTTTTGACACCAGTCCCTCGCCACACTCACCGCTCGCCGCAGCTGCGTTAACGGCTTCAACGGCCACTTTTATACCAGTGCATCCAGAGTATCTCAGTTATGAAGGACTCACCTCACTACTGGATGTAGTTGCCCGGGTTAAGAAAAGCTTCAATCCAGGGCTACGAGTAGGGGGATTGTTCCTGACACGCTATTCATCAACTTACCGCAAGCGCCTACATCATGAGTTTGTAGATATGCTACGTCAGCACGAGGTGCTGGGTCCGTTGCTCATGCACACTACCATCCGCGAAAATGTATCCTTGGCTGAAGCACAGGTCAATCGTCAAAGCCTACAGGAATATGCCCCAAAAAGCAACGCCCATGAGGATTATGAGAATCTTACGACGGAACTGTTGACAAGAATATCTGCATCACCTGCATAGTATGCAGCATGTGTACCATATGCATCATGCATTTAAACGTGAGTACCCTTTGATTGTTTTATGAAAAAACCAGCTTCAAAATTTGGTCTTGCAGCGCTGGTATCTCAACCGGCTACCGCGGCACCGACTCGTTCAGTAGACGACCTGCTATTCGCCCCAACGGGCGATGCTACGCCGCCTACTCCGGCGGCAATGTCACCCACCGAACCATTGCCAACTAAAACCCGCTTTACTAACACCCTCCCGACTTCAACCTACGTGCAGTTGCACCGACTCTCTTTTTGGGACCGTCGTGATATGAGCGCAATTATCGAAGCGGCTTTACAAGACTACTTTACCAACCATCCAGATGCTAATAAGCCGCTCCCAGAGCAGGAAAGAGTAAAACGTAAGCTTCCGACTGGGTAAAGCACATAGTGCTCATTGTTGACTGTTATGCTCGTAGTAAGCATTATTCTACTAATTCCCGCTTTGAGTAAAAGCTTGGGTTAAACGTTAAGTTGTCTTACTTGGCTACGGTCGTGACTAATCCTTTCAGGGGTTGCACTAGTAGTCGGACAAAGAATTGGCCTTGGTTAAAAGTTTAGTACAAAGGTTAAACGAGCAGTCACTCAGTGGGCGTGTCGACGCGTCCTACTGTGCGGAGATAGGAGCCAGAAAGGTACACCTTGCCGGCCCCCACCAATCGACAGCAGTTGGGTAGGCGGAAGTTGGGCCAGAAAGTGGGTTCACCTCATTACCTTCGTGGCCCCACCTTGTTGACCCGTTTGCATGCATTTCGGCTACGCCCGCGTCTCGGCCAAAGACCAACACCTCGACACCCAACTCGACCAGCTTAAGGCCGCTGGCGTTGACCGCTTGTTTCAGGAAAAAATCAGCGGTGCCACCACCCAGCGGCCGGTGCTCACGGAGTTGCTGGCCACCTTGCGCGCCGGCGACACCGTGACCGTGGCCCGCCTGAACCGGCTGGGCCGCAACAGCGCCCACATCATGCAGGTGGTGGCCGACCTGCACGCCCGCCAGGTGCGCTTCGTCGCTCTGGACCTGGGTATCGACACGGCCACCCCGGCCGGGCGGTTAGTGCTGGGCATCTTCGCCGCCCTGGCCGAATACGACCGCGAGAGCATCCGCGAGCGGGCTACCGCGGGCATCGCCCTGGCCAAAGCGCAGGGCAAGCACCTGGGCCGTCGTGCCGGGGTAGATGCCGCGAAGCTGGCCAAGGTCCAGGCCTGCCTGGTCGCCGGCATGTCGGTGCACCAGACCGTGGCCGCCACGGGCGTGAGCGAGTCGAGCGTCAAGCGCTACCGGCGCCAGCTGGCCCCGTAAGTCCGTGCGCTACCTCCCGCTACTCGACGCGGCCCAGCAGCGGGCGTTCGACCACCCGCCTAAGTGGACCGCGGCCCAGCGTAAGCTCTACTGCAGCTTGCCCGACTGGGCCACTCAGGTGCTCGGCAGCCTGGTGACGCCCCACAGCCGGGGCGGCTTCGTGCTACAGGTGGGCTACTTCCAGGCGACGGGGCGCTTCTTCTCCACCGACCGGTTTCGGGCCGCCGACGGCGCCTACGTGCAGCAGCGCTACCGCCTGGGCGAGGTCGAGTGGGCGCGCTACGACAAGGCCACCCGCTTCCACCACCGCCGGCTGATTCTGCAGCAGTTCGGCGTGGCCCCCTTCGAGCAGGTCGAAGCCGCCGTGCGCGTCCAGGTGACCCATTTTGCCCGCCAGCAGATGAATCCCGTGGCCGTGTTTCGCACGGCGGTCGATACCCTCCGGGTCCGCCGCTGGGAACTGCCGACCTACGCGGCCTTGGCCGGCATCGTCACGGAAGCCTTCCGCACGGTCGAGCAGCAGCTGACGACGCAGCTGGCCGCGTTGCTGCCCCCCGCCGTGCGCCAGCAACTCGATGCCTTGTTCACCACCGAGGCCGACGAGCCCGCACACGCCCATCGGCCCTACCGGCTCACCACCCTCAAGCGCAGCCTGGAGCTGATGCGGCCGGCGGCCATCCGCGCCAACGTGCAGGACTACGCGGTGCTGCAGTTCCTGTTTGCCCAGGTCCACCCCGTGGTGCAGGCCCTGGACTTGTCGGAAGAAGTGGTGCGCTACTACGCCCGCTACGTGGAGCGGGCGCAGGTCTTTCAGGTGCGGCAACAAGCCGATAAGAAGTACCTGATGGTGCTCTGCTTCGTGGTCTACCAGTACTACCAGGTGGGCGACCTGTTGACCGAAACCCTGCTCCAGGCCGTACAGACGCACCGCAACGCGGCCCAGCGGGAAACCCAGGAGCGCGTCTACCGCCAGCAGCAGGACACGGCCGCTCAGTTGCGGGAGCTGCTCGACGGGGTGGTGAGCCATGGCGCGGCGCTGGCCCAGCTGGAAGACGTGGCCTTTTCCTTTGCCCGCACCAACGAGGAGAAAGTAATCGCCCTGCTGGCCTGGCTCCAAACCCCGGACGTGACCGCCTTTGCGCAGTTGCGCCAGACGGCCCAGCACCTGCGCAAAGGCGGGGGCGGCAGCCTTACTAGCCAGTACTACCAAGTCGTGGAAGAGCGTTCCCGCACCCTGTAGCGCCGCTTGGGCGAGATTCTGCGCCACGTAGCCTACGAGGGCGCGGCCGACAGTCCCCTGGCGCAGGCCCTGGCCCAGTACCGGGCACGCGACGGACAAGTGGGCAGCCACCCGCCGACGGGCTTTTTGAAACCGGCCGAACGGGCCGCGTTGGCCGAAGCGGCCAGCCCCACGTCGCTCTATAAGGCCCTGTTGGCGGGCCACGTGGCCGACCACCTGAAAGCCGGCAAACTCAACCTGGCGCACTCGCTACGCTACCGGCCCTTCGACACCTACTTGTTGGATGCCACCGCCTGGGCCACGCAGCGGGAGCACCTGCTGCTGCAAACGAATCTCACGGACTTGCGCGAACCGGGTCCCTTTCTCGACGCCTTACAAGCCAAGCTGGCCACGGCGTTTGCCCGCACCTTCGACCGCCTGGCGGCCGGCACTAACCCCGGCGTGAAGACGCGGGCCGACGGACGGCCCCGCTTCCTGACCCCGGCCCAGCCCGTGGACGAAGAGGCCCCGCCGCCGCGGCCGCTGTTTCCCGGACCGGGGCTGATTTCCTTGCACGAGGTGCTGCACACGGTCAACCAGGCGTGTCGCTTCACGGAGTGTCTCGACCACTGGAGCCCCCGTAACCGCCCGCCCCGGCCGGCCGACCGGGTGTTCTTCGCCGGCATCATGGCCTACGGCTGCAATCTGGGTCTGACGCGCATGGCTCACGCGACCAAGCACGTGGCCCAGTCCACCCTGGAAAACACGGTCAACTGGTACTTCTCGCTCGAGAACCTGCGCCGGGCCAACGACGCGGTGGTGGCCCTCACCGGCAAGCTGCCCGTCAGCCGCTTGTTCCAGCGCGACCTCAACCAGACCCACACGTCCTCCGATGGCCAGAAGTACTACGTGGCCGTCGATTCGATTCACGCCACCTACTCCTATAAGTATTTCGGGCAGGAAAAAGGGATTGTGTCCTATGGCTTCCTCGACGACCGGCACCGGCTGTTCCATTCGGTGACCATCAGTGCCTCGGAGCGCGAGGCGGCGTACCTGGTGGACGGCCTGTTGCACAACGACGTGGTCGAGTCGACCATTCACAGCACCGACACGCACAGCTTTACCGAAGTCAACTTTGCCGTCACCTACCTGATTCAGGTGGCCTTTGCCCCGCGCATCCAATCCTTTCAGGACCAGCAACTGTATGCCTTTGCTGGCATGGATGTGCCCGACCTGACGGCCTACGCCCTGGCCCCGGCCAAGCGCATCAACCGGGCACTGATTGAGGCCGAGTGGGACACGCTGCTGCGGCTGGTGGTGAGCCTTAAATAAAAGCACGTGACCGCCTCCACGCTGTTGCGGCGGCTCAATTCCTACTCCCAGCACCACCCCGTGTACCTGGCCCTGCGCGAGCTGGGCCGGGCGGTGCGTACCGAGTTCTTGCTGCGCTACATGGACGACCAAGACCTGCGCAAGCGCATCGACGACCAACTCGACAAGCTCGAAAGCACCCATTCGTTCGCGCGGGCCGTGTTTTACGGCCAGAACGGGCAGATTCCGTACGCCGGCAAGGAAGAGCAGCAGCTGGCCGATGCCTGCAAACGGCTGGTGCAAAACGTGATTGTGTGCTGGAATTGCCTGTACCTGAACCAGTACCTACTCCAGGCCTCGGCGACCGAGCGCCAGGCAGTGGCCGATGCCATCGCCGCCAGCTCGCCCGTGAGCTGGCAGCATATTAACCTGCACGGCGAGTTTGACTTTTCCGACGAAGCCCTGAAAGACTCGCTCCACTTCGATGTAGAGGCCCTTTTTGCCTTCCAGTGGGAGCCCCCAGCCGGCCCCCTCGTTTAACCTTTGTACCAAACTTTTAACCAAGGCCGACGATGTGGACGGCGACGGCGACCTGGACCTGCTCACGGCCAACGTGAGCGCGAACAGCGTGAGCGTACGCTTGAACGGGGGCGACGCCATCGGCTCGAACACGGGCACGTTTCGCAACGGCTCCGAGGTAGCGGTGCCGGGCTACCCCGTCAGCGTGGCGTTAGGGGACGTGGATAGCGTTGGCGACCTCGACTTTGTCACCGCCAACTATATGAACAACACGGCCAGCGTACGCCTCAACGGCGGCGACGCCACCGGCACGTTTCGTAGCGGTGCCAGCGTCGCCGTGGGCAACAAGCCCTACGGGGTGGCCTTGGGTGACGTGGATGGCGATGGCGATGTAGACCTACTCACGGCTAATCAAGGCACGGCCAGCGTGCGCCTAAACCAGCCCACGCAGGTCCTGGCTACGTCAGGCGGTGGGCCGGTTGTGCCGACCAGCTTTGTCGTGACACCCACGATCGCAACGGCTGGAGCGTCACCACAGTATACCTATACGGGCCAAGCTCTGCCGGCTGGCACCACACTGACTCTTTACTCGCTCAGCGGACAACGCATCTGGCAGCAGACAGCGGCAGTGGCTGCTAGCGGCCCCTTGCCGGTGGCTGGGCTGGCCAGTGGCTGGTATATCGTGCGGTTGCTCACCGCGAGCGGCAGCTACCTGTCTCGTTTTTACCAGCAGTAAAATCAAGCGGCAGGCGAAGGGAAGCCACGCAACCTAACCTCTGCCTACCACTGGCTTATCGAACGGGGAAACGTACACTAAGAGTTACTGATATAGCATGAGTTAGGGATATTCGCAACTATGTCAACAGTCTCATCACCTGAATAGTATTTAGCGCATCCATACACCTACTTTCTGAACGACCCCACTATTGGCGAAATCTTATTCCCACCATAGTTAATAAATACAAAGAATATAAAAAATAGAAAAAGGTAACACTAATATCTGCTTTTGATAAGTACAAAAAAAATAATTGAAGAGATGCTAATAAGAATGATAAAATTAATAATTTTAAATTTCTGATGTGGAAATAATAACCGAAAAAGATAAATTTTTCAAAATAATCACTATTTTGAAAAATTAGCAAATTCAATAAAATCATAAGCAATACCAGGATATTAAATAGCCATATCAAATACTCGTGAATTTCAAGTAAATTACTCTGCAACAAGAATGTATACACCGGCAATAAGACAGCAGAAAGCAGCAAAGGCAGCCTAGTTGATTCGACAGCTTTCATATACTATTCCGGATTATTGAATTTCATTTCCATACTCTCTCCCGCATGAGCTTCAGGATGATTTTTATTGTAAGAATTGTAAAAAAATATGATTCCGCCTGCAATGACTGTTGACATGCCAGCGCCAGGTATACCACTACCTCCCACTCCCATTTTCTCAAAAGAGAGTTTTGCTACCTCAACCGCAATACCAGCATTAGTACTAACCGCAGGAGAAACTCCAGGATCTTTTTCCAGCATAAAGGGATTGGAAGAGGCGCCATTTGCATTAAACCACCCTTTCACGCTATTCATTACATCACCTCCCATGTTACGAGCAGCAGCCTTTGGATCCATAGGCACGAATGTAACGTCCTTTGATTCCCCAGCACCTGTTTCATGTTCTGTAAACTTCTCTGTTCTAACTCTATCTTCATAGCTCATTTTGGCAAGTTCACCACCACCATAAGTTTTAGTTTGAACTTGGCTGCGAGTAGAACCTAAAGTATAAGATAGATTTACAGAACCGTCTTTATTGCTAGACGTTTTAAAGGAAAGAGAAAGAGTTGAGGTAGCGCTTGTGCGTGTCCATTTACCGTCCTTTTCTTTAGTATACTTAATGTTTGTAGTGACTCGATCAATAGTGTGATGACCCTTTCCATCATAAGTATAAGTGTACTCTGAGAATTGCGTTGATTGTGGATCCCCCGGTCCTTTTCCTGTAGGATCTATTAATCTTACAGGGTTGTTAAACACATAGTTGTACGGCGATTGATTAAAATAACGCTCTGCCCAAGGATCGACTGTATGCCATTTACCTAATTTTGGCTCATACATGCGAGCGCCATAATCAATCCAATTCAATCCAAGCTCGTTTTGGATCTCTTTGCTATTGAACAGATATCTATTTTGATACACAGTTCCTTTTGAGGCATAGTTTATTCCTGGCAGATTCAATCCCCACGGATCGTAATGGTTTTCCTGAATTTGCAGCCCTTGGCGATGCTCGACAGTGACGTCATCAAAGAATACGTCCACGTCGCTCTGCGAGCCTACGTAAGCCGTCACGTAGCCATCCTGGGGCAGGACAGCTTGCACCTGCAACTGCTCATATCCGCCATTGGCAGTTCGCGTGAGTTGCACCACCCGGCATTGGTCTTTCAGCAGCATCGAGTCTTTATCAAAAACGAGCAGGCGTAGGTAGCCCTGGGGCACGCCACCGCTGAGTTGAGGCAGGCTGGCAAGCCCGGCGCCCAGGCCCACTTGCAACAGGGGTAGGCTTTGACGCTTACCGGCATCGAGGCCTGCGGGCGGGGGGCTGGCGGGATGCAGCAAGCTGGCGACGAAAGAGGCCAGCGAAAAGAAGAAACCATGTTGCTGAGCCTGCGGGTAGTAGCCATAGGCCGTTACGATCACTGTATCGCCCTTTTGCACGCCAAGTTGCGTCAGGGGGCCTAGCGGCTGGGGCGTAGTGCCGCCCGCATTGAGCTTAGCCGCGTAGGCGCCCGAGCGTGCTAGGGGGGCCGCGACGGCGATGGGCGGACTTACACTAAGCGAGTCGAATTGATGGGTTTCGCGTTTGTGCGTAGTGGGGTCCTGCTCCAGCGTCGCCGTGAGCGTACGCACCTGACCGGCACGGTAGGCTAGGCGCAGGTTGCCCAGGTGGTCCTTGAAGGTGAACTCCCGTTGGTAGCTCACGTGCGGAGTGTTGGCCGCATCGTAGGACACGAAGCGCAGCACGCGCCCTTCGGCGTGGGGGAAGAATTTGAGCGAGTCCTGCTCGTACTGGAAGGGCCCGAGGTAGTCGGTTCGCGAGGGCGTGGCTTTGCCGGTCTGGTAGACGAGCTTAGCCACCTTCTGCCCCGAGGCCGCATAGCGGAACACTATACTGTCGCCCACTTGGCCGAAATGAATCTGCCGCGGCAGGTTCAGGTGGTTGTAGATGATGCCCGTGATGCCCTTGTTCTTGTCCTGCGTCAAGTTGCCGTTGGCGTCGTAGAGATACTCCTGCCCGAGCTTGACGCCCTGCTCCTGGAAGTCGCCCGCCAGGCTCGTGGGCGCGCCGTTATAGTTCGCGGGCCGGGGTAATTGGTTGCCCGTGACGGCGTCATCGACCGCGAGCAGGCGGTTGCCCTGATAGGCGTAGGTTAGGTTATCCACTGCCCCGTACTGCTTGCCCTGGGTGTGGGTAGCGTTCTGCAGCAGGCCCCGGCGGCGCATAGTCAGGATGTTACCGTTGTCGTCGTAGGAGACGAACGAGAGGCGGTAGTTGTCCTGCTCCGCCGTCCAGGCCCCCGCGCTGGGGGTGGCGGCCGTCGTCGTCTGGCGGGCCACGAAATCGCCCTGGAGGAGGCGATTGAGTGGGTCGTAAACGTAGCCATAGGCCCGCTGCACACCGTCGCGGCCCCGCCAGGTCTGGCCCGTCAGGTTGCCGTTGTACTGCTCGTAGCCCGTCGTAAAGCCCCGCTCGTAGTGCAAACTCAAGGCAAAGAGGTCATTCTTGGTTGGGTTGGGCTGGTAGGGGTCATTGAGACTGGTAAGCCAGCCACGGATGTTGTAGGCGTAGTCCACCTCCTGCTTGAGCCGGCCCGTGCCCAGCGTCTTGCGCACGGCCTGCCCGATTTCGTTGTAGCTCACTGAGTCGAGCAGGGCGGGGCGCGCTTCGCCGGGCAGCTGCTGGCGGGCGGTCAGCAGCCGGCCGGTGTGGTCGTAGGTGAAGAACTCGGCTACCTGCACCAGGTCGTGGCTCGGTCCCTGATGCACGGCCACGCTCTGCACTACTTTGCCCGTGAAGTCGAGCCGGGTGGTGAGCAGGTCCGTGCCCTTACGCGCGTTGGTGGTCTGCACCTGCACGGGGCGCGCCCGCTCGTCGTAGAAGGTGGTCGTAGTCAGCCACGCCGCTTGGTTGAGGTCGTCCTCGGCCACGCCCAGCACCCGGGTCTTGGTGCGCGTGGTCAGCCCGGTGGTGCGCAGCGCGTCGGCTACCGGGGCCTGCCCGCTGGGGAACCGTCCGTCCGTGCTAGCGTTGTAGGCAGCGTCGGGCTGGCCGTTGTTGTCGAAGTCGTAGTCGTCGTAGTAGATCAGGCTCAGCGCCTGCCCGCCCACGAAGCCGTCCTGGCCCAGGCGCGGAAACGAGTGGTCGTAGCTATAGCCGCCGAAGTTGGGCAGGCTGGGCGCCACGCGCTGCTCGTACTGGTGGCTGGCGGCCGTGTCGGCCGAGGCCAGCGCCTGCAGCCGTACCTGGCCGATGGTGTCTTGCTGCGTCACCAGCCCCGCGAGAAAGATGCGGCCCAGTGCATCGTACCTGGTTACGCTCCACTCCTTGCGCAGGCGCTGGGCCGCGTCCTGGCTCAGGATAGGACGGTCAAGTTGGTCGTAGACCACTACTGTCTCACCGTCCTGACCCGGCACCTGCTTGGCAATCTGGCGCCCGCGCCCGTCGTAGCGGTAGTGAAACAGAAAAGGCAAGGCGCTGGCCGGCAGCGGCGCAGCCTGGCTCCTCAGCGCCAACACTCGTTTACTGGCCTCGGGCTGAAGCACGAAGCGCAGGCGCCCGAAGTCATCGTAGACGTAGCATGTGCGCAGCCAGCGGCTACGCAGGCCCGTACTGCTCGTGCCCGTGCGGTTGGCCTCGACTTGTTTGAGTACTAGCTGGCCCAGTTTGTCCTTCCACTCGAGGGTGTGATAGCCGTGCTCCCCCGGCTCGTTTGGGCCGTGGCTATCCGAGACGTCCGTGCCCCAGAGCTCGCCGGCGGCATAGAAGCCCCGGTAGCCCGGGTCGAGGCTGCGAGAGTCGTAGCCGGGGATAAACCAGAGCACAGAGTCGGCGGCGGTATTGGGGCGCTCGACGCGCTCCACAATGTGACCGGCGGTAAGCTGCCAGACCTCGCCCGGCGCCCCCTGGGCCGTGACCCGATTCAGAGGCGAGGCCTCGAACTGCGTCTCGGCGTAGGCTGCCCCGGTACGCGCCACGCCCACGGTGGGGTCGCTGGCTGGCAGCGGGCCGATGCCACCGCCCACGGGGCCCGTGCGCTGGTAAAACTCGTACTGCGCCGGCAGCGCGTCGGCATGGTAGCCTTGGCGCGTGGCCACGGGCGCGGCCGGGTAGGGCAAAAACTGGTAGCGCTCGCGGCCCAGTCCATCGTAGGTCTGGAACTGCACCATATCGCGCCGGGCGGCCGAAGCCTGGTGCAGCACCGTTTGGATGGGGCGGCCCAGCCCATCCAGAT
>Ga0265798_10000388_pt1 | contig 77801 bp, 69 predicted proteins | sample P3T30metagenome_FD_192430 | JGI IMG/M metagenome (GOLD analysis project Ga0265798, IMG submission 192430) | Plant litter microbial communities from East Loma Ridge, Irvine, California - P3 T30 | ecosystem: Environmental > Terrestrial > Plant litter > Unclassified | place: USA: California... | reverse complement strand
CGGCAGGGAGCGGTGGGGCCACTCGCCCGAGGTGGTGAAGCCCGGGTCTTTCGTGCGGCGCATGTAGTCCTGGAAGCTCGCGGCCTGCGTCGAGCACCAGCCGACCTGCAGGTCGTGGAGCTCGGTCGACGGGACGTCGAGGCGATCGGGGAACTTCTGGGCCATGGCCTGGGCGACCCGGCCCGCGGCGACCGCGTCGGCTCCCGCGTCGTGCGCGTCGTCGAGGACGACGCCGTAGACGCCCGCGGCGGCCTCGAGGGTGCGCTTGCCCTTGCGGTAGGTGTCGACGGCCTTGTCGATGACGAGCGGGTCGACGACGCAGCCGATCTCGCCGACGTCGCCCAGGGGCTCGAGGCCGTGGCGACGAGCCTCGCGGTCGAGCAGCGTGAGGTCGTAGGGGGCGTTGTAGACGACGAGCGGGACGCCTCGCGCGAACACCGCCCGGAGCGCGGCGATGATCTCGGCGACGACCTCGACCGCCGGGCGGCCCTCGAGACGAGCTCGCTCGGTCGAGATGCCGTGCACGGCGCTCGCCTGCTCGGGGATCTCGATGCCGGGGTCGGCGAGCCACTCGCCGTGGGCGATGCTGGCGCCCGTCGCGTCGATCAGCCCGACGTGTGCCGTCACGATGCGCGCCGTCTCGACGTCGATGCCGGTGGTCTCGAGGTCGAAGACGCCGAGCGCCTTCCACCACGACGAGGGCAGGGGCCCGACGGACACGCCACCGCTGGGCTCGGCACCTCGGGGCTCGGCACCGGGGGACTCGGCACCGACCCGATCGGCACCGGCCGCCGCGACGGAGGTGGTGTCGGTCGTCGTCGTCGCCTGGCTGGTCTCGGTGTCGCTCACGCCCCCGAGCTTAGGAGGCGCCACCGACAGCCGGGCGCGTCACGACGGGCACGTCGCCGACGTGCAGCCAGAAGAACGCCTGCGTGCCGAGCGTCAGGGTCACGCGGCCCTCCTCGTCGAACGCGGGGAACTGCGCGCCGCCGAAGAGGTCGGTCAGCGTGCGCCCGGCGAACTCGGGCGCCGTGACCGTGACGGAGACCGGGTTGTGGGCGAACGAGAACACGCAGAGCACGTCCTCCGGGAGGTCGCCGACCTGCGAGCCGCTGCCCTCGTAGCTGCGCACGAACGACAGCACCGACTCGTGGTCGGACTCCAGCACCTGCATGGTGCCGAGCCCGAACGTCGGGTGTGCCTTGCGGACGTGGATGACGTTGCGCACCCAGTGCAGCAGCGACCGCGACTGGGCGAGCTGCGACTCGACGTTCACCAGGTTGTAGTTGTAGACGAGCGACTGCACGACCGGGAGGAAGAGCTTGCCGGGGTCGGCCGTCGAGAACCCGGCGTTGCGGTCGGGGGTCCACTGCATCGGCGTGCGCGAGGAGTCGCGGTCGGGCAGCCAGATGTTGTCGCCCATGCCGATCTCGTCGCCGTAGTACAGGAACGGGCTGCCGGGGAGCGCGAAGAGGAGGGCGTGCACGAGCTCGAGCTCGGCGCGGGAGTTGTCGAGCAGGGGCGCCAGCCGGCGGCGGATGCCGATGTTCGACCGCATGCGCGGGTCGTAGGCGTACCAGCCGTACATGGCCTGGCGGTACTCCTCGCTGACCATCTCGAGCGTGAGCTCGTCGTGGTTGCGGAGGAAGACGGCCCACGCCGCGCCCGGCGGCACCTCCGTGGTCTCCGACAGGATCCGGGTGAGCTCCTGCGCGTGCTGGGCGCGCAGCGAGTAGAAGATGCGGGGCATGACGGGGAAGTCGAAGGCCATGTGGCACTCCGGCTCCTCCTCGGTGCCGAAGAAGGCGGCGGTCTCGGCCGGCCACTGGTTCGCCTCCGCGATCAGCACGCGGCCCGGGAACTCGTCGTCGACCATGCGTCGGAGGCGCTTGATGAACTCGTGGGTCGCGGGCTCGCCCTCGCCGTTGCCCTCCTCGGTCTCGAAGAGGTAGGGGATCGCGTCGAGGCGCAGACCGTCGACGCCCAGGTCGAGCCAGTGCCGGACGACGTCGAAGACGGCCTCCTGGACGGCGGGGTTCTCGAAGTTGAGGTCGGGCTGGTGCGAGAAGAAGCGGTGGAAGAAGAACTGTCGGCGCACCGGGTCGAAGGTCCAGTTGGACTCCTCGGTGTCGACGAAGATGACGCGGATGTTCTTGTACTCCTCGTCGGTGTCGCGCCAGACGTAGAAGTCGCCGTACGGGCCGTCGGGGTCTTCCCGCGACTGCTGGAACCACTCGTGCGCGTCGGAGGTGTGGTTCAGCACCATGTCGATGACGATGCGCATGTTGCGCTCGTGCGCCTTCGTGACGAGGTCGCGGAACTCGTCGAGCGTGCCGAACTCCGGCAGGATCGCCTTGTAGTCCTGGATGTCGTAGCCGCCGTCGCGGAGGGGCGACTGGAAGAACGGCGGCAGCCAGAGCGCGTCGACCCCCAGCCACTGCAGGTAGTCGAGGCGCGAGAGCAGCCCCTGGAGGTCGCCGGCGCCGTCGCCGTTGCTGTCGACGAACGACCTCACCATGACCTCGTAGAACACCGCACGGCGGTGCCACTGGGGGTCGAGGGTCAGTCCGGGCTGCTGGATGGGGGCAGTGAAGCTCACCCGGCCAACTCTAGGACTCAGGGGGCCCCGGCGCGCACCCCGCCCCGCGCGTCGGCCTGCGCGGCGGCCCGGTCGGCGTCCGTAGACTCGGCGGGTGATCGTCCGAGACCCCCGCGTCGTGTCGCCCTACCGGGCGCTCCTGGCCGCCGTCCCCGTCCGCGAGGACGTCGTCGCCGTCGCCGGCAGCGACACGCACTACTGGACCTACGAGCCCCCCGGAGGCGAGGAGGCGCGGGCCACCGTCGTCGCCGTCCACGGCTTCCGGGGCGACCACCACGGTCTCGAGCCCGTCGTCGCCCACCTCTCGGGCCTGCGGGTCGTCATGCCCGACCTCCCCGGCTTCGGCGAGTCGACCCCGCTCGACGGCGAGCACAGCGTCGCGGCGTACGCCGCCTGGCTGCGGGGCTTCGTGGCCGCGCTGGGACTCGGCGACGACGTCGTCGTGCTGGGCCACTCGTTCGGGTCGATCGTGACGGCGGCCGCCGTGGCCGACGGGCTCCGCGCCTCCCGCCTGGTGCTCGTCAACCCGATCGCGGCGCCGGCGCTCTCCGGGCCGCGGGGGGTCCTCACGCGCCTCGCCGTGCTGTACTACCGGGCCGGCGCCGCGCTGCCCGAGCCGGCGGGGCAGCGGGTGCTGCGGAACGCCGCCGTCGTGCGCATCACGAGCGTCGCCATGGTCAAGAGCCGCGACCGGGGCCTGCGGCGCTGGATCCACGACCAGCACGACTCCTACTTCTCGCGCTTCGCCGACCGCCGCGTCGTGCTCGACGCGTTCCGCGCCTCCGTCTCGAGCGACGTCAGCACCTACGCGTCGCGGGTGCCGGTGCCCACGCTGCTCGTCGCCGCCGACCGCGACGACATCACGGCCCTGCCCGCCCAGCACGAGCTGCTGCAGCAGTTCGACGACGCCCGCCTCGCCGTCATCGAGGGCGTCGGCCACCTGATCCACTACGAGAAGCCCCGGGAGGCGGCGGCCGCGATCGAGAGGTTCGTCCCGTGAGGATCGTCGTCGACTGCCGCTACGTGCGCGTCGGACGCCACGACGGCATCAGCCGCTTCACGGCGGGCGTCGTCGGGGCGCTGGCCGAGCGCCACGAGCTGACCCTGCTCGTCAGCGACCGTCGGCAGCTCGACAAGCTGCCGGACCTGCCGCACCTGCTCGTCAGCGACCCCACGAGCGCGCGCGAGCCCCTCGTCGCGAGGCAGGTGAACCGCCTCCGGCCGGACGTCGTCTGGTCGCCGATGCAGACCATGGGCTCGTGGGGCCGGCGGTACCGTCTCGTGCTGACGCTCCACGACCTGATCTACTACACGAACCGGACGCCTCCGCCGGAGTTCGCCCTGCCGGTCAGGGTGCTCTGGCGGCTGTACCACCTCGCGTGGTGGCCGCAGCGGCTGCTGCTCGACCGCGCCGACGCGGTCGTCACCGTCAGCGAGACCACCCGGGCGGAGATCGCGCGTCACCGGCTGACCCGTCGGCCCGTGACGGTCGTGCGGAACGCCGCCGACCCGGTCGCCGACGTGCCGGTGCGCACCGCGCCGGAGCACCGGGACCTCGTCTACATGGGCTCGTTCATGCCCTACAAGGACGTCGCCACGCTGGCGAGGGCGCTGCCGCTGCTGCGCGGCTACCGCCTGCACCTGATGAGCCGGGTCTCGGACCGGGAGCGCGCCTCCCTGTCGGCCCTGGCGCCCGCAGGCTCGCTCGTCTTCCACGACGGCGCGAGCGACGAGGAGTACCGCTCGGTGCTGCTCGGCGCGACGGCCGTCGTGTCGGCCTCGCGAGCCGAGGGCTTCGGCATCCCGCTCGTCGAGGGGATGGTGCTCGGCACGCCCGCCGTCGTGACCGACATCCCGATCTTCCGCGAGATCGGCGGGGCGGCGGCGCTCTACTTCGAGCCCGGCTCGCCCTCGTCGGCGGCCGCCGCGGTGCGCCGCCTCGAGGGGGAGTGGGCCGCACGGTCCGCCGCGTCGCGGGAGCAGGCGGACCTCTTCAGCTGGGAGGGCTCGGCCGCGGTGCTGCTCGAGCTGCTCGAGCGGGTGGGCTCGACGCCCCGCCGCTGACGAGCCTCGCGGTCACTCGTCGGCGGCGGGCCCCTCCAGGGGGTTCTGGTACTCGAAGGCGAAGCGGCCGGGGCGCTCCGACTCGACCTCGATCGGGTCGTCGAACTCGCAGAGCGCCAGGGCGTCGCCCGTCAGCTCGAACGAGTGGATCGAGCCGTTGCGGATGGGCACGCCGAGGTGGATCGGGTCGTCGTCTGAGACGTGGTTGACGACCGCACGGATCACCGCGCCGTGGGTGGCGACGACCACCGCGCCTCCGTCGTGCCGGGCCCCGACCTCGACCAGGGCGGGCAGCACCCGAGCGAGCAGCTCCCGGCGGCTCTCGCGGCCGGGCACGCGCGTGCCGGCCGGGAAGCGCTCCTCGACCTCGGTGCCGGTCAGGCCCTCGGCCTCGCCGTAGCGACGCTCCGCGAGGGCCGCCACGTGCTCGGGCGCCGCCAGGCCGAGCCGCTCGGCGATGAGGGCCCCGGTCTCGGCGGCGCGGCTGAGGGGGCTCGCCACGACCGCGTCGAACGACCGGCGGGCGAGCAGGTCGCCGGCCTGGACAGCCTGCGAGCGGCCGAGGTCGTTGAGCGGGATGTCGGTCGCGCCCTGGATGCGTCGCGCACGGTTCCAGTCGGTCTCGCCGTGTCGGACGAGGTAGAGAAGGGTCATCGGGTCCTCCGGGTGGGGCGGAGGCGGTCGTCAGGGGACGAGGCGCTCCGCCAGGGCCGTCAGGGTCTCCGACGTGCCGGCGTCCAGCTTAACCGTGGCCTTCGCGTCGCCCTTCGTCGCGCCCCGGTTCAGCACCACGACGGGCATGCGGCGGCGGACCGCCTGGTCGAGCAGCCGGATGCCGGAGTTGACCACCAGCGACGAGCCGGCGATGAGCAGCGCATCGGCCCCGACGACGAGCGAGCGGGCCTCGGCGAAGCGCTCGACCGGGACGAACTCGCCGAAGAAGACGACGTCGGGCTTCAGCATGCCGCCGCAGACGGTGCACTCGGGCACGACGAACGCGTCGATGTCGTCGACCTCGACGTCGCCGTCGGGCGCCAGCCGGACGCTCTCGGGCTCGTCGAGCCAGGGGTTGGCCCCGGCGAGGCGGGCCGCGACCACGTCGCGGGCGAAGGACTGCCCGCAGGTGAGGCAGACGACGCGGTCGACCGTGCCGTGCAGGTCGACGACGCGCCGCGACCCGGCACGCTCGTGCAGGGCGTCGACGTTCTGCGTCACCACCCCGTTCGTGACCCCGGCCTCCTCGAGGCGGGCCAGGGCACGGTGCCCCGCGTTCGGGCCGGCGGAGCGGAAGGCCCTCCAGCCGAGGTGGCTGCCGGCCCAGTAGCGCTTGCGGTAGCGGTCTCCCGACAGGAACTGCTGGAACGTCATGGGGTTGCGCACGGGCGCGCCCTCGCCGCGGTAGTCGGGGATGCCGGAGTCGGTGCTCACGCCGGCCCCGGTGAGCACGGCCACCCGGCGCCCGCGCAGCACCTCGACGGCCTCGTCGAGGAGGGCGGGGTCGAGGGCCGCCGGGACCGCGTGCCGGTCGGGGCCCGAGGGCCCGGCGGCGACCGGGGGCGTGGCGTTCGGCACGATCGGGGCTCCTTCGGGGGTGCGTGACGTTAGCCTAGACGTCGTCTCTTCCCGTCTCGTCCCCGCCGGCTGACCGACCGCCCGGACGCCGCCCCCTGGAGCGCCGTGCGCATCACCCGCATCACCGACCTCGACCACGACGCCCTCGCCGACTACCGGCGGCTGACCGACGTCGCCCTGCGCCGCGTGACGGAGCCCGAGGGCGGTCTCTACATCGCCGAGTCGTCGAAGGTGATCGAGCGGGCCCTGCGCGCCGGCCACGTGCCGCGCTCGGTGCTGATGACGGAGCGCTGGCTGGCCGACATCGAGCCCCTGGTCGACGGGCTCGAGGGCGAGATCTTCGTCGGCGACGCCGCCCTCCTCGAGACCCTCACGGGCTACCACCTGCACCGCGGGGCGCTGGCCGCCATGCACCGGCCCGCCCTGCCGAGCGTCGAGTCCCTGCTCGCCGGCGCCCGCCGGGTCGTCGTGCTCGAGGACATCGTCGACCACACCAACGTCGGCGCGATCTTCCGGGCCGTCGCGGGCCTCGGCGCGGACGCCGTGCTCGTCACGCCGCGCTGCGCCGACCCGCTCTACCGCCGGAGCGTCCGGGTCAGCATGGGCACCGTGCTCCAGGTGCCGTGGACGCGCCTCCCCGACTGGCCGGAGGGCGCCGACCTCCTCCGGGACTCGGGCTTCGAGATCGCCGCCCTGGCCCTCGCCGACGACGCCGTGACCCTCGACGCCTACGCGGCCGCGCCTCCGGAGAAGATCGCCCTGGTGCTCGGCACCGAGGGCGACGGGCTGAGCCCGGCCGCCCTGCGCGCCGCCGACCGCGTCGTGACCATCCCCATGCTGCACGGCGTCGACAGCCTCAACGTGGCGGCGGCGAGCGCCGTCGCCCTCTGGGCGCTGCGCGTCGCCCCGGACGGCGAGGCACCCCCGTCGGTGACGGCGTGAGCCCCCGGCGAGGCCGCCCCCGAGCCCGGCGGGCCGCCGTCGTCGGCACGGCGCTCGTGCTCCTCGCCGCCCTGGTCTACGTGCCGCTGACGCTGCTCAGCCCCGTCGCGCCGGAGGCGGCGGTCGTCTCCACCTACTCGGCGCCGACCCAGCCGGGGGCCGAGCTCGCCTTCCCGGGGTACGGGGCGACCGGCGTGCAGGCCGTGGGGTGGGACGAGAGCCTCACGACCAGCGGACAGACGGCGCCGCTGCCCATCGCCAGCATCAGCAAGGTCGTGACCGCCCTGGTCGTGCTCGACGCGCACCCCCTCGACGGAGGCGACGGGCCCACCCTCACGCTCGGCGCCGACGACGTGGCCCTGTACGAGAGCTACCGGGCGGTGGGCGGGAAGGTCGCCCCGATGACGCTCGGCCAGCAGCTGACCGAGAAGCAGGTGCTGCAGGTCGCGCTGATCGAGTCGGCGAACAACTACGCGGACGCGCTGGCTCGGTGGGCGTTCGGCGACACGGCGTCCTTCGTCGCGGCGGCCACGTCGTGGCTGTCGGAGAACGGGCTGACGTCGACGACGCTCGTCGAGCCCACCGGCATGTCGCCCGCCAACACGAGCACGCCCGTCGACCTGGTGCGGCTCGGCGAGCTCGCCCTCGCCGAGCCGGACGTCGCCGGCGTCGTCGGCACGGCTGCGACGACGGTGCCGGGCGTGGGGGAGATCGAGAACTCGAACGAGCTGCTCGGGCTCGACGGCGTGGTCGGCATCAAGACCGGCACCCTCGACGAGGCGGGGGCCTGCCTGCTCTTCGCCGCGGACTACACGATCGCGGGCCAGCCCGTCACCGTCGTCGGCGTGATGCTCGGCGGCGTCGACCACGACTCGCTCGACGCCGACGTCCAACGGCTGCTCGCGAGCGTGACGACGAAGTTCCAGACGGTCACCGCGACCCGGGCGGGCGACTCGTACGCGTCGTACGAGCTGCCCTGGGGAGCGCGGGCCGAGGCGGTCGCGGCCGGCGACGCGAGCGCCCTGGTGTGGGGAGACGTCGACGTCACGGCCGCGGTCGTGACCGACGAGGTCTCGGCCGACCCCGCGGGGGCCGAGGTCGGGTCGGTGCGGTTCGAGATCGGCGACCACGAGGTGGAGGTGCCCCTCGTGCTCGACCGGGCGGTGCCCGAGCCGGGTGCCTGGTGGCGCCTCACCCACCCGGCCGACGTGGTCGGCTAGGCCTCGTCGCGGTAGATCATCGTCGCGGCCTCCGGACGCTTCGGCTGCCGCCCGTCGCCCGACGACTGGTGCCGGATGCGCCGGACCACCCACGGCACCAGGTACTCGCGCGCCCAGCCCATGTCCTCCGTCCGGGCCTGCCGCCAGGGCCGCCTCTCGAGCGGCTCGGGCCGGTACGGCTCGAGGTCGTTCTCGACGGCGAGGGCGGTCAGCACCATGCGGGCGATCGTGTGGTGGCCGAGCGGGCTGAAGTGCAGCCGGTCGGGAGCCCACATGCGCGGGTCGACGAGCTGGCGGAGGGCCCACATGTCGGCCACGACGGCGTCGTGCCGGAGGGCGATCGCGTGCACGTGCTCGTTGTAGATCGCGACCTTGCCGCGGAGCCGGCCGAGCACCGGCGTCAGGCCGATGTCGGGGCCGGTGAAGACGACGACGGTGGCCCCCTCGGAGCCGAGCTTCTCGACCAGCCCCTCGAAGCCGGCGGCCACCTCGTCGGGGTCGGTGCCGGGGCGGATGATGTCGTTGCCGCCGGCCGAGACCGAGACGAGGTCGGGGCGGAGCGACAGAGCGGCGTCGGCCTGCTCGTCGATGATCTGCTGCAGCAGCCGGCCCCGCACCGCGAGGTTCGCGTAGGCGAAGTCCTCGGTCGACGCGCCCAGCACCTCGGCCACGCGGTCGGCCCAGCCTCGGTGGCCCCCGGGGGACCGCTCCTCCGGGTCGCCGATCCCCTCCGTGAACGAGTCGCCGATCGCCACGTAGCGCGACCACGGGTGCTGCTGAGTCATGCCTCCACGGTACATCTCGGCCCGTCCTGCCCGAGGGGGAGACGCCTCCCCGTCGGGCTGGCTACCCTGTCGGCGTGACCACCACCGACGACGCCGTCGCGTCCACGCCCGAGCAGGTGCTGCCCGACGAGCTGCTCGAGCGCTTCCGCGAGCGCGCGGCCCGCCACGACCGCGACGACACGTTCCCCCACGACGACCTCGCCGAGCTGCGGGAGCGCGGGTACCTGCGCGCGTTCGTGCCGATGGACCGGGGAGGCAGGGGCTGGGGGCTCGAGCAGGTCGCCGCCGCGCAGTCCCGCCTCGCGACCGCCGCACCCGCCACGGCCCTCGCGGTGGGCATGCACCTCGTCTGGACGGGGTGCGCCGCCGTGCTGGCCGCGCGGGGCGACCGGTCGCTCGACCTCGTGCTCGAGGACGCCGCGCACGACGAGCTGTTCGCCTTCGGGGTGAGCGAGCCGGGCAACGACTCGGTGCTCTTCGACTCGACCACCCGGGCCGTGCCCGACGGGCGGGGCGGCTGGCGGTTCACGGGCACCAAGACGTCGACCTCGCTCTCGCCGGCCTGGACGCGGCTCGGCGTGTTCGGACGGGACGACACCGACCCGGAGGCACCGCTGCTGGTGCACGGCTTCGTGCACCGCGACCAGCCGGGGCACGCCTCGCTCGGAGACTGGGACGCCATCGGCATGAGGGCGACGCAGAGCCACACCACGCAGCTCGTGGACGTCGAGGTGCCGGCCGAGCGGATCGTGCGGGTGCTGCCGGTCGGCCCCAGCGCCGACCCCCTCGTCTTCGGCGTGTTCGCGGTCTTCGAGACGCTGGTGTCCGCCGTCTACCGGGGCATCGCGCGGCGCGCCGTCGACCTGGCCGTCGAGAGCACGCTCGCCCGGACCTCGCGCCGCTCCGGGGGAGCGCCCCTCGCCCACGACCCCGTCGTGCGCTGGCGGGTCGCCGACGCCGCGATCGCCCTGCAGGGCCTCGAGCCGCAGGTCGACTCCGTCGCCCGCGACGTCGACGCGCTCGTCGACCACGGGGCGGGCTGGTTCCCCCTCGTCGTCGGGCTGAAGACGCGGGTCACCGAGACGGCCCGGTCGGTCGTCGACCAGGCCGTCGCCGTCGCCGGCGCGTCGTCGTTCCGCACGTCGTCCGAGCTCGGGCGCCTCCAGCGGGACGTCCTCGCCGGCCGGTTCCACCCGTCGAGCACCGACTCGGCGCACGGCACGGTCGCCGCCGGCCTGCTGGGCCCGATGCCCTGACCGGCGGCGACCGGTGTCGGTGGCCCGTGTGAGGATGCACGGGTGAGCAAACAGGACGGCAGCGGGCGGCTCGTCACGAGCGTGCGCACCGACGACGCCACCGCGCCGATCCTCCACGTCGACATGGACGCCTTCTTCGCCTCGGTCGAGCTGCTCGACCACCCCGAGCTGCGGGGCCGGCCCGTCGTCATCGGGCACCGTTCCGACCGCTCGGTCGTGACCGCCGCGACCTACGAGGCGCGCAAGTTCGGCGTGAACTCGGCCATGCCGATGGCCCTCGCGCTCCGGAGGTGCCCGCAGGCCGTCGTGCTCGAGCCCCACTTCGAGAAGTACCGCCACTGGTCGCAGGTCGTCATGTCGATGTTCGACGACGTCACGCCGCGGGTCGAGCGGCTCGGCATCGACGAGGCGTTCCTCGACGTGGCCGGCGCCGTCCGCCTGCTCGGCTCGCCGTTCGACATCGCGACCGAGCTGCGACGGCGCGTGCACGCCGAGACCGGCCTGCACTGCAGCGTCGGGGCCGCGTCGACCAAGTTCGTCGCGAAGCTCGCGTCGAGCGTCGCGAAGCCCGACGGCCTGCTCATCGTGCCGCACGAGCACACCCTGGCCTTCCTCCACCCCCGGCCCGTCTCGGCCCTGTGGGGCGTCGGGGGCAAGACCGAGGAGGTGCTGCTCGGCCTCGGCCTCCGCACGGTGGGCGACGTCGCCCGCACCCCGCTCGACACCCTCGTGCGGAAGGTCGGCCCCGCCGCGGGGGCGAAGCTGCACGATCTCGCCTGGGGCCGCGACCCCCGCGTCGTGACCACGGGCACGGAGGAGAAGAGCGTCGGCCACGAGGTCACCTTCAGCACCGACGTCACCGACCCCCAGGTCGTGCGCCGCGAGCTGCTCCGGCTGAGCGACCGCGTCGGCGCCCGCCTGCGGGACGCGGGCACGAGCGGCCGCACCGTGGTGCTCAAGCTCCGCACCAGCGACTTCGTCACCATCACCCGGTCGCGCACCCTGGCCGACCCCACCGACCTCGGGCGACGCATCTACGACGAGGTGCGACAGGTCTACGAGGCCACGGGCAAGCAGCACGAGCGCATCCGCCTCGTCGGCGTGCGCGTCGAGCAGCTCGTCTCGGGCGGGGGCGGGGGCTCCCTCGGGCTCTGGGACGACGACGCCGACTGGCGCGAGGCCGAGTCGACCATGGACGCCCTCCGCGCCAAGTTCGGGTCGACGATGCTGACGCCGGCGTCGCTGCTCGGGGCCGCCCCGCGCGACCGGCTCTCGGGGCCCGACACGGGTGCCGACTCCCGGGCTCCTCGGGGTCGCCGTCCTGCTCCGGGCCGGCGCGACGCGCCCGGGGCTCGCCCCGCCGACCGCCGTGGTCCCGGCCCCGACGCCGGGCCGGAGCCGCACGACGGGTACCATCAGGTCCAGTGAGCACAGCTGAAGCACCCGACCCGGCCGGGGGTGACGAGACCGGCGCGCCCGACGAGCTCGACCTGGGCGACGTCGGCGCGACGGCCGGCAACTCGGCCGCCGAGCACCTCTCCCCGGCCTTCCCCGAACGTGCCGCCTGGGGCACCGCGAGCAAGCTCCGTGCCTGGCAGGCCGAGGCGCTCGAGCAGTACTTCGCCACCATGCCGCGCGACTTCCTCGCGGCGGCGACGCCGGGCGCCGGCAAGACGACCTTCGCCCTCCGCCTCGCCACCGAGCTGCTCTCGCGCGGCGAGGTCGACCGCGTCGTGGTGGTCGCCCCGACCGAGCACCTCAAGCGGCAGTGGGCCGACGCCGCCGACCGGGTGAACCTGCGCCTCGACCCGATGTTCAAGAACGCCGACGTCGCCTTCGGCCGCCACTACCACGGCGTCGCGGTGACCTACGCGCAGGTCGGCATGAACCCTGCCGTGCACGCGGCCATGACGGCGGCCGGCCGCACCCTCGTCATCCTCGACGAGGTGCACCACGGCGGCGACGCCCTCAGCTGGGGCGACGGCATCCGCGAGGCCTACGGCAAGGCCGCCCGGCGGCTCTCGCTCACCGGGACGCCGTTCCGCTCCGACACCGCCCCGATCCCCTTCGTCACGTACGCCCCCGACGAGAACGGCATCCGCACCTCCAAGTCCGACTACGCGTACGGCTACGGCCGGGCCCTCGCCGACGGCGTCGTCCGCCCGGTGCTCTTCATGGCCTACGCGGGCCAGATGCGCTGGCGCACCCGCATGGGCGACGAGATGAGCGCCTCCCTGGGCGAGGCCGTCACGAAGGACATCACGGCGCAGGCGTGGCGGACCGCCCTGTCGCCGCAGGGAGACTGGATCCCCGCCGTGCTGTCGGCGGCCGACAAGCGGCTCACCGAGGTGCGTCGCGGCGTGCCCGACGCCGGCGGCCTCGTCATCGCGACCGACCACACCGTGGCCCGCCAGTACGCCGCCGTGCTGCAGAAGCTGACCGGCGAACGACCGACGGTGGTGCTCTCCGACGAGAAGGCCGCCTCGGACCGCATCCAGGCCTTCTCCGACGGCGACAGCCGCTGGATGGTGGCCGTCCGGATGGTGTCGGAGGGCGTCGACGTGCCCCGGCTCGCCGTCGGCGTCTACGCCACGAGCGCTTCGACCCCGCTCTTCTTCGCCCAGGTCGTCGGCCGGTTCGTGCGGGCCCGCCGCCGCGGCGAGACCGCCTCGATCTTCCTCCCCAGCGTGCCGAGCCTGATGGCACTGGCCGGTCAGCTCGAGCTCGAGCGCGACCACGCCCTCGACCGCCCCACGACCGCCGACGACGGCATCTTCGCGCCCGAGGACGACATGATGGCGGCCGCGAACCGCGAGGAGAAGGCCTCGAGCCTGCTCGAGCAGCAGCCGTTCGAGGCCCTCGACTCGCAGGCGTCGTTCGACCGCGTGCTCTACGACGGCGGCGAGTTCGGCACCGGCGGCGAGATCGGCAGCCTGGAGGAGCTCGACTTCATCGGCATCCCCGGGCTGCTCGAGCCCGACGAGGTGCGGGCCCTGCTGCGACAGCGCCAGGCCAAGCAGGCCAAGCGGTCGGCGAAGAACGGCATGCCGACCACGGCGCCCGTCGCGGAGGCGCGCCCGATGTACCAGACCATCAAGGAGCAGCGGCAGGAGCTGAGTCGCCTCGTCTCGATCTGGTCGCGCCACTCCGGCGAGCCGCACGGCCTGATCCATGCCGACCTCCGACGCATCAGCGGCGGACCGGCGGTCGCGCAGGCGAGCACCGACCAGATCCAGAAGCGCATCGACGTGCTGCGCGGCCGCATCGGCAACCGCAAGTAGCGTCCGCCCGGACGGCCGTCGCGGCCCGCGCCTAGCGTGGTCGTGTGCAGACGTTCCTCCCGTACCCCGACCCGCAGGAGACGGCCCGCAGCCTCGACCAGGCTCGGCTCGGCAAGCAGCGCGTCGAGGCCCTGCAGGTGCTCCGGGCCGTCACGCTGCCCGGGTACGGCTGGCAGTCCCACCCGGCCATCGCCATGTGGCGGGGCTTCGTGCCGGCGCTGACGTCGTACTCGCTCGCGATCACCGACGAGTGGATCGCCCAGGGGCACGCCGACACGGTGCGCCCCCAGATCGCCGAGTTCGCCCCGGAGGTCGACGGCGTGCCGTTCTCGTCGCTGCCCCTGCCGCCGTGGCTCGGCGACGAGGCCGTGCACCGCAGCCACCGCTCGAAGCTCGTCCAGAAGGAGCCCGGGTGGTATCGGTCGAGGTTCCCGGACGCTCCCGACGACCTCGAGTACGTGTGGCCTGCGGCCGACGCGACGGTGCCCCTCCCGAGCGACGACGCGGCCCTCGCGTCGCCTCGCCGCGCCTGGGTGCTGCGGCCCGCCGGCGCGGAGCAGCGCCACGACTGGCTCGACGCGGGAGTGGTGACCCTGGGGGAGTCCTCGCCGCGCGGCCGGACGGGACCGGTCTGGCAGACGCAGCTCGAGCGGCTGGCGGCCCTGCGCGACGGCGACGAGGTGCTGGTGCCCGACCCGGCGGGCAGCCGCTTCCTCCGCGGTCGCGTCTCGGGCGACCTCGTGTCGGCCCTCGACGACGACCGCGCACCGGTGCTCCTGCGCCACGTGGCCTTCGGCGACGAGGGCGACTCCCTCAGCCGGTCCGACCTGCCGTGGCCGGCGCTCGCACAGGACCCCCGCTCGCTCTTCCCCCTCGCGCTCCGCTGACGCGCGGCGCCGCGCCGCGCCGGCGCCGCGCCGCGCCGGCGCCGCCGATCGACGACGCCGGGCGGCCGCCGCTCGTCGCGCCGTAGGATCGTCGACATGCTCGACCGTGCCGACGACGACCGCTGGCTGGTCCGTGCGGACGACGACGCGCCTCCGGAGGCCCTCGTCGAGCCCTTCGCCGGCGGGTGGCGGCTGACCCGGTGGTCGGCCGACGGCGGGCCCGACCAGGCGCTCGGCGTCTACACCTCGGCCGAGCTCGCGGAGGCCGCCTGGTGGCGCCACCTCGACCGCGACCGCGGTCAGCGCACCGCCAGCGAGTCGGAGGCCGTCAGGCGCCTCGGCGACGCCTGACGCACCGGGGCCACCTCGACGTCGACGGGGTCGTCGGGTCGCCCGTCGCGGGGCTCGGCGACGCCGGCCGGGGCGAGCAGGTGGACCCCGTCGTCGGTGCACGTGTGCACCGACCGGACGTCGAAGGCGTGCTGCTGCCCCAGGGCCACGAGGTGGTCGTGCCACACCCGGTCCGAGCCGCGGGTCGCCGACGTGCCCGGACGCTCCAGCACGAAGACCACGCGCGTCGCCCCGAACTCGGTGGCCACGGCGTCGAGCGCCTCGCCCCACCGGGCCACCGCCTCCGGCGACGGTCGGAGCGGGATGCCCTCGAGCGGCACGACGACGGGGAGGGCCACGTCGTCGGCGTCGAGGAAGAGGGTCCAGAGCTGCCGGCGGACGGCCACCGGGAAGAACCAGGAGAGGAGCTCGTGGAGGTCGTCGTCGAGCCGGAGCGGTCGGTGGGGGTCGGGGGCCAGGGGCAGGGTGTCGGTCATGGGGACAGCGTGTCGGCCGAGGGCCGCGACCGGGCGGTTCTCCCCAGGCCGAGCTGCCGTCCGCCGCGGGGCCCGGCCTGGGGAGGACCCGGGCGTCAGGCCTGGAGCTGCTCCGCGACCTCGACCGGCGCGGCCTCGCCCGAGAGGGCCCGCAGCGCCCGTCGCAGCACCGTGCTCGACGTGCTCATCGTGTACGGGAAGTAGACGACCTCGACCCCGACCGCGGCGAACTCGCGCTCGAGGCGGAGGCCCTTCTCGGTGCCCCGCCAGTCGTCGCCCTTGAAGAAGACGTCGAAGCGCAGCTGCTCCCAGACGAGCAGCTTGTCGGGCAGCGTCTCGGCGTGCACCTCGTCGACGAGGTCGACGTGGCTGACGATCTCGAGCCGCTCCGAGAGGGGCACGACGGGCGTGATGCCCTTGTTGAGCTCGAGCATCTCGTCGGAGACGACCCCGGCGATGAGGTGGTCGCAGTGCTGGGACGCGTGCCGGAGGAGGTTCAGGTGACCGATGTGGAAGAGGTCGAAGGCGCCCGCGGCGTAGCCGACGCGGCCGGTGCGGGAGGAGGGGAGGAGGGGCGAGGTGCTCATGCGGAGACGCTCCGGAGGTCGAGGGGGCGGGAGGGGAGGAGGGCGGGAGGGACGACGAGGGCCGCCCTCCGGGGTCGGGGGGCCGACTCGGCGAGGACCACGACGGTGAAGAAGGCGACGAACGCGGTGCTCGAGTCGACGAGGCCGCTCTCGACGACGCTGCGGATGGCGAGGAAGACGAAGACGGGGAGGACCGGCGGGAAGCCGGCCACGCGGAACGTGGCGCGGGCTGCGGCGCCCGCGCCGAGGAGGACGCCGGCGAGCAGCAGCGCCGCTCCGACGACGCCGGCCTGGGCGAGGGACGAGATCCAGCTGCTGTCGAGCACCTGCTCCTGCCAGTACTGGCCGACCACGGCGACCTGCTTGACGCTGAGGCCGCTGCCGATCCAGCGCGGCCACGTCGTGGGATCGGTCTGCAGCACGGTGTTCCAGGCGATGGTGCGGGAGTTCAGGGTCGCGACGCTCGCGGCGTCGCCGTCGCGCTCGACGACGCTCGTCACGACGTCCGTCGTGACGAGCAGGGACACCGCGACGGGCAGGGCGACGGCCAGCGCGCCGGCCGCGACCGCGCGGACGCGCCGCGCCGCCGCCAGGGCCACGGCCACGCCGACGAGGAGGCTGACGAACGCGGCCCGGGAGTCGGTCGCGACGAAGCCGGCGACGAGAGCGAGCAGCAGGGCCACCCGGCGCAGGGTGGCGGGCTCGACGAGCAGGCGCTGCACCACGCCGATGAGGGGGAGCCCGAGCAGGAGGGCGATCTCGTTGGGGCTGACGGCCGGCACCGCGCCCGTCAGCCGGCCGCCCGCGAGCACGCCGGGGAGGCCCGTGACGGCGGCCAGGCCGCCGACGAGGCCCGTGGCGAGGACGAGGGAGCGGAGCACCAGGTCGGGGGAGGTGCGGCGCACCACGACGAGGACGGTGACGGCGACCATCAGCACGCGCACCGTGAGCACCGCCGTCGGCACGGTCAGCCCGGCGGCGACGCCTCCGACCAGGGAGACGCCCAGGTAGGCGAGCAGCAGGAGCACGGCCACGGGCCCGAGGCGGGGACGCTCGACGCCGGCCGCGGGGACGGACGACGCGCCGGTGAGGGCGACGACGAGCCCGACCGCGGCCAGGAGGGCCTTGGCCACGACGACCGGGTCGAGTCCGCCCGACCAGATCGTGTCGGTGCGCCACGGCACCACGGAGACGACCACGAGGGTCATGACCACCGCGGGACGCACCGCGGGGTGCGCGGCACGGCGCCCCCGCTGCTCGCCGACGGGCGCGTCGGACAGCGCCGACCGGCCGAGCCGGTCGGTCGTCCTGGCGGCGCGGCGCTCGCCCACGGCGGCCGGGGTCACGAGGCGGGACCCGACGACTCGTGGCCGGCCAGGCGGGCACGGGAGGTGCGCGCGCGGCCCCGCACGGCGGAGCGCGTGGAGCCGGTGAGCGAGGTCACGGCGTCGGACTCGCCGCGGCTGGCGAGCTCGCCCGCGCCTCCTGCGGCCGTGTCGTCGGCCGAGGGGAGGCGCGTCGGGCCCGTGGCCGGAGCGCCGACCGGTCCGGGCGAGGCCGAGGCCCGCGACGGGGTGCGGGTGACGTCGTGGTCGCGCCAGGTCGCGCGGAGCAGCACCCGACGACGACGGGGCACGCCGGTCAGGACGACCCCCACCGCCTCGACGTCGGCCGCCGTGAGCTCGGCCACGAGGCCGCGCAGGGCGTCGAGGCGGGTGCGGCCGGCCCGGACCACGAGGACGACCTCGTCGGCCTCGGCCGCGACCGTGCGGAGCGGCAGGGGCTCCGACTCGGACGACGCCGAGACGACGGTCACGTCGTGCTCCGACCGGAGGCCGGGGAACGACCGTGACGCGACGGCCCGCGACCGGCCGAGGGCAGCGGCCCGCACGACGTCCACGACCGGCACGCGGTCGAGGCCCGCCGGGTCGCCCTCGGCGGAGGCGGGGGCGGGGGCGGAGGCGCGCCAGCGGGTCGACCGGACGTCGGCGTCGCCCTCGACCAGGGCGCAGCTCGCGTCGAGCTCGACGACCGCACGGGCGAGGCCCGCCGCCACGCCGTCGGCCTCGTCGACGCCCTCGGTGCGGGCGACGACGAGGAGGCTCGGCAGGTCCCCGCCGCGCAGGGTCCGCACGTTCTGGACGGTCTCGCGGAGCGCCGCGGCGGCCCCCGTCGAGCGACGACGTGCGTCGTGGGCCCGGGCGAGGTCCGTCGGCAGCTGCCCGACGACGGGCAGGCCGGTCGCCCGGCGCACCTCCTCGATCGTCGAGACGCGGGGCCGCGTGGCGCCGAGGGCGAGGGCGGCGGCGATGCCGAGGCCGAGGCCGACGAGCAGCCCGAGCAGCCCCAGCACCGCGGTGCTCGGGCCCGAGGAGGCGGTGGGGACGGGAGCGGGGACGGTCGCGTCGAGGGTCACCGACCGGCCGTCGCCGCTGCCCTCGATGCGGTCGACGGCGTCGGTCAGGCGACCGGCCACCGTGTCGGCCAGGTCGGCCGCGCCCTGCGCCGTGGGCGAGGTCGCCGTGACGTGCAGCACGACCGTGTCGACGGGGTTCGTGACCGAGACGCGGTCGGCGAGCTCGCCGGTCGAGATGCCGAGCGACTCCGCGACGGGCGCGAGCACCTCGGCGCTGGTGCCGAGCTGGGCGTACGACGACACCTGCTGGAGGGCGAACTCGCTGCGCTCGTAGAGGCTCGAGCCGCTCGACTCCGCCCGCACGAAGAGTGTCGACTCGGCGGAGTACGACGGGGGCAGCACGCGGGCGACGGTGACGCCCGCGCCGGCGCCGACGAGGGCGAGGGCGAGCACGACGACGGCGTGCTGGACGACGTGGCGGACGCAGGCCGCCAGGTCGAGACGGTCGTCGTCGGTCACGTCGACGGGTCGGAGCGTGGTCATGCGGTCCTCCTCGGGAGGGCTCGGAGCTCGCGGTGCCACTTCGGCAGGGCGAGCAGGAGGTAGGCGGCGTTCGCCGCGAGCAGCAGCAGGTAGGCGACGGTGAACAGGGCGGGCCAGGCGAGCAGCACGAAGACGAGGCACATGAGTCCGTAGTCCGTGGGCACGGCGGCCAGCGAGTAGAGCGCGCTGGTGGGCTTCCGCACCAGGACGGGGCTGCCCTGCGCGACCGAGTCGGCGCGACGGAGCTGCTCGGTGAGGATCATCCCGAAGAAGGCGACCGTGGCCACCACCTGGTAGGCGAGCGGCAGGCCGAGCAGCTGCTCGCGCCCCTCGGGCTCGCGGAGCCACGACGAGAACACCGCGAGGTGCAGCACGGCGACCTTGGTCGCGTCGACGACGTGGTCGAGCCACTCGCCCGCGGGGCTGCCGCCGCCGCCCAGGCGGGCGAGCTGCCCGTCGGCGGAGTCGAGGGCGTACCCGACGACGAGCAGCAGGGGCACCAGCACCGCGACGAGCCACCCCGAGGGCACGAAGGCCAGGACGGCGATGCCGGCGAAGGTGCTCGCCGCGCTGAGGGCCGTGACCTGGTTCGGGGTGGCGCGGACGACCCAGGCCGCCGCGGCCGCCCAGCGACCCAGCCGGCGGTTGACGAACCGCGAGTAGGCGGGCGCGCCGCTCGACGACTTCTGCGCGGCGGCCAGGGCCCGGAGGGCGGGGCGGAACGACCGGGCAGGGCCGACGCTCGGCGCCGCCGGAGCGGCGTCGTCGGGGTCGAGCACGGGCGCGACGGGGGAGGTGCGGGTCTGCTCAAGCACGGTGGGCTGCCTCTCCGGCGGGGGTGGGTGCGGTCGGTCGGGCGTCGGCGAGCCCGGGGCGGACGTCGGCGTCGAGGGCCGTGCCGTCCGGGCCCTCGGGCGTCCAGGTGCCCTGGCGGCGGGTGCGGCGGCCCGAGTTCGGCACCTCGCCCGACGCGAGACGGCGGGCGAGCCGCTCGTAGGAGTCGGCCACCTCGTCCCAGTCGTAGAGCTCCGCGGCGCGGTCGCGCAGGGCCGAGCCCCGGCGACGGGCGTCGACGGCGTCGCGCTCGGCCTGCTCGACCGCGAGCGCGACGCCCCAGGGGCCCTCGAAGTACCAGGCCGTCGGGCCGGCCACCTGCCGGTTGAAGCCCACGTCGTAGGCCGCGACCTGGGTCCCCGCGCCCATGGCGCGGAGGAGGGACGGGTTCGTGCCCCCGACGGAGTGGCCGTGGAGGTACGTGAGGGCCCCCGCGTAGAGCTGGTCGAGGAGCTCGGCGTCCCAGACCCCGCCGAGCAGCTGGATCCTCGGGTCGCCGCCGGCCGCCTCCGTGACGGTCCGGCTGTAGTGCTCGGCGTACGGGGCGGAGCCCACGACGACGAGGGGCAGCTCGGCTCCGGAGGCGCGGTAGCCCCGCACGATCTCGAGCACGTGGTTCTCCGGCTCGAACCGGGCGACCACCAGGTGGTAGCCGTCGGACGCGAGGCCGAGCTCGCCCAGCCGGTCGCTGCTCGGGCTGGACTGGACGGGAGCGCCGTAGGAGATGAGCTCCGTGCGGGCCCGGAACTCCGCCTCGTAGTAGGCGGCGATGCCGGGAGCGTCGGCGATCAGGGCGCTGGCGGTGCGGACCGCGAACGACTCGGCCCCGCGGTACCAGGCCTTGCCCCCGCGGCCCCACTTCGCCCGGCGCCACTCGAGGCCGTCGACGTGGACGGCCGTCGGGATGCCCCGCGCCCGGAGGAGCGGCACGAACGGCGAGTTGGCCGCGTTGAAGACGAACGCGGCGTCGGGTCGGCGGTGCGCGACGGCGTGCACCGTCGACAGCGCCGTGTGGGTGAGCGTCTCGAGGCTCCGTCGGCGGGCGGCCGGCAGGTGCACGAGGTGCATGCCGCGGTGCTCGTCGACCGTCGCCTCGCCGCGGCAGTAGACCGTGACCTCGTGGCCGCGGTCGGCCAGGCGGGCGCCGATCTCGTCGACGGCCGTCTCGAAGCCGCCGTACGACGCCGGGACGCCCCGGGTGCCGATCATGGAGAGGCGCAGGCTCGGGCCCGCGGTGCGGCTCACGAGGCCACCGCGGCGTCGTGCTCGTGCTCGTGGCGGAGCTCGCGCGTGACGACGGCCGCGAGGCGGCGGCGCATGCGCTCGGGGGTCCAGTGCTCCTCGTAGTCGCGGTGGGCGCGTCGGCCCGCCGTGGCGAGGGTGTCGACGTCGAGCGTCGCGAACAGCTCCGCGAGCGCCTCGACGTCGCCGCGGTCGAACAGCCAGCCGGTGTCGCCGTGGCGCACCACCTCCTCCGGTCCGCCGGAGCGGCTGCTGACCACGGGGCGTCCCTCGCGGAACGCCTCCAGGGCCACGAGGCCGAAGCCCTCGAGCCCGTCGCTCGGCAGCACGACGGCGTCGGCCTCGCGCAGCCACGGCGCCACGTCGTCGACCTCGCCGACGACGGTCACCGTCTCGGGACGCGACACGACGGCCGCGACGAGCGCGGGCACGTCGACGGCGGAGCCGGCGGCGGGAGGGCCGCCCAGCACGACGAGCTGCCCGGGGCAGCCGGCGGCGTTCCAGGCCGCGAGCAGCGTGCTGTGGCCCTTCTGGCTGTTCCAGCGGCTGGCGACCAGCCAGTGCGGGAGGCGGTGGCTGGTGGCCGGGGCGAGGCCCGCCGAGCGGCGGGGCACGCCGTTCGGCACGACGACCGCGCGGTCGTCGCCGCCCAGGCCGGAGGCGTCGAGCACGGACGCCGAGACGGCCACGACCGAGGTGCAGGCCCGGGCGAGCGGACGGAGGCCGCGGCGGTCGCCGGCGCCCCAGTGCTCGTGCAGGTGCCCGACCACGTGGCGCACGCCGGCGGCGCGGGCCAGGGGAGCCACGGCGAGGCACGCGCTGGTGGCGCACCACACGAGGTCGAAGTGACGGCCGGCGAGGCGGGCCGTCGTGCGGGCGGCGTCGCGGCCGAGGCGGGCGAGGCCCGCCGGGCCGAGGTGCGAGCGGCGGAGGATCGGCAGGGGCACCCGCTCCACCCGGGCGCCGAGCTCGCGGAGGAGGGGGCCGAGGGGCCCGACGGCCACGTCGGACGGCAGCCAGACCGTGACGTCGAGGTCGTCGCGGGCGGCGAGCTCGCCGACCATCTCGACGACCACGCGGTCGGAGCCGTAGAGCTCGTCGGACGAGTGCACGACGAGCACGCGGCTGCGTCGGGCGCCGGGTCGGCGCGGGGGCAGCTCGGGCAGGTCGAGCCGGGCGGTCGCCTCGCGGAGCGCGGGGACGCCGCCCCGGGCGGCGGCCGCTGCGGGGCGGTCGCCGCTCGGGGACCCTGTCCGGGAGGGACGGGTGTCGATGGTCATGTCAGTTCCCTGTCTTGGTGATGGTCAGGTCGTCCCAGCGGGACGTGACGGGTGCGTTGGTGGAGCTGCCGGAGAGGTAGGCGTGGATGCCCACCCGTCCGGGCGCCTGGAGACCGGCGGCCGTGTCGGTGGCCGTCTTGGCCCAGGCGGTCGGCTCGGCCGAGCCGGCGGCCCAGACCTTGGCCGACAGCGTGGTCGGGGCCGTCCCGACCACGCGGAGGGCGACGGTGAGCTGCTGGCCGGGCACGTACGTCAGGCCGGGCACGACGCTCTCGGTGCCGAGGACGGTCTGGCTGCCGTCGGCCCCCTGGCGGAACAGGGCGAGCGACACGGCGCCGGTCGACCGGAAGGTGACCTTGGCCCGGTAGTCGCCCTGGCCCGTGACGCCGCGCCCGACGACCGAGGCGTAGACGCCCGAGCCGGTGGGCACCTTGTCGAGGGAGACCGAGACCCGCGTCTCGGCGTCGGTCGCGGAGACCCCGCCGAGGTAGATCTGCGGGCCGGAGCCGGGGGCGGCCATGGTGATCGCGCCGCTGCCCTGCGAGACGCCGAACGACGATCCCGCGTTGGCGGTGGTCCAGGCGCCGCCGAGGTCGGCCGTGCCCCAGGCCGAGGTCGTCGAGCGCTCGAAGGCGTCGGCGGCCAGGACGTTCGACGCGGGCGGCGTGACCACCGGGGGAGCCACGACGACGGGGGCGGTGACCGTCACCGGCACCGTCGTCTCCGCCGTGGCGCCGTCGTCGTCGGTGACCGTCAGGACCACCGGGTACGTGCCGGCCGCGGCGTAGGCGTGCGTCGTCGTGGCGCCGGTGCCCGTGGTGCCGTCGCCGAAGGCCCAGCTCCAGGAGGCGACGGTGCCGTCGGCGTCGGTCGAGGCGGAGCCGTCGAGGCTCGCCGTGAGGTCCGCCGTCGTCGCCGTGGCGGAGGCCGTGGGGGCCTGGTTCACCGGGGTCGGGGGCACGACGACCGTGGCGGCGGCGTGGTGCGCCGCGACCTGCTCGGCCGTCAGCGCCCGCGGGTAGACGGCGACCTCGTCGATCGTGGCCTCGGCCCAGGGGCTCGAGGAGCCCCAGGTGACGTCGCCCCCGACGTGCCAGCGCCCGGTGTAGCCCTGGGCGGAGGCCTGCGGGTCGGTGCCGACGGCCGCGCCGTCGACGTAGAGCACCATGCCGGCCGACGACTGCGTGGCGACCACCTGGTGCCAGGCGCCGTCGTTGTAGGCGGCGGGCGTCGTGATGGTGTTGGCCTGGCCGGTCCACGTGCCGAAGACGATGTGGCCGTCGTCCTGCAGGTAGACGTGGCGGTCGTAGTTGCCCGACAGGCCGGACGACGAGTCGCCGTAGCCGATCAGCTTGCCGCCGCGGCTGGTGGTCGACCTGAACCACAGCTCGGTGCTGTAGGTCGACGGCGCCGGGGCCTCGGAGGCCTGGACGACCTGGCCCTCGCGGCCGTCGAAGTCGTAGGCCGTGCCGGTCGGCAGGGCGCCCGCGACGCCCGTCGTGACGCCGGAGCCGACGGTGCCGGGAGCGGGGGCGAGGGTGGTCGAGACGGCCGAGCTGCCGGCGGTCTCGTCGAAGCGCCACCAGAGGTCGGGCTCGTCGGCCGCGACGGCCGTGCCGTACGCGTCGGTCGGGGCCGGAGGCGCGGTGGACGTGCGTCCGGACGCCGTCCAGTGCGAGAGCACCTGCGTCGGGGTCAGCGGCGCAGGGTAGACCGCGACGTCGGCGATGTCGCCCTGGAGGCGGTCGGCGCCGGCGTTCGGCCAGCCGCCCACGTTGTCGCCGCCGATGCGCCAGAAGCCCTCGTAGGACTGGGCGCTCGTGACGTCGCCGCGCGAGGCGACCTTGATGCCGTCGACGGACAGCACGAGGCCGTTGCTGCCGAGGCTCGCGGTGGCGAGGTGCCACTGGCCGTCGTTGAGGCCGGGGGCGCTCGAGACGGTGGCGGTGTAGCCCGGGTAGACGCCGAAGGTGAGGCGCCCGGAGCCGTCGAGGTACAGGTGGCGGTCGTAGTTGGACGAGGTGCCGGTCGACGACCCGCCGAAGCCGATGATCTTGCCGCCCGACGTGCTCGTGGTGCGGAACCACGCCTCGGTCGTGAACGACTGCGGACCGGTGACGGGGGTGGTCGTCGAGACGCCCTCGTCGGCGGTGCCCGGGAAGGTCGACGCGGTGCTGGAGACCGGGCCCGCGCCTCCTCGGGTCACGCCCGCCGTGGCGACCGCGTCGTCGAAGCCGACGTGGTCGTACACCGTGGTGCCGCTGGCCTCGCCGAGCGTCCAGAAGCTCGACGCGCCGTCGGCCAGGACCCTCGACTCGTACGGGTCGGCGGTGGCCGAGGCGACCTTGACGGAGTCCGACCGGGGCGAGGTCACGGCGTTGCCGGTCGAGTCGGTCACGCGCACCCGGTAGGTGTGGCTCGTGCCGGCGGCGACGCCGGTGTCGACGAGGCCGACCGTGGGCAGCTGCCAGAAGCGCGAGTCGACGGTCTTCGTCGCGACGGCCGTGGTGCCGGAGTCGCGCAGCAGGTCGTAGGTCAGGGTGCCGTCGTCGTAGTCCCACGTGCCGCGGGCCGAGACCCGGACGGTGCCCGAGGAGAACGAGACCGCCGCGGGCTTGGCCGTGACCGCCTCGGGCCCGACCTTGCCGGGCGCCGTGCCCTTGGTGGCGAAGGTCGCGAGGCCCTGCTGGTCGCGGTTGTTGATGCGGGTGAACTCGCCGCCGAGGACGAGGTACTGCGAGCTCGCGGACGCGGTGCCGATGGCCCAGGCGCCCTGGTACTGCTTGGTGTACGTGCCGGAGTTCAGCGCCGGGTACCAGGGCAGCTGCGTCGGGACGGGCTGGCCGCTGTAGATGCTGCCGACGCTCGGGCCGCTGCGGTCGGTGCCGGTGGCCGCGGTCGTGTTGGCCGTCGCGCGCTTCCAGACCGACGGGCTCTGCTCGGGGAACGCCCCGACGGAGGAGCAGTCGTGCGAGTGTGAGACCGCGTAGGCGACGTCGCCCATCACGGCGGTGCCGTAGCTGGCGCCGTAGCAGTTGTCGAGCCAGACGAGGTCGCCGGTGTCGAAGCGGACCGCGAAGCGGCCGTCGAACCAGTGCCCGCCCTCGCCGTTCGACGTCGCGTAGACCACGCCGTTCGACATCGTGAAGTCGGTGACCCACGAGCGGTTCGTGCCCTGGCGGGGGGAGATGGGCTTGGCGGCGAACGGCTGGACGGCGCCCGTCGCGCCGTCGACGGCGCCGATGCCGACGATGGGCTGGCCGCCGAGGGTCTGGAAGCGCCCGCCGACCAGCACGCGGCTGTCGTCGGGAGCGGCCACCACGGCCTGGGTGATGTCGTCGGTCGTGGGGTTCCACGGGGTCAGGGCGCCCGACGCGACCGTGAAGGCCGCGGCGTTGGCGCGGGGCTTCGAGCCCGCCGTCTGGAACGAGCCCACGGCGTAGACCGTGGTCGAGGTGATCGACAGGCCGAGCACGCTGCCGGCGACCGAGGTGCCGAACGACGTCCGCAGCGCGCCGGTGGCGACCGTGAATGCCGCGATCTTGCTCTTCGCCACGCCGCCGACGCTCGAGAAGTCGCCGCCGACGTAGAGCGTGCCGCCGTCGGGCGAGACCTCGACGGACCGGCCCTGGGCGTTCAGGCTGGGGTTCCAGGGGAGGATCGTGCCGGTGCGCACGTCGAAGGCCATGGCGTTGTTGCGCGCCACCTCGTTCTGGCCGGCGGCGCTGCCGGACGGACGAGCCGAGGTGAAGGCGCCCACCGCGTAGGCGGTCGTGCCGACGACGGCGACGCTCCAGACGACGCCGTTGATCTGCGGCGTGGGCAGCACGTCGGCGGTGACCGTGGGCGCGAGGGCCGTCGTGGCGGCGGTGCCGTCGGTCGCGGCGACCGACGACGTCGCCGTGCCCGCCGCGGAGGCCGGGGCCGGCGCGGCGGCGAGGCCGCCGACGACGAGCGCCGTCAGGGCGAGGGTGCCGACGGCCGCGAGGGCGGGTCGGCGGGGTGAGCTGGTCATGGGGGGTTCTCCGGTCGGGTGGGGAGGGGTCGCGCCGGGCGCGGGTCGGGTGGGGCGGTGCCGTGGAGCGGGTGACGTGGTGCGGGGAGGTGCGGTGAGCTGCAGGGGCGAGGTCGGGGGTCGGGTCAGGGGCTCGGCGGCGTCTCGGCGGCGCCGAGGCCGATCACGACGCGGCGGGTGAGGAGGCCGCCGAGGACGCTGCCGACGCAGAGGGCGACGGGCACGGCCGAGGCCGGTCCGCCGAGCCCCAGGACGGCGACCGCGGCGGCGATCGACACGAGGGAGTCGGAGACGCGCACGGCGAGCACGCGCGCCTGGCCGCCGCGGACGGCCGCGAGAGAGCCGTAGGGGGTCACGGCCGCGACGCTGGCGGCGTAGGCCGCCCAGCCGGCGACCGCCACGGCGTCGAGGGGACGACCAGCGACGAGGGGGCCGGCGACCGGGGCGAGCAGCACGGCCCCGACGCCCACGACGAGCGCCACGGCCAGGAGGCGGAGCACGGCCCGGTCGGCGCGCCGGACGAGCTCGTGGGTGGGCACGTCGCGCGCCACGGCGAACGTGGCGAACAGGTACGAGGAGGCGCCGCCGACGACGAGCAGGACGGGTGCGACGAAGACGCGCGCCGCCTCCAGGTCGCCGGTCGCGACGGCCCCGAGGAGCAGCACGACGAGCAGTCGCGTGGCGGTGAGCAGCGCGGGCCGCACCGTGGCCTGCGCGGCCCGGAGCGAGCCGTAGGCCGCCACGGCGACGAGGGCCGAGGACCGCCGCGACGACGCAGCGAGGCCGTGGCGGCCCCGAGGCCGGCCGACGGGCTCCGTGGACGTGGTCGGCGACGCGGCGGCACCGCGGCCCGGCCGGGCCGAGACGAGTGCGACGACGAGCGCGGCGCCCTGCCCGGCCGCGAGGGCGGCCAGGGGGAGGACGAGCCCGGTCGTGCCGGCACCGGCCAGGGCGGCCGCGACCCCGAGCAGCACGACGAGGCCGACCACGTCGACGACGACCAGCCGCCAGAACCGCAGCTGCGCCATGAGGAGCCGACGAGCGACCTCCTCCGCGGCGAAGGCCGCGACGGCGAGGGCCAGCAGCACCGCTTCCGGCGTGGCCACGAGGCCCGCGGTGCGGCTCGCGACGGCGACGACGACGGCGCCGCCCAGGCACCAGGCGACCGCCCAGGTGACGAGGGCGCGACGGAGCGCGGGCGCCCCGCGGTCGAGCACCGTGAGCGAGTCGCCGACGAAGCCGCTGACGACGGCTGCGACGAGCACGACCACGCCGTAGAGCAGGGCGTAGACGCCCCAGGCGGCGGGGTCGAGCAGGCGGGCCGCGACGATCTGGCCCGCGAGGCCGAACGCCGCCTGGCTGCCCTGGCCGGCGAGGGCCCCGACGACGCGCCGGGCGCCGCGCGGGGCGGCTCGCGGCGGGGCCGCGGCGGACGCCGTCACGACGGCGTCCGGGACCGTGGTGGTGGTCGTCATCGGGCGAGGGTCCCCTCGAAGACGGCGGGGGCGTGGGCGGCGTCGAGGTCGAGGAACAGCTGTGCTCCGTCGACGTCGCCCTCGGGCACGACGAAGGCGTACCGGGCGGTGACGTCGGCGCCGGGCTCGAGCGTGCCCGAGAGGTCGGCGACCTCGACGTCGTCGTAGAGCGGGGCGGAGGCCACCGCGTCGTCGCCGTGCCGCAGCGTCGGCACGACGGCCGACAGGTCGACGGAGGCGTCGGTCCCGTTGTGCACCTCGACCGAGAACACCACGTAGGAGGCGCCGGTGACGACGCCCGAGCCGGTCGAGGTCACGACGCCGCGCTCGACCTGGTCCGCCTCGACGCGCAGACCGTCGGGGAACGACGCGGCGGAGCCGAGCGGCGTGGCGTCGACGGCCTGGCGCTCGTCGGGCGACGGGGCGGGGTCGTCGCCGCGCTGCACCACGGGCGCGCCCGTGGAGCCGTCGACGAAGGCGGGGGCGTCGAGGCCGCCGGCGGCCTCGGGGGAGGACCCGCCCGTGAGGAGGCCGGCGACGACCGCCCCGGCGACCAGCACGACGGCGGCGGAGGAGACGGAGAGGACGGCGGTGCGGCGGCGCATCAGTAGGCCCCTTCGTGTCGGACGAGCACCCGGACGGTGCGCCAGAGGATGACGAGGTCGCCGGTCAGCGACCAGTTCTCGACGTAGTACAGGTCGAGCCGGACGCTGTCCTCCCAGCTGAGGTCGCTGCGTCCGCCCACCTGCCACATGCCGGTGAGGCCGGGCTTGATGTAGAGGCGACGGTGGACGTGGTCCTCGTAGCCGGCCACCTCGCGGGGGAGGGGCGGACGCGGGCCGATGACGCTCATCTCGCCGCGCAGCACGTTCCAGAGCTGGGGCAGCTCGTCGAGCGACCACTTCCGGAGGACGGCGCCCACGCGGGTGACGCGCGGGTCGGCACGGAGCTTGAAGAGCAGCCCGGAGCCCTCGTCGAGGCCGGCGAGGTCGGCGAGGCGCGCCTCCGCGTCGACGACCATGGAGCGGAACTTGAGCATCTCGAAGGTGCGGCCGTCGCGGCCCACGCGGCGCTGGCGGAAGATGACGGGTCCCGGGCCGTCGAGGCGCACGGCCACGGCGACGGCGAGGACGACGGGGCTGAGCAGCACGAGGGCGGCGGTCGCGAGCACGACGTCCGACAGGCGCTTCATCACGTGGCGGGGGCCCTCGAAGCGGGGCAGCTCGACGTGCACGAGGGGCAGCCCCTCGACGGGACGGAAGTGGATCCGCGGCCCGGCGACGTCGGTGAGGCGCGACGCGAGCACGAGCTCGGTGGCGCGGCCCTCGAGCGACCAGGCGAGGTCGCGGAGCCAGTCGCGGTCGCGGCCCGGGTCGCCGGCGACGATGACGCTCTCGGCGCCGAGGCGCCAGACCGCGCGGGGGACCTCGTCGAGGCTCGCGACCACGGGGACGACCCGGTCGCCGACGAGCACGCCGCCGGGGGCGTCGTCCGTGACGACCGCGCCGACGACGTCGTAGACGGCGCCGCTCGTGGCGTCGATGCGGTCGACCACGTAGGCGATGTCGTCGCGGTGGCCGACGACGACCGCGCGGGAGAGGTAGTGGCCGGCCTCGCGCTGCGCCTCGAGCCAGCGGCGCAGGGCCCAGCGCGAGACCACCAGCGCACCGCCGCCGAGCGGCAGCGCCACGAGGAGGTAGCCCTCGCCGTCGACGTCGGGGCCCGCGGCGAAGGCCACGGCGACGATCGCCGAGGCGAGGACGGTCGCGGCGGCGACTCGCTTGTACTCGAGCACGCCGCTGCCGACGACCTCGAGGCCCCGGCTGCGGTAGAGCCCGAGGCAGGCGGCCCAGACGAGGCCGACGGCCAGGGGCAGCCCGAGGGCGGCCGGGACGTCGGTGTCCGGGGCGCCCGCCAGGACGCCGGAGTCGAGCACGCCGCCGGCGGCTGCCGCAGCGACGGCCAGGGCCACGACCAGCGAGTCGACGACGCGCAGGCGGCGGCGGTAGCGCCGGGCCCAGAGGGCGCCCGTCTCGGCCTCGACGGCGGGGACGGTGCGGCGGGACGCCTCGGCGGCGACCGCGGGGGCGGAGGGGGCGGAGGAGGCTGCGGCCGGGTCGGCCACGGCGGTGGGGGAGGTCGGGAGGGTACGGGTGGGCAGGGATGCTCGGGGCATGTCGGGACTCGTGCTCGGGTAGGCGTCGTCCGCCCCCGGCCGTGGGAGGGCTGGGGCGTGGGCGGGCGTCCGTCGGGGTTCGGGTCCGTGCGGGACGCCCGGTGTGCGACGGACGCCGCCGGGCAGGACGACCACCGGGGTGGGGTGGTCGCGCGGCGACGGCGGGTCCGTCGTCGGTCACGGGGAGCCGGGTAAGGAGCTCCGCGAGGCCGTTCGGGTGGGTGGTGCTTCTCGGGTGTGATCTCATCGGCATTTCGGGTGCCGGTGGTAGGGCGACTGTAAGCCACCGCCACCCCCCGGGAGGGACCCCCCGTTCGGGGGCTCGCGGGGGGCACGAGGGTGCCGCCCGAAGGGGGGTCACCCTCGGATGCCGACGTGTACCCCGAACGGGCGTGATGCTCGCCGCACCTCCGGGAGGCACCGCCGGGAGCCCCCTCGAGGGGCGGGCGGAGAGCCCGGCCGATCCACGAGAACCGCAGGTCACGGGCCCCTGGCTCGATACTCCGGGGTATCAGTGCCCGCCCCTGGCACCCGGACGGGGCACAGGGCGACAGGTGTCGCGCATCTCGGCGGCGTCCTCCTTCTGGGGGACCCGCGACGCGCCTCCTCGGGACGACCCCCTCACCCGCTGTCCACCACCCGTTCACCCGCTCGACCACCCGCTGCGACACGCGGGACGGCCACGCCCCGGGAGGGGGCGTGGCCGTCGTCGACACGGGGTGCGGGGGAGCGGCCTGGAGGCCCCCCACGAGGTCAGGGGCGCGTGACGAAGCCCTGCTCGAGCATCCAGTCGAACGCGACGTCGGCGGGCTCCTCGCCCTCCACGTCGACCCGTCGGTTGAGGGTGCGCAGCTCCTCGTCGGTCAACGCGGGCGAGATGGCGTCGAAGACGTCGGCGAGCTCGGGGTGCTCCTCGAGGGTCGACGTCGCGAACACCGGCGCGACGTTGTAGGCGGGGAAGAAGCCCTGGTCGTCGTCCAGCACGGAGAGGTCGAGCGAGTCGATGCGCCCGTCGGTCGTGAACACCTCGCCGAAGTTGCAGCGTCCCCGGTCGGTCGCCTCGTAGACGGTGCCCGTGTCGAGGATCGACACGTTGCTCGTCGGCACGCCGTCCGGCGACCCGAGCTCGAGGCCGTAGCGCTCGAGCATGGGGGCGAAGCCGTCCGCCCGCGAGTTGAACTCCGCCTCGACGCAGAACGTCCGCTGCTCGACGGGGAGCGACGCGATCTGGCTCAGCGAGGTGATGTCGCCGAGCTCGGGCACCGCCTCCGACCGCACCGCCATGGCGTACGTGTTGTTGAGCGGCGCCGGGGGCAGCCAGGTGAGGCCGTTCGCGACGTCGGCGTCGCGCACGGCGACGTACTGCTCCTCCTGGTCGGGGATGCCCGCGGCCTCGCCGAGGTAGGTCAGCCAGGCCGTGCCCGTGTACTCGTAGGTCATGTCGGCGTCGCCGTCGAGCATCAGCTGCCGCACCGCGACGCTGCCCGGCACGTTCGTCATGTCGGTCACCTCGAAGCCGGCCGCCTTCGCGGCGAGCACGGCGATCTTGCCGAGGATCAGCTGCTCGGTGAAGTTCTTCGTGGTGATCGTGAGCGACGCGTCGTCCGGCAGCCCCTCGATCTCCTCGATCGACCCCGGCGCGACGGCCGGGACGAACGCGGTGGCCGGCTGCAGGCCGCACCCCGCGAGCAGGGCGGTCGACGAGGCGGCGACGAGGGCGGCCAGGGAGGCGCGGCGCAGGCGGCGGGAGGAGCGCGCGGTGGTCGACATCAGAGTCCCTTCGGGCGGGCGACGTGCTCGACCACGCGGCCGAGCCAGTCGATGAGCAGCGCCAGGAGCGCGATGAGCAGGGCACCCGAGACGAGCACCCGGGGGAGGAAGAGGTTGACCCCGGTCGTGATCAGGAGGCCGAGCCCGCCCGCGCCGATGAAGGTCGCGAGGGCCGCGGAGCCGACGAGCAGCACGAGCGCCGTGCGGATGCCCGAGAGCATCACCGGCACGGCGAGCGGCAGCTCGATGCGGAACAGCACGGAGAGCGACGACATGCCCATGCCGCGGCCCGCCTCCACGAGGCGGCCGTCGACGCTCTGCAGGCCGATCATCGTGTTGCGGAGGACGGGCAGCATCGCGTAGAGGACGAGCGCCACGACGGCGGCCCAGAACGAGAAGCCGAGCCAGAACGCGAGCAGCACGACGAGCCCGATGGCCGGGGCCGCCTGCCCGAAGTTCGCCACGGCGAGGATCGGCCCGGAGGCGCGGCGGAAGGGCCCGCGGGTCAGGACGACGCCGAGGGGCAGCGCGACGACGAGCACGATGGCGGCCGACACGAAGGTGAGGGCCAGGTGCTCGCCCGTGTAGCCGACGAGGTCGGCGGGGTTCAGCGTGGTGCGCTCGGCCGTCGTCAGGTCGGCGGTGGACAGCCACACCAGGAAGCCCGCGAGGACGGCCAGCACGGCCACGGGCTGGGCGACGAGGCCCAGCCACCCCGGCCGTGCGGGTCGACGGCTGCGGGGCGCGGCGGGCGCCGTCGGCGCCTCGAGCGCGGTCACGCGGCGTCCCCGGAGACGCGGGCGGGCTCCTCGTCGGCCTCGGGCACGACGGCCAGGGGCCCGGTGTTCGTGCCGACCGGGGCGTCGGCCGCCGCGACGGCGGCCGCCTTCCGCGCCCGCGTGATCGCGTCCATGACGACCTCGACCGTGATCACGCCGATGAAAGCGTCGCGGCGACCCGTGACCAGGGCGGCCCCGGCGCTCGACACGAGCATGGTGTCGAGCGCGTCGTTGAGCGTCGCGCCGCTGCCGACGACGGGCAGGTCGGCGTCGGGCGCCGCGGAGAGCGTCCCGAGCCGGCGCAGCTGCCGCAGCGAGGGCCAGCTCACGGGCCGGTCACGCTCGTCGACGACGACCGCGTGCGCGTGGCCGGCCGCCTCGACGCGGGCGACCACGTCGGCACCGGCCTCTCCCGGACGGGCGACCACCGCCTCCGCGAGGTCGACGTCGCCCACGCGGGTCAGCGTCAGCTGCTTGAGGCCCGCACCCGAGCCGATGAAGTTCTCGACGAACTCGTTCGCGGGCTCGGCGAGGATGCGCTCCGGGGTGTCGTACTGGACGATGTGGGCGCCCTCGGAGAAGATGACGATCCAGTCGCCGAGCTTGACGGCCTCGTCGAAGTCGTGCGTGACGATCACGATCGTCTTCTGCAGCTCCTCCTGGATGCGCAGCAGCTCGTCCTGCAGGCGCTGGCGCGTGATCGGGTCGACGGCGCCGAACGGCTCGTCCATCAGCAGCACGGGCGGGTCGGCCGCGAGGGCCCGAGCGACGCCGACGCGCTGCTGCTGGCCGCCGGAGAGCTCCTTGGGGTAGCGGTCGCGGTAGGTCGCGGGATCGAGCGAGACGAGCTCGAGCAGCTCGTCGACGCGGGCGGCCACGCGCTCCTTGCTCCACCCGAGCATCTTCGGCACGATCGCGATGTTGGCGGCGACCGTCATGTGCGGGAAGAGCCCGCCGGCCTGGATCACGTAGCCGATGCGGCGGCGCAGCTCGTCGCCGTCGATGCTCGTGACGTCGTCGTCGCCGAGGACGATGCGCCCCTCGGTGGGCTCGATGAGCCGGTTGATCATCTTGAGCGTGGTCGTCTTGCCGCAGCCGGAGGGGCCGACGAGCATCACGATCTTGCCGGCCGGGATCTCGAGCGTGATGCCGTCGACCGCCGGGGCGTCCTGGCCCGGGTACCGCTTCGTGACGGTGTCGAGCAGGATGCTGCGCCCGGAGACGGAGGACGGGGCGGCGGGGGAGTCAGTTCTGGACACGGATGCCTCTCGGGATGGTCAGGCGGCCGAGGCCGACGAGGAGGAGGTCGAGCACCAGGGCGAGGACGACGACGCCCACGACCCCGGTGACCACGGAGGCGAGCGCGTTCGCGCCGCCGAGGCGGGAGAGCCCGGAGAAGATGAAGCCGCCGAGCCCCGGGCCGAGGGCGTAGGCCGCGACGGCGGCGATGCCCATCACCATCTGGGCGCTGACGCGCACGCCGGTGAGGATGATCGGCCAGGCGAGCGGCAGCTGGACCTGCACCAGCGTGCGGAACCGGCCCATGCCGATGCCGCGGGCCGACTCGACGATCGCGTCGTCGACCTCGGTGAGGCCCACGACGGCGTTGCGCAGGATCGGCAGCGTCGCGAAGAAGGTCACGACGATCACCGTCGGCAGCACGCCGAAGCCGACCGGGGCGATGAGGAGGCCCACCACCGCGAACGACGGGAGCGTCAGGCCGACGGCGGACACGCCGTTCGCGAGTCCGCGCAGCCACGGCACGCGGTGCACGAGGGCGGCGACGGTCACGGCGATGACGACGGCGAGCACCAGGCACTGGACGACCAGCGAGAGGTGCTGCCAGGAGGCGAACCAGATCTGGTCCCACCGGTCCCGTACGTAGTCCCACGCCATGTCGCCTCGTTCCTCGTCACCAGCAGTCGTCCCGTTCACACGAACGCCCGGCAGAGCCGGGCGGACGACTACGACCATAACGACGGCCGGCGTCGCTGTCACGGCGACGGGTGTCGCAGACGGGGTGCAGACGCCCGTTTCGTTACCGAGCTCGTGAGCGGGTAAGCCCAGGTCAGGAGCGCATGGGGCTCGGAGGCACCGATCGGAGTGTAACGATGTGGGGGACAACGCCGGAGGCGCGGTGCAGGACCTCCCGCACCGCGCCTCCCGAGGGCTGCCGCCTCACTCCACGACGGCGCGCGACGCGACCTTGAAGCGCGACCCGTGGTGCTCCGCGGGCAGCCGGTCGCCGCGGCCGAACAGCTTCTGGCGGAGCGTGCCCGGCTCGTACTCGGTGGGGTACGCGCCCCGCGCCTGGAGCACCGGCACGACGTGCTCGACGATGTCCTCGAAGGTGCCCGGCGTGATCGCGTAGGCGAGGTTGAAGCCGTCGACGTCCGTCTCCGCGACCCACTCCTGCAGCTGGTCGGCGATCTCCTCGCCCGAGCCGACGATGCGCGGCCCGAGGCCGCCGATGCTGGCCGCCTCCGCGATGTCGCGGATGGTCCACTCCTTGCCCGTGTCGCCCTCCTGCGCCTGGAAGTTGGCGAGCGCCGACTGGATGGCGTTGCTCTCGACGTCGCCCACCGGGTCGTCGAGCGAGTAGGTCGACAGGTCGACGCCCATCCAGCCCGACATCAGGGTGAGGGCGCCCTCGTGCGACGCGTACCGGCGGTACTCCTCGTGCTTGGCGGCCGCCGCCTCGGGGGTGGCGTCGGTGATGATCGTCAGCAGCGTGTAGATGCGCGCCGAGTACCGGTCGCGGCCGGCGGCCTCGAGGGCGTCGCGGATCTTCGTCACCGTCGCGGCCAGCCGCTCCTTCGTGGGGGCCGCGACGAAGATGGACTCGGCGTTGCCCGCCGCGAAGCGGATGCCGCGGGGCGAGGCGCCGGCCTGGTAGATGACCGGGGTGCGCTGGGGGCTCGGCTCGGCGACGTGGATGCCGGGCACCTTGTAGAAGGCGCCGTCGTGCTCGATGGCGTGCACCTTCGACGGGTCGGTGAAGACGCCGGTCTCGCGGTCGCGGACGACGGCGTCGTCCTCCCACGACCCCTCCCACAGCTTGTAGAGCACCTCGAGGTACTCGTCGGCCTGGTCGTAGCGCGTGTCGTGGTCGAGCTGGTCGTCGGCGCCCATGTTGCGCGCCGCGCTCGGGAGGTAGCCCGTGACGACGTTCCAGCCCACCCGCCCCTCCGTCAGGTGGTCGAGAGTCGACATGCGCCGGGCGAACGGGTACGGGTGCTCGTACGCCGTGCCCGCGGTGATGCCGAAGCCGAGGTGCTCGGTCGCGGCCGCCATGGCGGAGACGAGCAGGATCGGGTCGCCCACCGGCGTCTGCGTGCCGTGGCGGAGGGCCGCGTCGTGGTCGCCGCCGTAGACGTCGTACGTGCCCAGCACGTCGGCGATGAACAGCCCGTCGAAGCGGCCCCGCTCGAGGAGGCGCGCGAGCGAGGTCCAGTAGCTGAGCTTCGTGTAGTCGGGCGAGCGGTCGTCGGGGTGGCGCCAGAGGCCGGGGGACTGGTGTCCCACGCAGTTCATGTCGAAGGCGTTGAACCGGATGCGTCGAGTCATGGCTCGATGCTGGTGGAGGAGGCCGTGAGCCGCCTCCAACGCGACACACGACGTCACACTCCGGCCGTACGCTGGAGGGATGCCGCGCCCCGCCGACCCCGCCGATCCCCTCGACCGGGTGCGCGAGCCCCGGGTGCGCCTCGGCCGCGACGTCGTCGTGCTCGGCGTGATCGCCTTCTTCGTCATGGTCGGCTTCGGCGTCGTCGTGCCGGTCCTGCCCGTGTACGCGCAGAGCTTCGGGGTCGACCACGTGCTCGTGGGGGCGGTGCTCTCGGCCTTCGCCCTGATGCGCCTCGTCGCGAGCCCGTTCGTCGGCCGCATGCTCGACCTCGCGGGGGAGCGCGTCGTGCTCTCCGTCGGCATCGGGATCGTCGCCCTGTCGAGCGCCCTCGCCGGCCTCGCCACCGACTACCCCCAGCTGCTCCTCATGCGGGGGCTCGGCGGCATCGGCTCCGCGATGTTCACCATCTCCGCGATGACCCTCCTGCTGGCGTCCACCCCGCCGACCCGGCGCGCGCGGGCCGTCGGCTTCTACCAGGGAGGCTTCCTGGTCGGCGGCATGGCGGGTCCCGCCATCGGCGGCGTCCTGTCGACCATCTCGCTGACGGCGCCGTTCTTCTTCTACGCGGCCACCCTCGCCGTCGCCGGCCTGATCGGCGTGCTGCTGCTGAAGCCCGTGCCCCGCGGTGCGACGGCCGAGACGGCCGAGCCGCCGACGCCCCTCCGCGAGGTCCTCGCCGACGTGCGGTTCCGCGCCGCCTGCGTGGCGAACTTCGCGCAGGGGTGGTCGTCGCTCGGCGTCCGCAGCGCGCTCGTGCCGGTGCTGGTCGTCGAGGTGCTCCGCGGGCCGACGGCGTGGACGGGCGTGCTCTTCGCGGTCGCGGCCGTCGCGCAGACCGTGGCCCTGGCACCGGCCTCCCGCTTCGTCGACACGGTCGGACGCCGCCCGGCGGTCGTCGGGTCGTTCGCGGTCGCCGCGGTCAGCCTCGCCGCCGTGCCCTTCGCGCCCCACGTCGTGGTGCTGGGCGCACTGCTCGCCGTCTACGGCGTCGCGACGGCCTTCATGGGCACCGCGCCGGCGGCCCTCGTGGGCGACGCGGCCGGCGCCCGGGGCGGTCGCCCCGTGGCGATCTTCTCCATGTGCTCCGACGTGGGGGCGATCGCCGGCCCCCTCGTCGCGGGGCTGCTCGTCGACGTGGCGTCGTTCCCCGTGGCGTTCGGCGTGGCCGCCCTGCTCCTCGCGACCGCGTCGCTCGCGGCCGTGCGCATCCCGCGCGAGCCCCGCTCGCTCGCGGCCGCCTGACCCCCGGACGGACGAGGAGGCGCGCCCCGGTCACCCGGGGCGCGCCTCCTCGTCTCCGTCGTCGCCTGGTCTCGGCGACCCGCGGCTACTTCGTCGCCGGGGTCTTCGCGGCGCCCTTCGGCGTCGCGCCCTTCGCGGGTGCCGCGCCCTCGGCCGCGTCGCCCTTCGGCTCGACGACCGGCGTGACGGCGAGGAACCCGGCGCGGGGGTCGCTGAGGCCCACCAGCGGGGTCTGGTCGCGACCGCCGACGAAGTTCGTGACCCAGCCGGTGAGGATGCGCCACTTGCGGTTCACGGTCGGCATCGCGTACAGGTGGTAGCCGCGGTGGGCGAGCCAGGCGGCCACGTTCTTGACCTTGACGCCCTTGAGCACGCCCGCGCCCTTGCCGATGCCGTAGCTGGCCACGGTGCCGAGCGACTCGTGCCGGTACTCCGACAGGGGAGCGCCCGACAGCGCGGCGATCACGTTGTCGGCGACCGTGACGGCCTGACGCACGGCGTTCTGCGCGTTCGGCGGGTAGTACGCGGGCTGCTTCTCGGCGAGCAGGTTCGGCACCTGCGCCACGTCGCCGAGCGACCAGACGCCGTCGAGGGCACGGCCGTCCTCGGTCTGCACCTGGAGCGTGGCCGACACGTTCACGTGGCCCTTCGGCCCGAGCGGCAGGCCGAGGTCCGCCACGACGGGGTTCGGCTTGACGCCGGCCGTCCAGACGATCGTGCCGGCGGGGATGGTCTCGCCGTCGCTCAGCACCACGTCGCCGTCGATGCACGAGGGCATCGTCGTCTTGAGGCGGATGTCGATGCCGCGGCCGCGCAGGTGGCCGAGGGTCCACTTCGACAGCTCGGGGCCGACCTCGGGCGCGACGCGGTCGAGGGCCTCGACGAGCACGAAGCGCAGCTCGTCGCGGGACAGGGTCGGGTACTCGTCGACCGCGGCCTTCGCCGCGTCGTCGAGCTCGGCCATGGCCTCCACGCCGGTGTAGCCGCCGCCCACGAACACGACGGTCATCAGCTTGCGGCGCGTGGCCGGGTCCTGGACGCTGGCGGCCTCCGCGATGTTGCCGAGCACGCGGTCGCGCACGTACTGGGCCTCCTCGACGCTCTTGAAGCCGACGCCGTTCTCGGCGAGGCCGGGCGTCGGGAAGGTGCGCGTGACGGCGCCGAGGGCGACCACGAGCTGGTCGTACGGCAGCTCCGAGGCGACGCCGTCGGCGGTGGTGACCGTGATGGTCTTCGAGCTGGCGTCGAGCCCGGTGACGGCTGCCTCGACGACCTTGGTCTTCCTCAGCGCCTTGCGCAGCGGCACGGTGACGTCGCGCGGCGCGATGTGGCCCCCGGCCACCTCGGGCAGGAAGGGCTGGTACGTGTAGTACGGAGACTGGTCGACCAGCGTGATGCTGGCGCTCTGCGGCGGCTGGCGCTTCTGGAGCTCGAGTGCCGTGGTGAGCCCGGCGGCGCCGCCGCCGAGGATGATGATTCGCTGTGTCATGGTTGTGTTCCTCCCTGGGTCGACCGTACTAGAGACACGCGGCGACGACCCGCCTCCCGGGGGAGTCGCGGGCCGTCGCCCCGGGGACCGTCAGCGGTCGGCCGGGATGTCCGAGTCGGTGTACGAACCGTCGGCCTCGCCGTCGTGCGGCCCGGTGGCCTGGCCGCCGTCGGCGGGGACGTCGCTGTCGACGTACGAGCCGTCCTGCTCGCTCGTGACGTCGGTCTCGACGGTCTTCGTGTGCTCGGCGTGCACGTGGTCCTCGTGCTGGTGGTCGGACTCGTTGCCGTGGTGCTCGGTGCCCATGCTGGCGCCCTCCGTTCTGTCGGGTCGCGGTGCGTCGTCGCCCGCGTGCGGCTCACACTAGACGCGCCGCGCCCGCGGCGGTCAGAAGCCCTCGTTCTCCCGGGTGACGTACGGGGACTCGAGCGCGTCGAGCTCGTCGTCGGTCAGCCACAGGTCGACCGAGGCGACGGCGTCGTCGAGGTGCTGCATCTTCGTGGCGCCGACGATCGGCGCGGTCACGGCGTCCTGCTGGCGGACCCAGGCCAGGGCGACCTGCGCGCGCGAGACGCCCCGCGCCTCCGCGACGGTCGCGACGGCGGCGGCCACCCGACGGTCGGCGTCCTCGCGCTGCCGGTAGAGGGTGCCGCCGAACTGGTCGGTCTCGGTGCGCGACGTCGTGTCGTCCCAGTCGCGCGTCAGCTTGCCGCGGGCGAGCGGCGACCACGGGATCACGCCGACGCCCTGGTCGAGGCAGAGGGGGTGCATCTCGCGCTCCTCCTCGCGCTGCACGAGGCTGTACTGGTCCTGCATGGAGACGAAGCGCGTCCAGCCCCCGAGGTCGGCCGTGTGCTGCGCCTTCGCGAACTGCCACGCCCACATGCTGGAGGCGCCGATGTAACGGGCCTTGCCGGACTTCACGACGTCGTGCAGCGCCTCCATCGTCTCCTCGATCGGCGTCTCCGGGTCCCAGCGGTGGATCTGGTAGAGGTCGACGTGGTCGGTGCCGAGCCGGCGCAGGCTGTCGTCGATGGCGCTCATCACGTGGGCGCGCGACAGGCCGGCACCGTTGGGGCCGGGGCGCATCCGGTTGAAGACCTTCGTGGCGACGACCACCTCGTCGCGGCGGGCGAAGTCGGCGAGCGCGCGGCCGACGATCTCCTCGCTCGTGCCGTCGGAGTAGACGTCGGCCGTGTCGAAGGTCGTGATCCCCTGCTCGAGGGCCCGGCGGATGAACGGGCGCGACTCCTCCTCGGGGAGGCTCCACGGGTGGGCCCCCCGGTCGGGTGCTCCGTAGCTCATGCAGCCGAGGATCACGCGCGACACCTGCAGGCCGCTCGTCCCGAGACGTGTGTACTCCATCGTTCCTTCTCCCTCTCCGTCGTCGTGTCGCCTGCGACAGTAGACCGCGACGCGGGAGGGCACCCGACCGCGCCGGGAACGACGAAGGGCCCCGCCGGAGCGGGGCCCTTGCCGTGTGTTCTGTACTACGTGTTGCTGCACTGTCTCAACCAGTGTGCTGATCCGGAGATCAGTGTCCGAGGGGGGACTTGAACCCCCACGCCCTATACGGGCACTAGCACCTCAAGCTAGCGCGTCTGCCATTTCCGCCACCCGGACTGGATGGTGCCTGCCGAAGCCGACCACGAAACATTAGCACGGCTCCGAGGGGTCCGATGACCACGGCCACGAGGGAGGCGCCGGGTACCGTGGGAGCCATGACGACGACCCCGCAGCCCGAGCCCTCCGCGACCGAGCCCGAGGTCGCGCTCGACGAGACGGCGACCATCGCCCGCGACCTCATCCGCTTCGACACCTCCAACTACGGGGGAGGGCGTTCGGCCGGCGAGGCGGACGCCGCCGAGTACGTCGTCGAGAAGCTCCGCGCGCTCGACCTCGAGCCGCTCGTCTTCGAGTCGGAGCCGGGTCGCGTCAGCGTCCTCGCCCGCGTCGAGGGGGCCGACCGCTCCAAGCCGGGGCTCGTCGTGCACGGCCACCTCGACGTCGTGCCCGCCGACCCGGCCAACTGGTCGGTCGACCCCTTCGCGGGCGTGGTCCGCGACGGCATGCTCTGGGGTCGCGGCGCGGTCGACATGAAGAACATGGACGCGATGATGCTGTCGTCCCTGGGCGACATCCTGCGGGCAGGCGAACGCCCCGCCCGCGACCTCGTGGTCGGGTTCCTCGCCGACGAGGAGGCCGGGGGAGTCCTCGGCTCGCACTTCCTGGTGACCGAGCACCCGGAGGTCTTCGAGGGCGCGACCGAGGCGATCAGCGAGGTCGGCGGCTACTCCACGTTCATCGACGGCCGACGCTCGTACCTGCTGCAGACCGGCGAGAAGGCCCTGATCTGGATCAAGCTCCGCACCCGGGGCACGGCCGGCCACGGGTCGCAGATGATCGTCGCCAACGCCGTGACGCGGCTGGCCGAGGCCGTCGCGGTGCTCGGGCGGCAGCAGTGGCCCATCGCGCTCACCGACACGACCACGGCTCTCCTCTCCGAGGTGGCACGCATCCTCGATGTCGACCTGGAGCAGACGTCCCCCGACGAGCTCGTGCTGCACACCGGCACGGCCGCCGGCTTCATCCGCGGGTCGCTCCGCACCACGACCAACCCGACGATGCTCACGGCGGGCTACAAGCACAACGTCGTGCCCGACACCGCGGAGGCCCTGGTCGACATCCGCTGCATGCCGGGCCAGGAGGCCGCCGTGCTGGCCGAGGTGCGCGAGCTGATCGGCGACGACGTCGAGATCGAGACCATGCACACCGACATCGGCCTCGAGACGCCCTTCTCCGGGCCCCTCGTCGAGGCCATCACCGGCACCCTCGAGCGACACGACCCCGGGGCCCCGGTGCTGCCGTACCTGCTCTCCGGCGGCACCGACAACAAGGCCCTGAGCCTCCTCGGCATCGCGGGCTACGGCTTCGCCCCCCTGCGGCTCGACGAGGGCATGGACTTCCCCGCGATGTTCCACGGCGTCGACGAGCGGGTCCCGCTCGACGCACTATCCTTCGGGAGTCGCGTCCTCCGGGACCTGCTGGCCACCTACTAGTACCCCGCACCAGAAGGGCCCCCGCGTGGAGCATCTCCTCCAGGCACTCCTGCTCGGCCTCGTCCAGGGCCTCACGGAGTTCCTCCCCGTCTCGTCGAGCGCGCACCTGCGCCTCGTCGGCCTGTTCTTCTCCGACCCCGGGTCCGCCGCCGACTTCGACCCCGGCGCCACCTTCACGGCCATCACGCAGCTCGGCACCGAGCTCGCCGTGGTCATCTACTTCCGGCGTGACATCACGCGCATCCTGTCGAAGTGGTTCCAGGGAGTCTCGGGCAGGATCCCGCGCACCGATCCCGACGTCCGCATGGGCTGGCTGGTCATCATCGGCACGGTCCCGATCGTGGTCGTGGGCTACCTCGCCCAGGAGTACATCCGCTCCGTCTTCCGCTCGCTGTGGATCGTCGCGGTCGTGCTCATCGTCTTCGGCGTGCTCCTCGGGCTCGCCGACCGCATCGGGCGCAAGCAGCGCTCGTTCGAGGAGATGAGCTACGGCCACGGCATCGCCGTCGGCGTCGCGCAGGTGCTGGCGCTCTTCCCGGGCGTCTCCCGCTCCGGGGCCACGACCACCACCGCGCTGGCGCTCGGCTACACCCGTCCGGCCGCCGCGCGCTTCTCCTTCCTGCTGGCCGTGCCGGCCGTCTTCGGCAGCGGGCTCTTCGAGCTCGTCCAGAGCTTCAGCGACCCCGGCCCGTACTCGCTCGTCGAGACCCTGGCCGCCACCGTCGTGGCGTTCGTCGTGGGCTTCGTCGTGATCGCCTTCTTCATGAACTACATCTCCAAGCGCAGCTTCCTGCCCTTCGTGGCCTACCGCATCGTGCTCGGCGTCGTCCTCCTCGTGCTGCTCGGCACGGGCGTGGTGGCCGCGTGAGGGCCTGGGCCAGCCCCGCCGTGCCCGCCCTGCCGGGCACGGCGCCGCTGCCGGTCCTCCACGACACCGCGACCGGCACGCGCCGCGAGACGCGCGTCGTCGACGGGGCTGTCTCGCTGTACGTCTGCGGCATCACCCCCTACGACGCCACCCACCTCGGGCACGCCTCGACCTACCTCGCCTTCGACACCCTCCTCCGCGTCTGGCGCGATGCCGGCGTCCGGGTCACCTACGCGCAGAACACCACGGACGTCGACGACCCCCTCCTCGAGCGGGCCACGGCGACGGGCGTCGGGTGGCGTGAGCTGGCGGCCTCGCAGACCGACCTCTTCCGCAGCGACATGGAGCACCTGCAGGTCGTGCCGCCGGACCACTACGTGGCGGTGACCGACGTCGTCGGCGACGTCGCGCGGTCCGTGGCCCGGCTCCTCGACCTCGGCCTGGCGTACCGCGTGCCGACGCCGGAGTCCCGCGAGGGCGACGACGTCTACTTCGACGTCCGCGCCGCCGAGCGCACGACCGACTGGCACCTCGGCCTCGAGAGCGGCTACGACCTCCAGACCATGAGCCGCTTCTCAGCGGAGCGCGGCGGAGACCCCGGCCGGGCCGGCAAGCGCGACCCGCTCGACCCCCTCCTCTGGCGCGCGGCCCGCGACGGCGAGCCCTCCTGGCCGTCCGTGCTCGACGGCGGCCGACCCGGCTGGCACATCGAGTGCACGGTCATCGCGCAGCAGCACCTCGCCTCGCCGATCACGGTCAACGGCGGCGGCAGCGACCTGGTCTTCCCGCACCACGAGATGAGCGCCGCGCACGGGACGGCGCTGACCGGCGCCTCCTACGCCGACCTCTACTCCCACACGGGCATGGTCGCCTACCAGGGCGAGAAGATGAGCAAGTCGCTCGGCAACCTCGTCAAGGTCAGCGAGCTCGTCGCGGCCGGGCACGACGCTCGCGCGGTGCGCCTCGCCGTGTCCGCCCACCACTACCGGTCCGACTGGGAGTGGTTCGACGGCGACCTCGAGGCCGCGGAGGCGCGGCTCGAGGCCTGGCAGCGGTGGTCCGCCTCGGTCGACGGCGACGCTCCCGACGACCAGCCCACCCCCCTGCTGGCCGCGCTCCGCCGTGCCCTGGCCGACGACCTCGACACCCCGGCCGCCCTCGCCGCCGTCGACGCCCGCGTCGCCGCCGGCAGCCCTGCGGCGGCCGTCGACGTCGACGCGGTCCAGGCCCTCCTGGGCATCGACCTCCGCGCCTAGGCGCCTCCGTCGCGGCAGCGTGACGCCGCGACGGAGGCCGAGAGCGCGGCCGTGTGACGGAACCTCGCGACACATGACCGTCTGACATACTGACGGGGATGTCCACCGCCGCCCGCCCCGCCACGACCGCCCGGGGGGAGTGGGCTCGCCGCCCGCTGACCCGGCGAGACGTCCGGGTCGACGTGGTCATCGCCGTCAGCCTCCTCGCCCTCGGCTCGCTCACGGCCGTGCTCGCCCTCGTCGTCGTCGACGGCGGGGGCCCGCACGGCTCCGGGGTCGCCGAGACCCTCGGCTGGCTGGTGGCGCTCTGCGCCCCCGTGACCCTGCGCCGTCGGTTCCCGGTGCTCGTCATGGTCGTCGTCTCCGCGGTCGTCGTCGGGGCGGAGCTCCGGGGCTACCCCGACGAGCTCGCTCCCTCGATCGCCGAGTTCCTCGTCGTCTTCACCGCCAACGCCTGGGCCGTGTCCCGACGGCGCGCCCTCGTCTGGAGCGTCGTCGTGACGGGCCTGCTCTTCGCGCTGCTCTCCCTCAGCGTCGCCGGCCGCGCCTCCGGGTCGGGGGACGACGGCGTGGGGCCCGTCGTCGCCTCCGTCGTCTACTCGGTCGTCTTCAACGCGCTCTTCTTCGTGGGCGCCATCTACTTCGGCCGCTCCACGCGCGTCTCCGCGGCGCGGCTGCACGCCCTCGAGCGGGCCGGGGTCGACCTGCGCGCGGCGCAGGAGGTCGTCGCCGACCAGGCCATCGACGAGGAGCGCTCGCGCATCGCCCGCGAGCTGCACGACGTGGTCGCGCACAACGTCGCCGTGATCAGCATCCAGGCGGGGGCGGCCCGGCGCACCCTCGACCGGCCCGACGTCGCCCGCGGGGCCCTCAGCGCCGTCGAGAGCACCGCACGCACGACCATCGACGAGCTCGAGCGCATGCTGACGGTGCTCCGCACCCGCGACGGCAGCTGCGCCGGGCCGACCGGGCTCGACGGGCTCCCGCAGCTCGTCGACGACACGCGGCGACTCGGCCTCGACGTCCGCTACGGCGTCGACGGCCGTCCCGGCGAGCTGCCCGAGAGCGTCGGCGCGACCCTCTACCGCGTCGCCCAGGAGGCGCTGACCAACACCCTCAAGCACGCGGGCGCGTCCGCGGCCGACGTACGGCTCCGCTACGGCGATCGGACCGTCTCGATCGAGGTCACCGACGACGGGCGCGGCGGTCCCTGCGACCCCGGCGACGACGCCGCCGGCAGCGCGGGCGGGTCGGGGCTCGGCCAGCGGGGCATGCGCGAGCGCGTCGACCTGCACGGCGGCGAGCTGCAGGTCGGCCCCCTCCCGCGGGGCGGCTACCGGGTGCGCGCCGTGCTGCCCGTGGCGACCTGCAGCGAGCCGCCCCCGACGGCGCCGTGACCGCGCCCCACCGCCCCTCGACCGCCTCCGGGAGGAGACCCGTGACCGACGACCACCCCGCACCCCTCGCGCTCCAGCCCGCGTCCGAGCCCGCACCCGTGCGGGTCCTCCTCGCCGACGACCAGGAGCTCGTCCGCGCCGGCTTCCGCATCATCCTCGAGACGGCCGAGGGCATCGCGGTCGTGGGGGAGGCGCGCGACGGGCTCGAGGCGGTCGCCCTCGTGCGCGCCACGGCTCCCGACGTCGTGGTGATGGACATCGAGATGCCGGGGCTCGACGGCCTCGAGGCCACCCGACGCATCCTGGCCGAGCAGGAGGGCCACGGGCCGGCGGTGCTCGTGCTGACGACGTTCGGCCGCGGCGACTACCTCTTCCGGGCGTTGCAGGCGGGCGCCAGCGGGTTCCTCCTCAAGACCGCGAGCCCGGAGGAGCTCATCGACGCCGTCGGCGTGGTGCACCGCGGCGACGCCCTGCTGGCCCCCGAGGTGACCCGGGCCGTCGTGAGCCGCGCGATCGCCAGCCCCCAGCACGCACCGATCGTGCCGAGCCCGCGGCTCTCCCTGCTCACCGACCGTGAGCGCGAGGTGCTCGACAGGCTCGCCCTCGGCGACTCGAACGCCGAGATCGCCCGGTCCCTCTACCTCGGCGAGGCCACGGTGAAGACCCACGTCTCGAACGTGCTCGGCAAGCTCGAGCTGCGCGACCGCACGGCCGCGGTCGTCTTCGCGTACGAGAACGGCGTCGTCGTGCCGGGCGAGGCCGGCTGACGGCTCGACGCCTCAGACGGACGGCGGGAAGCGCGGGTCGTCCGGGCGGCCGTCGCCGGCCTTGCCGTCGCGGCGTCGCAGGTAGCGCTCGAACTCCTGCGCGATGGCCTCGCCGCTCGCCTCGGGGGAGTCGACGGTGTCGCGCGCCTGCTCCAGCTGCTCGATGTAGCCGGCCATGTCGTCGTCCTCGGAGGCCAGCGCGTCGATGCCCTGCTCCCACGCCGCCGACTCGGCCTCCAGCTCGCCGCGGGGGAGGGTGACCCCGGCGACCTCCCCGAGCTTCTCGATCAGCGCCAGGGTGGCCTTCGGCGAGGGGGAGGCCTGCACGTAGTGCGGCACCGAGGCCCAGATCGCCAGGGTGGGCACGCCCGCCTGCTCGAGCGCGTCGCTCAGCACCGAGAGGATGCCCACCGGCCCCTCGTAGCTGCTGCGCTCGAGGGCCAGCCTCGTCCGCACCTCGGCGTTGTCGCTGCTGACGAAGACCGAGATGGGCCGGGTGTGCGGCACGTCGGCGAGCATCGCCCCGAGGAAGACCACGCTGGTGACGTCGTGCACGTCGACGAGGTCGACGACCTCGGCGGCGAAGCTCCGCCAGCTGCGGGAGGGCTCCGCGCCGAGGAGCACGAACACCTCCGTGCCGGAGCCGACCACGTCGGGCGCCTCGGCGCCGAGCGCGGTGCCGGCGCCGGACCCGGGGGCCGCGTGCAGCTGGATGCGGGGCCAGACGAGGGCCCGCTCGCCGTCGTCGTCGACGCCGACCTGCGGCCGGTTGAACTGGTAGTCGATGTACCGCTCGCCGTCGAGCTCGGCCACGGCCTCGAGGCCGAGGGTCTCGACCACGGTGCGCGCGACGCCGCTCGCCGCCTCGCCGGCGTCGTTCCAGCCCTCGAAGGCCACGACGAGCAGTCGTCCCGTCGCGAAGTCAGACGTGTTCGTCACCTGTGTCCTCACCGACGCGGGCGTGGTGGGCCCGACGTCTCGGACCACGATAGACCGAGCACGAGGAGGCGCGGGTCGCCCGCCGGGGAGGCCCGCTCCCGTAGACTCCTCCGTCGTGACCGAACTCCTCCCCGCCGCAGTCCTCTGGGACATGGACGGCACCCTCGTCGACACCGAGCCCTACTGGTTCGAGTCCCAGGTCGCCCTGGTCGGCTCGCACGGCGGCACCTGGACCAAGGCCGACGGCGACACGCTGATCGGCTCCGGGCTCTGGCACTCGTCGCGCATCCTCCAGCAGCACGGCGTCGACCTGCCGGAGGACGACATCATCGACCACCTGACGACCGCCGTGCTCGAGCGGTGCGCCGAGCACGTGCCGTGGCGCCCCGGCGCGAAGGAGCTGCTGGCCGAGCTGCGCGAGGCCGGCGTGCCCACGGCCCTCGTCACCATGTCGATCCGCCGCATGGCCGAGTTCATGGTCGACGCGATCGACTTCGTGGGCTTCGACGCCGTCGTGGCCGGCGACGACGTCGAGCACAGCAAGCCCCACCCCGAGGCGTACCTGCGGGGCGCCGAGCTGCTCGGCGTCGACGCCGCCGACTGCGTCGCCATCGAGGACAGCGTCCCGGGCCTCACGTCGGCCATGGCCTCCGGAGCGGTGGCCCTCGGCGTCGAGCACCACGCGCCGCTTGCCGACGACGCGGGCTACGCCCGGCGCAGCACCCTCGTCGGCACGACCCTCGCCGACCTCCGCGAGATCCACGCCGCCGGCGTGCTCCTGCGCGAGCAGCGCTCGACCGACTCCTGACCCGCGGGGCGCACCCCGCGCCTCCAGACCGTCTCGGCCCGCGGGCCGGCGCACCGACCGAAAGCAGCACCGCATGACCGCCACCCGCCGACAGTCCGGGCCGTTCCTCGAGGGCGACAAGGTCCAGCTCACGGGCCCCAAGGGCAAGATGAACACCGTCGTCCTCACGCCCGGGGCCGTCTTCCACACCCACCGCGGCATGATCGCGCACGACGACCTGGTGGGCCTGCCCGACGGCTCCGTCGTCGCGAGCACGACCGGCGACGAGTACCTCGCCCTCCGCCCGCTGCTCAGCGACTTCGTGATGTCGATGCCCCGGGGCGCGGCCATCGTCTACCCGAAGGACGCCGCCCAGATCGTCGCCTTCGCCGACATCTTCCCCGGCGCCACCGTCGTCGAGGCCGGTGTCGGCTCGGGGGCCCTGTCGCTCTGGCTGCTCCGGGCGATCGGCCCGGAGGGGCGCCTCGCGTCGTTCGAGCGGCGTCAGGAGTTCGCCGACGTCGCGCTCGGCAACGTCACCAGCTTCTTCGGCGCCGAGCCCCAGAACTGGACCGTCACGGTCGGCGACCTCGTCGAGAGCCTGCCGGGGGTCGTGCCCGACGGCACGGTCGACCGCGTCGTCCTCGACATGCTGGCCCCGTGGGAGTGCGTCGAGGCGACGACCGCGGCCCTGAAGCCCGGCGGCCTGGTCGTCTGCTACGTCGCCACGGCGACCCAGCTCTCCCGCGTGGCCGAGGCCCTCCGCGCCTCCGGCTCCTTCACCGAGCCCGACGCGTCGGAGACCCTCGTGCGCGGCTGGCACGTCGAGGGCCTGGCCGTGCGCCCGGACCACCGCATGATCGGGCACACCGGGTTCCTGATCACGGCTCGACGACTCGCGCCCGGCGCGGTGCTGCCCCAGCTCAAGCGCCGCCCCTCCAAGTCCGACTACTCCGACGAGGACGTCGAGCTGTGGACCCCGGGCGCCCTCGGCGACCGCTCCGCCAGCGACAAGAAGCTGCGCAAGACGGCTCGCCAGGCGCGGACGGCAGCCGACGCCGCGGTCGCGGCGACGGGAGCCGCGGCCGGAGCGGCGGCGGCGACCGACGCCGACGACGCCGACGCGTCCGACCCCGGGAACGACGCCCAGTAAGCTGTCCGAGGCATCTCGCGACCGGTCCGGTCGCACCCGGCGGCCCCGGCCGCTCCCCGAGCACCCGCGGCCCGTCCGCACCATGAAATGAGGCCCCGTGCGCACCATCCCCGCCCTCGTCGTCACCGTCGGCCTCCTGGCGTCCCTGACCGCGTGCGCCGGCCCGTCCGGGCCCGGCGACTCCGGGTGCCCGGCGACGGGGGACGCCGCGTCGGTCGTCACCGCCACCGGTGCCTTCGGCGAGAAGCCCGAGGTGCGCGTGCCGAGCCCCATCGTCACGACCGAGACGCAGGTCTCGACGCTCATCGCGGGCGACGGCGACCGCGTGGTGGACGGCTCCCCGGTGCTCATCGACTACACGCTCTTCGACGGCGCCACCGGGCAGGAGGTCGAGGACAGCGGCTACGACGGCTCCTCGACGAACCCCATCACGGTGGGCGGCTCGGCCCTGGCCCCGCTCGCCGCCGCGCTCGAGTGCTCGACGGTCGGCTCGCGCGTCGCCGTCGCCGTCAAGGCCAGCGAGCTCTCGGCCTCCCTGCAGGGCGGTGCCGCCCCGACCGAGGGCGACGACTCGCCCGACGCGGCCTACGTCGCGGTCGTCGACATCAAGCGGGCCTTCCTGCCGAAGGCCGACGGTCGCCTCGTGCCCGGCGAGAGCGGTCTCCCCGCCGTCGTGACCGCCCCCGACGGCGCTCCCGGCATCTCGGTGCCCGACGCCGACGCCCCCACCACGCAGGAGACCCACCTCGTCCGGGAGGGCTCCGGCCACGAGCTCACGGCCGACGACTCCGCCGTCGTGCAGTTCACGGCCGTCACCTGGGACCAGCCCTCCACGGTCGCCGCGTCGACCTGGACCAACGGCGACACCGCGACGACCGTGCCCCTCGACGACCCGCAGCTGCCGCCGGCCATCCAGTCGGCCCTCGTCGGCCAGAAGGTCGGCTCCCAGGTCATGACCGTGATCCCGGCCGACCAGGCCAGCGGCCAGGGCACCTTCGTGTACGTCTTCGACGTGCTCGGCGCGCTCTGACGCCCGGCTGCGCCCCGACGCGGGGCAGCTCCCGCCGCCGGTCCGACCGCCTCCCCGTGGCCTAGGATCGATCGCGTGCCCGCCGCCCGCGCCCCCCGGATCCCCGTCGAAGAGCGCCTGTTCAGCCTCGTGCTGGCCCTGCTCGCGACCGACACCGGCCTGACCAAGACCGAGGTCCTCTCGACCGTCCAGGGCTACCGGCAGAAGTACGTCGCCGGGGCGGAGAACTCCGCCCTCGAGAGGCAGTTCGAGCGCGACAAGGACGACATCCGCGAGCTCGGGGTCCCGCTCGAGACCGTCGACGACCCCGCCGCGGCCGGCAACAACCAGCTCCTGCGCTACCGCATCCCCCGGGGCAGCTACGAGCTCCCGCTCGACATCTCCTTCTCCCCGGAGGAGACGGCGCTGCTCACGCTCGCCGCCATGGTCTGGCGCGAGGGCACGCTCTCGGGCGAGTCTCGTCGTGCCCTGCTCAAGCTCCGCTCGCTCGGGGGCACCGCGACCGTGCCCGAGCTCGAGTACGCCCCCCGCATCCGGTCGCGCGACGCGGCCTTCGAGCCCCTCCGCACGGCCCTCGACCGCGGCGTCGTCGTCCGCTTCGACTACCTCAAGCCCGGCGAGGCGAGCCCGCGGCGCCGAGAGGTGGCGCCGTTCGCGCTCGTGCAGCACCAGGGCCGCTGGATGGTGCCGTCCGTCGAGCCCGACACGGGGTCGCGCAAGAACTTCCTCCTGAGCCGCATCGTCGGGCCGGTGCAGGTCACGACCCGCTCGTACGCCCGCCCGGCCGACGCGACCGCCGAGTCGGCCCTGGCCGGCCTCGAGCAGCTCCGGCAGGCCAACACGGCGCGGGTCAGGGTCGTGGAGGCCTCCGACGCGGAGACCCGCCTGAGCAAGCGCCGGGGGACCACGCCGAGGGGCGACGACGTCCTCGAGGTGCACTACTCCGACCCGTCGATCCTCGCCGAGGAGCTCTCCTCCTTCGGCCCCGAGGTGACCGTGCTCGAGCCCGCGAGCCTCCGCGACCTCGTCGTCACGCGCCTCCGCCGGCTCGTCGACGACCACGACGACGCCGACCACGACGCCGCACCGGGAGGCACCGCGTGAGCGACCGACGACCTGCGCTCCAGGCCACCGACAAGCTGGCCTTCCTCCTCGCGCTCGTGCCCTGGCTGATCGACCACGAACGGGTCAGCGTGGCCGAGGCCGCCGCCCACTTCGGGGTCGGCGTCGCCGAGATCCGTCGGGCCGTCGAGCTGATCGCGGTCTCCGGCGTGCCCGGCGAGACCGCCCAGTACCAGCACGGCGACCTGTTCGACATCGCGTGGGACGACTTCGAGCAGAACGACGTCATCGTGCTGACCAACCTCGTCGCCATCGACGAGTCGCCCCGGTTCTCGGCCCGGGAGGCCGCTGCGCTGATCGCCGGCCTCCAGTACCTCTCGTCGCTGCCCGAGCACGCCGACCGCGCCGCCGTGGCGTCCCTCACGGCCAAGCTGTCGCGGGGCGCGTCGAGCGAGCCCAGCCAGGTGGCCGTCGACGAGAACGAGACCGACCAGGTGCTCGCCCTCGTCGGCCGGGCCGTGGAGGCCGGCGTCCAGCTCGAGTTCGACTACGCCGGCGTCCGCGACCGGTCCGAGCGCCGCCGAGTCGATCCCCTCCGGGTCGAGTCGCTCGACGCCGACTGGTACCTCCGCGCCTGGGACCACGGCCGCGAGGGCCTCCGCACCTTCCGGGTCGACCGCATGGCGAGGCCGGCCCTCACCGATGCGCCCATCGCTCACCGCGCCTCCGACGTGTCCCTCCCGGACACGCTGTTCGAGGGCTCGCCCGACGACGTGGTCGTGGTGGTCGAGATCGACGCGGCGGCCGCCCCGCTGCTCGACGACTGGTCGCCCCTCGCCGTCGAGCCGCAGCCGGGGGGCCGCACGCGCCTGACCCTCCGGGTCAGCCAGCACGGCACCGTCGCGCGTCTCGTCGCGGGCCTGCCCGGTCGCGCGTGCGTCGTCGAGCCACCCGAGGCCCGCCGGGCGGTCGCCGAGTGGGCGCGTCGCGCCGCCGCCGAGTACGACCGCTGACCGGGACGGGCCCGTGTCCTCCGCCGCGGCACACGGGGACGACCACGGGGCCCGAGGTATGCTGGCCTCTCGACCGTCCCGCGAGGAGGACCCCATGCTCGGCAACCTCACCGGCTTCCACCTGATCATCGTCCTGGCGATCATCCTGCTCCTCTTCGGCGCGCCCAAGCTCCCGGCGCTCGCGAAGAGCATCGCCCAGTCGATGCGCATCTTCAAGACCGAGATCGGCGACGACAAGAAGGGCGCCGGCGACGCCGACGTCCGCCGCGACCCGGTCGCCGACGACGCGACGCGTCCGTCCTCCACGACGACCGTCCGTCCCGCCCACGGGGACGATCTGCCCCCGAAGAACTGACGGGTGGCCACGACGACGAGCACCGGCACGGCGGGCGGCGGCCGAGCACCACGGCAGCGGTCCCGTGACGGTCGCATGTCGCTCGGGCAGCACCTCGTCGAGCTGCGCAAGCGGCTCTTCCGCTCCGCCCTGGCCCTGATCGTCGGCAGCGTCGCCGGCTTCGCGCTGTCGGCCCGCGTGCTCGACCTCCTCCGCGGCCCGATCACCCAGATGGCGATCATCCGCGGGCAGGAGGCGACCCTCAACTACCCGACCATCGCCGGCAGCTTCGACCTGCGGCTCCAGATCGCCGTCACCGTCGGCGTCATCCTGTCGAGCCCGATCTGGCTCTACCAGGTCTGGGCGTTCATCGTCCCGGCGCTGGTGCGCAAGGAGAAGATCTACGCGATCAGCTTCATCGGCTCCGCGATCCCCCTCTTCCTGCTCGGCTGCGCCAGCGGGTACTACGTCCTCCCGCACATCGTCCAGGCCCTCACCGGCTTCGTGGCGCAGGAGGACGCCGCCATCATCGACGCGAAGATGTACTTCGACTTCGTCCTGAAGCTGATCCTCGCCGTGGGCGTCGCGTTCGTGCTCCCGGTCTTCCTCGTCCTCCTCAACTTCGTCGGCGTCATCACGGCCGTCGGCATCATCAAGGGCTGGCGCATCGCGATCCTGCTCATCGCGCTGTTCACCGCCATCGCGACGCCCGCGGCCGACGTGTTCTCGATGTTCCTGCTCGCGATCCCGATGATCGTGCTGTACTTCGCCGCCGCCGGCGTCGCGTGGCTGCACGATCGCCAGGTGGCCAAGAGGGTCGCGGCCCTCGACGCCGAACTCGCGGCAGGATAGGCGTCATGACGAGCAGCGACCAGAGCCCCGCCCAACGGTTCGCCGCCTCGAAGACCCGGGTCCGGACCCCTCAGCTGCAGTCGTTCCGCTCGCGTCTCGGGTTCTCCCTCGACCCCTTCCAGGAGGCGGCCTGCGCCTCCGTCGAGGCGGGCAACAGCGTCCTGGTGGCGGCCCCCACCGGCGCCGGGAAGACCCTCGTGGCCGAGTTCGCCATCCACCTCGCCATGCAGCACCCCCGCGACAAGGTCTTCTACACCGCCCCGATGAAGGCGCTCAGCAACCAGAAGTTCCAGGAGCTCGTCGCCGAGTACGGCCCGGGCGAGGTCGGCCTCCTGACGGGCGACACCAACGTCAACAGCCGGGCCCGCATCGTCGTGATGACCACCGAGGTCCTGCGCAACATGCTCTACGCCGGCTCCGACATGCTCGACGACCTCCGCTACGTCGTGCTCGACGAGGTGCACTACCTGGCCGACCGGTTCCGAGGCGCCGTCTGGGAAGAAGTGATCATCCACCTCCCGCTCGACGTGCGCCTGGTGTCGCTGAGCGCCACGGTCTCCAACGCCGAGGAGTTCGGCGACTGGCTGCAGACCGTCCGCGGCGGCACCGACGTCATCGTGTCGGAGGACCGCCCCGTGCCCCTCGACCAGCACGTGCTCGTCGGCGGCAAGTTCCTCGACCTCTTCGACTCCAGCGGCCAGGCCGCCACGAACCGCGTCAACCCCGAGCTGCTCCGGGCCACGTCGTTGTCGCGTCGGGGCGGGGGAGGCGGCGGTCGGGCCCGCAGCGCGGAGTCGCGCTCGGGCCGGGGCCCCCGCGGGCACGTGGTCTCGCCGGTGCCGCACCAGCACCAGCAGGGCCGGCTCGACCGCTGGAGGATCGTCGAGATGCTCGACGACCAGAACCTCCTCCCGGCCATCTTCTTCGTCTTCAGCCGCGTCGGCTGCGACCAGGCCGTCAAGCAGGTGCTGCGGTCCGGCATCCGGCTCACCACCGCCGACCAGCGCGAGGAGATCCGCGAGATCGTCGAGGCGCGCTGCCGCACCCTCCGCGACGAGGACCTCGCGGTGCTCGGCTACTGGCAGTGGCTCGACGGCCTGGAGCGCGGCGTCGCCGCTCACCACGCCGGCCTGCTGCCGGCGTTCAAGGAGGTCGTCGAGGAGCTCTTCCAGAAGAAGCTCGTCAAGGTCGTCTTCGCGACCGAGACCCTCGCCCTCGGCATCAACATGCCCGCCCGCACCGTCGTGCTCGAGAAGCTCGAGAAGTTCAACGGCGAGGCGCGCGTGCCCATCACGCCGGGGGAGTACACCCAGCTGACCGGGCGAGCCGGCCGCCGCGGCATCGACGTCGAGGGCCACTCGCTCATCCAGTGGCAGCCGGGGCTCGACCCGCAGGCGGTGGCGAGCCTCGCCTCCCGCCGCACCTACCCGATGAACTCCAGCTTCCGCCCGACCTACAACATGGCGGTCAACCTCATCGAGCAGTTCGGGCGGTCGCGCACCCGCGAGATCCTCGAGACGTCGTTCGCGCAGTTCCAGGCCGACCGTGCCGTCGTCGACCTCGCCCGCAAGGTGCGCACGCAGCAGGAGAGCCTCGACGGCTACGCCCGCAGCATGACCTGCCACCTGGGCGACTTCGGCGAGTACACGCTGATCCGGCGTGAGCTGGGCGACCTCGAGAAGCAGGGGGCGGCCCGTGCGGAGGCGCAGTCGCGCGCCGAGCACGACAAGCGGCAGCACAAGCTCGCCGAGCTCCGCAAGCAGCTGCGTCAGCACCCCTGCCACGCGTGCCCCGAGCGCGAGCAGCACGCCCGGTGGTCCGAGCGCTGGTTCAAGCTGAAGCGGCAGACCGACCAGCTCTCGGCGCAGATCCGCAGCCGCACCGGCGCCGTCGCCAAGGTCTTCGACCGCGTCACCGACGTGCTCATCGACCGCGGCTACCTGGTGCCCGCCCCGTCCACGTCGGCGACGCCGGGGACCGGGGGAGGCGGCCGTCGCGACGCCCGGACCGCCGAGGTCTCCGTCGCCCCGGCCGGCCGCACGCTGCGGCGCATCTACGGCGACCGCGACCTGCTCGTCGCCGAGAGCCTGAGGCTCGGCCTCTGGGACGCGCTCGACGTCCCGTCGATGGCGGCCATGGCCGCCACGCTGGTCTACGAGCCCCGGCGCGACGAGGGCCAGCTGTCGGAGCGGTTCCTGCCCCGGGGCGCCTTCCGCGAGGCGCTCGACGAGACGCAGAAGCTCTGGGCCGACCTCGACGACCTCGAGCAGGAGCACCGCCTGCCGGGCAGCACGCCGCCGGCCCCGGGGCTCGCGCTCGCCATGCACCGCTGGGCCCGCGGCGCGAGCCTCGACTCCGTGCTCGAGGACGCCGAGCTCGCCGCCGGCGACTTCGTCCGCTGGACGAAGCAGACGATCGACCTGCTCGACCAGCTCTCGGTCGTCGCCGACCTCCCGGTCGGGCCGACCGCCCGTCGCGCGCTCGACGCGGTGCGGCGCGGCATCGTGGCCTACTCGGCCGTGTGATCCGTCGCGCGCGACCCGGGGAGGCGCCCACCGCCTCCCAGGGAACCGCGCCTAGGATCGCACGGTGCCCCGCCGTGTGACCGACTTCCGCCTCCCGCTCTGGGTCGCCCTGATCGTGGCCGCCGGCTCGGGCGTGGTGCTCGACGCGGGCTTCCCCGACGGCGACGTCTGGCCCCTCGCCTTCGTCGGCATCGGCCTCGTCCTCGTGACGCTGCGGGGCAGGCGCGCCGGGGGCGCGTTCCTCGTGGGGCTCGTGGCGGGGCTGTCGTTCTACCTCGTCCACATCTCGTGGGCGACGCTGTACCTCGGCTTCCTGCCGTGGGCTGCCCTCTCGACCCTCGAGGCGCTCTTCTTCGCCGGGGGAGCGGTGCTCATCACGCTCGCCTACCGCTGGGTCCCGCGCGTCTGGCCCGGGGTGGTCGGCCGCACGGTCCTGGTGCCGGTCGTCGTGGGCGGGCTCTGGACCCTTCGGGAGTTCGTCGCGGGCACCTGGCCGTACGGCGGGTTCGCCTGGGGCCGGGTCGCGCTCAGCCAGTCGCAGAGCCCCTTCGCCGACCTCGTGGCGTGGGTCGGCATCTCCGGCCTCTCGTTCCTCATGGTGGCGCTCGTCGCCCTGGTGGTGCAGCTGGCCCTGCAGGCCAGCCTCCCCGGCGCGACCCGCGTGCTCGCCGGCGCCGTCGCCGTCGTCGCCGTCCTCGCGGTGCCCGCCTGGCCGACCTCCTCCGACGGCACCGCCACGATCGCGGGCGTGCAGGGCAACGGCCCCGCCGGCTACTTCGACACGCGGGAAGAGGGCGACCTGCTGAACTCGCAGGTGCTCGCCATGTCGGGGCTCCCGACGGACCAGGACCTCGACCTCGTGGTCTGGCCCGAGGGCGGGAGCGACCGCGACCCCACGCGCGACGCGTACGGCCGCTACGTCTTCGACGCCGTCACGAAGGGCTACGACGCGCCCCTCCTCTCCGGCGTGATCACGCAGTCCGACGACGGTCAGACGGTCTACAACTCGTCGCTGCTCTGGGACGACGGCGAGGTCGCCGGCCAGTACGACAAGAAGCACCCGGTGCCCTTCGGCGAGTACGTGCCCGACCGCGCGTTCTGGCGCCCGTTCGCGCCCGACCTGATCGACCTCATCGCCCGCGACTACACGCCAGGCACCCGGCCGGAGGCGATGCCGATCGGCGACTTCGTCGCGGGCATCTCCCTCTGCTTCGACATCGTCGACGACCAGCTGATCACGAACATGATGGACGACGGCGCCCAGGTCATCATCGCGCAGACGAACAACGCCGACTTCGGCGACACCGACGAGAACGCCCAGCAGCTCGCCATCTCGCGCCTCCGGGCGATCGAGACGGCCCGCCCCGTCGTCAGCGTCTCGACCGTGGCGGCGAGCCGGGTCATCGACGCCCGGGGAGAGACCGTGGCCGGCGTCCGCGACTTCACCGCCGGCACCATGGTCCACACCGTCGACCTCGGCACCGGGACCACCCCCGCCACGGTCGACAGCCGTGCCGTCGAGCTCTTCGTCTCGTTCCTCGGCCTGCTCGTGCTCGTGCTCTCTCGTCTCATGATCGGCGGCCGGCACAGCCGTCGGCGCCGCCTCCTCGAGAGCGCGCCCCTGCCGGAGCTCGACGCCCCGCGCCTCGCCGCGACGCCCCGACGTCGCCTCGAGGACGAGCTGCACGACCCCGCCCAGTTCGACGCCGCACCGCGACGCTGAGGCACGACCGGGCGGGGGTCGCGACGAGACGCGGCCCGGCCCGACGGAACCCGGACACGACGGAGCCCGGCCGCCGAGGATGGCGACCGGGCTCCGTCGTAGGTGGGCCCGAGCGGCGTCAGGCGCCGATCTTCTCCTGGCCGCGACGCGCGCGGAGGAACGTCAGGCGCTCCTGCAGCAGCTCCTCGAGCTCGTCGCGCGAGCGGCGCTCGAGCAGCATGTCCCAGTGGGTCCGGGGCACCTTGACGTCGCCCTGCTCGATCTCGACGGGGCTGCCGTCCGCCGACAGCAGCCGGCCTTCCTGCCCGCTCTTCGGGGACTGCCAGATGTCGGGGATCTCCGCCTCGGCGGCGAACACCATCTCGAACGTCTGGCCGTCCGTGGTCTGGTAAACGGCCTTCTTCCGCGGGGAGAACTCGACTCCCTCTTCGCTCTGGAGGCTCTGACTACCGAGTCTCATCCCGCGCAAACTGCGATCTGCCATTGTGTGGTCTCCTCTCGCGTTGCAATCTCCCGTTGTAACGTCGGGACGAACCGTGATGTTTCAGGTGAGAGACATTCACAGTCTGTTCACAGAGGATCGGCAGCCGTCCGCTCGACCTCGGCGAGGGCGACGTCGGCCCGGTCGCTCACGATCCCGTGCACCCCGAGGGAGAGCAGGCGCCTCATCGCGACCGGGTCGTTCACGGTCCAGACGTGCGTCTCGACGCCGATCGAGGCGAGGTCGGCGACCCGCTCCCGGGTCACGACCCGGACCGCGCCCCACGTCTCGGGCACCTGGACGGCCCCGCAGCCCCGGAGCACCCGACGCAGCACGGCGTGGCGGAGCGGAGCCAGGGGGACCACGGAGGCGAGGAGGGCCCCCACGACCCCCGGCGACGACGCCGACGTCGCCACCCCGGGCAGGGCCGCCAGCACGCGCCGCCGCACGCGCTGGTCGAACGAGGTCACCAGCACCCGGCGCTGCGCCCCGAGCCGCCGCACGGCACGGGCGGTCGGCTCGACGGCCTCGGCCACCTTCACGTCGATGTTGAAGCGCGTCTCCGGGAAGGCGTCGAGCGCCTCCTCGAGGGTGGGGATCTCCTGGTCGTCGCCGAGGCGGATCTCCTTGACGGCGGCGAGGTCGAGGTCGCGCACCCGCACGTCTCGACCCGCGACCCTCGAGAGGTCGGGGTCGTGCGTGACCACCGCGACGTCGTCGCTCGTGGCGTGCACGTCGGTCTCGACGTAGCTCGCGCCGGCCGCCACCGCCCGGGCGAACGCGAGCATGGTGTTCTCGGGCGCGTCGACCGCGAGGCCGCGGTGCGCCAGCACGCGGGGCACCGAGGGGCCGAACCACCCGGAGGCGGTGGCTGGCCCCACTAGGGAGCAGCCGGGGGAGCGGGGGGCGCCTGGTCACGCGGGGCCGACCCGTCGCCCCCGGTGCTGCCGGGCGTCGTCGCGGTCGGGAAGCCCAGGTCGGGCTCGGCCTCGAGGTCGACCTGCGTGGCCAGGTCGGGCGTGGGGGCCATCTCCGACACCTTCGTCGTCGGCTTCGGCACCCAGCCGGGCGCCTCCGGGTTCTTCGGCGCGAAGAAGCCCGCCCCGATGCCCGAGAGCGCCTCGGTCAGCTCGCTCGGGATGATCCACAGCTTGTTCGCCGTGCCCTCGGCGAGCTTCGGCAGGGTCTGGAGGTACTGGTACGCCAGCAGCTTCGGGTCGGGGTCGCCCTGGTGGATGGCGTTGAAGACGGTGTCGATCGCCTCGGCCTCGCCCTGGGCGCGGAGCACCTGGGCCTTCGCCTCGCCCTCGGCCCGGAGGATCGCCGACTGGCGCATGCCCTCCGCCTCGAGGATCTGCGACTGCTTGGTGCCCTCGGCGGTGAGGATCGCGGCGCGGCGGTTCCGCTCGGCGCGCATCTGCTGCTCCATGGAGTCCTGGATCGAGGCGGGCGGGTCGATGGCCTTGAGCTCGACGCGTCCGACGCGGATGCCCCACTTGCCGGTGGCCTCGTCGAGCACGATGCGCAGCTGGCCGTTGATGTTGTCGCGGCTGGTCAGCGCCTCCTCGAGGTTGAGCCCGCCGACGACGTTGCGGAGCGTCGTGGTCGTGAGCTGCTCGACGGCGCCGAGGTAGTTCGCGATCTCGTAGGTCGCGGCACGCGCGTCGGTGACCTGGAAGTACACGACCGTGTCGATCGAGACGACGAGGTTGTCCTCGGTGATGACGGGCTGCGGCGGGAACGAGACGACCTGCTCGCGCATGTCGATCAGCGGGCGCACGCGGTCGATGAACGGCACGAGCAGGTTGAGGCCGGGGGAGAGGGTCTTGTGGTACTTGCCGAGCCTCTCCACCACGCCCGCGCTGGCCTGCGGGATGATCCGGACGGCACGGAAGAGCACGACCAGGACGAGGATGACGACGATCGCGACGACGATGATCGTCGCGATCGTGCCGGCGCTGACGGAGGAGTCCATGAGGTCCCTTCTAGGCGGGGACGACCAAGGCGGTCGACCCCTCGATGGCGGTGACGACGACGGGGCTGCCGGTGTCGAGGACGAGGTCGGGGGAGCCCCCCGCGAGCGGGGCGGAGAGCACGCGGGCGGTCCAGGTGTCGCCGTTCGACAGCTTGACCTGGCCGATGCCCGGTCCGATGGCGACGACGACGGTGCCGCGGAGGCCCAGCAGGGCCTCGACGTTGCTCGGCGTCGGGTCGCCCCCGCGGCCGAGCGCGCGCAGCAGGGGCGGCCGCACGGTGAAGAGGAGCAGCACGGCGAGCACGCCGGCGACCACGATCTGCAGCCACCACGGAGCCCCGAGGAGGTCGGCGAGCAAGCCCCCGACGCTGCCGATCGCGAGCATCAGGAAGGTCAGCTCGAGGGTGGTGACCTCGACCACGACGAAGAGCAGGACCAGAGCGATCCAGATGATCCACGCGTACTGGGTGACGACGTCCACGTCGGCCTCCTTCGTTCCCCTTCCGTCGACGCTACCTCACGTCGCCGACATCCGTCGGGCGGGCGGTAGTCTCGTGACCGGTCGCCCGTCGACCCCCGAGCCGCCTCCGGCGCCGTGACCGTCCCGGTGCCGACCACAGTCTGGAGCCCCCTCGTGTCCAACCCCCTCGCTGCAGGATCCCTCACCGGCATGCGCGCCCTCGTCACCGGGTCGTCCCGGGGCATCGGCGCCGACACGGTCCGATACTTCGCCGAGGCCGGCGCCTCGGTCGTCGTGAACTACCGCAACAAGGAGAAGCGCGCGCAGCAGCTCGTGGAGAAGATCGAGGCCGCGGGGGGCACGGCCTTCGCGGTCGGCGCCGACCTGACCGACCCCGCCAGCGTCGACGCGATGGTCGCCCAGGTCGCCGAGCGCCTCGGCGGCCTCGACGTGCTCGTCATGAACGCGTCGGGCGGCATGGAGAGCGGCATGGCCGAGGACTACGCCCTCGTGCTCAACCGCGACGCGCAGGTCGCGCTGCTCACCGCCGCCCTGCCGCTGCTCGGCCCGGGCTCCCGGGTCGTCTTCGTCACGAGCCACCAGGCGCACTTCATCCGCACCACCGAGACGATGCCCGAGTACCTGCCGGTCGCGCTGAGCAAGCGCGCGGGGGAGGACGCGCTGCTCGAGATGGTGCCCCAGCTCGAGGCCGCGGGCGTCGAGTTCGTCGTCGTCTCCGGCGACATGATCGAGGGCACGATCACCGCGACGCTGCTCGAGCGCTCGAACCCCGGCGCCATCTCCTCCCGCAAGGAGAGCGCCGGCAAGCTCTACAACGTGGCCGAGTTCGCCGCCGAGGTCGCGTCGGCCGCCGTCGACCCGGTGCCCGCCGACCGCACCCGCCTCGTCGGCGACACGTCCGACTTCGTCCCCGTCGCCTGAGGCGGGCGCCTCGTGACCGAGCGGATCGTCCGGCCGACCTCGCGCCTCCTCGTCCTCGACGACGACGACCGGCTGCTCCTCATGCTCACGGCCGCGCCCGACTCGAGCCGCGTCGCCCGCTGGATCACGCCGGGCGGCGGCGTCGACCCGGGGGAGTCGCACGAGGAGGCGGCGGTCCGGGAGCTGCACGAGGAGACCGGCCAGGTGGTCGCCGAGGTGGGCCCCGTCGTCCGTGTCGACGACTTCGAGGTCGCCTGGGACGACGCCGACCACACGCACGGCCACGCGGAGTTCTTCGTCGTGAGATTGCCTCATTTCGAGGTCGTCGACGACGACTGGACCGACGAGGAACGCGTCGACATCACCGATGCGCGCTGGTTCAGCCTCGAGGAGCTCGAGGCGACGACCGACCTCGTCGAGCCCGTCGACCTGGCCCGGACGGTCGCCGAGGTGCTGCGCGACCGTCGGTGACGCGAGTCGCGGCGGCTCCGGCTCGGACCGCCCCTCTCGCCCTCCCGGTGATAGCCGATAATGCACATTATGTCAGCTTGAATCGACGACGAGGCGGGACGAGGCCTCCCCGACCGGGTCACGCCGTCCCGCGCGCCGCCTCCTGCGCGACCACGACGTCGAGGTCGTCGAGACCGCGCATCTGCCTCAGCGGATCCCGCATCCGCGGGTTGTCGCGGAGAGCCGGCTCCGCCCGGTGCAGGAACGCCCAGTAGCCCGCGGTGAACGGGCACGCGTCGGGACCGACCCGCACGGTCGGCGAGAACCGGCACGAGCCGCAGTGGTCGCTCATCTTGTCGATGTACCGGCCGCCCGCCGCGTACGGCTTGGTCGCCACGACCCCGCCGTCGGCGTGCTGCGACATCCCGACGATGTTCGCGGGCATCACCCAGTCGGTGCCGTCGACGAAGACGTCGGTGAACCACTCCGTCAGCTGGTCGGGCCGGTAGCCGCGCTGCAACGACCAGTTGCCGAGGATCATCAGGCGCTGGATGTGGTGCGTCCAGCCGTGCCTCGACACGACGTCCAGGGCGTCGGCGAGGCACGCCTCCTCCACCTCGGCCGAGTCGAGCCGACGCCACCAGGCCGGCAGCTCGACGCGGGCGCCCAGGGCGTCGGAGTCGGCGACGTACGACTCCCCCAGGTGCCAGTACAGGTGCCAGACGTAGTCGCGCCAGCCGACCACCTGCCGCAGGAAGCCCTCCACGCTCGCGAGCGGCGCGCCCTCGCCGTGCGCGCGCAGCACCCGCTCGACGACGTGCCTCGGGTCGATCACCCCGAGGTTCATCGGCACGCTCAGCAGCGAGTGCGCCATGGTCCAGTCGCCCGAGAGCATCGCGTCCTCGAACGGGCCGAAGTCGCCCAGCCGGGTCTCGACGAAGTCCTCGAGGGCCGCCTCCGCCTCCTCGGGGGTGACCGCGAAGCGCCGGCGGTCGTCCTCCCCCACGAACGTCACGTCGCCGGAGTCGCGCCAGGCGTCGAGCTGGGCGCGCACCTCGGCGTCGATCTCGTCCTCCACGGGCCAGACCGGGGCGGGCAGGCCGAGCGTGGCGGCGCCCCGGGGCGGAGCGTGCCGGTTCTCGTCGTCGTAGCTGAACCGGCCGCCGACCGGGGCGCGACCGTCCATCAGGAACCCCTCGCGCCTCCTCACGGCCTCGTAGAAGTCCTCCATCAGCAGGCGTCCGGGGCGACTCGCGGCCCAGGCGGCGAAGTCGGCCTCCGACGTCACGAAGCCGCGGCTCGGCAGCACGCGCACCGACGGGGAGGCGGCGCGCACGACCGCTCGGAGGTGCCGGCTCGGCGGGTCGACGACCTCGAGGTCGTCACGGCCGACCAGGGCGTCGGCGAGCCGGTCGACGCGGACGTGCTCCGCGCGCTCCCCCAGCGCCGCGACGCGGTGCCGGAGCGCCGAGAGCCACAGGTGCGCCTTCGCCCGGTGCAGGGGCCGCCGGGCGAACTCGTCGAGGGCCTCGACCACGAGCACCGGGCCCCCGTCGTCGAAGTCCGGGCCCCACTGGCCGGGCAGCAGCAGGCGTCGGCGGGGGCGGTCGTCCGCCGCGGGCAGGGTGGTCACCCGGCGGACGCTACCCGCCCCCGGGGTGGTTGGGTCGTGCCATGAGCGACGACACGACGACGACCCCCGCGACGACTCCCCCGGGAGACGACTCCCCCGACGACGCCCACGTGCGCCCGGCCGGCGTCGACGACGCCACCGTCGCGGCCCTCGGCAAGCTGTCGGAGGCGCTGGAGGCCGTCGAGCACGCGCGCGGCCTGCTCTACGGGTTCCACCGCCTCACCGGCACCGCCGACCTGGCGCTCGGGGAGGCGGTCGACCTGCTGCGGGAGGCCGGTCACGACGAGCACGCCGACCGGCTCGAGCGCGACGTCGTCGGCCGCAACGTCGTCGAGGGGCGCTGGACCTTCCAGCTCGTCGAGGACTACGACAGCGGCTACTGGGCGGCACTCCGAGCCGGCGAGGCCGCGGCCCGCGACGACCTCGTCGGGGGACGGCGGCACCTGTTCGAGGCCGAGATGAAGGAGGCGCGTCGCAGCCACGGCCGCCGCCACCACGAGGCGCGCCCGCACGACGCCGCCGCCCCCGGCGCCCCGCTCGGAGGCGCCGTCGCGGGCTGACGGGCGGGCTGACAGACTGGGACGATGACCAGCTCCCCCGTCGACCGGCCCCGGATCGAGGCGGCCGTGCTCGAGATCCTCGCGGCCATCGGCGACGACCCGTCCCGGCCGGGCCTCGTCGCCACGCCGCGGCGCGTGGCCGACGCCTACGCGGAGTTCTTCTCGGGGACGGCCACCGACGCGACGGCGCTCGTGCGCGCCTCCTCGGTGCCGGCCGAGCCGGGGCAGCTCGGCGAGGTCGTCGTCGTGCGCGACGTCGAGTTCCGGTCCGTCTGCGAGCACCACCTCCTGCCCTTCCTCGGCGTCGCGCACGTCGCCTACGTGCCCGGGGAGTCGATCGTCGGGCTCGGCACCGTGCCCCGCGTCGTCGACGCCCTCGCGTCCCGGCCGCAGCTGCAGGAGAAGCTCGGCGAGGAGATCGCCGACGCCTTCGACGAGGGCCTCTCCCCCGCCGGCGTGCTCGTCGTCCTCGAGGCCGCGCACGGCTGCGTGACGACACGGGGGCCGCGCCAGACGCGCAGCACCACGGTCACGCTGGCGAGCCGGGGCAGCCTCGGCGACGCCGCCGCCCGCACCGAGGCCATGGCCCTGATCGGCGCGCCGCGTGGCTGAGCCCGCCGCCGCTCCTGCCGGCGGGCGCGGTGCCGCCCTCCCCCTCGGCGCCGTGCCCCTCCGGGTGCCCGTGCGCACCATCGGACGCCGCACCTTCGACTTCTCCCGCCAGGTGGCCGTGATGGCCATCGTGAACCGCACCCCCGACTCCTTCTTCGACCAGGGCCGCACCTTCGCGCTCGACCGCGCGGTCGAGGCTGCCGTCGAGGCGGCCGAGCAGGGAGCCGACTGGGTCGACGTCGGCGGGGTCCCGTTCAGGCCCGGGCCGGAGCTCTCGGCCGACGACGAGATCGAGCGCGTGCTGCCGGTGGTGGAGGCGCTGGTCGCGCGGTCGGACGTGGTCGTGTCGGTCGACACCTTCCGCCCCGAGGTCGCGGCCGCGGCCATCCGCGCCGGCGCCTCCGTCGTCAACGACACCACGGCCCTGCACGACCCCCGGCTGGCCGACGTGGTCGCCGACAGCGACGCCACCCTCGTCGTCACGCACAGCCTCGCCGCTCCCCGCACCGCCTGGCCGCACCCCCGCTACGACGACGTGGCCCGGGAGGTCGTCGACCTGCTCGCGCGCCGGGTCGACGTCGCCCTCGAGCGGGGCGTGCCCGAGGAGCGCCTCGTCGTCGACCCGGGGCACGACCTCAACAAGACGACGGTGCAGACCCTCGAGCTGACCCGTCGGCTCGGCGAGGTCGCGGCCCTCGGCTTCCCGGTGCTCGCCGCCGTCTCCAACAAGGACTTCGTCGGGGAGATGCTCGGCCGCGACAAGCCCGACCGGCTGGCGGGCACGCTGGCCGCCGCCACGGCGAGCATCCTGCTCGGTGCCCGGGTCGTCCGGATGCACGACGTCCGGAGCGCGGTGGACGCGGTCCGCATGGTGGAGGGCATCCTGGGATGGCGGGCACCGGTGCTCGCGCTGCACGACGTCTAGAGGAGGCCGCCCGTGTCCGAGACCGCACCGCCCGCCCCGTCCCGGGAGGCCGCCGGCGCCGCCGACATCCGTCGCCTCCTGCCGGCCGACCCGGCAGCCCAGCCGCTCGACGACGAGCAGCTGCTCGCCATGGTCGTCCCCGACGACCGAGCAGAGCCCCGCCTCCGGGTGAACTTCGTCACGACCCTCGACGGCTCCTCCACCGCCGACGGCGTCTCGGGCAGCCTCGGCGGCCCGGCCGACGAGAGGTACTTCGACCTGCTGCGACGCTTCTCCGACGTGGTGGTCGTGGGAGCCGGCACGGTGCGCGACGAGGGCTACGGCCCGATGCGCCTCGACGACGCCTCCGTGGCGTGGCGACGTCGCCGCGGGCTCGCCGACCACCCCGTGTTCGCGCTCGTCTCCGCGTCGCTCCGCCTCGACCCGACCAGCGCGGTCTTCCGCGACGCCCCCGTCAGGCCCCTCGTGCTCACGAGCGACCACGCCGAGCCCGAGGCGCGAGCAGCGCTGGAGGACGTCGCCGACGTCGTCTCCTGCGGGGCCGACCGGGTCGACCCGCACCGCCTCCGCCAGGTGCTCGCCGACCGGGGCCTCGCCCAGCAGCACTGCGAGGGCGGACCGACCCTGTTCGGCGACCTGGTGGCCGCCGACGAGGTCGACGAGCTCTTCCTCACCCACTCGCCCACGCTCGAGGGCGGTGCCGGCGCCCGGGTGACGAGAGCGGCGCAGGGAGGCCGCTCGGGACTCCTCTCCCTGGAGCTCGCCCACGTCCTGGTCGCGGGCGACCTGCTCCTCACACGACACGTGAGGCCGCGGGCGACGCCGGCCTGAGCCGACGCCGCCCGCCGGCGGCCACGCGACGGGTCAGCCCTCCCCGAAGCCGCCCTCGACGAGCTCGACGAGGGCGTCGACGGCTGCCTCCGCGTCGGGTCCGGTCGCCATCAGGGCGACCGTCGAGCCCTTGCCGAGGCCGAGGCCCATGATGCGGAGCAGGCTCTTGGCGTCGACGCCGTTCACGGTGACGTCGGACTGGAAGCGGGAGGCGTGGGTCACGAGCTCCGCGGCCGGACGGGCGTGCAGGCCCGACTCGTTCACCAGCACGACGGAGCGCTCCACCGCGTCGCCGCCCCGGAGGTCGCGCTCGTCGCCGTGCGGGTCCGCGACGCCGGTCGCGGTGCGGGCGGCCGCCGCGACGTCCTGCAGGGAGCCGCCGGTCTCGGCGGCCACCGCGGCGGCCACCGTCCCCTCGACGACCGGGGCGTCGGCCAGCACCACCCGGGCCGCGTCGGCGTCGTCGAGGAAGTCGACGGCGGTCTCGGTGGTCAGGATCGCCGAGCCGAGGTCGCAGAGCACCACGACCCCCGCTCCCCCGTCGGCCGCGGACAACGCCGCGGAGATCTTGTCGAAGCTCGTGCCGAGTCCGCCGTCGTCGGTGCCCCCGGCCGCGACGAGGGTCGTCGTCGGGGCCATCTGGCGCGCCAGCTCGACGGTGCCCTCGGCGATCGCGACGCTGTGCGACACGACCACGATGCCCACGCCGGCCACGGTCACGCCTCCCCGGTGGTCGAGGCGGCCGCCGAGGCGGACGTCGAGCCGGACGTCGAGCCGGACGTCGAGGCCGCGTCGGCCGCCGCCGCGAGGATCAGCGACGACGACTGGGCCCCCGGGTCGCGGTGGCCCACCGCCCTCTCCCCCAGGTAGCTGGCCCGCCCCTTCCGGGCGACGAGGGGCTCCGTCGACGCGGCCCCCTCCGCCGCGGCGTCGGCGGCCGCGCGGAGGACGGCGGCGACGTCCGCGCCCGAGTCGGACGCCCTGGCCGCCGCGTCGACCGCGGGGCTCCAGGCGTCGATCATGGTCTTGTCGCCGACCTCCGCCTTGCCCCGGAGCACGACGCCGTCGCGAGCAGCCGTGAGGAAGGCCACGACCGCCGCCGAGTCGAGCTCGGAGGCCTCGCCGAGGGCTGCGGCCCCCTTGAGGTAGGCGGTGCCGAGCAGGGGCCCCGACGCACCGCCCACGGTCGAGATCAGGGTCGTGGCGACCATCTTGAGCAGGGCGCCCGGCGTGGCGTCGGCAGGCTGCTGTGCGAGCTTGGCGCGCACCGCCGAGAAGCCGCGCTCCAGGTTCTCGCCGTGGTCGCCGTCGCCGATCTCGCGGTCGAGCTCGACCAGCGCCGCGCGCTGGTCGCGCACCACGTCGGCCGTCCTCTCGATGAAGTCGCGGGTCCAGGTCGCGTCGAGTGTCATCCGTCTTCTCCTCGTGTCGTGGTGGTGTCGTGTCGCGGGTGGGGAGGCCGGCGGCCTCAGCGCCCCCAGCGGAGGGCGGCGGTCTCCACCGGTGCGTCCCAGAGCTCGGTCAGCTCGTCGTCGAGCCGGGTCACGGTGATCGACATGCCCTGCATCTCGAGCGACGTCACGTAGTCGCCCACCAGGGTGCGCGTCACCTCCACGCCCTTCTCGGCCAGCACCTCCGCCGCACGGCGGAAGGCCACGTAGAGCTCGACCAGCGGCGTGCCGCCCATGCCGTTGACGAACAGCAGGACGCGGTCGCCGGAGGCGGCGCCCAGGTCGTCGAGGACGGCGCCGAGCAGGCGGTCCACGATCCGGTCGACGGGCTCGAGCGGGACGCGCTCCCGACCGGGCTCGCCGTGGATGCCGATGCCGATCTCGACCTCGTCGTCGGCGAGGGTGAAGCTGGGCTCCCCCGCGTGCGGCACGACGCCGGCGGTGAGCGCGACGCCCATCGTGCGGGTCGCGGCGTTGGTGCGCCGGGCGATCTCGGCCACCTGCTCGAGGCTGTCGCCCCGCTCGGCGGCCGCGCCGGCAGTCTTCTCGACGACCACCGTGCCGGCGACGCCGCGTCGACCGGCCGTGTAGAGCGAGTCCTTGACGGCGACGTCGTCGTCGACGACCACGGTCGCGACGGTCACCCCCTCGGCCTCGGCGAGGTCCGCCGCGGTCTCGAAGTTCAGCACGTCGCCGGTGTAGTTCTTGACGACGTAGAGCACGCCCGCTCCCCCGTCGACCGCCTGGGTCGCGGCGAGCACCGGGTCGGGGGTGGGCGACGTGAAGACGGGACCGGGCACCGCGGCGCTGAGCATCCCCGGGCCGACGAAGCCGGCGTGCAGGGGCTCGTGGCCGCTGCCTCCTCCGCTGACGATCGCGACCTTGCCGGCCACCGCACCGGAGGCGCGGGTCACGAACGTGGGGTCGTGCGAGACCCGCAGCAGGTCGGGGTGGGCGAGGCCCATGCCGGCCACCGCCTCCTCGACGACGTCCTTCGGATCGTTGATGAGCTTCTTCATCGAAGTTCCTCCCTGGAACGGGCGGCGGTGCGAGGGGCCGCACCGTCCTCGTCAGAAGCTACCCCCCGCGCCCCGCGCACCCCCTCCGTGCACATATGTGCATCTCGGGTGATTCGGCTACCTAGCTGAGGGTTGCCCGGGTCTATGGTGAGGCCACACGCTCACCGCGGCGGTGCACAGTGGCACCCCGCCCGACGACTAAGGAAGGTCGACGTGGACCTGGGACTGATTTTTCTCTCTGAAGTGGTGGGCACGGCCATGCTCATCCTGCTCGGTGGCGGCGTCGTCGCCAACGTGGCACTCACGAAGTCGAAGGGCTTCAACGGCGGCACCCTGATGGTCAACTTCGGCTGGGGCCTCGCGGTCTTCGCCGGTGTCACCGTGTCGTACTCGTCGGGGGCTGCCCTCAACCCGGCCGTCAGCCTCGCGCAGCTGATCCTCGGCAACATCGACTTCGTGGCGTTCCTGGTGTACCTGGCCGCGCAGATGATCGGAGCGGTCATCGGTGCCGTGCTCGTCTGGCTCGTCTACAAGAACCACTTCGACGAGGAGCCCGACCCGGCCGCCAAGCTGGGCGTGTTCGCGACCGGCCCCGCCATCCGCAACTACGGCTGGAACCTGGTCACCGAGATCATCGCGACCTTCGCCTTCGTGCTCGTCGTGATCGGCTTCACCAACGGCGGCACCCCGGCCGAGCTCGGCGCCATCCCCGTCGCCTTCCTCGTGATCGCGATCGGCGCCTCCCTCGGCGGCCCGACCGGCTACGCCATCAACCCGGCCCGTGACCTCGGCCCGCGCATCGCGCACGCCTTCCTGCCCATCAAGGGCAAGGGCTCGAGCGACTGGGCCTACGCCTGGGTGCCCGTGGCCGGCCCGCTGATCGGCGGCGCCCTCGCCGCCGTCGTCTCGGGCGCGCTGCTCCCCATCGCCTGACCCTCACCCCACGACTCACCGCTGACCCCGGCACGGCCGTGCCCACCCGAGGCGCGCCGGCCGTGCCGGGGCAGACACCATCAACGACGAAGGAGACACACCCGTGAGCGACGACTACATCCTGGCGATCGACCAGGGCACCACCAGCACCCGCGCCATCATCTTCGACCACTCCGGGTCGATCGTGGCGACCGGCCAGAAGGAGCACGAGCAGATCTTCCCGCGTGCCGGGTGGGTCGAGCACGACCCCGCCGAGATCTGGGAGAACGTCCGCGAGGTCATCGGCCAGGCCCTCTCCCGCGCCGACATCACGCGCCACAACATCAAGGCCGTGGGCATCACCAACCAGCGCGAGACCGCCGTCGTCTGGGACAAGACGACCGGCAAGGCCGTCTACAACGCCATCGTCTGGCAGGACACCCGCACCCAGTCGATCGTCGACCGCCTCGCCGCCGACGGCGGCGTCGAGCGCTTCAAGCCCGTCGTCGGCCTGCCGCTCGCCACGTACTTCTCCGGCACGAAGGTCGTCTGGATCCTCGAGAACGTCGAGGGCGCCCGGGAGAAGGCCGAGGCCGGCGACCTGCTCTTCGGCACGACCGACACCTGGGTCCTCTGGAACCTGACCGGCGGCACCGACGGAGGCGTCCACGTCACCGACGTCACCAACGCCTCGCGCACCCTCTTCATGGACCTCGAGACGCTCGAGTGGCGCGACGACATCCTCGAGGCCTTCGACGTGCCCCGCTCGATGCTCCCCGAGATCAAGAGCTCCTCCGAGGTCTACGGCACCGTCGAGGCGTCGAGCCTGCTGCGCGAGGTGCCCATCGCCGGCATCCTCGGCGACCAGCAGGCCGCGACGTTCGGACAGGCCGCCTTCGACCAGGGCGAGTCGAAGAACACCTACGGCACCGGCAACTTCCTGATCTTCAACACGGGCGAGGAGATCGTCCACTCGAAGAACGGGCTGCTCACGACGCTCGGCTACAAGCTCGGCGACGCGGCGCCCCACTACGCGCTCGAGGGCTCCATCGCCGTCACGGGCTCGCTGATCCAGTGGCTGCGCGACAACCTGGGCATCATCGGCTCGGCCCCGGAGGTCGAGGAGCTGGCCAAGACGGTCGAGGACAACGGAGGCGTCTACTTCGTGCCCGCGTTCTCCGGCCTCTTCGCGCCGTACTGGCGATCGGACGCCCGCGGCGCCCTGGTCGGCCTCACGCGCTACGTCAACAAGGGCCACATCGCCCGTGCCGCGCTGGAGGCGACCGCCTTCCAGACCCGCGAGGTGCTCGACGCGGTCAACGCCGACTCGGGCGTCGACCTCACCGAGCTCAAGGTCGACGGCGGCATGACCGGCAACGACGCCCTGATGCAGTTCCAGGCCGACATCCTGAACGTGCCCGTGGTGCGTCCGGTCGTCGCCGAGACCACGGCGCTCGGCGCGGCCTACGCCGCCGGCCTCGCGGTGGGCTTCTGGGAGACGCTCGACGACCTGCGCTCGAACTGGCAGGAGGACAAGCGCTGGACGCCCGCCATCGAGTCCGACGAGCGCGACCGCACGCTGCGCCTGTGGAAGAAGGCCGTCACGAAGACCTTCGACTGGGTCGACGAGGACGTCGTCTGAGCCTGATCGTCCCGAGGCTCGCCGTCCGACGCTGAGCTGACGCCGGCGGAGACGCACCGCAGGAGGGCCCGTTCCTCGGAACGGGCCCTTCTCGCGTGCCCGGGGGCGGCTGCCGGAAGGCGCCGCGACGGCCTGCGTCGGCGCAGTCGGGAGCGGTCGGCCTGAGCCGACCTGGTCAGGAGCGCTGCGTCGCCGCGATCCAGGCGTCGAGCTTGGCCGACGCCGCCCCGCTGTCGACGGCCTGGGAGGCGACGGCCAGCTGCTCGCGGAACCGAGCGACGATCGGGCGGTCGCGCTCCGACTGGTCGGCTGCGAGCCGGTAGCTGACGAGACCGGCCGCGGCGTTCAGCAGCACGATGTCGCGCACGGGACCGGTCTCCCCCGCCAGCACGCGCCTCGCCACGTCGGCGTTGTGCGCCGCGTCGCCGCCGACGAGGTCGTCGATGCGCGCCCGCGGGATGCCGAGGTCGAGGGGATCGAGGTCGTGCTCCGTCACCGACCCCGTCGACACCTCCCAGATGTGGCTGTGCCCGGTGGTCGTCAGCTCGTCGAGGCCGTCGTCGCCCCGGAAGACGAGCGCCGTCGCGCCGCGGGTCTGGAAGACGCCCACGATCAGCGGCACCTTGTCGAGCTGGGCCACGCCCACGGCACTCGCCTCGGGCCTCGCGGGGTTCACCAGAGGCCCCAGGAAGTTGAAGACCGTCGGGACGCCGATCTCGCGGCGCACGGCGGCCGCGTTGCCGAACCCGGGGTGGAAGGCCGCGGCGAAGGCGAAGGTCAGGCCCGCCTCGGCCAGGACGGCCGCGACGCGGTCGGCGTCGAGGGTCAGGTCGATCCCGAGCGCCGCCAGGACGTCGGACGAGCCGGACGACGAGCTCGCGGCGCGGTTGCCGTGCTTGATCACGGGCACGCCGGTCGCGGCGACCACGACGGAGGCCATGGTCGACACGTTCACGGTGCCGAAGCGGTCGCCGCCGGTGCCGACGATGTCGACCGCCATGGAGTCGACGGGGAGCGGCACCGCGTGGGCCAGGACGGCATCGCGGAAGCCGACGATCTCGTCGACGGTCTCGCCCTTGGCTCGCAGCGCCACCAGGAACGCCGCGAGCTGGGCGGGCGTGGCGGCCCCGGTCATCACCTGCTCCATCGCCCAGGTGGCCTCCGTGATCGAGAGGTCACGACGCGCCAGGAGGGAGTCGATGAGGGCAGGCCAGGCGAGCTCGGAGAACATCTGCCCAGGCTAGCGGCGGCTGCGCCCCGCCCAGATAGCTCGGCGTCAACAGAAATTCCCGGCGCGGAGTTTCCTGCGCAAACCCGCGGCGACTTACCAGGCATAATGGAGCGCGTGACAAGTACCTCTCTCTCGAGACCTTCTAGCGGACCGGTCGTCAACCGACCGAGCACGGTTGCCGTGGGCACCATCGTGTGGCTCGGCAGCGAGGTCATGTTCTTCGCCGGCCTCTTCGCGATCTACTTCACGCTCCGCAGCACGTCTCCCGGCCTCTGGGCCGCCGAGACCGCGAAGCTCGACGTGCCGTTCGCCCTGACCAACACCATCACCCTGGTCCTCTCCTCGGTCACCTGCCAGTTCGGCGTCTTCGCGGCCGAGCGCATGCAGGCCCGTCGCACCGGTCGGCTCTTCCAGGTCGGCAGCTGGGGCATGGTCGAGTGGTTCTTCCTGACCTACTCGATGGGCGCCGTCTTCATCTGCCTCCAGGTGTTCGAGTACGCGCACCTCATCTCGGAGCACGTCACGCTCAGCTCGAGCGCCTACGGCTCGGCCTTCTACATGACCACGGGCTTCCACGGAGCACACGTGATCGGCGGGCTCATCGCCTTCCTCCTGACCATCGGTCGCGCCTTCGCGGCCAAGAACTTCGGTCACAAGGAGGCCACGACCGCCATCGTGGTCTCGTACTACTGGCACTTCGTCGACGTGGTGTGGATCGGCCTCTTCATGGTCGTCTACGTCCTCAAATAGGCATTGGATCGTTCGCACAGCATGTTCTCCAGAAGCTCGTCCTCCCGACGCACCACGAAGACCGGACGCCGTAGCCCGTTGGCCACGGCGTCGCTCCTCCTCGTGGGTCTCCTCACCACCGGCGGTGCCTACGCGCTGTTCTCCTCGACGGCCACTGCCGAGGAGTCGGCGCCCGCCGCAGCCTCGCAGCAGAGCATCGACGAGGGCCAGAAGCTCTTCGCCTCGAACTGCGCCACCTGCCACGGCCTCTCCGCCGACGGCACCGGCGACGGCCCCAGCCTGATCGGCGTCGGCTCCGCCTCCGTCGACTTCCAGGTGGGCACCGGCCGCATGCCGATGGCCGCCAACGGCCCCCAGGCCGAGGAGAAGCCCGTCCAGTTCACGGACGACCAGGTCGCCGACCTCGCCGCCTACGTCGCGTCCCTCGCCCCCGGCCCCTCGATCCCCGACGAGGAGTACCTCCAGGCCGACGGCGACACGACCAACGGCGCCGAGCTCTTCCGCATCAACTGCGCCATGTGCCACAACGTCGCCGGTGCCGGCGGCGCGCTGACCGAGGGCAAGTACGCCCCGTCGCTCAAGGGCGTCAGCGAGGCCCACATCTACGAGGCCATGCTCACCGGCCCGCAGAACATGCCCGTCTTCAACGACCTCAACCTGTCGCCGCAAGACAAGGCCGACGTCATCACGTACCTCAAGTACCTGGAGAAGAACCCGTCGCCCGGCGGATTCGAGCTCGGGAGCCTCGGCCCCGTCGCCGAAGGCCTCTTCATCTGGATCTTCGGGCTCGGAGCGATCGTCGCCGTGACCATCTGGCTCACGGCCCGCTCCAACTAGCAGCTCTCCTCCCCGTACTTCACCGAAAGGCAAACTCCATGGCACAGCACGACGACGAGGCCCCGAACACGGGCTCGGCTGTCGAGAAGCATGAGCCTCGACAGGTCTCGGCCGGCACGGCCGTCGTCACGACGGACGTCTTCGAGAACCCGGGCGAGCCGCCGCACCGTGACCGTGTCACCGACATCGACCCGCGGGCCGAGAAGCGTGCCGAGCGTCAGGTCAGCACCTGGTTCTTCCTCTCGATCGTCGGCAGCATCGCCGCCATCGGCGCCTACGTGGCCTTCCCGATCACGTCCGGCGACTCGGGCTCCGTCCGCCTCAACAACCTCTTCCTCGGCCTGGGCATCGCGCTCGGCCTCCTCTCCGTGGGCATCGGCGCGGTGCACTGGTCGAAGACCCTCATGCCTGCGCGTGAGATCACCGAGATGCGCCACAGCACGCGGGGCACCGACGAGACCCGGGAGAAGGCCGTCGAGGTCTTCGCCCTGGGCAACCAGGAGTCCGGCTTCGGCCGTCGTGCCCTGATCCGCAACAGCCTGATCGGTGCGCTCGTCGCGACGCCGCTCCCCGCGGTCGTGCTGTTCCGCGACCTCGCTCCCGCGGAGGACCCGAACGAGGTCCTCCGTCACACCCTGTGGGAAGAGGGCATGCACCTCACCCGCGACCCGTCCGGCGCCCGCATCAAGGCCTCGGACGTCACCCTGGGCTCGGTGTTCCACGTCATCCCCGAGAGCCTGAACGAATCCGAGCACCTGCTCGAGGAGAAAGCCAAGGCTGCCGTCCTCCTCATGCGTCTCAAGCCCGAGGACCTCAACATCCCCGAGGGACGCGAGGACTGGCAGTACGACGGCATCGTCGCCTACTCCAAGATCTGCACGCACGTCGGCTGCCCCGTGGCGCTGTACGAGCAGCAGACCCACCACCTGCTCTGCCCCTGCCACCAGTCCACGTTCGACGTGACCAACAACTGCGAAGTGATCTTCGGACCGGCCAAGCGCCCGCTCCCGCAGCTGCCGATCGCCGTCGACGCAGACGGGTACCTCGTCGCGCAGAGCGACTTCCACGAACCTGTGGGCCCGAGCTTCTGGGAGCGCGCCAAGTGACCACCACCACCCCTGCACCGGGTACCGAGACGACCACGTCGTCGCACGGCACCACGACCGTCTCGGCACCGGCGTTCGCGCCCACCCGGACCAACAAGATCTTCGGCGCGACCGCGAACTACATCGACGAGCGCACCAGCATGTCCGGCCTCGTCCGCGAGGTCGGGCGCAAGATCTTCCCCGACCACTGGTCGTTCATGCTCGGCGAGGTGGCGCTGTACTCCTTCGTCGTCATCCTCCTGTCGGGCACGTTCCTGACGTTCTTCTTCCAGCCCTCGATGGCGGAGGTCAACTACAACGGCTCCTACGTGCCGTTGAAGGGCCTCAACATGTCGGCGGCGATGGCGTCGACCCTCGACATCTCGTTCGACATCCGCGGCGGCCTCCTGTTCCGCCAGATCCACCACTGGGCGGCCCTGCTGTTCGTGGCGTCGATCATGCTCCACATGCTCCGCGTCTACTTCACGGGTGCGTTCCGCAAGCCCCGCGAGATCAACTGGGTCGTCGGCTTCACCCTGTGGGTGCTCGCCATGGCCGAGGGCTTCACGGGCTACTCGCTCCCCGACGACCTGCTCTCCGGCAACGGCGCGCGGATCATCGACGGCATGGTGAAGGGCATCCCGGTCATCGGCGTCTGGATCTCGTACCTGCTCTTCGGCGGGGAGTTCCCTGGCACCGACATGGTCGGCCGCTTCTACTCGCTGCACATCATGCTGCTGCCGGCCTTGCTGATCGCGCTCCTCGGCGTCCACCTGCTGCTCCTCATCATCAACAAGCACACCCAGTGGGCGGGCCCCGGCAAGACGAACGAGAACGTGGTCGGCGTCCCCGTCATGCCCGTCTTCGCGGCGAAGGCCGGTGGCTTCTTCTTCATCGTCTTCGGCGTGCTGGTGCTCATCGCGTCGCTGTTCACGATCAACCCGATCTGGAACTACGGGCCCTACGACCCCTCCCCCGTCTCCGCGGGAACGCAGCCCGACTGGTACATCGGCTTCGCCGACGGTGCGCTGCGCCTGGTGCCCCCGGGATGGGAGTTCGTGGCCTTCGGCTACACGGTCTCGATGAACATCCTGGCTCCGATCGCCGTCCTGGTCGTCTTCATCCTCGCGGTGCTGCTGTACCCGTTCCTCGAGGCCTGGGTGACCGGCGACAAGCGCGAGCACCACATCCTCGATCGCCCGCGCAACGCACCGACCCGCACCGCCATCGGCGCCGCCGGCATCGTCGTCTACGCGAGCCTCTGGGCAGCTGCCAGCTCCGACTTGATGGCGACGCACTTCCACCTGAGCCTGAACTACGTCATCCACGCCGTGCAGGCGTGCCTGATCCTCGGGCCGTTCATCGCCTTCATGATCACGAAGCGCGTCTGCCTCGCGCTGCAGAAGAAGGACCGCGAGATCGCTCTCCACGGCTACGAGTCGGGCCGCATCGTCCGCCTCCCCGGTGGCGAGTACGTCGAGGTCCACGAGCAGCTCGACGAGTACGAGCGCTGGCGTCTGCTCAACTTCAACGAGTACGAGCCCCTGATGGTCCGTCCGAACGCAAACGGTCAGATCACGCCTGTCCAGCGACTCCGTGCGTCCGTGTCGTCGTTCTTCTTCGAGGACCGCATCGCCCCGGTGAAGCGTTCCGAGATCGAGGCGGGTCACCACCACGAGGCCGTGTCGGCGTCGGAGGAGCACCGCTCCATCGACCAGCACTGATCCTCTCCCCCGAAGGGCCCGACTGCTCCGGCAGTCGGGCCCTTCGTCGTCTCCGCCCCTGTGCGCCGAGGACAACGCTCGGAACTCGGAACCGCCCGTAGCTTGCGTGACGCACCGTGACGCCGCCACAGCCACGAGGCCGCAAGAGCAGGCAGGTGGTGAGCCTCGCGTCGGCTGGCTTGGGCGGTGCAGTGCTCCGTCCCGCGTGCCAGAGCACGGATCTCCTTCCCGGGGGTCTGAGTTCCGGCCTCGGCCAGCCGGTCACGGCGTCAGACGGCGGCCTGCGTGAGTCGTGACCGGTCATGCCGCCGGGAGGCATCGACCCGTCCGGGCTGATCACACCCGCGCCACACAGCCGCTGACCCGTCCTCGGGCACCCGAACGATCAGGCCATCCGCATCGACCTCGTGTCGACGCGGACCGTTTCTTCCACCCCGGCATGGCGCACGCCTGACGAATGGGGGCGGACCGTCGGTGCGCTCCTGACGAGCTCGACCCTCCGGACCCTGCAGGGACAGCCCGTCACCAGGGCCTCGGGACGCGACTCCCCCACCTGGGCCTCGCTGCCGGCGCCGGCGGAAGCCGGACCCAGGCCATGGTTGCCTCGATACCAGCGCCCGTAGAACACCTGTCCCCGCCCGTCCGCGGCGCTGCGTCCCCTGCGGCC
>Ga0265798_10000387_pt1 | contig 77979 bp, 45 predicted proteins | sample P3T30metagenome_FD_192430 | JGI IMG/M metagenome (GOLD analysis project Ga0265798, IMG submission 192430) | Plant litter microbial communities from East Loma Ridge, Irvine, California - P3 T30 | ecosystem: Environmental > Terrestrial > Plant litter > Unclassified | place: USA: California... | reverse complement strand
ATCGGGCTGACGATATAGAAGTAGGCCAACGCGAATTCATCGTTCAGGATCCCGACGGTTATCTCGTAAGGCTGGTAGAGCGGTTGGGTGAGCGACCGGCTTGCTCAATGTGAATCTGAGCCAAGCCGACCCAGAGCGCTCATCCCTGGCCAACCGATGTGACAGATTGCGCGGGCGCTGAAACTGTTCCAGCGGATTTTTTGTTGAGCAGCGGCAGTTCGCGTACCCCGATTTTACAAACTGCCTTCTTTGTAAACAGATGCCTTAAGAAACTCATCGATCAGCGATGTTACCTGCTGTTGGATCACCCCTCGCGAGCGAGCGCTGTCGCCATCCCGGCAAATGATGCCATCGCCTGGTACGTCTTCTTCGAGCATTGCCTCAGCGCCAGGCTTACACACCGACAGGAAAGTGAAATGGCTTGCGTCGCTGATTTCGACGTAACGGCTTGACGCCGCAGGCAGGCGCTTGGCCAGGTTGGCAGACTCCAACTCAGCAGGAAGGTCGCGCGAAGGTACGCCGGCAGCGATCACCAGCGTTGGTACCGGCATCGCGGCCAGACTTTCATCCGTCATGCCCCGTGAAAGCCCCAGGTCCAATGTAACCACGGCAGTGACGCGTTTATCGCGCCAATCGGCAGCTAATGCGGCCTGTGATTCTGAGGTGCTTGCAGGGTTCATCTTTCCATAGACCGCGCAACTTGCTAACTGTGGGTGGGCTTTGCAGTCATGGGCGAAGCGGTCTGGATCGAATCGAGCACCGGCAATCTCCAAGGCGGTCCAGCCGCCGAGTGAATGGCCCACGACTGCAATTCGGTCACTGGCGACCAAGCCGAATTTTTCAGGTTGAGTCGTGACCCCATCTATAGCTCGGCGCACATCAACGGGCCGCAGCCATAACTGCGCCGCTGCTTGAGGGCTAAGGTCATGAGTGGTGCTGCCAGGATGATTGATTGCGGCGACGACGTAGCCCCTTTGAGCAAGAGCACTGGCAAGCCAGATCTGGTTGCTCCAGTTACCTCTGTACCCGTGGGAGAGCACCAATAATGGATGCTTGCCAGCCGCGGGCGGCGCGTCACGAACAGCAGAAGCCCCGACGAATACCGCATCATCGCCGATCAATTGCGTGGCGGCGGTCGTTGCACTGGGGTACCAGACGACCATCTCCAGTGCCCGGTCATGTTCCGGGTCCGGCAGCGTGGAAGAGTGAAAGCCGACAGGGTTCTCGTCAGCGAGTGCGAGAGTAGTCAGCCAAGTCAAAAACAGTGCGCCAAAAGCTATTTTCAATGTCGTTTCTTCCTTGATTAGACAAGTACATTGCAAACTGAATCCACCGTAAGGCGCATCCACCTTGCTGCATATAAGCACGGATATCAAAGCCCAGATTCGAATCGCCGCGCATAACTTTCATCGTTAATTCTGTTCGCGGTCTTTGTGAGAAGGCTGAACGTCCGTTGGTGGCCGAGAGCAGCGGTCGCTAACAGTAGTGCATGAATGCTTCGCGATGAGCCCAATTCATACCGGGCACAAGGCGGCGAATCACGAACGCTGGGCGATGGAAAGATGGCACTCATAGCAACATGAAATTGGAGCAAAAACTTAGGAATTTGTGGGGTTGCTTATGTTTCGGCAGCGTCAACTAACCTGGGGGACGCCCGTCGATTATCGACTCGCAGCCCGAGCTTCCATCCCAGATATGCCCAAGACAGCGCACAACCCGCCCCGATAAGCGCGGCCAGTCCGGCACCCTGCGCTAGCATGTCGAGCAGGCTTTTTACCCAGGCGCTCACAGCGTCACCTCCGCGATATACCACTGTGTCGATGAAGTTCTTGGCCTTGTATTTACTCTCGGCGTCCAACGGGGCGAATAGCATTTCTCTTCCAGGCCGGACGAAGGCGTACTCGCCAATGCGCCGTATTACCATCAATGTCGCCAGGAGAGCGAACCCAGGCGCCAGCGCAAGGCCGACGAAGCCAGCGCACATGAGCAGAGGCACCATCGCCAGCAATACCCGCACCCCGAGCTTCTGCGCGATCCGTCCGGTGATGAACAGCTGAGAAATCAGAGCTCCTGCTTGCACGACAAAGTCGATCGTGCCAAAGACGCGCACTTGCGCATCTCGATCAGGGAAGAGCTCCGCCACCAGACGGGCCTGTTCAAAGTAGAGAAAGGTGGTGACCGTCGCCAATAACACTACGAACCCGGCAATGCCTAGTAGATGGGGCGATCTGAGCACGGCAGTCATACCACTGAAGGGATTGCCGGGCAGTGGTAGACGAGGGCTCTCCGTCGGCGCTGTACCGGAACGGCCGGCGCCTCCCTCTTCGCGCCAGCGCATCAACGCTTGTTTCAATACAAGCGTGACACCTAGCAACAGGGCCGCTAGCAACATCAGCCCCGACGCGCCGACAGAACCGATCAACACCGCACTCAGCGCTGGCCCGAGCAAGCCGCCAACGCTGGCGCCAGCGGCAATAAAGGCAAATAGCCGTTTAGCTTGCTCGCTGTCGTAAACATCCGCCATCAGGCTCCAGGCAACCGACACGACGAAGAGGTTGTAAACCGATATCCAAACGTAAAAGACACGGGCAAGCCACGTGTTATCCGGGAGAAACTGGAACAGCCCAACGAATACCAACAGATTGATACCAAAGAAACCGTACACCCAGTCGATGAAGCGCATGCGTGGCACCCGAGAGCTAAGCCAGGCGAATAGCGGAACGGCCAGCAGCATGACTAGAAAGGTCAGGGTGAACAGCCATTGCAGATTTTCGACGCCCGCCGCGATTCCCATTGATTCTCGTATCGGCCGCAGCATGGAGTAGCCGGCAAAGAGACAGAGGAACAGCAGGAACCCGAACAGCGCCGGGCGTAGTTCATCGTCACGGGCATTGATGACTTTGCTCAAGCGGCGCAGGTAGGAATGAGTGCTCATGGAAGCTCCAGGGAGATGGCAACATACCAAAAAACGGGCGCAAGACGGCCTCCGCGCCCCAGGGCATCAGGGATAGCTCACGCCAATAAGCTGCTCAGAGAGACCCCAGAGCCTTTCGGCATCTGTCTCTTTGGTTGCGGCGGAAGGCGTATCGGCAAAACCCAACGGGCCGCGCTTGTGCTCCTCACCCGTCGGGCCGTAATAGGCGCCCCCCACAGCCTCTGGAGCAGTAGCAGCGTAGAGCGTGGATAACGCTCCCTGGGCAGCCGAATGGTATTTGTCGCGATCCAGTGCCCATTGTTTTCCGAACTCGCTGTCAAGACCGGGACCGCGTGCGATCAGCTCGGTTACAGCTACGCCTGGATGGACGGCGATGCTGCGAATCCTCCAGCCTTCAGCCTCGCTGCGTCGTTGCAACGCAAATGTCCAATGCAGGATGGCGAGCTTTGATTGGGCGTACGCGCCGAAGGGGTCGTACGCCTGCTCACTCTGCAAGTCATCGAAATTTATAGCCCCGCGCGCCGCGGCAATGCTCGAAACGCTTACTACCCGGGCATCGGGACTTTCCTGCAACAAGGGCACCAGCAAGCCAGTCAACGCAAAATGCCCCAGATAATTGATAGCCAACTGAAGCTCGAAGCCCTCCGCGGATGTACCTCGCTCACGAGGCGACATAATCGCGGCATTGTTGATCAGCACATCCAGACGCGGCAGCCTCTGGTTAAGCCGCTCAGCCAGAGCGCGTATGGACGAGATATCGGCCAGATCTACTGCCTCGAACTGCACCTCGGCGTCGGGCACGGCTGCCTGAATTCGCGCAACGGCCTCTGCGCCGCGCTCTGAGTTGCGCGCGGCGATGATCACCTGGGCACCGGAGCGCGCAAGTGCTAGTGCGTCCTCATAGCCCATGCCACTGGTGCCGCCGGTTATCAGGGCGATACGGCCATGCTGCGAAGGCATGTCATCGGTAGTCCAATCAGGTTTCGGCGCGACACGGTCGGCGGCATAAACACTTGCCGCGCTGAACAGTGCAACGCCAGCAGCCAGGGTGCGACCAAGGTTCAAGATTCGGGTTATGCCACTAGCAGCGTCTATAGCGAACATTGCATTGCTATGCCACATGGTGAGCTCTCTCTTCGAGTGGTAGAACGGCATAAGGCCGGACATGGAATTGGAATTAGCGAAGGATTATCAGGGTCATACGCACAGTTGGGTCCGGCTGTTGGCTGGGCTTACCGGGGCTTTGGGATTTACCGGCGGCATCGGCCGAGGAGTCATTCGCGCACGCACGCCTTTGCCTGTTTCAGAAAGCTGACCTGCTCGGTTGCCCCCTGGGTATTCACAAAAGTCATCTTTGCTCGCACGATTTCGCAGGTTGGCGGGGCCGGTTCGTCAATGCGGATAACCTTGGCGATTGCTAGCTGCATGCCGTATTGGTACGCAGGAACATCGGCCTGCTCTTGCGCGAGCAGCGGTAAAGCGCTCATAGCGGTGACCGTCATCAGGCTTATGATCGACAGGTTACGAATACACATATGATTCCTCTCTTTGATACTCGCCGCTTTAGCGGTCTGGAAGTGATTCCAGAGCCTCAGTCGCTTGGAGCAGCCATTTCACGTGTGTGATCCCGGATTACGGGGCGAGAAAGGAGTATCGGTGTACGAGCGCTCAAGGATAAGCCCAGATGTTGTGGATGGGCCGTACGGCTTGGCGTACAGTGCGCTCACATGGAGGATGCACTCATGCGCAAACCAAACCTTACCGATGTGTCGATATTTGCTGCGGTGGTTGAAGCAAAGGGATTTCGTGCCGCCGCGCAAAAGCGCGGTCTTTCCGCCTCGTCGCTGAGCGACTGCATACGTCGGTTGGAAAGTGACCTAGGCTTGCGCCTCCTCAATCGCACCACGCGGAGCGTCACGCCAACCGCCGTAGGCGAGCGACTACTGGAGCGACTGCGCCCGGCCTTGCTGGAGATCTACGCCGCCTTCAATGACTTGGACGACGAAGCTCAGCGCCCCGTCGGTACACTGAAGCTCAATGTGCCTTTGCCTGTGGCGCGCTTTCTGTTGCCTGATCTGCTGGCGCGGTTTCTTCGTCTTTATCCAGGGGTCAATATCGAGGTCGTGGTGGAGAACACCTTTATCGATGTCAACGCTGGCGGTTATGACGCCGGTGTGCGCTACGAAGAGAGCTTGGCCAAGGACATGATTGCAGTGCCCATCGGGCCACGCAGGCAGCGCTTCGTCGCGGCGGCTGCCCCGCGTTATTTGGCTGAACGTGGCACACCCACTCAGCCTGCTGAACTGCTAGATCACGAGCTGCTTGGCCATCGGTTCGAAAGCGGAAAAGTGGGCGTGTTTGAGTTTGAAAAAGACGGGCGCGTTGTGCGCGTCCCGCCCCAGGGGCGAATGCTGACGTCGTCACATGACTTGAAGATTCGTTCGGCCATCAACGGGCTCGGCGTCGTCTATACCTTCGAGGACTTTCTGCGTGAGCCGCTTGCTGATGGGCGCCTCGTGCCGATTCTCGAGGACTGGTGGCAGGCATTCGACGGCCCGTATCTTTACTACCACGGGCGCCGTCACATGCCCTCGCCACTCAGGGCATTCGTCGACTTTCTCAAGGTCGAAGCGAAGATATGCCCTGGGATTGAGTAGTCATGCGCAGGCGTTCGGCTGCGCCTACTTACACGCGTGTCCATCTATTCGCTGGCGAGCCAGCGGGCAAACGCCACAAACCCTCACCATCAATCGGTAGCGTCCGTGCATAAGCCTCAGGAAATCTCGATCTGATACCGGTCGTTCAATACTGGGCAAGGTAGCACTGCGGTGGAGTCGACTCAAACGCTGCCCTCACGTTCTATCACCAGAATCCGTGCTTCTCCACGAGGATGCGCAACATGTTCGCATCCAATCCCTGCGAAAAACACGTCGCCAACCGCCAATGTCACGATGCGCTCGATGTTTGACTCGCGATAATGCATATCTACCGTGCCGTCGAGGACTGCGAAAACTTCCTCACCATCGTTGACATGCCACTTGTATGGCTGGTCGGTCCAATGCAGGCGGACAGTGGTTCCATCCATGTCAGCGATGTCGTCAGCCCCCCAGGCGCGAGTGGCGGTGAAATCCTTGCTACGAATAACTCTCATTGATCGCGATTCCCGGACAGGTGGTAATTTCCACCAATCTACCAGAACCTCTGCCCCGCCACTGCTGGCCGAAAGGAGGACCTGGCCTGTACGGCACACAGTGAGACGTTCGTCTATCTGTAGCAGGGCGATGAACCTGCGAGCGGTTCAGTTGCTGCTCGACCATACGGAGCTGGAGAGCACCGCTGGATATCTGGAGGTTGAGCTCGATTATTGGTCCCTCAGGTTGAAGCCAGCATAGCGCTACATCTGGGGGTAGAGGACCGTTCACTCATTTCTGACCTGTTTGAGCCAGTTCCAGAAGGGATCACTGGATTCATGCGCATCCATGCTTGTTGTGCTGACGATGAGTTCCGATGCGCGTGCCGGAATGCTGAGGCCAAGCGTGCATTCCACGTAGTCTCGCAAAGCCCTGGGTGGTGCTGGGTAGTCATCATCCCTGTACTGTTGCTCACGCAGTTCGCACGGCGTTCTCGTAAACTCCTCTGCCCAGCAGTGCTCGTTGTAACCGATGGCCAGTAAGCGAATCAGGTCTTCCACATTATTGGTCAAGACGCAGAGCATGTCTGATCCGGAGCCAGAACCAAGATGGACTATTCGCTGTTGATCATGATCGTCAAGCCACAATCCAGCCCACGATCCATCGCCACCAGTCCTCAGGAATATTGATAGCCGCTCGTTTACTCCGGGATCTTCGCAGGCAGTCCATCGGGCAGTATCGGCGTGTTCCGGAACGTGAAAGGCGGTGATAGCGCTGTTGCTGTATTCAGGTTCGGGATGCAGGGTCATGTAGCGGCCACCAGTCCTGTAATGGCGGACACAGCCCAGGGCTTCCAGAAACTCCATAGTCTGTCGCAATAACGGAGGTAGCGGATTCCTTGCCGGGAAGGCGGCTACCAATTCTCAGATAAAGCTCATGCCTTTCCTCATCATCGTCTCAAGCGAACATCGTGAGTGGATGCTGAATTGCGATCCTGGGGTATATCACGGTGCGCAGTGCATCGCCTACTTCCGGCCGATACAAGCCTGCCACGGCAGGCCGCCAGGCCTCGTTGATTGGCTCGGAGTCTTGGCTGTTTAAGCTAATAGCTGGATAAAGAGTGGTGTACGCAGCAGGATCGATACTAATCCTGTTCGATAATCGCACATTAAATAGTTGGCTCTATTGCAACAATATAACAACAAACCACGTTGGCCCGATCTGCTTAACCACTGATTGATAAAGGATTTATCTTGTCAGATATTGCTGAGTGGGATTCCGATGGCTGATAGGGATCAGCATACTGGGCTGGACATAACGAACTGGCTGGTACAATTTGCCCCTCAAGCTTCCTGCTTGGCATCAACGGATCAAAACAAAAAGCAGAGGAATAATGATGATTAAGCTCCGATTATCTAGCACTCCCCTTGATGCGTATCTCTTTTCTCCTGATAGCCTGACGTGGCTCCAACAGGCTATGGGCGAACACAGTTATTTTGAGCTTCGACTGCACGGATAGTCGTTTAGGCTGCGGTCCTGCGTCTGCCTTGATATAGCGTTGCGCTGTGCCTCCATAAGAAACCCGAGGGCGATATTTTCCAGCGCCTGATGGCACGGCATGGCGTTATCAGGGAAGACCCCATTGCATAAATAAGCTTCCGCTCTCGCTTCCGGGGCTTGGCCAGCCAATGTTTCGTGTCTTCAAATCGAATCAAGGAATTTCCAATGCCTGATTTTTATAGTGAGCGCCGTATGGGCAAAACGGCGTTCCTTACACTGACGCTTCTGACGGTTGCGAGTTGTGGAACGAGCCAGAAACCGAAACAGGAAATGATCTCTGTTAACACGCTTGCCCCGCCGGAGTTGGCTGCTTCCTGCACCATCAGTACCTCTCGAATTGAATCTTTGGTGGTAAAGAAGACTGGCCTGGCTTATAGCGGCGCCAGGTTTGGTGACGTCGGGTCCTATACCTATTATCTTGCCGAGGCCACCGGCAAAGTTGACGTGAACGATCCTTGCGCAGCGACCATCGTTGATTTGAAAGCGGGTGGCGATGACAGCGGAACTGCAACCTACACCTTCGATGTGGTCATTCTGAAGCCCACGGATTCGGCTAAAGTCAGCGGCACGTTGTTATACGAGGTGGTGAATCGAGGGAGGACGATCGCTCTTGCTGCGTTGCAGGACAGCGACCCAATAAACATCTACGATGCCGTCAGGCCCGTCATGCCTGCCACGGGCAATGATGTAGTGCAGGGTAAAGGTGCCGGCAACGCATTCCTGCTCAATCAAGGCGTGACGATTGTACTGTCCGGATGGCAAGGGGACCGACCGCAGGCGCTTGGCGGTGCCGAACCCGATGGCATATCAGCGAGTAATCGCTCGCCACTTCTTGGAATGACCGTGCCTGTCGCGAACGCACAGAACGGCAAGCAACGAATCACTGGCGTGGTGCAGGATGAGTTTATTGCTGACAGCGATAAGGGGAACCTGCTGGGGACCTACTATAAGCGAGTTCCTGAGACCCCTGCGACATTGACCGTCCGCAAGACTCCATTGTCTTCTCCGATCGAAGTGTCGTCCAAATTCTGGAAATACGTGCCTGGAACAGGTACTGGTGAAGGCGGCTCCACTGGAGCAACCGGTTATGGCCACGTAGAGATCGACAGAGAACAACTGAGGGCCGATCCTCGATACATTAATGTCCTGGACGCCGGTCGTGACAACGGGTCGATTTACCACTTCAACTACACGGCAATGGATCCCAGAGTCATGGGGTTGGGGTTTCTCGCGACACGTGATCTGATCTCATTTTTACGTTATGAACGGGTTGACGTGGCGGGCAATAAAAACCCGTTAACGGGGGAAGTGAAAACAACCATTGCAACCGGTATCTCGCAATCGGGTCGATATTTAAGAGATTTTCTGTGGCAGGGCTTCAATGCGGACGCCAGGGATCGCCCTGTTTTCGACGGCATCCTGCCCCTCGTCGGCGGTTCACGCAAAACGTACACTAACTACCGATGGGCGAAACCGGGAGATTATTCCCGTCAGCATGAAACGCATTTTACGCCGGGTGACCAGTTTCCCTTTGCATACGAGACGACTACAGATCCTCTGACAAACAAGACTGACGGTCTTCTGAAGAAATGCGCCGAAACCCATACATGCCCGAAGGTGGTTCAGTATGACAGTCCTATCGAGGCAAACGGTGCTCGAACGTCGTTGCTTGTAACTGATGGCGCAGGCCACGATATTCCAACCCCGGACAGCGTACGGCTGTTCTACGCCCCAGGCACGCAACATACGCCTGTGTCGGCTTTTAGTGCTGCATATGCTCAGCCCGATTATTCAGTGGACAGGAAAGTTTCGGCCACAGAGCCGTCGGCAACGCCTGGGTCTTTAGTGTCCAGCACTGCCATGTACCGCGCATTACTTCATAACCTCACCGGATGGGTGCAAGGAACCGCCAAGCCTCTGGAAAGTCGCTATCCATCAGTGATCGACGGAACATTTGTCAAACAAACTGCCGATCCGGCAAGCGTTGGTGCGCCCGACTTGTCCGCTCTGGGCTTGGGTTTCACTGGAGGGTTCAACACATTAAGCGTCAATGACGAGAGCGTGATTCCGTCAGCGCCGTCGGATAAAGTTTACCTGGTCCCTCAGCCCGCTGTGGACACTCAGGGCAATGAGAGAGGCGGCGTGAAGATGCCTGATGCCGCTGTGCCGCTTGCCACGTTCAAAAACTATAACTTGCGACGTAGCGGATTTTCAAAAGACCAGCAAAACGGTCTCAACACCTCCCAGCTTGCCTTCGCGCTCACTAAGGCGACCAAGCAGCCAAGGGATCCACGCAAAAGTATTCAGGAGTTGTACGGATCAAAAGCGGGGTATGTTAGCGCCGTTAACACCGCCGTCGACAAGTTGGTAGCAGAAGGATTTATTCTAAAGGGTATCGGTGGTGTGGACGATGCATCTGTCTACAAGGCACGCGCCTTGATGCAGATCCAGCAGCCGAACTTCAGCCTGCTGCCGTAAGCAAGGCTCGCCAGGTTGCTGAAGCAGTCATGATCGTCTGATGCTGCATGAAACCGTACGGACCTGTGCTCGCTGAACAGTAGCCAACGTCATGAAAGCTGACAGCGATGTTGCGTGCTTCTTCGGCCAGCACCCAAGCGCCATGTCACCAGACGATGGGTTTGTCGTCCCAGGCCCAGAAGCTCCCGCTGTCGGCCGAACCATGTTTTTCTACCAGATCGATAATGCGATCCGCTGAAAAACCCGGTTCGAACAATTGGCCCTCAGGTACGTTCGCCTGGAATGGCTGAGACAGTTCTGTGTCAGTCGTGCCTGGGTGTATTGCCAGCACAGTAGAGGCAGGATTCAGGCGCCTCAATTCAATACTGGCGGTGTGTAGCAGCTGGTTGAGTGCTGCTTTGCTGGCTCTGTAGCTGTACCAGCCGCCCAATCGGTTGTCGCCAATAGAACCAACCCTCGCAGAAAGCGCCGCGAAGGTGGACGGTTGTTTGCGCAATAACGGGACAAGATGTTTGAGCAGCAGGATCGGTGCAAAAGTATTGGTCGCGAAGCTCGCTTGCAGGCTCGCAAGCGTCAGTTGTGCCAGACCCTTTTCTGCTTTGGCGCCGTCCTGATGAAGAATGCCCAACGTACTGATGACGAGGTTCAAATGACTGCATCCCTGGAGCGTCTCGCTCACAAGTGTTTCGAGGCATTGCTCATCGCGCGCATCGCAGTCGACTCGTTTCAGGCGTTGACCATAGCGTTCTGCCAACTTTTCCAGCTCTGTGGAGGCGCTGGCTTTTCGCGCTACCGCCCATACCTGAGCCACATCATCGCGAGCAAGCAAGGCCGCGCACAGCGCCAGGCCGATACCTCGGCTGGCTCCACATATCAGCACGTGAGCATCGCTGTTCAGTTCGGGTATCAAACTCATAAGGCACCTTGAGGAGCATGGCGGAAGTATTTGTTATGACTTTGGAACAAGGCGTGACGTTCGGTTGGGCGCTGGCTGGCGAGGGACCTCAACGAAAGCAGCCTTGTGCTGAGCGGTCACATTGGCTGGCTCGAGATACTTGTCCTGCAATTGCCAAATGATTGCAAAGGATTTTGCCATGAACGCCTCCGGCCGATGGCGGCCCTTGCCGAGCTGGGAGTTCGCCAGCGACATAAGCGCGCCCCCCGAGAACGGGCGACAGCTGATTTGCGTCATGAGTATCCGAAGGCTGCGGACGCGTCATACATTCAGCGTTTTAGTTCGCAGTCTTTGATATGGGCAATTGGCCCGAGGATGGAGGCATCAAGGTCCTTGAGGGGCTTATTGTCAGCCAGACATTTGATCCTGCCGGTGTAGCGTTGCAGCCCTTGCTGATCAAAGCCTTGATGTCGAATTCCGATATTGGTCGGGGCTAGCGTATGAATGGCTGGACGATGGTTTTCCGATGGATGTCGAGTTGACCGCGCTTTTGCCAATAGCGCCGGAGACAAAACGTGCCCCAGCTTCACTATCATAGAGCGCGCAGGCTTATCAGTACGCAAAAAAACAGCGAACTGAATTCTTTGTCTGGCTGTTATCGGCCCAATGTCCACGAGCTCCGAGAACTGACCTTGAATACTGGATGCAGCACATTCTGCGTAGAAAGCCCTGCAGGTGCCAAAGCGAATACGGGAATAGCTAATGATTAATTCAAAGGACGAACTGGCGATACGTCAGATCTCAGCGCTTCCAAGTCAAATCCTGACACTGGAAGCGGAATCGATAACAGAAGGCTTCAGGTTTCTCACACGTCTGGTTGCAGACTGGGGAAACGGAGCCAATCGATTTGATCAACCAGGGGAGTGTCTTTTGGGCGTTTTTCACGCCCAGCATTTGATTGCCGTAGGTGGTCTTTCCAGTGACCCCTATGCCGGGCCGGAAGTCGGGAGACTCCGGAGGTTATACGTTTCTCGGACATACAGGGGGCGGCATGTAGGTAAAAACCTTGTGCAGCAACTTTTGCACTATGCAGCTCAACGATTCAGTGTCGTACGCTTGTCCACGGACACGCCAGCAGGAGCCGCATTTTACCTTCGCTGCGGGTTTCAAAAGATACAAGACGAGCGTGCCACCCACTCGAAGTCTTTATTAGACACACGATGATCAGGCCTGTGCATATCCCGTCTATGTGAACGACCAATACATCCACAAGTGGCCTTGGCCCAGCGCTTCTATTCCCGGAATTGTGGTGCACCGTTCAGCGGAGCAGATCCTGCTGCACCATTAAGCTGAACAGCGAAGCTGTGATTGCAGTAAACCGATTCTGCTTGGGCTGTTATGCGATTGATCAGGAAACTGCCGTGAAAATTTCTTGTTTTTTGTGGAGTCCGATGTTGGAGGAATATTCGGTGCAAACAAGCCCTTGGCTGAAAGCAACATCGTTGACCAACTGCCGGTTCGAGAGGCTGTTACTCGAGTCTGCCAGGTAAGTCTGTAGCGCTACCCATTTCGCCTCTTCAATCTCGGCGGTATCCAGTACGCTGATACGCTGGGTGAGCGCAGTCATTCGACAAATAAAGTGAATATTGGATTTGCCGAACTGATAGGGATGTTTGGTGGTAAACGCGACGATGGATTCGCACTTCGCTGTGATACCTGTTTCTTCCAGAACCTCGCGTTCGATCGAATCCTGAATTCGCTCGGCGGCCTCCACATGACCTCCCGGAAGCTTGAATCCGGTGGTACCTCGCTCCTTCACTACGAGGAGTTCACCTGCCTCATTAACGACGATGGCGCCCGCCCCTACCGTATGAGTGGGTATGAAAGGGACGAATGCCTGATCGACTGGACGGCGCACCAGAGTCAACTGATCGGCAAGGCAGCTATGGAACGAGAAACCGGCAGCAGTGAATACCGGAATGGCTTTAGCCCTGCTGATTGGCAGAGTGACCCAAGCCAAGGCCAGGCGCTCTTGCTCGATCAGGGCGACCAACGCGTCAAGGTCGCCCTGCAAGGCTTGAGTGTCGTGCGTCAGTGAAGCAGCGTCGACAATCACGCCATTGAATCTGTCCCGCTTGAAATCCACGACTCACCTTTGGTTTGTCCAATTTGTCGGGATTGTAGTGACGTGGCATCAGCTTTGCGAATGATGGGTTCCAAGTGGCCCATCTCGCGTCGGCGGTAGCGAGCCCGGTTACCACTTCGTAACATCCAGACCACCCATATGGATCAGGAGCAACAATACCGCACGCCCCTTCCGACCAATGCCCCCGTCAGATGGCTATTCTGTACGGTGTCAGGCCACACAACCTTTGATAATGGTTCTTGTTTGCTCTAGATTAGCGTCTTTTTGCCCCAGGACTTTTCCATGTTCGAGTTGCAGGCCGTCTCTTTCGACATTCCCGAGCGTACGCTTCTGCACCCGCTGGACCTGACACTGCCTCATGGCCAGATCATCGGTTTGATCGGGCATAACGGTTCGGGTAAATCGACACTGATCAAGCTGCTGGCCCGCCAGCAGGCGGCGAGCCACGGCACGGTAAAGCTTGATGGCGTGCCGCTGTCCGCCTGGAAAAACCGCGATTTTGCGCGGCAGGTGGCTTACCTGCCGCAACAGCTTCCCGCCGCCGACGGCCTGACGGTGCGCGAGCTGGTGCGCTTTGGCCGTTACCCGTGGCACGGCGCGCTGGGGCGTTTGAGCGCGCAGGATCACGAGCAGGTGGAAAAGGCTCTGGAGCTGACGCACACCACGGTGTATGCAGACCGTCTGGTGGACAACCTCTCGGGAGGCGAGCGCCAGCGTGTCTGGCTGGCCATGCTGCTGGCACAGAACAGCCGCTACCTGCTTCTTGACGAACCGACGTCAGCGCTGGATATCGCTCATCAGGTCGAGGTGCTGGGGTTGATTCGGGAACTGAGCCACAAGCTGGACCTGGGCGTGGTAGTGGTGCTGCATGAGATCAATATGGCTGCGCGTTACTGCGACCACCTGGTGGCGCTGCACAGCGGTCGCTTGCTCATTCAGGGGCCACCGGCAGACCTGATGAACAGCGAGGTGCTGGAGTCTATCTACGGCATCAGCATGGGTGTCATGCCCCATCCGCGCGATGGCTCGGCGATCAGTTTTCACTACTGAGCGTTGTTGGCGGATTGCAGGCTTTCCACCCAAGCGGCCTCGGTCGCGAAGATGTCTGTACGTCGGCCTTACGCGGGCAAGCGCAGCGCAAAAACCTTCACCTGTGCGTCCAGTTCAGACGCAGGCCAGTTTGCCTTGCGGCTTGACCTTCAGCGGGCAATTGCCGCACAACTCAAGCTCGGGCAACAGGTAACGCACGCAACAGACCTTGCGCTCGCGGCGCAAGCTGGGCTGACCGTGCTCGTCGGTAATGGGCAGATATTGCACCGGCTGAAACAGCGGGTTGCGGGTGCCATCGGGGCGGGTCTTCGTTTCCAGCAGAAGGCGGCCCGGGGCAAGCCGTTCCGCGGGCATGCCGACCTTGGCCATCAGGTTCAGCACGTTCTCGAAGTAATTACCGGCGTTGCTCCATAGCACCTTGGGCGACAGTTTCGTCTGGCTGGCCATGGCCTGAAACAGCGGTTGCAGGTGATCGTCCAGCAGGCTTGAGAACAGTTCGAAGGGGTCGCTGACCTCGGCTGCGAACGGCTCGCCTTTGTCGACGAGTCGAAACGCCTCCGGCAAATGCTCGTCGCTCAGCACCAAGGCGGTATCGCCCAAGGCCAGTGGCAGACGCCAGCGCAACAGCAGCGTGGCGCCCATCACCGGTGGGAGTAGTTTGACGATGTAGTGCTTGGCCCATAACGACACCAGCGCTCGTCGGTCATCACCGGTGTAGCGCTGGCCAAATCGGGCTTGCAGACCCGCAAAGGCACTGGGCTCCAACAGCGAGTCGTAGGCGGTGGCCGGACGCGGATCGTCGGCCAGCACCAGTACCTCTCGGTAGGCTTCGAAATCACCGCGAAACAGCGGCGCAAGCACGTCGATCATCGGCCCTTGGCATCCTTGGTCATGAAGAGGGGTAAATGAGAAACAACATCATTCACCCAGCATACCCGATCAGCCGTCGATAAACAGCCATCAGGCCGAGACGCTACGACCGACCGTACGGCGCGTATCGTCGACCGGATGGGCCTGGCGAGCGCCCTCCAGACGCTGTTCCAGCGCGGCGGCAATTTCCCCGGAACGAGCAGGCAACACCGACAGCAACGTGTCGCTCAGACCGTGGGAGTGCTGGCTGAAGCCTTGGATGAACACCGGCGTTTCCAGCTCAGGACGCGCCAGCAACTGGTAATCGCGATCAACGCGGAAGTCTTCCAGATAGTCCTTGAGCGGCGCCAGCAGCTCGCGATGGGAGCGACGCTCGTAGCCGGTGGCGAGAATGACTGCATCGTAGCGCCGTGCCTCCGTGCTGCCGGTAGCCAGGTCGCGCAGTTGCAGCTGCACGCGGCCATCGACATCGCTGGCGCTTTCGATCATGCGGCGGCACAGGAAACCGTGACGGTCGATGCCAGAGACTTTCTGGCGGTACAGAATGGCGTAAATACGCTCGATCAGGTCCAGGTCCACCACCGAGTAGTTGGTGTTGTGGTATTCGCGGATCAGCCGCTCGCGCTCGGTTTCAGGCTGATTGAAGACCAGATCGGTGTAGTCCGGGCCGAAGATCTCGTTGACGAACGGGCTGTCGTCGGCTGGCTTGAGCACGGCGGCCCGCAGGATCATGTCGACCTGCACGTTCGGGTAGCTGTCGTTCAGGTCGATAAAGGCTTCGGCGGCGCTTTGCCCGGCACCCACCACGGCAATGCGCATCGGCTCGCCCCGGGTGCAGGCCTGAGTCGCCATGGCCGAGAGATAACTGGCATGGTGAAACACGCGAGGATCATCCCGGAAACCGGCAAAGGCCTGGGGAATCTTTGGTGTGCCACCGGTGCTGACGATCACCGAGCGGGTCTGGCGGATCACTTCGCGGCCTTGCTGGTTCTGGCTGATGACGTTCAGGCGTCGCACACGACCGCCTCCTTCCACCACCGGCTCGACACGCAGCACCTGCTCACCATAACGGCTCTGTTCTTCGAACTGCATGGCGACCCAGCGCAGGTAATCGTTGTACTCCATGCGGCACGGATAGAAGGTGCCCAGGTTGATGAAGTCCACCAGACGGCCATGCGCCTTGAGGTAGTTGACGAACGAGAAGCGGCTGGACGGATTGCGCAGGGTCACCAGATCCTTGAGAAAGGAAATCTGCAGTTCGCTCTGGGCAACCAGTGTATTGCCATGCCAGTTGTAGTCGGGCTGGCGTTCCAGAAACAACGCATCAAAGGCTTTGCCGCCCTGCTCTGTGCGCTCTTGCAGGGCGATGGCCAGCGCCAGGTTGGATGGGCCGAAGCCGATGCCAATCAGGTCGTGGGGAGCCGTCGGGGTGAGGTGCTGGGTCATGTGACCAATTCCTTCCAGAAGAGAGTGAGAGAGCGGTGGCCGGACTGTCGCGTCCAGCCGCCGAATAAACCTGTTCTTAGAAGACGCTCGCCGCGTCGGCTAATTTAGCGCCCTCTGGTCGCTTGACGGCTTCGAGCGCTGACAAGGCCTGCGCCAGGTCCGTCATGAAGGCCGGATGGCGAATGATGTCCAGGTGGTGCGCGCCCGCGATGCAGCGCTGCTCGACGACATTGACCAGCGCATCCCAGTCGCGCAGGCGTTCGCTGCGGGTCAGGGAGTCAGCCGCCTGCCAGACATGCGCATCGATTGCCAACGGTGCGTGCACGTGACGAGCGGCCTTCAGGCGCTTGTCGAGCAAGGCCCACTGTTCGAATTCACGGGACAGCAAGTCGGGCCCGTCGCTGGGCAATTGCCCGTCGTGAGCCAGCACATGCTCAGCCAAGGCTTCTCGCTCACGCTCATCCATCAACGCGAACAGACCTCGCCACTGCGCGGCCATGGCCGAACGGGCCAGCCAGCTTTCCAGCAGCGGCTGGGCCTGGGCATGTGCCGTGGCGTCCAGCGACTGACGTGGATGAAACGGCACCGACTCGAACACATCCACCAGCCCCAGAAAGTCCACCTCGGCACGCCCTTGCAGCAAGCGTGCGGTCTCCAGCGCCAGCTCGCCGCCGGACGACCAGCCGAGCAAGGCGCAGCGTCCGCCCTTGACAGTGCGTGCGATGTAGTCAGCGTACTCGCCTGCCAGCGCTGGCAGGTCGTAGCCGCGCCAGCGCTGATCGGTATAGACATGGCTGACAAAGCCGTACACCGGTCGATCACCGCCCAGCGCGTCCACAAGCGACTTGAATTCGCTGCTGTTGACGATCAGTCCCGGCAGGCAGAACAGCGGCACGCCCTGGCCCGAACGCGACAGGAATACGACTTCAGGGTCGGACACAGGTGCAGGCGTCAGCCGTTCGGCCAGCGCGGCGAGGCTTGGCGCATTGAGCACGTCGGCCAGGGTCAGCTTGCGCTCGCCTTGCAGGCCCTGCTTGCGGATGCGTGCGAGCAATTTCAGACTGAGCAGCGAGTCACCTCCCAGCTCGCCGAACGACGCATCACGAGCAATATCGGTGCGCCCCAGCAGGTCGCTCCATAACGTAGCCAGTGCCTGCTCCACCGGGCCGCGCGGGCCTTCGCTTGCAGGCTGGGTGGCCTGCGATAGGGTCGGCAAGGCGCGCCGGTCGAGCTTGCCATTGGCGGTGAGCGGCAGCTGTTCCAGCACGGTCCAGTATGAAGGCACCAACGCATCCGGAACCTGGGCTGCCAGCGACTGACGCAGAGTATCCATGGCCGCCTCGGTCGTCAGGACCAGATAGGCATGCAACTGGTCGTGGCCATCTTCACCGGGCAGTGCGATGACGGCAGCGTCGCGAACACCTGCCAGACGACGAATCGCCGCGCTGACTTCGCCTGGCTCGACGCGGTAGCCACGGATTTTCACCTGGTCGTCGCTGCGGCCCAGGTACTCCAGGCTGCCATCGTCGAGACGACGCACGCGATCACCGCTGCGATACAGGCGCGCACCGGACGGGCCATAGGGGTCTGGCACATAACGTTCCGCCGTCAGGCCCGGACGGCCCGAATAACCCTGGGTGACGCCAGCACCGCCCAAGTACAGCTCACCGATCACGCCCCTGGCCACCGGATTCAGGTAGGCATCCAGCACATGCGCCTGAACGCCGGGCAGCGGCGTGCCGATGGGCAAGGTCAGGGCGCGCAGGCGATCCGCGTGGGCAGCGTTCTGACACAGTGCGCCGACCGTGGTCTCGGTCGGGCCGTAGTGGTTGAAGACCTGCACATGCGGGGCGAGCTTGCGAAGGTCATCGAGCAACTGCCATGAAGTGGCTTCGCCGCCAAGGATCAGGGTATGCCGTGGTAGGGCGCGGGCCGGGTCGCGGGCGTTGAGCAGCGCCTGTAAATGACTGGGCGTGATTTTCAGCACATCGGCACCCTGCTCGCTTTGCCATTGGGCAAACGCGTCGGGATCGAAAGCCTGTTCATCATCCGCCAGATGCAACAGGCCGCCTTGACTGAGCGCGGCAAACAGCACGGTATGGCCGAGGTCGGCGGCCACGGTCGAAACCATGGCAAAGCTGCTGTGTTCGGGCAATTGCAAGCGCTGGCAAACGCCAGCGACATACGCGGCCAGGTTGCCACGGGTGGCGACCACCGCTTTCGGCGTGCCGCTGGAGCCGGAGGTATAGATCAGGTAAGCCGGCCACTGAGGTACATCGGTCGGCCAGGCAGCCAGCGACGCGGGCATTGGTAAATCAAGATCCAGCGCCAGCCAGTCCAGGCCTGCCACCTGAGGATCGGCGCCCAACACCAGACAGGCGCCGCTGTCGGCCAACACCGCCGCACGCCGTTCGGCCGGCCAGCGTGGATCGACCGGCACATAGGCGGCACCGCACTTGAGTACCGCAAGGATGCCGACGACCATTTCGGGGGTACGTCCGCTCAGCAGCGCCACGCGCGCGCCGGGCCCGACACCGCGAGCCAGCAGCTGTTGGCCCAGTGCCTCGGCGGCACGGTTGATGTCCTCACGACTGAAGGTCATGCCATTGCTGGTCAGGGCCGTTGCGTCAGGGCTGAGAAGGTGGTGACGCTGCCAGCCGGCAAGCACATCTTCGGCCGCCATAGAGGAGGCAGTGTCACGGTCTTGAGGAATGACGGCGAGTTCCAGCAACGGTCGGCTCGGCGCCAGGCTGATTGCGTCGGCCAGTGCCGACAGATCAGCCGCCAGGTTTTCGATGCGCCCGGCGTCGAACAGGTCGCAGGCGTAGGCGATCAACATCTCGATGCCGTCGGTGCGATCCGTGAAATCCACGCTCAAGTCGAAATGCACCTCACCTGCCGCCAGCCCGTCGAGGCTCATGGACAGGTCGGCAAAGTGCTGCGGACGACTTGCCGATTGCTCGGTACACTTGACCTGAAACAGCGGGTGCGTGCCTGGCTCACGGGGTGGCGCCAAGGCTTGCACCAGTTGGTCGAACGGCAGCTGTGAGTGTTCCTGAGCGTCGAGCAGCGTGTTACGTACCTGATTCAACAGCGCAGTAAAACTGCCCAGTTCATCGACACGGTTGCTCAACACGCTCAGGGTGGTGAAGTAGCCCACCACCCGCTGGGTTTCAGCGCGGGTGCGGTTGGCCAACGGCGAACCGATGCGCACGTTGTCCGCGCCACTCTGGCGAGCCAGCACCAGGTTGAGCAGCGCCAACATCGCCATGAATGTGGTCGCACCGTTGGCCTTGGCCAGGCTGCGCAGGCGCTCGCTGGTGTCCGCCGACAACTGTAATTTCACGCTCGCCCCGCGTGAATCGCGATGGGCGCTGCGCGGGCGGTCCAGCGGTAGTGCCAAGGGCGTGTGGTCATCGCCCAACTGCGTGCGCCAGTAATCAAGTTGCCGCGATTGCTCACCCGCATCCAGCCAGCGCTGCTGCCAACCGGCATAATCGGCGTATTGCACCGGCAACGGAGACCATTGCACGGCCTGCCCTGCGCGGCGTGCAGCGTAGGCTGCAGCAAGGTCTTCGATGATCAGGCCAATCGACCAGCCGTCGGCGAGAATGTGATGCAGGACGATGACCAACCGGTGCTGCTGCGCATCCAGACGATGCAACTCCAGGCGCAGCGCGGGCTCGGCCAGCAGGTCGAACGGCTCGGTCGTCAGTGCTCGCGCCCGATGATCCGAGGCGGCCTCGTCCAGCCCGAGGCAGACCAGAGGCTGGAACCGGGCCGGGTGGACGCATTGCTGCGGCTCGCCGTCGGCGTCCTGAGTGAACGATGTGCGAAGTGCTTCGTGGCGGGCGGTCAAATCGTTGCACGCCTGCTCCAGCGCTTCGATGTTCAACGAGCCACCCAGACGCAGCACGCCCGCCAGGTTGTAGGCCGGGCTGTCGGGTTCGCGCTGCCAGGCGATCCACAGCCCACGCTGCGCAGCGGACAGCGGCGAGGCGTCCGGGCGAGGCAGCGCGACCATCGGCAAGTCGGTGAAACGGATGCCGTTTTCCTCAAGTTTCGCGAGGAAAGCCTGGCGACGCTCAGGCGTCAATTCGGCAAAGCGGCGGGCGATTTGGTGCGGATCGATACTCATCTCATTCCTCGAATTCATCCAGCCAGCGGGCCATGTCATCCAGGCGCTCGCGATGCTCGACCGCCGCAGCGAACAGATCGCTCGGCAGTTGCTGGGCCAGCTTCTGCACGGTGACGTGATCGAAGAAGGCATTAATCGGTAGGTGACAGCCGTGGCGCTGCTGCAATTGGGCGCGAACCTGCATGACGCTCAGTGAATGCCCGCCCAGCTCGAAGAAGCTGTCGGTGACGCCGACCTGCTCCAGCCCCAGGACCTCCGTCCAGATCGCCACCAGTGCCCGTTCGGCATCAGTGCTCGGCGGTACGTGCCCGCTGGACGCGCCCTGCCCTTCAGGTTGCGGCAGCAGCTTGCGATCCAGCTTGCCGTTCGCCGAGAGCGGCATCGCCGACAATTGCATCAATCGCCACGGCACCATGTATTCAGGAACGTGCTGACTGAGGTGAAATTTAAGCGCAGCTTCATCACAGGCCTCGCCGACCCAGTAACCGAGCAGTTGATTGTCACGGGCGATGACCACGCATTCGCGCACGGCTTCATGTGCCAGCAATACGTTTTCAATCTCGCCCAGTTCAATTCGCTGACCGCGCAGCTTGACCTGATGATCGAGACGACCGAGGTAATCGATGGCGCCATCGGCACGCCAGCGGGCCAGGTCGCCGCTGCGGTACATGCGTTCGCCGGGCTTGCCGTGGGGATTGGCGACGAAACGCTCGGCGGTCAGTGATGGACGCGCCAGATACCCACGCGCCAGGTTCACGCCTGCGATGTACAACTCGCCCGCCACGCCTACCGGGACAGGATTCAGGTCCGCGTCGAGGATGTGAATCTGCGTGTTGGCGATCGGACGGCCAATCGGCACGCTGCTGCCGTCTTCACGGCACGCCCATGACGTGACGTCGATAGCGGCTTCGGTCGGGCCGTACAGGTTGTGCAATTCGCTGGCGGTTTGCGCCAGCACTTGGCGTTGCAGCTCAGCAGGCAAGGCTTCACCGCTGCAGATAATGCGCTTGAGCGAGGTACAGGCTGACAGCTCATCAGCCGACACGAAGGCCTGGAGCATCGACGGCACGAAGTGCAGCGTAGTGATGTTGTGCTCGACGATCAGCTCACGCAGCAGTTGCGGATCGCGGTGCGCGCCGGGCGGCGCCATGATCAGCGCCGCACCGCTGAGCAACGGCCAGAAGAATTCCCATACTGACACGTCGAAGCTGTACGGCGTTTTTTGCAGCACGCGGTCATCGGCGGTGAGGCCGTATTCAGCCTGCATCCATTGCAGGCGGTTGAGCAGACCGGCATGACGGTTGCCAACGGCTTTCGGCTTGCCGGTCGAACCTGAGGTGTACAGGCAGTAGACGAGGTTTTCCGGGCTGATATCGACGATTGGCGCAGTCTGCGGCTGGGTGTCCAGCGGCAGGTTTTCCAGCGCATGCACGGGTACACCCACATCGCCCAACCATGTATCCAGCAAGTGCGTCTGGGTCAGCAACAATGGGCTGCCGCTGTCGGTGAGCATGCCTTGCAGGCGATCACGTGGATGATCAGGGTCCAGCGGCAAATACGCACCACCGGCCTTGATCACCCCCAGCAGGGCGACGACCAACTCAACTGAACGCTCGGCGGAAACAGCGACCGGCACGTCCGGACCTACGCCTTGACCGTGCAGCCAGTGAGCGAGCTGATTGGCGCGGGCGTCCAGTTCGGCGTAACTCAGTCGGGTCGCGCCGTAGACCAGTGCCAACGCATCCGGCGTGGCGCGAACCTGTTCGGCGATCAGCGCGGGCAGGCTTGAATACGCCGGGTACTGGGTAGCGGTGGCGTTCCAGGCATCGATCTGTCCAACCTCGGTCGAGCTGAGCAACGTCAGGCTCGACAATGGACGACTGCTGTCGTCGAACTGCGCCAACAAACCTGCGAGGTGTTCACTGAAGCGGGCGATGTCGGCTTCGACAAATGCGTCCTGGCGATAGCTGAACTCGATCTGCAGTTGCGCACCGGCATGGATCACCAGGGTCAACGGATAATGCGTGGTCTCGTGACGTTGCACAGGCGAGAAACGCACGCCGCTGGCTTCACCGAGGGCCTGTTCGACCGGGTAGTTTTCGAACACCAGCAAGGTGTCGAACAGCGCCTGACCACCCTGCCCGGCCCAGCCCTGAATCTCGAACAACGGCGTGTGTTCATGCTCGCGCAGCGCGCTGTTGAAACCTTGCAGCTGACGCAGCCAGTCACCCAAAGACTCCTGAGCGGGCGGTGTCTGAATCACCGGCAAGGTATTGATGAACAGCCCCAGCGTGCGTTCGGAATCCGGCAACTGCGCCGGACGCCCTGCCACCGTGGCGCCGAACGCCACCGTGGCCTGCCCGCTATAGCGCTGCAGCAACAGGCTCCAGGCGCCCTGCACCAAGGTGTTCAACGTGACCCGCTCGCGGCGGGCGATGGCGATCAGGCGTGCAGTCATCGCCGCATCGCATTGCCAGTGGTGCTGGCGGTGACCGGCACCTTCGCCCGTACCGGACACGGTATTAGCCAGCAACGTCGGAGCATCCAGACCGACCAGACGCTCGCACCAGAACGCCTGGCGCTGGGCCAGATCACGCTGTTGCAGCCACTGCACGTAATCGACGAACCGCCCGGCCACTTCGGCAGGCGGCGTGCCTCGATAATGCTGCAAGACTTCGGCGATCAGTCGCGATGAACTCCAGCCATCCAGCAACAGGTGATGGCTGGTCAGGATCAACTGATAACGTTGCTCGCCCAGACGCACCAGCAGTACACGAATCAAAGGCGCAGCGCCAAGGTCGAAACCGGCCTCACGCTCCTGACTCGCCAGCGTCTCGACGGCGGTTTCGCGGTCTGCCCGCTCACGCCAGTCGAGCAGACGCACCGGCGACGGCACACTGCGACGCACAGCCTGCAACGGCTGGCTCAGCCCTTCCCAGAGAAACGCCGTGCGCAGCACGTCATGCCGGGCCACGGTGGTTTCCCAGGCCTGCTTGAAGCGTGGAGCATCGAGGCCGTCGATGGCCAGGCTCAACTGGTTGAGGTAATGGCTTTCGTCCGGAGCCTGCAAGGCGTGGAACAGCATGCCCTGCTGCAACGGCGACAGCGGGTACAGCAACTCGATGTCGGCAGGCAACAGCAGGCTGTCCAGCGCTGCCTGATCCAGCCCTGCCAGCGGGAAGTCCGAGGGAGTGAAGCGTTGCGCGTCCGGCGTCAGGCAGTGTTCGATCAGCGCCTGCAGCTCGGCACGGCAGGCCTGCGCCACCTGCTCGACCCAGGCCGAAGCCAGACGCTCGCCGCTGTACTGCCAGTTCATGTGCAGCTCGCCCTGACGCACCTGAGCATTGAGGATCAGTTCGTTGCCCAAGGGCGCGTCGGCAGCCTGATCGTCACCGCCACGCTCGGGCGCGATGCTGAACAGCCCCTGCGCATCCAGGCCGCGGTCGGTCTGGCCCAGGTAGTTGAACGTGATCGACGGCTGCGCACTGGCAGCCAGTTCGGCACGCACCTGCAGCTCGCCGAGGTAACGCAGGATTCCGTACCCCATGCCTTGATCAGGCACCTGGCGCAGTTGTTCCTTGATAGCGCGAATCGCCGCACCGGCTGACGCGGCTGGGTCCGCGTGCAGGCGCACCGGGTACAGGCTGGTGAACCAGCCGACAGTGCGGCTCAGGTCAATATCGCTGGCAGCGGCCGGGACTTCACGACCGTGGCCTTCAAGCCCCACCAGCAGGTTTTCGCCACCGGTTGCGCGCAGGACCACGCGGGTCAGCGCAGTGAGCAGCAGTTCATCGACCCGGCTGCGATAGGCCTGTGGCGCCTGGGTCAGCAACTGGCGCGTCAGTGGCTCAGCCAGACGCACCTGACATTCGCGCACCTGATCACGGCGACGGCTGCCCGTTTCATCCAGCACTGGCAGGCGGGCGACGCCCGGTGCCAGCGTGGCGCGCCAGAAATCCAGCTCTGCCACACGCGACGGCACCTGTGCCAGAAGCACTTCGCCCCAACGCTGGAAGGCACTGGTTTTCTGACCTGGATCGAGACGCTGGCCTGCCTGAAGCTGGCCATACGCGCGTTGCAGGTCCTCCAGCAAGATGCGCCAGGACACACCGTCCACCACCAGATGATGAGCCGCCAGCAACAGACGCTGCCCCTCAGGGCTGTCCATCAGCAAGGCGCGCAGCAAAGGTCCGTCACTGAGGTTCAGGCTGGCCTGAGCCTCAGTGCATGCGCTGGCCAGTTGCACTGCGTCGGTCACGTGAACACGGTCCAGCGGCACCAGGGCCGTTTCGGCATGACGCTGCTGCCAGACACCCTCGGCGCTGCGGGTAAAACGCAGGCGCAAGGCGTCATGATGAGCCACCAGAGCCTGCAACGCGTCACTCAGCCAAGCGGCATCCAACGGCTGCAAGGGTTGCAGCAGGACCGACTGGTTCCAGTACTGGCGGGCGTTGATGGGGCTTTCAAAAAACCATGACTGGATCGGGGTCAGGACAGCCGACCCGCTGACCGGGCCCTGGGCCTGGGCAACGCTTTCCTGAACCTTGGCCACCTGGGCCAGAGCCCGGATGGTCTGTTGCTCGAACACATCCTTGGGCGTCAGCAGCACGCCAGCCTGACGCGCCCGGCCGACCAGTTGCAGGGAGACGATGGAGTCGCCGCCCAGCTCGAAGAAATTCTCCGTAGCGCCCACTTGCTGCATGCCCAGCAGCTGTTGCCAGATACCTGCCAGCAGGGTTTCCACCTCGCCCTGAGGCGCAATGAATTCGCCGTCCTGAACATGCCAGTCCGGGGTCGGCAACGCGGCCCGGTCAAGCTTGCCATTCGGCGTCACCGGCAGGCGTGGCAGCCACACCAGCCGCGACGGGATCATGTAGTCCGGCAAGTGGCCGGCCAGCGCCTGTTTGACCCGCGACTCAAGGCTGGGCTCATCGGCAGAAACCGTGGTGACGCCATAGGCCACCAGCCGCGGACCGGTCGGCGAAGGCAAAGCCAGCACCACGCAGGTCTCGACTTCAGGGTGTTGCTGAATGCGCGCTTCGACTTCTCCGGGCTCGATACGATAGCCACGGATCTTGATCTGCTGGTCGATGCGACCGACGTACTCGATCACCCCATCGGCGCCCCACAACACGCGGTCGCCGGTGCGGTACATACGTGCACCGGGCGCGCCAAACGGGTCAGGCACAAAGCGCTCGGCGCTCATCGCCGGTCGGCCATGGTATTCACGCGCCAGGCCACTGCCGCCCAGATACAGCTCGCCACTGACACCGGCCGGTACAGGTTGCAGCCGTGCGTCGAGAATGTAGGCGCGGCGGTCGCCCACCGGGCGGCCAATCGGGGCGTAGGCCGACAGACAAGCCTGACTGGCCGCAACCTTCCACACCAGCGGCGTGACCACGGTTTCAGTCGGCCCGTAGCCATTGATCAACGTGCGCGGAGCGAGTGTCTGGCGGATGCGTTCGAAGTTGGCTTGCGGCATGGCTTCGCCGCCAAAGGAATACAGGTCCAGCGCCGGCGCGTGGCCCTGGGCCTGGGCTTCGGCGGCCATCTGAGTCAGGTAGACCGGTGGGAAGCCTGCGTTGGTGACCTGATGTTCCTCCAGCGTCTGCAAGGTACGCGCCGGGGACCACAGCTCCTCGTCGCGCAGCACCAGACTGGCGCCGCACGTCAACGCCGTCATCCAGCGCTCATGAGCACCGTCGAAGGCAAAGGAGATGAAGTGGAACTCGCGGGACGCCTCGCTCATGTCGTACAGCGGCGCCGTGGCGTCACAATGCATGGCCAGCGGGCCGTGGGCCACGGCAACTCCTTTGGGTGTGCCGCTGGAACCCGAGGTGTAGATCAGGTACGCGAGGTTCTGCGGATGCAGATCGACTGTTGGCGCCTGCTCGCTGTACCCGTTCAGGTCCAGACCGTCGAGGTCGAGTAACGCCAGGCCCGGTGTTTCGGGCAGACGCTCCAGCGCCATCTGCTCGGTGATCAGCAGGCTCATGCCGCTGTCTTCCAGCACATAGCCAAGACGCTCACGCGGGTAGTCCAGCGCCAGCGGCACAAAAGCCGCACCGGCCTTGGCCACTGCCAGCAATGTCACCAACAATCGATTGGAACGCTGCAAGGCCACGCCGACGCGTGCTTCGGCACCGACGCCACGGGCAATCAATGCGTGGGCCAAACGGTTGGCCTGGTGCTCCAGCTGACCGCGGGTCAGGGTCTGACCGGCACAGATCAGCGCAACACGCTGAGGATCGGCCGCAGCATGAGCTGCGATGCGTTGCGGCACGCTGGCGAAAGCAGGCGGCGCGTAATCCGAGGTACTCCAGGCCATGAGTTGCGCCTGTTCGCTGTCGTTGAGCAGGCTGACAGCGGCCAAAGGCTGATGGGCATCGGCAATCAGGCCAAGCAACAGGCTGTTGAGGTGCCCGGCCAGCGCCTCGACCCGGCCAGCGGCAAAAGCATCCCGGCGGTAACCCAAGGTGATGTCCAGCGTTTCGCCGGCGAAGATCGCCAGTGACAGCGGATAGTGAGTCGCTTCCAGCGTGCTCGATGCTTCGATGCGCACGCCGCTGCGCTGGCGCATGGCGTGATCAACCGGGTAGTTCTCGAACACCAGCAGGCTGTCGAACAGGCTTTGCCCGCTCAACCCCGCCCAACGCTGAATATCGGCCAGCGGCATGTGTTCGAACTCACCCGCCTCGGCGCTCTGGTTCTGCAATTCACGCAGCCAGTCACCCACCGACCGACTCGCGTCGCCACCGGCTATCACCGGCACGGTGTTGATGAACAGGCCAACCACCGCTTCGGCATCGTCCAGCGCACTCGGCCGCCCGGATACGGTCGCGCCAAAGGCCACTTGCGACTGACCGGTGTAGGTTTGCAGCAGCAAGGTCCAGGCGCCTTGCACCAGTGTATTGAGCGTCACACGCTGGCGACGGGCAAACTGGCGCAGGCGCTGGCTGTCGGCAGCCGACAGACCGCTGCGGATCACGCCATGTCCGGTCACGTCGCCGAGCCCTTGGGTGTCGCGGGCAGGCAGGCTCTCGGCGAGCAGGCTCGGACCGTCCAGCAGCGCCAGACGCGCTTGCCAGTAGGTCTGGGCGGCTTGCGCATCCTGAGCGGCCAGCCAGGCGATGTAGTCGCGGTACTGACTGCGCGGCGCCACCGGCCGCTCACCTGCGTAATGTTGCAGCACTTCGCCTATCAGGCGCGCGCTGCTCCAGCCATCGAGCAGGATGTGATGGAAGGTCCAGATCATCCGGCAACGCGTGTCATCCAGGCGCAGCAGTTGCACCCGTTGCAGCGGCAAGCGCGTCAGGTCGAAACCTTCGGCGCGCTCGGCGATGGCCCAATTGTCCAGCGCCTGCTGGCTGAGCTTCCGAGCGTCATGCAGGTGCGCAACCGAAGGGCCACGGCGCAGGACCGCTTGCAGCGGCACACTGAGTTCGCCCTGCCAGAGAAATACGCTGCGCAGGGTCGCGTGCTGTTGCACGGTGGTTTCCCAGGCTTGCAGGAAGCGCTGCGGGTCCAGCCCTTCGAGCACCACATCGATCTGATTGACATAGGCAGATTCGGCATCGTCTTGCAGGCTGTGGAACAACAGGCCCTGTTGCAGCGGCGACAGCGGGTACAGGTCTTCGACGTCGCGAGCCGCCAGACGCAAGGCGTCAAGCCGGGCCTGGGTCAGCCCGGCCAAGGGCACGTCAGCAGGCGTGAGGGCGGCGTTTTCCGGGGTCAGGCAATGCGCGGCCAGCAGGCTCAGTTCAGCGCGCAGGTCATCCAGCAGGCATTCCAGTTGCGAGGCGCTGTAGTGCCGGGAATCGGCGCGGCCGTCGAATTGCAATTGGCCTTCGACCAGACGTGCGTTGACGGTCAGGGCATGGCTGAGCGGCGCAGCATCGTCACGCTGACGGCCTTGCGGTTCACTGGCGAGACCAAACAGGCGCTGGCCGTCAAGGCTGCCGTCGTACTGCCCCAAATAGTTGAACATGACCTGCGGCCGAGCCTGCTCGGCGAGCAACGCCTGAGCAGACGCAGGGCCGAGGTAGCGCAGCGCGCCATAACCAATGCCTTTGTTCGGCACCTGACGCAGTTGCTCCTTGACCGCCTTGATCGCCGACCCAAGGTCGCCAAGGCCGGGGCTCAGGCGTACCGGATAGAGGCTGGTGAACCAGCCGACGCTGCGCTCGATATTCAGGCCTTCGTTGAACGGTGCAGGCAACGCGTCGCGGCCGTGGCCTTCCAGAGCGACGCTGAGCGACGTGTTGCCGCTTTGTCGGCAGAGAACCCGCGCCAGAGCCACGAGCAACAATTCGTCCAGACGCGTGCGATAGGCGCCCGGTGCTTCCTTGTGCAGGCGGCGAGTCAGTTCGGCAGGCAGGCGCAGGCGATGCTCCACAGCCTGACCTTCACAGCCCAGAACCCGAGCAGGTTGCCCTGCTGTCTGCGCACGCCAGTAATCCAGCTCTTCAAGCAACGCCGGGCTTTGCGCGAACGCCTGCAAGCGCTCGCCCCACTGGGCAAAGCTGGCACCCACCGGCGCCAGCGTGATCGCTTGCCCTGAGCTCTGCTGCCGGTAGGCGTGCTGCAGGTCTTCCACCAGAACACGCCAGGACACGCCATCCACCACCAGGTGATGGACCACGATCAACAGCCGCTGGCTGCCATCGCTCAAGGCCAGCAAGGCGGCGCGCAACAATGGGCCGTCTTTCAGGTCGAGGCTGGTTTGCAGCCGTTCGGCCTCGTTCAGAAAAGTCTCCGCGTCCGGGGCGTCGACTTCCACCAGCAGGTTCTGGTCAGCAAACGCCGTGTAGCCCTGTTGCCAGGAGCCATCGGCGTCCTGCTGGTAGCGCAGGCGCAGGCTGGCGTGATGCTCGACCAGCGCGGCAAGGCTGGCGCGCAGTGGTTCGGCCTGCACAGCCTGCAACGGGCGCAGCAGTGCTGACTGGTTCCAGTGTTGGCGCTGCGCAATGTCCTGGCTGAAAAAGTAGTGCTGAATCGGCGTCAGCGGCGCAGGACCCACCGTGACGGCAGGTTGTTGCTCGGCGCTCTGACGAGCGCTGCGTGCGGCATGGGCCAGCGCAGCCAGGGTCGGGTGCAGGAACAGATCGCGTGGGCTCAATTGCCAACCCGCCTGACGCGCCCGGCTGATCACTTGCAGCGACAGAATCGAGTCGCCGCCCAGTTCGAAGAAGTTATCGGCAATACCGACCTGCTCAAGGCCCAGCACTTCAGCCCAGATTGCGGCCAGTGTCTGTTCAATCTCGCTGCGTGGTGCAACGTAATCCTCGACAGCGGCCTGCCCTTCCGGCTGCGGCAACAGCTTGCGGTCCAGCTTGCCGTTGGCCGACAACGGCATGGCATCGAGTTGCACCAGGCGCCACGGCACCATGTATTCGGGCACGTGTTGGGCCAGGTGCGCCTTGAGGGCTTCCTCTGCGGTCGCATCGCCCACCCAATAACCGATCAGCTTGTCGTCACGGGCAATGACCACGCTTTCCTGCACGTTTTCATGGGCCAGCAATACCGCTTCGATTTCACCCAGTTCGATACGCAAGCCGCGCAGTTTGACCTGGTGATCAAGGCGACCGAGGTAATCGATGGCGCCATCTGGGCGCCAGCGGGCCAGATCGCCGCTGCGGTACATGCGCTCGCCGGGCTTGCCGTGAGGATTGGCGACGAAACGCTCGGCAGTCAGCGATGGACGCGCCAGATACCCACGCGCCAGGTTCACGCCTGCGATGTACAGTTCGCCTGCGACACCTACCGGCACCGGATTGAGGTCCGCGTCCAGAATGTGGATCTGGGTGTTGGCGATCGGACGGCCAATCGGCACGCTGCTGCCGTCGTCGCGACATGCCCATGACGTAACGTCGATGGCCGCTTCGGTCGGGCCGTACAGGTTGTGCAGTTCGCTGGCGGTTTGCGCCAGTACCTGGCGTTGCAATTCCGCCGGCAGAGCTTCGCCGCTGCAGATAATGCGCTTGAGCGAGGTGCAGGCTGACAGCTCGTCAGCCGAGACAAACGCCTGGAGCATCGACGGCACGAAGTGCAGCGTGGTGATGCCGTGCTCGACGATCAGTTCGCGCAGCAGTTGCGGATCGCGGTGTGCACCGGGCGGCGCCATGACCAGCGCCGCACCGCTGAGCAACGGCCAGAAGAATTCCCAGACCGACACATCGAAGCTGTACGGCGTTTTTTGCAGCACGCGGTCATCGGCGGTGAGGCCATATTCAGCCTGCATCCATTGCAGGCGATTGAGTAGACCGGCATGACGGTTGCCAACGGCTTTGGGTTTGCCGGTCGAACCTGAGGTGTACAGGCAATAGACGAGGTTTTCCGGGCCGATATTGACGGTTGGCGCGGTCTGCGGCTGGGTGGCCAACGGCAGACTTTCCAGCGCATGCACCGGTACACCCACATCGCCTGCCCAGGTATCCAGCAGGTGCGTCTGGGTCAGCAACAACGGGCTGCCGCTGTCTTTCAGCATGCCTTGCAGGCGATCACGCGGATGGTCCGGGTCCAGTGGCAGATACGCCCCACCGGCCTTGATCACGCCCAGCAGCGCGACGACCAGTTCCACCGAACGCTCGGCAGAAACGGCGACTGGCACGTCCGGACCTACGCCTTGACCGTGCAGCCAATGGGCGAGTTGATTGGCGCGGGTGTCCAGTTCAGCGTAGCTCAGTCGGGTCGCGCCGCAGACCAGCGCCAAAGCCTCCGGTGTGGCGCGGACCTGTTCGGCGACCAGCGCGGGCAGATTCGCGTAGGCTGGGTAGCGTTCTTCGGTCGCGTTCCAGCCGACCTGTTGTTGCTGCTCGGCGGGGGTCAACGGCTCGAGTTCGTGCAAGGCGCGCTCGGGCTGTTCCAGCAGTTGCTCAAGCAGGTACACGAAATGTGCGTGCCAGGCTTGCACGGTGGAAGCTTCAAACAGATCGGTGGCGTAACTGAAGGTCGCCGTGATCTGACCCTGACGGTTTTCCTCAGTGGTCAGGGCAAGGTCCAGTTGTGCGGTTTCTGCCGCCTGCTCCAGACGCTCGAAGACCAGACCGCCGGACTTCAACTGGCTGTCGCCGCGTTGCAAGTGGTTGAACAGCACCTGGAACAAGGGGTTGCGGCCCAGGCTGCGCTGGGGTTGCAGTGCTTCGACCAATTGTTCGAAGGGCAGATCCTGATGGGCCTGGGCTTGCAAGGCCTGCTCGCGGACCGCCTTGAGCTGGTCGACGAAGGAAGCGCGGCGAGAGACTTGCAGCGGCCAGACCTGGGTGTTGACGAAGCAACCGATCAAGCCTTGGGTCGCTGCAGCCTGGCGGTTGGCAACCGGAATGCCGATACGCAATTCAGATTGCCCGCACAGGCGGCTGAGCCACACGCCATAGGCCGCGAGCAACACCATGAACGGCGTGGCTTGCTGCGTACGGGCGAACTGGCGCAAGCGGCTGCTGGTAGCGTCAGGCAACGGTTTGCCAACCCGAGCCCCGCGATAGCTGGGCAAACCGGGCCGCAGGTGATCCACCGGCAATTCCAGCACCGGTTCTTCGCTGCCCAGGCGTTCGCGCCAGTAGGCCAGTTGCTGTTCGCTTTCACCCGATTCCAGCCACAGGCGCTGCCAACGTGCGTAGTCGGTGTATTGCACGTCAAGGCTGGCCAGTGCGTTATCGCCCGGTTGCAGATGGCGGGCGTAGCCGCTGGCCAGTTCCTGAACGAAGAGTTCCACCGAGACACCGTCGGCAACGATGTGATGCAGCGTGACCAGCAAGGCATGCCGCTCAGCGTCGCAGCGCACCAGGCACAGGCGCAGCAACGGCCCCTGAGTCAGGTCGAACGGTTGCCGAGCCTGTTCCTGGGCCAGACGCGTCAGGGCTGTTTCCTGGGTCTGGGCCGACAGATCGCTGAGGTCTTCACGCCCCAGCATCACGGTGCAGGCATCGATATCATGCACGCGCACAACCGGCGCGCCGTTCTGGTCAGGGAAGTCGCTGCGCAGAACCGCATGACGGGCCACGGTATCAGCCAGCGCCGCTTGCAGTGCTGCTTCGTTCAGCTCCCCAGTGAGCTGCAGGCCGCCGGTGATGTGATAGGCGCTGGCAGTCGGTTCCAGCTGCCAGAGCAGCCACAGCCGATGTTGGCTGTAAGAGAGCGTGCCCAGGGCCTCTGCGGGTGCAGGAACGATGGGCAGGCGGCGGGCATCGATACCTTTTGCCCGCAACTGTTGCAGGAAGATCCGCTGCTTTTCGGCTGGAAGAGCGTTGAGCCTTTCGGCCAGCGGGCGTAACGGATCGTCACGTAGGCTGGGGCCATGGGGTTGGCTCAGGTCGTTCATTCAATGCGCTCCAGTTCGTTCAGCAATTGGGTCATGGCGTCCACCTCGTCTTCAGGGGCGTGCGCCGGAATGTGCTCCAGGTGCCGAGCAAGCGCCTCGACGGTCGGGGTGTCGAACACCGCGCCGAGGTGAATCTGTACGCCTAACTGATGGCGAATCTGCGAGGCCAGCCGGGTCGCGAGCAGCGAATGCCCGCCCAGCTCGAAGAAGTCATCTGTGACCCCGACCCGCTCCACGCCCAACACCTCGGACCAGATCCTTGCCAGGTCGCGTTCGGCGTCTGTGCGAGGTTCGACGTAACCCGTTGTGGCGGCCTGCGCCTCGACCTGCGGCAGCAGCTTGCGATCCAGCTTGCCGTTGGCCGAGAGCGGCATCGCCGACAATTGCATCAATCGCCACGGCACCATGTATTCAGGAACGTGCTGACCGAGGTGAAATTTAAGCGCAGCTTCATCACAGGCCTCGCCTACCCAGTAACCGAGCAGTTGATTGTCACGGGCGATGACCACGCATTCGCGCACGGCTTCATGCGCCAGCAATACGTTTTCAATCTCGCCCAGCTCGATCCGTTGGCCGCGCAGCTTGACCTGATGATCAAGACGACCGAGGTAATCGATGGCGCCATCTGCACGCCAGCGGGCCAGATCGCCACTGCGGTACATGCGTTCGCCGGGCTTGCCGTGAGGATTGGCGACGAAGCGTTCGGCGGTCAGCGATGGACGCGCCAGATACCCACGCGCCAGGTTCACGCCTGCGATGTACAACTCGCCCGCCACGCCTACCGGGACAGGATTCAGGTCCGCGTCGAGGATGTGAATCTGCGTGTTGGCGATCGGACGGCCAATCGGCACGCTGCTGCCGTCTTCACGGCACGCCCATGACGTGACGTCGATAGCGGCTTCGGTCGGGCCGTACAGGTTGTGCAGTTCGCTGGCGGTTTGCGCCAGCACTTGGCGTTGCAGCTCAGCAGGCAGGGCCTCGCCGCTGCAGATGATGCGTTTGAGCGAGGTGCAGGCCGACAGCTCTTCGGCCGACACGAAGGCCTGAAGCATCGACGGCACAAAGTGCAGCGTAGTGATGCTGTGCTCGACGATCAGCTCGCGCAGCAGTTGTGGATCGCGGTGTGCACCGGGCGGCGCCATGACCAGCGCCGCACCGCTGAGCAACGGCCAGAAGAATTCCCAGACCGACACGTCGAAGCTGTAAGGGGTCTTTTGCAGCACGCGGTCATCGGCGGTCAGGCCGTATTCAGCCTGCATCCATTGCAGGCGGTTGAGCAGACCGGCATGACGGTTGCCGACCGCTTTCGGCTTGCCGGTGGAGCCTGAGGTGTACAGGCAGTAGACGAGGTTTTCCGGGCTGATATTGACGACTGGCGAGGTCTGCGGCTGGGTGTCCAATGGCAGGTTTTCCAGCGCATGCACCGGCACACCCACGTCGCCTGCCCAGGTATCCAGCAAATGCGTCTGGGTCAGCAACAACGGGCTGCCGCTGTCTTTCAGCATGCCTTGCAGGCGATCACGCGGATGATCCGGGTCCAGCGGCAGATACGCACCACCGGCCTTGATCACGCCCAGCAGCGCGACGACCAACTCAACTGAACGCTCAGCGGAAACGGCGACCGGCACGTCCGGCCCAACGCCTTGACCTTGCAGCCAATGGGCGAGTTGATTGGCGCGGGCGTCCAGTTCGGCGTAGCTCAGTCGCGTGGTGCCACAGACCAGTGCCAACGCATCCGGTGTGGCGCGGACCTGTTCGGCGATCAGCGCGGGCAGGCTTGAATACGCTGGGTACTGGGTGTCAGTGGCGTTCCAGGCCGACAACTGATGCTGCTCAGCGGTGTTCAGCATGCGCAGCTCGCAGAGGGGCACCGTGGCAGGTCCTTGGGCCAGTGCCGCCATCGCCAGCAACAGGTTTTGGAAATGCTCGCCGAGGCGAACCACGCCTGGCTCATCGAACGCGCCCAGCAGGTAACTCAACTGCACGTTCAGGATGTCGCCCGCATGAATGACCACGGTCAGTGGGTAATGGGTGGTTTCCCGCGAAACGACCTGGCCAAATTGCACGCCACTGCCGCTGCGCAACGCGCTGTCGACCGGGTAGTTTTCGAACACCAGCACGCTGTCGAACAGCGCCTGACCGCCCTGCCCCGCCCAGCGCTGAATGTCGAACAGCGGCGTATGTTCATGCTCGCGCACTGCCAGGTTCAGCGATTGCAGATCGCGCAGCCAGTCACCCAGCAGCCGCTCCGGGCCGGGTGCCTGAATGATCGGCAAGGTGTTGATGAACAGACCGAGCACGCGCTCGGCATCGGCCAATGCGGTCGGTCGCCCGGCCACCGTGGCGCCAAAGGCAACACTCTGCTGTCCGGTGTAGCGCTGCAAAAGCAGGCTCCAGGCACCCTGCACCAAGGTGTTCAAGGTCACGCGCTCGCGGCGGGCGAATGCCGCCAGTGCCGAAGTAACATCCGGAGCCAGTCGCAGACGTAGGTCACCATGCCCGACCTGGGCTGGCACGGCGGGCAAGGCGTCGGCCAAGCGGGTCGGCTCGTCCAGCTGACCCAGCTGTTCGTTCCAGAACAGCTGGCTTGCATGAGCGTCCTGACGCGCCAGCCAGGCCAGATAATCCCGGTAGCTGCTGGCACTTGCAGCCGGCGACTGGCCGCGATAATGCAGCAGCACTTCTTCGATCAGCCGCGCCGTGGCCCAGCCGTCGAGCAGGATGTGATGGCGGGTCCAGATCAGTTGGTAATCGCTTTCACCCAGGCGCACCAACACGACTCGTTGCAGAGGCGGCTGGCGCAGGTCGAAGCCACGGTCGCGCTCGACATCGGCCAGCTCGGCGAGGTCCAGACGCGCCTGTTCTGCCGAGCGAGCACGCCAGTCCAGGTGCTGCACCGGCGAAGGCAACTGCCGGTGAATCCATTGCAGCGGCTGCGGCAGGTCACCGTCCCAGACGAAACCGGCGCGCAGAATGGCGTGCTCATGGGTCACACGTTCCCAGGCGGCGGCGAATCGCGGACCGTCCACCTCGCTCAACGGCACGCAGACCTGATTCACATAGGCGCTGCAGGCCCCGCCTTGCAGGGCATGAAAGAGCATGCCCTGTTGCAATGGCGACAACGGGTAAAGGTCTTCAAGGTCGGCGGCAGCCACCGGCAAGGCGTCAAGCTGCACCTGACTGATGTTCGCCAGCGGAAAGTCGGAAGGCGTGACACCCGCCACGCCGGGGCTCAGGCAATGGTCAACCAGCTCGCTCAGGGTCGCGAGGTAGCGCTCGGCCAGACCTTGCACCACTTCACTGTCAAAACGCTCGGCACCGTAGCGCCAGCTCAGCTGCAAACAGCCGTCACGCACCTGACCGGTGACCACCCATTCGCTGTCGGCATCGGCGCGGGGGTCCAGAGAGGCGCCGAGGTGTTCTTCGGCCCATGTAAACAGCCCGCCCGCCGAGCGGCCCGGATCGAACTGGCCGAGGTAATTGAAGGTGACGTACGGGGCTTCCCGAGCCGCCAGTTGATCGGCCAGCCCACCTTCGCCCAGATAGCGCAACACGCCATAGCCAAGGCCTTGACCGGGCACTTGACGCACCTGCTCCTTGATCGCCTTGATGGCGTGCGCTGGCGATTGACCGCCAGGGGCCAGTTGCAGCGGGTACAAGGCTGTAAACCAGCCGACGCTGCGGCTCAGGTCGAGGTCAGCAGGGGCATCGGCTCCCGGCGTGCGACCATGACCTTCGAGGGCGATGTCCACCGTTGGATGGCCGCTCCATTGACACAGCGTCTGAGCGAGACCCGCCAACAGCAATTCGTCGATCCGCGTGCGATACGCCGTATGGGCCGCGCCCAGCAGTGCACGGGTGCGCGCAGGATCAAGCTGCACCCGCACCTGACGCGTGGCACTCAGCGCGCGGCTGCCTTGCGGATGTTGCACCGGCAACGGGCTGGCGGGCGTCTCGGCATAGGCCTGCCAATACGTCTGTTCGCTGTCGCCCAAGCCCTGATTCGCCCACTGTTTGAGGTATTCACCCCACGCTTTGAAGCTGCTGGTGCGCGAGGCCAACTGCAGAGCCGAACCGGCCAGCGCCTGAGTGTAGAGCTGCGCCAGATCTTCCAGAAGTATGCGCCAGGACACACCGTCCACCACCAAGTGATGCGCCACCAGCAACAGGCGTTGCTCACCCTCGGCCAGTTGCATCAGCACTGCCTTGAACAGCGGCCCCTCACCGAGCTCGAAACCGCGCTGGGCGTCTTCGCACGTCGCCGTGATGGCGTCAGGGCCGCTCAGCGTTTTGCACGCCAGCAATGAGGCCGCAGCCTGGCCATGACGGGCGTGCCAGCGATTGTCGACACGTTGAAATTGCAGACGCAGGGCATCGTGATGGGCAAACAGCGCCGTCAGCGCCTCACGCAATGCGTCGGCCTCCAGAGTCTGCAGCGGACGCAGCAGCAACGCCTGATTCCAGTGGCCTTGCACCGGCACCGCCTGGGCAAGGAAATGCGCCTGAATGGGCGTGATCGGCGCTTCGCCCTGAACCGGGCCGCTGTCGACACGGGCCTGATCCAGCGGCACCGCGACACGCGCCAACCCAGCAATGTGCTGATGTTCGAACAGATCACGGGGGTTGAGCTGCCAACCTGCACGCCGCGCCCGGCTGATCACTTGCAGCGACAGAATCGAGTCGCCGCCCAGTTCGAAGAAGTTATCGGCAATACCGACCTGTTCAAGCCCCAGCACTTCAGCCCAGATGGCGGCCAGCGTCTGTTCAATCTCGTTGCGTGGCGCGACGTAATCCTCGACAGCGGCCTGCCCTTCCGGCTGCGGCAACAGCTTGCGGTCCAGCTTGCCGTTGGCCGACAACGGCATGGCATCGAGTTGCACCAGGCGCCACGGCACCATGTATTCGGGCACGTGTTGGGCCAGGTGCGCCTTGAGGGCTTGCTCTTCGGTTGCGCTACCTACCCAGTAACCGATCAGCTTGTCGTCACGGGCAATGACCACGCTTTCCTGCACGTTTTCATGGGCCAGCAATACCGCTTCGATTTCACCCAGTTCGATACGCAAGCCGCGCAGCTTGACCTGGTGATCAAGGCGACCGAGGTAATCGATGGCGCCATCTGGGCGCCAGCGGGCCAGATCGCCACTGCGGTACATGCGCTCGCCGGGCTTGCCGTGAGGATTGGCGACGAAACGCTCGGCGGTCAGTGATGGACGCGCCAGGTAACCCCGAGCCAGGTTCACGCCTGCGATGTACAGCTCGCCCGCCACGCCCACCGGCACAGGATTGAGGTCCGCGTCCAGAATGTGAATCTGCGTGTTGGCAATCGGACGGCCAATCGGCACGCTGCGGTCGTCCTCATGGCACGCCCATGACGTGACGTCGATGGCCGCTTCGGTAGGGCCGTACAGGTTGTGCAGTTCGCTGGCGGTTTGCGCCAGTACCTGGCGTTGCAATTCCGCCGGCAGAGCTTCGCCGCTGCAGATAATGCGCTTGAGCGAAGTGCAGGCTGACAGCTCGTCAGCCGACACAAACGCCTGAAGCATCGACGGCACGAAGTGCAGCGTAGTGATGTTGTGCTCGACGATCAGCTCACGCAGCAGTTGCGGATCGCGGTGCGCGCCGGGCGGCGCCATGACCAGCGACGCACCACTGAGCAACGGCCAGAAGAATTCCCAAACGGAAACGTCGAAGCTGTAAGGCGTTTTTTGCAGCACGCGGTCATCGGCGGTCAGGCCGTATTCGGCCTGCATCCATTGCAGACGATTGAGCAGCCCGGCGTGGCGATTGCCAACGGCTTTAGGTTTGCCGGTCGAACCTGAGGTGTACAGGCAGTAGACGAGGTTTTCCGGGCCGATATCGACGACTGGCGCAGTCTGCGGCTGGGTGCCCAACGGCAGGTTTTCCAGCGCATGCACCGGCACACCCACATCGCCTGCCCAGATATCCAGCAGATGCGTCTGGGTCAGCAACAACGGGCTGCCGCTGTCTTTCAGCATGCCTTGCAGGCGATCACGTGGATGATCCGGGTCCAGCGGCAAGTAAGCGCCGCCAGCCTTGATCACACCCAGCAGCGCGACGACCAGCTCAACTGAACGCTCGGCAGAAACGGCGACGGGCACGTCCAGGCCGACACCCTGCGCTTGCAGCCAATGGGCCAGTTGATTGGCGCGGGCGTCCAGTTCGGCGTAGCTCAAGCGCTGAGTGCCGTAGACCAGTGCCTGGGCATCCGGTGTGGCGCGGACCTGTTCGGCGATCAGCGCGGGCAGGCTCGAATACGCGGGGTACTGCGTGTCGGTGGCGTTCCAACTGTTCAACTGTTGCAGCTCGGCCACGCCCATCAACGGCAGGCTGAACACTGGACGGTCAGGTGTCGTGACCATGCCCTGCAACAACTGGCACAGGTGCTGGCCCAGCCGCTCGACCGTCGCGGCGTCATACAGCGCGGTGACGTATTCAAGACGGCAATCGATGCCTTCAGGGCTGGCGATGACGTCCAGCGTCAGGTCGAAGCGTGCGCTTTCCAGCTCGACGTCCAGCACGTCCACGTTCAGCCCCGGCAGACGCAGGGCCTGCGCGTCACGGGAATGACGGAAGTTGAACAGCACCTGGAACAGCGCGGTGTGGTGCAGATCGCGGGTCAGATTCAGACCATCCAGCACGCACTCGAACGGGAAGTCCGACTGTTCCAGTGCAATACGGCTTTCATCACGCAAACGACTGCACAGTGTTCGGGTGGTCAGTTGCGCTTCCAGACGGGCGCGGTACACCTGGGTGTTGACGAAAAAGCCGACAATGTCCTGCACCTGGGCATGGCTGCGTGCGGCGTTGGGCACACCGACGGCAAAGTCACGCTGGCCGCTGTAACGCGCCAGCACGACTTGCCAGGCACCCAGCAGCAACACAAAGGGCGAGCAATGCTGCTGGCGGCAGAACTCACGGACTGCCTGGGCGGTGGCCGCAGGCACCTGAACATCATGCCGCGCGGCCTCAAGACGTGGCGCCGCGCTGCGTGGCCGATCGGTCGGCAGCTCCAGCACGGGCACGTCCTGCCCCAGATACTCACGCCAGTACGCCTGCCCTTCAGTCAGGCCCTGGCCGGCAAAGTGTTCGCGCTGCCAGGTTGCGTAGTCAGCGTAATCCAGAGACAGGCCTGGCAGGGGCTGGTCATTGCCGCCCAGCGCCGCCGCATAGGCCTGGCCCAGATCGGCAATCAGCAACGGGTTCGACCAGGCATCCGCGACAATGTGGTGCAGGCACAACAGCAACACCGCACTGCCTTCGCCAACCAACAGGCTGGCCCGCAGCAGCGGCGCCTGACCCAGATCAAACGGCACGGCGACGCGCTGGCGCAGTTCCGCTTGCAGGTCAGCGTCGTCTGCCAGGCTTACGCATTCGAGATGGAAATCCACCGCAGGCTCGATCACCTGCATCGGCTGGTCGTCGACCATTACGAAACGGGTGCGCAGGCTGGCATGACGCTCGATCAAGCGGCGCAAGGCGGCCTGTAAGGCCGGGACATCCGGCTGGCCATGAATCCGCAGGGCACGTGCCGAGTTGTAAGCCGGGCTGTGCACATCGTATTGCTGGAGAAACCACAAACGGCGCTGGGCGAACGACAGCGGCGCCGGTCCATTCTCGGTGCGTCGGCCCGGCCCGCTGGGAGCGGCTGGCGCTTCATCATCAAGTAACAGGGCAAGCAGTTCGTCGCGGTCGATATCGGTCATGGTCAATCCAGTTCGAAAAGAAGGGGGCCGACCGGGGCCGGCCCATTGTCAGTGGGCCGCCAGACCTTTGGCGGCGCGGGCCTTGGCCAGCAGCGCGGCACATTCCTCGTCGCTCAGGCTGTCCAGTTCGCGGCGCAGGCGGGCGATCTTTTCCAGGTGCGCCGGGTCGGCAATTTCGCCGAGGGCCACAGCCAGCCCGGCTGCGTTGGGGTGGTCGAACACCAGACCCGGCGGGACTTCGAGCTTGAACGTAGTGCGCAAGCGTGCCACCAGCTTGATCACCAGCAACGAGTGACCGCCAGCCTCGAAGAAATCGTCGTCAACGCCCAGCACCGTCGGTGCACAGCCGAGCAGTTCGGCCATGGCATCACGCAGGCTGGCTTCCAGTTCGCTGGTGGGTGCTCGGGCAGGTTGACGCCGCGCCAGTTGCCCAGGCTCAGGCAACGCATGGCGATCGACCTTGCCGTTGGACAGACGCGGCAGGCTCGGCACCGCCAGCAGACGCGCAGGACACAGCGCTTCGGGCAAGCGCTCAGCCAACGCCGCCGGCAGTTGTTGCAGCGCGTCGTCAGCAACGTCCTGAGCGAGCACCACGTATGCGATCAGGCTGGCTGCGCCTTCGCTGGGTGACCACAGGCGCGCAACGGCTTGATCAACGCCGGGCAAACCGAGCAGGGCCGCCTCGACTTCACCCAGTTCGATGCGTTGACCGCGCAGCTTGACCTGATGGTCCTGACGGCCGACCAGTTGCAGGCCGCCTTCGGCGCGATAGCGGCCCAGATCGCCCGAACGATACAGGCGCTGGCCCGGCATGAACGGGTCGTCCACAAACCGTTCGGCATTGGCTTCGTCCAGATACCCCCGGCACAGCTGCGCGCCGCCGATGTACAGCTCGCCCAAGGCTCCGGTGGGGACCAGACGCAGGCGGTCGTCAAGCAGGTATACCCGGTTACCGTCGAGCACACGGCTCAGCGGCACCCGGTCATCGCGGTCCGGCGCGTCGGCCCGCAGTGGGTGATACAACACGCCGACCGTGGTTTCAGTGGGGCCGTAGTGGTTGAACAGGCGCAACACGGGCGCTTGAGCGAACAGTTGCTCGACCAGTCGACGCGGCGTCGCTTCGCCGCCGAGGATCAAGGTGCCAGGCAAAGGAGGTGCGTCACCTTCAAGCAGCGCCGCCAGATGCGACGGGACGAATTTCGCCACGTCCGGCCGCTCCCTGAGCAGAAAACGGCTGAAGGCAGCGCCATCAACCAGGTCGTCCTGAGCGGCGATGACCAGCTCGGCACCGGCCTGCCAGGCGCCGAACAGCAAGGTATGGCCCAGGTCGACGGTCAACGGGCTGGTCAGGGCCAGGCGCATGCCGGGTTGCAGGCCCAACGCTTCGCAGGCTGACTGGGCGTAGTTGCGCAGCGCGCCATGCTCGATGAGCACGCCTTTCGGTGCACCGGTCGAACCGGAGGTAAACAACAGGTACGCCAGATGTTGGTCCGTCAGCTGCGGAGCCTGGAACGGCATGGGGGCATCGGCGCTTGCCTGCTCCAGACTGGCGCTAGGCGATGGGCCTTGGGCGCTGCTGGAGGCGGGATCGCACAGCACCAGCGCCGGGGCCGCACGTGTCAACAGATCATGGCGACGCTCGGCTGGCCAGCCCGGCTCCAGCGGCAAGTAGTAAGCGCCGGCACTGAGAACAGCGAGAATATGCAGCACGCCTTGCAGCGAACGTTCGCTTTCTATAGCCACGCATTGCCCGACGCCCACACCCTGACCCTGCAACCAGCCCGCCATGCGCGTGACGGTCTGCTGCAACTCAGCGTAATCCAGGCGTTGCTGACCATCGCTGAGGGCCATCGCCTGCGGGGTTTGCCGGGCGTGCCGGGCCAGAAGTTGCGGCAACCACTCACCGTCCGGTGCGGGCAGGTTCGGGGCCAGTGTCAGCAGGCGCTGACGCTCTTCTGCTCCCGTCGGTTCAAGGTCGGCCAAGGCAATCGCGCCGTCGGCGGGCAGGGTTTCCAGCAGTGTCTGGAATTGTTCGAGCAACACCTCAAGGCTGGCCACGCTGTACGCAGCGCCGTTGGCTTCAATGCTCAGGTGCAAGGTTTCGCCCCAGCGACGGGCGCGCAGCAGCAGTTCGAATGCGGAGCGGTCTGGGTAGGCGAGCACCCGGCCGGGTGCCATACGCGTCTGTTCGAACACAAACCCTGCCAGCAGCGGTGCGGCGCTGGTCGGCGTTTCAATCGGGCAGTATTCCTGCCAGCCCAGATGATCACCCAGACGACCTTCGGCCTGCTGCAGCCATTCGGCGAAGTGGCACGCAGGGTCCAGCTCGACGCGCAGCGGCAGCACTTTCTCGAAGACGCCGAGGGTGTGCTCGAAATGGTCATAGTCGTTGCGGCAATCGTGCAGCCAGCCGCCGACAAAACTCTGCTGCCCGCTCAGCCGACTCAACAGCGCCCACCACAGACCTTGCAGCACGAAGTCCAGCGGTTGCCCCAGAACGTCAGCCAAGGCCTGCGCGGCGCTGAGCCGTGACGCCGGCACTTCAGCCTGCACATTCAAACGCTGCGCCTGAGGCAGAGCGGCGGTGCTCCGCAGCCCGAGGTGCAATGCAGCGCCTTGAGCAGGATCGACCTGAGCGTGCTGCCAATAGGCGCGGCCCTGTGCGGCATCTTCATCAGCGGCCATGTCCTGGCGCCACTCGACGTAATGCTCGTAGCCGACGTCACTGATTATCGGCGTTTCGCCTTGTGCCAACGCCAGCACATCGGCGGCCAGACGCTCCAGGCTTGGCGGATCAAGTGCCAGGGCGGCCGCGACAAATTCCACTTCGCGGGTGCCATCCGCCAGCGTCCTGCAGTTGACCGCCAGCACCTCGCCCTCGTCCAGCGTCAAGGCTGGCGCCGTGGCGTCGAGCTCTACCCAACGTACCAAGACGCTCTGGCTGGTGAATGCCTGACGCCAGCCACGAAAACCCGAAACCTGCAGCCAGCGCGCACCGAGGATCGGCTGGCCTGCGGCGTACTGCTGCAACGCGGCGTGCACAGCTGTGGGTGCATCGGCAGCGCTCAGGGCAATGCGCAGCCGATGGCTGCCTGCGTCAGCACGTGCCGGGTCGTGCCCCAGGAAAGTGGCGCGCTGCTCGGGGCTCAAGGCCAACGTTTGTTGCGCGGTCAAATCAACGCTCAGATCATTCATTGAAGGTGTCCTTAAACGGGGAGGCCGGCGGATTGGCCAGAGCGTTCGACGGTGTCTTCGGCAGCGCTGTCGAACACGCTGCGGTCGGTCATTTCGCCCATTGCCACGACAATGCGTCGCGGGCCTTCGAACGGGTCACGGGCGTGAGCGACGAGCATGTTGTCGAGCATCACCACATCGCCGCGCTGCCAGTCGAAACGCACTGCGCAGGCTTCATAGAGTTGGCCCAGCTGTTCCATGATCGCGTCGTCGATCGGCGTGCCGTCGCCGAAGTACACCTGGCGCGGCATGTGCCCGGCACCGACGATGCCCAGCAGGTCGCGGCGCACGTCCGCTTGCAGGCAATAGTCGTGGTGCAACTGGACCTGGTTGAAGAATGATTTTTCACCGGTGTAAGGGTGGCGGATCACTGCCGGGCAAGGCGTGCGGGTCTGCAGGCCGCCGTTGGCCAGCCACTCGAACGCCACGTCCTGTTCGCGGCACGCGGCCTCGACCACGGCGCGATCATCGGTCTTGTAGAAGTCGCGCCAGTCCACATCGAAGCCGGGCGTGAACGTACGCACGTACAACAAACCCTTGCGCTCGAAGGTCTCGGCCAGCTCGGCAGGCAAGGCGCGGTACATGGCCCGGCAGTCAACGATCGGCGTGGCGCCGCCGACCGGCGACGGCAGCTCGCAGAAGAACCACTGCTTGCGCGGCCAGCGACGCAAATGCGCGCTTTCGTTGTGGAACAGGATCATCTGCCGCTCGGGATAAGGCGTGGAGCGGTAGGTGTTGCGCCCGCCTTCCTTCTTCGGCAAGTCGCCGTAGGCGCCATACAGGCCCGGCTGGATGGCCTCGGCAAAGGCCTCGAAATCCTGTGCGGTATTCAGGCCGAAGCCACGGAACAACAGACCGGCATGGCGGCGCAGTCGGGTTTCGATGAACTCGCGGTTCTGGCTGGCCCACACACAGGGATCGAGGTCGGCACTGATGGGCTCGATCACCAGCGGGAACTCACTGCCGGCGTTCAGCGGCGTGCAACGCACAGGGGACTGGGCGGCAGACGGTGCGGCCTGACGGGTGAAAGACTTGAGCTTGTCGCGCTTGGCATCCAGCCGCGAGCGACCACTGGCCGGTGCAACCGGCACCGGTTGCAGAGGGCCCAGGGTCAACGCGGACAACGGCTGGTCCGGTGCGGCGAGAACCTGCCCCAGCAGATCGACCCAGGCATCGGCCCAGCAACGCACGCGTGCTTCGTCGAGGATGGCGGTGGCAAACACCCACTCGCCACTCAGGCCCCGGGCGTTGGGGGTGAGAAACAGCGCCATGTCGAACTTGGAGGTTTGCGCCGAGGCGGCCAGCAATTCAGCGCTCAGCCCCGGCACCGCGAACTGTCCGCGCGGCATGCTGTGCAGCACGAACAGCGCCTGCACCAACGGATTGCGTTGGCGCTCACGGGGTACACCGCTGGCGTCGACAATCTGTTCGAAGGGCAGATCGGCCTGTTCAAAGACTGCGAGGGAATCTTCGCTGACCTGCGCCAGCCACTGGTTGAACGACTGCTGGGCACGGACACGGGCACGCAGCGGAACGATATTGACGAAGAAGCCGATGAGTTTCTCCAGCTCGGCACGCGGTCGACCCGCGATGTCGGTGCCGTAGACCAGATCGTCCTGACCGGTGATGCGGTGCAACAGCCAGTCGAAGGCGCCACGCAGCACCATGAACAGGCTCGCCCCATGCGCGCGACCCAGTGTTTCGAGCGCCGCAACCTGCTCGGTATTGAGCTGGAAAGTCACGCTGGCACCCGCCGTCTGCGGCGTCGCAGGGCGCGGGCGATCGGTCGGCAAGGCCAGCTGCTGTGCTGCACCGCGCAAGTATTCGCGCCAGAAATCCTGCTCACGCTGACGCTCGGTGCTGCCCGCCTTGGCGTTTTGCCAGGCCGCGTAATCGCTGTACTCGATATCCAGCGGTACGAGCGAGGGCGCCTCGCCGGTCAACTGCGCCTGATACAGCGCGCCCAGTTCCTGGACCAGCACACCAAATGACCAGCCATCGCCGATCAAGTGATGCATGCTCAGCAGCAGGCGATGCTCCTGGTCGTTCACGCGCAGCAGCGTAGCGCGCCACAACGGCGGCTGTTGCAGATCAAACGGCTGACCGGCAGCTTCGGCCTCGGCCATGGCCAGCGCGGTGGCCTGTTCGGCGTCGCGCAGACCGCTCAGGTCAAGCACCGGCAACGCCAGCTCGACCTGACTGGCGCAGTGCACCTGCGCTACCCCATCCGGCCCCGGCACGAAGGCACTGCGCAAGCTCGCCTGACGCTGCATGAGCCCGTTCAACGCACCCAGCAGCGCGTCCGCACGCAGGTCACCGCTCAGCCGTAACTGGGCCACCATGTTGTACGCGGCCCGGCCTTCTTCGCCGCCCAATTGCTGTGCCAGCCACAGGCTGCGCTGGGCCGGTGACATGGCTTGCGGCCCGCCTGCTTCCAACTTCTGCAGCGGTACGCCTGCGGCCATGCGCGGCGCGGCGTCAATCGTGGCGGCCATCTGGTGCAAAGGGCTGGCCGCAAACAGCGCGCTCAACGGCAGTTCGACGTTGAACTCGGTGCGCAACCGCGCCACCACTTGCACAGCCGCCAGAGAATGACCGCCTTTGGCAAGGAACACGTCATCGCGACTGATATCGACACCTTCAAGCACCTCCGACCAGATCGCCGCAAGACGCTGCTCGGTTTCACCCTCAGGGGCGGCACCGCCTTGCTCGGCGGTGAGCGGGCTCAGCACCGGACGACGGTAGACGTGATAAGCACCCAACTCGCCTGTTTCCAGACGCAGCCGGCAGGACGAGCGTTGCAATTTGCCGCTGGTGGTCTTGGGCAACGCGGCAGGTTCCAGCAGAGCGATGACGCTGGCCGGTTCCTGCTGAGTCTCGCTGACCACCCGGTCGATGGCGTCGATCAAGGTCTGCGGGTCAAACTTCTTCTGCACGCTGCGACCAATCTCGGCGGCGATACCGATGCACTCGCGGCCGTCGACCTGCACCGGGAAGGCTGCAACGCGACCTTTACGCACCGCTTCAACGCCCTCCTCGACGGCTTTCTCGATGTCCTGCGGGTAACGGTTCTGGCCGCGAATGATGATCACGTCCTTGGCTCGCGAGGTGATGAACAGACCGCCGTTGTGAAGGAACGCCAGGTCACCGCTGCGCAACCAGCGGCCGTCGGGCAGGTCGAGAAAGGTCTTGGCAGTGGCCTCCGGGTTGCGCCAGTAGCCACGGGCGACGCTCGGCCCACGCACCCAGATTTCACCCACCGTATTGTCCGGCACAGGTTGCAGGGTCTGCGGGTCCATCAGGCGCACCTGATCGTCGAACAACAACCCGCCACTGCTGACCATCTCGGTGCCGGATGGATCAGGTACTACCCGACCGTGAGCCAGTTCCTGGTGGTCGACATGCAGCGTGTAATAAGGACCACCACGGATGTTGCTGGTGACCATCAGGGTGGCTTCTGCCAGCCCGTAACAGGGATGCAGCGTGGTGGCCGCCAGACCGGTCGGCGTAAAGCGCTTGCAGAAGTCTGCCAGCGTATCGGCACGTACCGGCTCCGAGCCGCAGAACGCCACGCGCCAACGGCTCAGGTCCAGTTCGGCGAGCAGGCTGTCGCGGACGGTCTCGGTGCACAGCCGGAAGGCAAAGTCCGGGCCGCCGCTCAACGTGCCGTCGTAGCGGTGAATCGCTTCCAGCCAGCGCGCCGGGCGGGCAAGGAAGTGCTGAGTGGTCATCAGTACCAGCGGCACGCCTGCGTAGATCGGCTGCAGCATGCCGCCGATCAGGCCCATGTCGTGGTACAGCGGCAACCAGCTGACAAATACATCGCCCGGCCGGGTACCGAAGCCCATCTGCAGCAGATGCTGGTTGTCCAGCAGGTTGGTGTGAGTGACTTCCACACCTTTGGGTTCGGAGGTGGAGCCGGAGGTGTATTGCAGCATCGCGATGGCATCGCCTGGCACTTGCCGTGAACGCCAGGTGCGCGGCGGCTGCGCTTCGAGTGCCTGAACGCTGGCGACCGCTGGCAGGCGTGCCAGGGTCAGACCATCGCGCAGTTGCTGCGAGACCTCCAGAGCGCCCTGCTCGCAAAGAATCAGCGACGGCTCGGCGTCCATCGCCATGCCTTGCAGACGCTCGGTATGGAATTGACGATTGCGCTCCGGTGGATAGGCGGGCACGGCGATCAGCCCCGCATACAGACAGGCAAAAAAGGCCACGATGTAATCAGGGCCATTGGTCAGCAGCAGGAGCACCCGATCACCTTCCTGTGCGTGTTCCTCAAGACAGGCCGCCATATGACGGACCCGGGCATCGAGCTGGGCGTAGGTGTACAGCTCGGTGGTTTCGTTGCCGTCGCCGAGAAACCGCAGGGCCAATTGCTCGCCTTGCTGTTCGGCGCGCTGCGCCAGCATCTCGATGAGGGACCGGGGTTGAGACTTGTATGGGATGGCCATGGGGCGTCCTCCTGCAATCGCTAAAATCAGAAAATTCGAGGGTGCTCAGCGCGCTTCGACGCCATGGGGTTCGGCCATGGCCACCACCACTTTGCGCGGCCCCTGAAACGGCGCGCGGCCGTGGGCAGTGAGCATGTTGTCGAGCATCAGGACGTCGTTGTCCTGCCAGGCGAACTCGACTTGCTCCTGCTGCATCACGCCACGGATGTCTTCCAGCAGGGTTTCCTCCAGCGGGCTGCCGTCGCCGTAATAGACGTTGCGCGGCAAATCCTCTTCCTCGACCAGATCAAGCAGGGTTTCGCGCACTTCCTCGGGCAGGTTGGACACATGAAAAAGATGCGCCTGGTTGAACCACACCGCGTCGCCAGTGCGAGGGTGCGTGGCTACTGCCTGGCAGACCTGACGCGTGCGCAGGCCGCCGTCGTCCTTCCACTCAAGGCTGATGCCATGCGCCTCGCAGTAGGCGTGCACCACTGAACGGTCCTCGGTGTTGAACACCTGTTCCCAGGACACGTCCAGGCCGTTGCCGTAATTGCGCGTGTACATGAGGCCTTTGCTGGCGAACCGCTCACGAATCTGCTCGCCGACGCGCCGGTAGATCGCCCGACTGTCCCCGATCGGCGTTGCGCCACCCACCGGTGATGCCTGCTGACAGAAGAACCAGATCTTCATCGGCCAGTCACGGGTATAGGCCTGCTCGTTGTGCAGCGGAATATGCTGGTGCGGCGGGTACTCGGTGGAGGTGTAGATACCTGCCGTCACATTGCTGCGCGGCGTCGAGCCGAATTCATAAGTCAGCAGGTCAGAACCGAAGCCCACCGCAAAGCGACGAAAGCGTTCAGCGGTCTGCACATCGAAACCACGCAGCAGCACGCCACCGGCGCTGAGCAACTGCTCATCGATCAGGGTCCGAAGGTCGGGCAGGCAGCCCGACAGATCCAGCCCCGGCTCTCGGGCCTCGATCAGCAGAGGTAACGGTGTGTCGGCGTGGCGCAGGGGCCGGATGTCGAAGCGCGAATCAAGCATGGAAGACTCCGCGAGAGAATGAAGGCGGCGGGGCATGTGATCAGCCCAGAGCGCGCAAGGAAGGGAGTGCAGGGCGTTGCGCATGCGCCAGTGCAACCAGGCGCTGCAGAAAATCGGCACGCTGGCGATGCAGGAAGAAATGCCCGCCCGCGCACATTTCCAGCTGGAACGGCCCACTGCACTCAGCCTCCCAGGCCGCGAGGGCACTGACCGCAACGCTGTCGTCACGCCCACCGAAGACATGCAGCGCACACGGCAAAGCCTTGCGAACAGGCGGTTGATAGCGGTCGCCCAGCAAAAAATCAGCGCGCAGTACCGGCAACACCATGGCCAGCAATTCGCGGTCATCAAGAACCGCCTGAGGCGTGCCGCCGAGCCGGTGCAGCTCTGCGATCAGCTCGGCATCACTCATGGGTTGGGCATCTGGTTTGCCGTCGCGCTGGCCGGGAGCGGTGCTGGCTACGGGGATCAGAGCGCGGGGCGGTTCGACGCCCAGGGCAACCAACGCATGAGCCACTTCCAGAGCGACGACACCCCCGACGCTATGGCCGAGCATCAGGTACGGCCCCTCGATCAGCGGCAGTAACTCGCGCGCCAGGTTCGCCGCCAGGCTGGGCATGTCCACCTGCAACGGCTCATCGCCACGGCGACCATGGCCGGGCAATTCGACTGGCTGCACATCGAGCCAGGCGGGCAAAGCCGCGCGCCAGGGAGCGAACGCCATGGCGCTTGCTCCGGAGCATGCAAAGCAGAACAGGCGGATGCGATCGTTTGCGACGGACACTGAAAATCTCCTTAAAGCACTCGGCAAGCCAGACTGGCCTTGCCTGGAACACTGCTAATAAGGACGAAAGAAATGCGCGGGGAATTAAGTGTCTTTGATAAATATTGTTATTTGCAGAAGGGACAGAGCCGGACGGAGGACAGGTTTCGGCCGGATGGCCTACGCGCCATGCAGCAGGAGGGGGGACCGTCACTGCGCGCCCTACCGACCGGGTCGGAAAAGCGCGCAGTGCGACAACACTGAATCGATAACCGTCAACCTGCCGGCTGCAGCTCCGCAACAAGTGCAGGTGCCTGACGATGCACGATCTGGCCGCGTTCGAGCTTGATCAACTGGTCAGCCAGATGGAAGTAGCGGTCGTCGTGAGAAATGACCAGCAGCGTCTTGCCCTGCGCCCGCAACTCAGGCAACAGCTCGCAATAGAACACTTCACGGAACGCCGGGTCCTGGTCTGCAGCCCATTCATCGAAAATGATCACCGGACGCCCTTCAAGGCACGCAACGATCAAGGCCAGGCGCTTGCGTTGGCCCTGGGACAGTTCCCGCGTTGAGAACGAGCCGTCACTGACGCTGACCTTGTGATCCAGGTGCAGCTTGGCCAGCCATTCCGACGCCAGGGCATCCAGACTGGAGTCCGGCGCTTCGAGCAAGGTGTCGAACAGGTGGAAGTCCGAAAACACCGCCGAGAACAGCTGGCGGTAATCATCCCACTCGCCGTCCGCCACGGGCCGGCCATCGACACGTACTTCCCCGCTTTCCGGCCGGTACAGGCCGGCGATCAGCTTGGCGAGGGTTGTCTTGCCGCTGCCGTTACCACCGACGAGGAAGGTAATTTCACCGGGATTGAGGGTCAGCGCCACCGGACCAAGGGTGAACACCTCGTCCTCACGCTCGCTGAAATAACCGTGGGTCAGACCGTCCAGCTCCAGCATCACACCCTTGGGCTGTACGGCAGGGGCTGCGGTCTGGACCTGGGACTCCGCTTTCAACTCGGCAAGCGTTGCTTCGATGCGCGCACTGGCAACTCGCGCCTGACTCATCTGCGGCAGGTTCAACAGGACGCCTTCGAGCGGCCCCATCATGTACAGAAACACCATGACATAGCCGGTGATCACCGCCGTGTCGGAGGGGATCCACAAACGCAGGAACAGCACCACACCGATCAGCACCAGGAACAGCAAGCGTCCCCAGCCACCCGTGATAGCGAACAGCATCAGACCCTTTGCACGGTTGTGACGCACTTGCTCGACGGCCTTCACCAGCACCTCATCGAGAAAACGTCGGGCCTTGGAGCGATTGAGCTTGAGCTCCTTGGCGCCCGAAACCATGGCGTCGAAGTGCCCGAAAAGCTCGTCCTGACTGGAACCCGCCTTGCGGAAATACTGGAGCATGTGCGAATGGCACAAGTGATAGCCCAGCGAACCAAGACCAATGGCCAGCACCGACACCAGAAAAATCGCCCATGACAGATACGCCAGGTAGCCCAGGCAACCGATCACCACGACAGCACTGGTCACCAGCATCGGGAAACCGGTGAAGAAGTTCGACAAAGTGGTGGTGTCATCGGCCAAGGCCGCCTGGATGCGCCCGCGCCCGGCTTTTTCCAGCCCGCGCAGCGGTGCAGCCACCACATGCCGCGAGATATGCAAGCGCAAGGTAGCAAGGCCTTGCTGGCTGAGATGAGCGAACAGCGTCCTGGACAGCACTTGACTGCCCATCACCAGCGCTATCACCAGCACAAAGGGCAGCGCGTAACTGGCCAGGCCGTCCAGCGGTGCGTTCAGGGCCTGGTTGATCAACGCCACCAGCAGCACGTTGGCCAGACCGCAGACCAGGCTTGCGCCAATGGCCACGGCCAACCGAGTGCGCGAAGCGCGGACCAGCATACCGAACAATGACATGGTGTCTCCTTGGGGTCGGCTGGCGCAGGCCGTCACGCCGTCGCCATCGATAGAGTGGGGTCACAGGAATAAACGAAGCCTGCAAGCGATTCTTTAGCCCCGCGCCGGGCCGTATTATTGCAGGTATTGGGAATAAGATGCTGTTGCTATAGACTCGCATCCTCGCCAGGAGGCGATCGTTCTGCCTCGGAGTCAGCTGCAAATGTCCATTACCCGCCGTCGAGCCCTGACGGGTCTCGCACTGCTGCCGGTCGCACTGTGCGGCTCGCGACTGGTCCGCGCTGCCGGACCGACACTGCCCAAAGTCGATATCGTCAGTTTCGAGCCTGCCCTTACCGAAAGCCTGCTGGGCCTGGGTGTGGCGCCAAGAGCGGTGGTGAACGCCGGTTATTATCGCGAATTCGTCGCGCATCCGGAAATGCCTGAAGACGTTCTGGACCTCGGCCCGAGCATCGAGCCCAATCTTGAATATTTGCAGCGCCTTGCACCGGGCCTGATCATCGGCACATCCTGGCAACTGGAGGGCACGCTGCTTAACCGCATCGCGCCGCTGCGCACCTTCGATATCTACACCGCGAACGCCCAACCCTATCGCAATGCTGGCCAGGTGATGCTTGACCTCGGCGCGCTGGTGGACCGTCGCACCGAGGCGCAGACCCTGCTTGAACAGACCGACCGCCTGCTTGACGAGTTGCGTGCCCGGCTCGCGCCGATCAGCGACCGTCCGGTTTACATCGCCCGCCTCAACCCGGACGGCCGTCACCTGCTGATGTTCGGTGCAAAAGGCATGTATCACGCGGTTCTTGAACGCCTGGGCCTGCGCAATGCCTATCAGGGCCGCACCAACGCCTGGGGCGGCAGCCCCGCAGTGGGCATCGAAACGCTACTGGACCATCCCGAAGCCGCGTTGCTGTATTACACCAACCCTCGCGAAGCCGTCGCGGCGCAACGTCGGCTGGACAACAGTCCGATCTGGCGCGCCCTGCCGATGATTCGCGAAGGCCGCACTCAGGCGCTGCCACGCTTTTACCCCAGTGGCGGTCTGCTGACAGCACAACGCCTGGCCCTGACGATCACCGAGCAGTTGCTCGCCATGGAAGCCAACCATGCCTGAACCGACCTCACGCCTGCGCCGCCAGCCGGCATGGCTGGCCCTCTGCCTGCTATTCATCGCCCTGGCCCTGAGCATCCATCAGGGCAGTTCACTGCTAGCCCACGCGCCCTGGAGCGATGCGTTCGGCACAGTTGCCTCTGATGACCTGCCCGCCTTGCTGGTTCGTTACAGCTATCTGCCACGACTGGTCATCAGCCTGCTGGTGGGTGCAGCGCTGGCATTGGCCGGGGTCATCTTTCAACAAGTGCTGCGCAACCCCATTGCCGAGCCGACCACGCTGGGCGTCGCTTCCGGGGCGCACCTGGCGCTGGCTGCCTGCGCCATCTATGCGCCGAACCTGCTCGATGGCGGCCAGGAAGGCGTGGCGCTGGCCGGTGCCAGTCTGGGCATGCTCGCGGTGCTTGGCCTGGCCTGGAGCCGACGCCTGTCACCGGTGGCGCTGATCCTTTCCGGCCTCATCATCAACCTGTACTGCGGGACCCTGAGTACCTTGCTGGTACTGGCGAACCACGAAGTACTGAGCAACCTGTTCATCTGGCAATCAGGCTCGCTGAACCAGAACAACTGGCAGGACGTGTATCACCTGGCGCCGCGCCTGGCAGTGGCGGCCGTGTTCGCGGTACTGCTCGCTCGTCCGCTTGAATTGCTCGGCCTCAACGACGCCGCGGCAGGCAGCCTCGGTTTATCGCCCAACCGTCTGCGGCTGATGGCCCTTGCAGTGGCCGTAGCGTTGAGCGCCAGCGCCATTGCCAGCGTCGGCGTGATCGGCTTCGTCGGTCTGGCAGCACCCGCCCTCGCTCGTCTGGCGGGTGCCCGTACTTTGCGCCAGCGATTGATCTGGGCACCGTTGTTCGGCGCTTTGCTGCTGCTGCTCGCCGATCAGGTGGTGCAGGTACTGGCAGGTCTGCTGGGTGGTGAAATGCCGACCGGTATCTTCACGGCCTTTCTTGGCGCGCCGCTGCTGCTGGTGCTACTGACGCGGCTGCATGAAACCCGCCTCAACCCGCCTTCTCAACGTGCGGCCAGTCATGTTTCGCCGCTCAAGCGCACTGCGTGGATATTGCTCGCAGTGCTGGCGGTCTCGGTGTTGCTGGCGCTGACCTGGGGCCGTGGCCCGGATGGCTGGTATTTCAGCGGCGGTGCGGAGTTCGAGGCGTTGCTGCCATGGCGTGCGCCACGCGTGGCCGCTGCGTTTGCCGCCGGGATCCTGCTCGCACTCGCGGGCACCCTGATGCAACGCATGACCGGCAATCCCATGGCCAGCCCGGAAATGCTTGGTGTCAGTTCCGGGGCCGCGCTGGGCGGCATTCTCGCCCTGCTGATCGTGCCTGGTTTCAACCCGATGGTGCTGCTGCTGGCCGCCACGTTTGGTGCCTTGCTGGCTCTGCTGGCCATTGTCGCCCTGAGCTGGCGCAGCGCATTCGCACCAGACCGCATGCTGCTGACCGGCGTTGCGCTGAGCACCCTGCTCAACGCGTTCGCCGCACTGTTCATGGTCAGTGGCGATTCCCGGGTGCTGCTCATGCTCAGTTGGATGACCGGCTCGACCTATCGCATCGACACCGCCCAGGCGGTCGTCATCAGTGCGCTGGCGGTGCTGTTCCTGCTGGTCACGCCGCTGTGCAACCGCTGGCTGGCGATCATGCCGCTGGGCGCCGAACGCACCCGCGCACTGGGCATCTCGCTGGGCGGCAGCCGACTGGTCCTGTTGCTGCTCACCGCAGTGATGACCGCCGCAGCGACCCTGGTAGTCGGCCCACTGAGCTTCGTCGGCCTGATTGCGCCGCACATGGCACGCATGCTGGGCGCGCAAAGGCCGGTCGCGCAATTGATGCTCTCGGCATTGCTGGGCGGCACCTTGCTGGTGCTGGCCGACTGGCTGGGTCGCAATCTGGTGTTCCCGTGGCAGATTCCAGCCGGCATGTTCGCCACTTTTATCGGTGGCCCTTACTTCATGTGGTTGCTGGCGCGCAAACGCTGAAAACGACCTGCGATGGCAGGTCATCTGAAAAATGTAAATAGTTGTGATTCCCATTCGTTACAGACTTACCTAAGCTATGGCCTGGACGAACTGCGCCGGGCCAATGCCCGGCAGGTTTCCTGCGGGCCGGCATACGCGAGAAACCACTAACGGAGAAGCATCATGACCACGCCGAACTTCACCCTACGCCTGGCTGACGACCGCAGCGTGATCGCCCAAGTGGCGGACGACGGCAACGGCAGCCTGACCATCGAGGGCGTCGTACCCGTGCATTTCCATCGCCACGACCATCAGGTGGTGCTGGAGAACGTGCCCGAGGCATTCCCGGTCACCGGTCTGCTGGCGCTGCTCGGCCAGATCTTCTGCAATTCATCCCGCGTCCCGCTGCTGGAAATCAGCGCTCCACTTTCTCTCGACCGCGCTCGCGACGCCATCCGCCAAGGCGTGTTCGACACCCTGATCGGCCATGACGGCCATACGGCCCGCCTGGGTTGTGCACGCAGCAGCTTCTGGCAACACCCGCTGCCATGGCTGGCCACCAGCTCAGCCGCTGGCATGCCGCTGCGGTATACCTTCAGCGGTGAAAAACGCCACCCGCAACGCCCGCCGATCCCGAATGGGGAGGTCTATCGCCGTGAACTGCCCGGCCTCAAGACCACGTTCAGCCTGCGCACCGTCGACATCGGCCGCGACCTGGAGCGTTTCAACCGCTGGATGAACCTCGAACAGGTCGCCTTCTTCTGGGAACAGACCGGCAGCCTGCAAGAGCATGCCGAATACCTGCAGCAGATGCTCGACGACCCTCGAGTTCTGCCACTGATCGGCAGCTATGACGACGAGCCGTTCGCCTACTTCGAGGTCTACTGGTGCAAGGAAGACCGCATCGCCCCTTACTACGACGTACAGGACCACGACCGTGGCTGGCACGTGGTGGTCGGCGAGAGCAAACACCAGAGCGCCGGCAAGCTCAAGGGCTGGTTCCGCTCGCTCATGCATTACATGTTCATCGACGAGCCGCGCACCCAGCGCATCCTCGGCGAGCCGCGGATCGACCATAACCGGCAGATCGGCTTCCTTGAGTCCCAGGGCTACGGCAGGCTCAAGACCATCACCCTGCCACACAAGAAAGCGGCCCTGCTGCGTCTGGAACGCGAGACCTTCTTCAACGATTTCTACCCTTGACTGTTTGACGCGGGCCGCCCGCTACCTGATGGGGATCAGCAACGAGCGGCCTGACCTTTAACCACTTAAAAGACCAATACTTCACACTCAGGAGCCTCCATGCACGCAAAGAATGTCTTCGCCTACCATCCCTTGGCGCTCGCCTTGTTTCTCAGTGGCCTGCCGCTGAGCGCAGCATACGCCGCCGACACTACCGGTGCCGCAACGCCGGGCAGCACGCTGGTGCTGCAGGACACCAACATCGATGCCAAAGTGATCGAGAACCCGACCGGGCAGGTCAGTGGCCCGGTGGCGACGCGCAGCACCAGCGCGAGCAAGACCAACTCGGCGATCAAGGAGATTCCACAGTCGATTTCGGTCATCACGCGTGACGAAATGGACAACCGCAAAACCGACACGCTGGCCGAAGCCCTGAGCTACACGCCAGGCGTGATTGCCCAGCCAGGCGGTTTCAGCCGGGTAGCCGATGACTTCGTGATCCGCGGTTTCAACGTGGGCTCGGGCACTGGCGGCATTCTGCGTGATGGCATGAAATTGCAAGGCAGCGTGTATGACGGCGGCATCGAACCCTACGGCCTGGAGCGCGTTGAAGTGGTCAAGGGCGCCTCATCGGTGCTGTACGGTCAACTGTCACCGGGCGGTCTGATCAACACCATCACCAAGCGCCCGACAGACACCCCGCTGCATGAAATCAACGTCGAATACGGCAGCCATGCCCGCAAACAATACAGCTTCGACCTCGGCGGCCCGCTCGACGACGCAGGGCAGTTTTCCTATCGCCTCACGGGCCTGTGGCGCGACAGCGACACGCAGACCACCGACGCAGACGACGACCGTCGTTACATCGCACCCGCCTTCACCTGGCGCCCGAACGAGGACACCTCGCTGACCTTCCTGGCCAGCTATCAGGAAACCCGCACCGGTTTTGCCCCGCCTCTGGACTACGACCTCACGACCTCATCAAGCACTCGCTTCCCCAAGGTCGATCGTGATCTGTTCACCGGCGAGCGCGGCTTCGATCATTACAACAACTACTCGACGACGGTCGGCTATCTGTTCGAACACAACTTCACGCCAGACCTGAAAGTCCGTCACTCGCTACGCCACTTCGATGCGGATCTGAGCTGGGACTACATGCAGGTCGCCGATACGGGCAGCGTGGCACTGCGCAACCAGGGCCTGCTGGCACGCCGGGCAAGTATTCGCCGCGAACGTTCCGAAGGCTGGACCAGCGACAACAACGTCGAATGGACCCTCAACAGCGGCCGTTGGCAGCACACCCTGCTGGCAGGCGTGGACTACTACCACAAGACCTACGACTCGCATCGCTTCGCGGGCGCCAACTCTGTTTTCAACCCGGCAAACCCAGTGTATGGCGCACCGACGGCCATCACCACAGCCGACACCGGCTCGGACCTGCACAGCGCCCAGGCTGGCGTGTATGTGCAGGATCAGATCAAGTTCGACGACAAGTGGGTACTGCTGCTCGGCGGCCGTCAGGACTGGGCGGAAAGCCGCACCTACGCCAACGCTACCGGCGCACGCACGCCACGCGACGACAAAAAGGCGACTGGCCGCGTAGGTCTGGTGTATGAAGCGGACAACGGCCTGGCACCTTACATCAGCTGGAGTCAGTCGTTCCTGCCCGCCAACGTATTCAACGCCAACGCGCCTACTGCGTTCGAACCTACCGAAGGCGAACAGTACGAGGTGGGCGTGCGCTACACCCCGCCAGGCACCAATGCCCTGTTGAGCGCAGCAGTTTACGACCTCAAGCAGAAAAACTCGCTGAGCACCGACCTTACCGGTAACACCGTGCAGTTCGGTGAAACCCGCTCACGCGGCGTCGAGCTTGAAGCCAAAGCGGACATCACTACGAACCTGAGCACCACTGCGTCGTACACCTACACCGACTCGAAGATCACTGATGACGCCGTGGCGAGCCGCGTCGGGACACGCATCGATGGCGTGCCTTACCACATGGCCAGCCTGTGGGCCGACTATCGTCTGACCGCGCTGGGCCTGTCGAAGGTCGTGGTGGGCGGCGGTGCACGCTACATGGGCACCAGCCGGACTTCGAGCTCGGACACCGACGCGAAAGTCGAGGCGTACACCCTGTTCGACGCGAAAGTCAGCTACGAGGTCGACAAGAACTGGACAGTGGCCATGAAGGCGCAAAACCTGGCCAATGAGAAGTATCTGTTCTGCAACGCCTCGTGCCGCTACGGCGACGAGCGCACGGTGATAGGTTCGGTCAACTATCGCTGGTAATTGACCGGGTCAGCCCGAAAATCCGATGCCAGAACTCTGGCATCGGATCTAGTATCGCAGGTCTGGGCATCAGCTCCTGACCTCAACCCGGCCTGAACGGGTCCATCAAAGACACCAACGCCCAACGCAACGTTACGCCTGCATTGCCTCGCGCAAGCTGGCGGGACGCATGTCAGTCCAGTTCGCTTCGATATAAGCCAGGCAATCGGCCTTGGATGCTGCGCTACCTACCGTTGACCAGCCCTGCGGCACAGCCTTGAACTCGGGCCAGATCGAGTACTGCTGTTCTTCGTTGATCACCACCAGAAACTGGGTGTCTTCACGGTCAAATGCCATCTGTCTTGCCTCCGTCGGATAATGAATGCGCCTGCGCCACGGACACAGGCCTACCCATGGAAGACGTATGACACAGCACTGAAATTAGCCCTGCTCTCTCACACCCGCCCTGTCGACTGAATGCCTTGTCGGCAGCGTCCATGAGAACGACACTCGAAAGCCAGAAAAAACCGCGACGGCGCCTGCCCCTCTTTACCCATGCCCACTCGTCGTTTTAACCTCTGCGGGCAATCAATGGCTGGGAGCCACCGCATGAGCGTGCACATCGAAGTCAGCGACAACCCTACAGAAGAAGATCGCCTGGCGATTCTGGAACCTTTGAGGCGCTACAACGCCGAGCAGGCGGGTGACGGGAAATCCGAAAAGCTGGCGTTGTTCGTGCGTGATGACCAGACCTCGGAAATCCTCGGCGGTCTGCATGCACGGATCCTGTATCGCTGGCTGTTCATCGAACTGTTGGTGGTGCCTGAACAGGCCAGAGGGCAAGGTATGGGTAATCGATTGATGGAGATGGCAGAGCAGTTGGCGCGCGACAAGGACTGCATCGGCATATGGCTCGACACCTTTGACTTTCAGGCGCCGGACTTCTACCGACAGCATGGCTTCACCGAATTCGGCCAGATCGGTGATTACCCGCCCGGGCACACGCGCTTCTTTTTCCAGAAGCGCCTGTAAGCCAATCGCCGCAGGCTGTTGCAGCCTGCGGCTCTCAGGCCTGTTTGATCGAGAACAAGGGGATCAGACCTTGAATCGTCCTACCAGGCTATTGAACGAGACCGCCAAACGGGAGAGCTCGTGGCTGGACGCGCTGGTCTGATTGGCGCCAGCAGCAGTCTGAGTAGACAGATCCTGAATGTTGACCAGGTTACGGTCCACTTCGCGAGCAACATGGGATTGCTCCTCGGAGGCGGTTGCGATCAGCATGTTCCGGTCGTTGATCTCTGCAATGCTCTGTGCGATACGCTCCAGCGACTGACCGGTGGCCTGCGCCAGCGACTGAGTATTACTGGCTAGGGTGCGGCTGTTACCCATGGCACGAACGGCCTGGTCAGCGCTGCTCTGAACACTGCCAATCATCGCCTCGATTTCCCCGGTAGACGCCTGGGTACGCGCAGCCAGTGCACGCACTTCGTCCGCTACGACGGCAAAACCACGGCCCTGCTCGCCAGCACGCGCCGCTTCGATGGCCGCGTTAAGCGCCAGCAGGTTGGTCTGTTCGGCAATGCCCCGAATGACATCAAGAACCTTGCCGATCTCGCGCACACGCCCGGCCAGTTCTTCAACCATGGTGGTCGAACTGCTGATCTCGGTGCTCACGGAATTGATCGCGTTCACCGCCTCGCGAGCCTGGTCACGACCGTTGGCGGCTTCGGTGCTGGTGACTTTCGACGCATCGGAGGTGGACATGGCATTGCGCGCCACCTCTTCGACCGCTGCGGTCATTTCAGTCACCGCCGTTGCAGCCAGTTGAATTTCGTCATTCTGACGCGTCAGACCACGGCTGCTTTCCTCGGTAACCGCATTGAGCTCTTCAGCAGCGGATGCCAACTGATCAGCAGCGCTGGAAATTTGCCCGATGGTGCTTTTAAGGCTGTTTTGCATGTCGCTGAGCGCTGACAACATCAAACCGGCTTCATCGCGATGCGCGCTGATGATCGGCTGGGTCAGGTCACCGCCCGCAATTCGCTGGGCACTGCCCACGGCGTAGGCAATGGGCTTGCTGATGACACGGCTGATGAACAGACCCAGACCAAATGCGGCCAGAAAGGCCAGACCGATACCGACATAAAGGTTGAGATTGGCTGCGGCTTCTGTTTTTGCAGCTGCCGCCGCGCCTTCACCGGTCTGCCGCGCATTGGAGTCGACCATGGTGTTCAACTCGTCCATGATCTTGCGGTAGACGGCACGAACCTCACCATCGACCAACGCTCTCGCTGCACCGGCATCTCCCGACAGGGCCACACCGACAGCTTTATCCACCAGCGCCTGATACGCGGGCCAATCCCGGTCCATCTGATCGCCGGCCGCTTTCTCGTCATCCTCAAGCGGCGTGGCACGATAGGCATTGTAAGCCTTTTCAGCCTGAGCCCTGTTTTCACGAATGCTGGCGACAACCTCGTCCTTCGCGGTCTGCGGAGCATTGGCGGCCACCGTTGAAATCATGCGATACAAGTCACGATTCTGGGCAATGACGTTGGCCTTGGTTTCGCTGGTTTTGGCAACCGATACCAGGTTGTTGGAAAACGCGAGTTTGAGGCTGGTCGACAAGTCGGTGATGCCTCGGCTGCCGATCACGCCGACCACCAGAGTGATCAGCGCGCACAGTGCAAACGAGATAAACAGTTTGGTGGACAGCCTGGCGTTGTAAAACCAATTCATGATGAGGTCCCTCTGATGAGCGATAAGCAGAGGCTCTATCACAGGGCATCCGTGATAATGACAACCTCATGCGTCCTATCGAGAAACTATCGGCCACAACACGTCCTACTGGAGTGAATTCACGGAATTACCGACAGACCGTCCCTATATATCTTCTTCCGGTTATCTCAAGGAACCACGACCCGCAACGCTTTGAAACATGCTGCCCGGGGTGCGAGGTTGTGTAACAGGAACTTTCAAGCGCCGCTGCGTTACTATTTCCGTCACCGTTATCAGAGCCTCAAATCAGGATGCCGTCCTCGTCCGCCACACAGCAGCCCTCTTTACCCTCCGTCCTCGCGGGCCCACTTCTGCGCCGCCAGGAAGCCAACCGTCTGGTGCTTTGGCTGATCGGCTCCCGTCCGCTTGAGCTGACAGTGCGCCTGCGGCCCGCCGCCGGTGACCCCACCGGGACGTTTACGGACTATCCGCTGGACACTCAGCAATGCCAGGTCATCGCCGTAGGCCGTGACGCCTTCGTGCACCTGATCGACCTGAAACTGGATGAAGAGCTGCCACGCGACACTTTGATCGAGTACGACCTGAGGGTTGATGGCGAGCAGAGCAGCATCGCCGAATGGGCACCGCACATGGTGTATGACGGCGCTGGCCATCCCAACTTTGTGATTCGCAGCAGCATCGATCACATGCTGCATGGCTCGTGCCGCAAGCCCCACCACTGCGCCGCCGAAGGCTTGCTGTGCGTAGACCGTTTGCTGGCCGACACCAGCGATCCGCTGCAACGCCCCGCTCTGCTGATGATGAGCGGTGATCAGGTATACGCGGACGACGTTGCAGGCCCAATGCTGCGCGCCATTCACAGCCTGATAGAACGGCTGGGGCTGTTCGATGAAAAACTCGAAGGCGCTGTGGTCGACGACAGCGTCAGCCTGTACAAGCACCCGGCCAGCTACTACCAGCGCGCCGACTTGCTGCCTGCCCTGAAAAGCAACGACACCCTGCGTGAGCGTTTCTTTGGTGGCAAAAGCAAACCGGTGTTCACCAGCAGCACCGCCGACAACCACCTGGTCACCCTGGCGGAAGTCATGGCGATGTACATGCTGGTGTGGTCGCCCGTGCCGTGGACATTGATCGAGTCTGACCTGCCCCAGCTGGACGAGCAGGAGCAGGAGCGTTACGCCGCCGAACAGACGCTGATAGATGAGTTCAAGAAGGGGCTGGGCGGTGTTGCCCGGGCGATGGCCCACTTGCCATGTATGATGATTTTCGATGACCACGACATCACCGATGACTGGAACCTGTCGGCCAACTGGGAAGAAACCGCCTACGGCCATCCCTTTTCAAAACGCATCATCGGCAACGCCCTGATCGCCTATCTGCTGTGTCAGGGCTGGGGCAATAATCCCGACGCGCTCAATGACCTCATCGCAAAGGCGCACAAACTGAGCGCTGACGCGGTTGACCGTGACGGGCAACTGAACAGTGCCGATCAGAACGCGCTGATCGACCAATTACTGAAATTTCAGCAGTGGCACTACGTACTGCCCACCCAACCGGCTTTGGTCGTGCTCGACACGCGTACCCGACGGTGGCGCAGCGAGTCGAACTTCAATCACCCGTCCGGCCTGCTGGACTGGGAAGCGCTCTGCGAACTGCAACAGGAGCTGATCGACCACAAGTCGGCGATCATCGTGTCCCCCGCTCCCGTTTTCGGGGTCAAGCTGATTGAGGCCATCCAGCGTATTTTCAGCTGGTGCGGCTATCCATTGTTGGTCGATGCGGAAAACTGGATGGCCCATCGTGGCGCGGCACATGTCATCCTGAATATCTTTCGCCACTCACGAACGCCAGGCAATTACGTGATTCTGTCGGGTGACGTTCACTACTCATTCGTCTACGAAATCCTGATCCGTCACCGCAGCGGCGGGCCTCGTATCTGGCAGATCACCAGCAGCGGAATCAAGAATGAATTCCCTCGACGCCTGCTGGACACTTTTGATCGCCTGAATCGCTGGTTATACTCCCCCCGCTCACCCCTGAACTGGTTTACCAAGCGGCGTCTGATGAAGGTCATCCCACGTACGCCCGAACACAGCAAAGCGGGTGAACGCTTGTGGAATTCGGCAGGTGTGGGTCAGGTTTTCTTCAACAGCAAGGGCCAGCCGACGCTGATCAACCAGCTCAATGCCAATGGTGAGCCGCCCACCTGTTTCGTAGAACCAGAGGAATACAGAGACGAGCGGTCTGATGGAGGACGCAGTTTTCTGGAAAATGACAGGGAAACGAGCGATAGTCACCGCTGAACCTTATCGTCGCTTGCCGGGTCGATAGTTGCTACCGGTCAGGTTTACGGCAACCCTGGCATGCATTATTTCCTGGAGAGCGCCCCCGTGATAACCAATCAACGCATAGCCCGGCTCAACGCCTGGGGTGCACATGGCTTTACTGCCACCGGCGTAGTCCTGGCGTTTCTCGCCACCATTGCCTTGTTCAACAATGAACCAAAAGCCTGCCTGCTGTGGCTGGGCGCTGCCCTTATCGTGGATGGGGTAGACGGTTCGCTGGCGCGCAAGGTCAACACGACCTCGGTGCTCCCGCACTTCGATGGCTCGGTTCTGGACCTGGTGATCGATTACCTGACCTACGTGTTCATCCCTGCACTGTTCCTTTACCGCTACATTCCAGTGCCGGACTACACGCTGCTGCTGAGCGTGTCGGTCATTCTGGTTTCGTCGCTGTTCTGCTTCTGCAACGTGGACATGAAGAGCAAGGATAACTACTTCCAGGGTTTCCCGGCGGCATGGAACGTTGTCGTGCTGTGCCTGTACATTCTTTCGCCATCGCCGTGGATGACGTTCGTCACCATCATTGCCCTGGCGCTGCTGACCCTGACCCGCATGAAGTTTCTGCACCCGTTTCGCGTGCGTCGCTTCATGCCGATCAATATTGCGGTGACCACCGTCTGGTTGCTGTCCAGCGCTCTGCTAATTATCAACCACCCGCATAACGGCCCGGTTGTCATGGGCCTGTGGATGGCGATGTCGGCGTACTTTCTGGGTATTTGTATCTGGAGAACATCGCTGGAATGGCTGGGCCGGCTCAAGGCCTGAGCAGTCCACACACGGGCCGTCTGACATCCGACAGTCTCGCCCGCTTCGCAGATCAGGCAGGGTGGCCTGATCTGCGAATGATCCTCTGATCAATACTTGCCTTCGGCCTGCATCCCGGCCGTGCTCGCAGATTTGCCGAAGTGGTAGGTGGTGTAACAGCACAACGCCAACCCGCCCAGCGCCGGCAGACCGCCCACAATACCGACGCTCGCAACGCCCAACTGGCTGCTGACCACGCTGCCCAACAACGCGCCCCCGCCGATACCGATATTGAAGATGCCCGAGAACAGAGCCATGGCCACGTCCGTAGCATCCGGCGCCAGCAGCAACACGCGCGCCTGCAGCAGCAGGCCAAAGCACATGATCGCCATGCCCCAGACGACAGTCAGTGTTCCCAGCGTTATCGCTTGACCGGACAACGGCAGCAGCATCAGCAGACACAAGGCGATGGTGCCTATCGCGGTGATCAACAGGCCATTGGGGAAACGGTCGCTGAACAGGCTGAATATGATCGAGCCCATGATTCCTGCGCCGCCAAACACCAGCAGCAATACCGTGGTCATCTCGCCGCTGAGCCGCGCCACTGTCTGGGTGAAGGGCTCGATGTAGCTGTAAGCAGTAAAGTGAGCGGTCACAACCAGTGCGGTCAGCACATACAGGGCGACCAGACGCGGACGCTTGAAGAGGATGGGCAGGCTGCGCAGCGAGCCGGAGTTCTGGCTGGGCAACAGCGGCAGCGAACGGGTCAACAGCAACACCACCAGCGCCGAAACGCCCGCAATCCCCATGAATGTGGTGCGCCAGCCCAGCGCCTCGCCCAATACGCGACCCAGCGGAATACCCAGCACCATCGCCAGCGAGGTCCCGGTTGCCAACAGTCCCAACGCTTGCACCTGCTTGCCCGGCGGCGCAATGCGCACGGCCAGCGACGCCGTGATCGACCAGAACACCGCATGCGCGAACGCAATGCCGACACGGCTGACCAGCAGCATCGCAAAGCTGGTCGACATGGCCGAGACCACGTGGCTGACCACAAACAGACCGAACACGCCGATCAGCAGCTTGCGACGCTCGATGTTGCGGGTGATCAGCATCATCGGCAGCGACATCAGCGAAACGACCCACGCATAGATCGTCAGCATCAGGCCGACCTGAGCCGTCGTCATGTCGAAGCTCTTGCCGATATTGCTCAGCAAACCAATCGGCACAAACTCGGTCGTGTTGAAAATAAAGGCCGCCAAGGCCAACGCGAGTACGCCAAGCCAGCTACCGGCATGTGCATTCGGGGGTGTAGTCATCAGGGGTATGCAACGCTCAAAGGGGTTCCGACCCGCAGGCCGATCGCCACACATATGCAAATCGCATGGCACCTGTACACATCAATCCAGCTGGCTGCACCCCAGAAAAAACCAACGCAAACGCGCCCCGCTCAACAGTGAAGACCGAGCGCAGCGTGCGAAGTGGATTATTGTGGGTATAAGAAGTACAGCTCAATACCGCGAATTCTACGGATCGATCGGGAGGATCACAACACATCGATGAATCACAGCGCTTACAGGTGACCGTCGGTTGCGTGAGGCGCATTTTATAGTTGCACGCGGCAGCATTTACCGGTCATCCAGCGCTGTGCAGACTGCTCGTCACTGAAAAGGAGCCCGCATGTTCAAGAAAATTCTGGTCGCCATCGACGGCAGCGAGCAAAGCTGGGCCGTTCTGGACCTGGCAAAAGAGCTGGTCGGTCCGTCCAACGACGCCCATCTTCGGCTCATCTGCGTGATTGATCCGGCGTACGCGCTGCCGGAGGGCGACAGTCTGTTTGCCAATGAGCAATACCCCGCCGCCGCCCATGAGCAACATCAAGGGCAGGCGCTCATGAAAGAGGCCTTACTGCAGCTTCAGGTCAGCGGCATCGCCTGCTCGGCTGACACGCTGTCGGGAAATGACCCGGCGGTGGCGATCTGTGAAGAAGCACGACGCATGGACAGCGACATGCTGGTGATCGGCCATCGCCACATGTCCTTTTTCGGCAGGCTGATGGAGCCATCGGTGACCAGCAAGGTGCTGGAGCTTTCGCCCTGTCCCGTAGTCGTCAAGGGCCAGGAATACTGACACGTCAAGCGTCAGAAGCTTTCAAGAAACGTTTGTCGTGATCAGCCGACGGCAGCAGGCAATGGTCGTAGCGACCGAACAGGCGGTAGCGGTTGAGTGCGATTCGGTTGTACGCCCAGTCCCGCAGGAACCTCGGGAAGACTCGCAACACGCTCAGCAACGGCCATGGCGCAGGCAGCAGTCGCATGATGTACAGGAAAGCATCTGAACGAACGTATACGCGGTTGTTGACGATGACGGCAATGGTGTGGAATTCATCCAGTGGCAAGCCAGCCCACTTCAATAACGCCTGGCCTTCTGGCGTCTGCACCGCCGCCAACCGAAGGCGCTGATGCGGATCGTGGCGAATCAGGAATTTCACGACGCCGTTGCACAGTTTGCAGACACCGTCGTACAGCACAACGCATTCATCAGGCCCTAGATAGGGTGCGGGAGTTGTTGGCATAAGCTCCACCTGTCTTGTTCGTCTCATGGGGCTATCGCTCGCGCAACCAGACATCATGTGCCGAAAACACGAACGCCCCGTCGGCAGATTGACCGGCGAGGCGTTCAGGCTAAAACGAGTGGGCCGCTGAATCAAACCTTCCTGACGAACTCGGACTTCAGCTTCATTGCGCCAATGCCGTCGATCTTGCAGTCGATATCGTGATCGCCATCCACCAGACGGATGTTCTTGACCTTGGTGCCCACCTTGACCACCAGCGAAGAGCCTTTGACTTTCAGGTCCTTGATCACGGTGATGGTGTCGCCATCCTGCAGAACGTTGCCGGTCGAGTCCTTGATGACTTTCACATCGTCCGATGCCTCGGCACTGCTACCGTCCGCAGACCATTCATAAGCGCATTCCGGGCAGATCAGCAGGGAGCCGTCTTCGTAGGTGTATTCGGAATTGCATTTCGGGCAGGACGGTAAGCTCACAATGGTTCTCACATAGGCGGGTAAAAACCATGGATTATAAAGGGCTTTTCCGGGTTTAGGGGAATGCCGGCTTTAGCGACACCACGGTGCGACCGAATGGCCGCAGGTTTGGCAGCTTGCGCTTGGCGTTTTCGCAGATTGCGGTTTTGCTGGCGACACATTTCTGCAATGCTTCCTCCACTGACGATGCATCAGGAGATCCGGATGATCACCGAGCGTTTTGCACCGTTCCAGGACTTGGCCGGTTTGCTGCTCCCCCACACCCATGCGGAAAAAATCGACGGCTCGCACGATATTTCGCACTTGCTGAGGGTCTGGCACAACGTTCGGGCCATCCGTGATCATGAAGGCGGAAATGCGCGCGTGCTCATTGCGGCCACATTGCTGCATGACTGCGTATCGGTCGAAAAAAATTCCCCCTTCCGCTCCAGCGCCTCTCGCCTTGCCGCAGCAAGGGCTACCGAGTTGCTGACTGATATGGGCTGGGACGAAGAAAGCGTTGATGCCGTGGCCCATGCCATCGAAGCCCACAGCTATTCTGCGGCGATCACGCCCCTGACACTGGAAGCCAGAATTCTGCAGGATGCTGATCGCCTGGATTCGCTGGGCATGGTAGGCGTAGCGCGGGTTTTCTATGTGTCGGGACGAATGGGTGGGTTGCTCTATGATGCCGTCGATCCTGACGCCAGCCAACGCCCTTACGACGATAAACATTTTGCCGTGGACCACTTTCACACCAAGCTCTTGCGCTTGGCAGACGGGTTTCAAACGCCGACAGGCATCAGGCTGGCGAAGGTGAGGCATGAGCGCCTCAAGCGCTATCTTGAGGAACTGATGCAGGAGATAGGGCCGCCCGGTACTTGATCTCTCTCACGTGCTGGCCCGGTTTTTCTGACGTCAATCGACCGGCTGCGCAGGGATGTCATAAAGGCATCACACACTTGCCTTATAAACGGCTCTCCAAGAAGGTCCGTTCAGAGGTCATGTGTCGTGAAAAAAATTCTGCCTCGTGCCATGCGCCAGCAGTCCCGATTGACGGTCTTGCGCCGTTTCAACATCACGCCTCGGCTGGTGATCTGCTTCGGAATCACCTCGCTGTTGATGGTGGCACTGGGTGTGTTCTGTCTGCTGCAAATGCAAGGTATCCGTAATCAGGGCGAGGCGGTTGAAAGTGGCGCGCTGCCCAGTATCGCCATGGCCGATGCCATCGCGATCGGGCTGGTGAAGTTGCGCAGCGAAACGACCCGCCTGATCGCCAACGCCGACGACCCCGGCGCCGTGATCAACAGCAAGATCAATGTCGAACAGCTCAGGAATGAAGTCGAAAAAGGCTTCTCGGACTATCTGGCCCGAGTCACGAGCGGCACCGAACATGATTCGATCACCGCCTTGCAGGATGCTTACAAGGCCTTCATGCCAGGTTTACAGGATCAGATCGTGCTGATCGAACAGAACAGACTCGCTGAAGCCCGAATGCTCGCCAATACTCAACTGGCGCTGCAAGGCGATCTGATGGACATGCAGGTACAGCTGCTGCGCGAACTGAACAAACAAAGTGCGGCGGCCGCCGTGGACGCTGCCGGTGCGAGCTACGAGCAGACGCGCATCATCGCGCTGAGCGCCATCGCCCTTGCCCTGGCATCGACCCTGCTGCTGGCCTGGCGCTTGAGCATCAGCATCATCCACCCGGTGCGGCATGCCCTGCACATCGCCAGCACCATTGCCGATGGTGACCTGACAGAGCACCAGATCCCGCAAGGCAAGGACGAACCGGCCCAACTGCTACTGACGCTGGGACGCATGCGTACCAATCTGCACAGCACCATCGACCAGATCTATGCCGCTGCCGCGCAGTTGTCGCAATCGGTGCAGGAGATGGGCAGTATCGCCGAAGCGAGCGCGCTGAGCCTGCAATTGCAGAACAACGAAATCGAACAGGCTGCTGTGGCGGTCAACCAGATGAGCCAGGCAGCGGTAGAAGTGGCAGGCAATGCCAGCAATACCGTGACCGAATCTGAAGCGTCCACCCAGGCGGCCGCACAGGGTCAGGTCAAGCTGTCTGCCACCATCCGTTCAATCAAGGCTCTGACCGAAAACGTACTGGACTCGTCGCATCAGGCCGAAGGCCTTGCCGAGCGCACACAAAGCATCAGCAGTATTCTCGACGTGATCCGCAGCATCGCCAACCAGACCAACCTGCTGGCGCTCAACGCTGCCATTGAAGCAGCGCGGGCCGGTGAAGCCGGGCGCGGGTTTGCCGTGGTAGCAGACGAAGTCCGTTCGCTGGCGCAACGCACCAGCGCGTCCACGGCTGAAATCGAAGGGTTGATCAATGGTGTGCAGCAAAGCACTCAGCAAACAGCCAGTTCATTGCGTCATACCGCTTCACAGGCCAATCACACGCTGGAACAGGCTGCGGCCACAGGCGAGGCGCTGACGGTCATCATCAGTTCGACCAGCACCATCAACGACCGAAACCTGCTGATTGCCAGCGCCGCAGAGCAGCAGGCGCAGGTGGCAGGCGAGGTTGACCGTAACCTGAGCAGCATTCGTGATCTGTCGACACAGACGGCTTCTGGCGCGCAACAGACCACGGTGGCGAGCAATGCACTGTCGATGCTGGCAACCGATCTGAACCTGATGGTGCAACGGTTCGTGCTGTGACGCTGGAACGGCGTACAGGCGCCATTGCGAACAATCCGCGATGACGCCTGTTATTGAAGGATCAATCAGTCCTGGGGACGCAAGCGATACTGCGGCGGCAGTTGCTCGAAACCACTGATGGTGGTGTCCAGGCTTTTCCAGCGACCATCCTTGATGCCATAGATGCAGCCATGCACCGACAGGCTCTGACCACGGTGCCAGGCGTTCTGCACAATGCTGGTGTGCGCCACGTTGGCGACCTGCTGAATCACGTTCAGCTCGCACATGCGGTCGACACGTTCTTCTTCGGTCGGCAGCTTGGCAAGTACAGCGCGGTTCTCGTAATACAGGTCACGGATGGTGCGCAGCCAGCCATCGATCAGACCAAACTGACGATCCTGCATGGAGGCGCGTACCCCGCCGCAGCCATAGTGGCCAGTGACCAGAATATGTTTGACCTTCAAAACGTCCACGGCGTATTGAATGACCGACAAGCAATTGAGGTCCGTGTGCAGCACAACGTTGGCCACGTTGCGGTGTACGAACAGGTCGCCAGGCAGCATGCCCACGATCTCGTTGGCGGGAACGCGCGCATCCGAGCAGCCGATCCACAGAAATTCAGGGGTTTGCTGGCGAGCCAGCTTGGCGAAGAAGTCAGGATCCTCCTGTTTGATCGCATCGGCCCAACGTGCATTGTTATCAATCAGGTCTTGTAGATCGTTCATGCTTTGTTGCCTCGGTAATGATGCTCAGCGTTGGACTGGTGTCCGATCCGACAAGTCACGTCTATTTGCCACTACTGTTGCCTGCGTCTCAGGCAACAAAAAAGGAATCTTCAAAGTTGCGGCCGGTCCACCTATCACGACCACCTGCAAAGAGGATTTGTCATGAACGATTCACGCCGTCCGTACGATGCGACCCAACCAGAGCCCATCGACGATAACGAAGACCGCATGGGCTCAATGGAAGAGCTGAATTTCCGGGACGACGAGACCGCCCGTATTGGCGATCTTATTCCTGAAGACGAACTTGAACATGAAATTCCGGATCAGCGCACACGCGAGGCCGGAATGACCGGCGCGTCAACCGACGATCATCACTCGACTGACGATGATCTGTCCCCGGAAACACTGATTCACGAAGATGGTGCCCGTTCGCCGTCAGAGCAGGGCGAAGACGAGGCCGCTGATCTGGACCTGACCGTAGTTGATGAAGACGATATCGGTGGCGGCAGCGGTCTTGACGAAGAAGAGCTGGCAATCGTCGACCCGCTGGACGGTGACGCCCGGCGCTGAAGCTACTCGAACAGCGTACAGGCCATGACGACTGCATCCTCACGGCCGCCCACCGCAGGGTAGTAATCACGACGCCGGCCTATCTCGTTGAAGCCATAGCTCTCATAAAGACGATAGGCCGGCCGGTTACTGTCGCGAAGCTCCAGAAAACACTCGCGGCCGTTGAGCTGATACGCGCGTTTCATCAGATGATCCAGCAGCTTCAGGCCCAGCCCACGCCCCTGATTCTCAGGCTTGACCGTGATGTTGAGCAGGTGCGCTTCATCGATGATGATCTGAATCACGCCATGCCCCACTTGCTGGGCACCTTCGAACATCAACCAGATTTCGTACGACTTCAGTCCGTCGAGGAAGATGCCACGTGTCCAGGGATGACTGAACGCCGCGTATTCGATCTTCAGCACAGCATCCAGATCCGCCTCGGTCATCGGGCGAAAGGTTATTGCATCACTCATCGATTGATTTCCAGCGCGCCATAAGCCGACGCATGGCTTTCCAGACATCGGCCTTGCGTTCAGGCTCGTCCATCAGTAACTCAAGCCCCGGCAACGCCCAGGCTGCACCCAGCCCGTCGACCTGCAGCTCACGATTATAGGATTCGGCGTCCGCTTCCCCGGCGAACTTCATGGAAGGCAGACCGATCAGCCACAGACAGGCAGAGGGTTCGTCTTCAAGACGCGCGCCGACAAAGCCCTGCACAAAATCGCGGGCGGCTTCGGGGCCCTGATCCATTTGTCCACGCACCAACAACGGCCAGCGGACCGGCTCGCCGATGATCTGCGGGCTGTCCGGCAACCCCGCCGCGCGCAGCATGTCCTTGAGCAGCAGGTAGGACGGATCACGGCTTTGAAACGGCTGACCGGTGGATAACTCGACCAGCAGCAGGCAGCGCCCTGCGCGCAGCAGCTGCAAGGCAAAACGTGGCGGCGGCACGACCTGCACCTTCGGTGCCGCAGGCTCAGCCTCCTCGACCACGGCGACCGTACGGGTGCTGGCCAACGATGGACGCGGCACCTCGATCTTTGGTCGCTCGACCGGGCGCGCGATCGGCACGACGTTCGTAGGCTCGGCCGCCGCTGCAGGCGCAGGCACGACGCTGTGCACCTCCACCGGCGGCGGCACGGGCGCAAGCAGCTCCGGACGGGACGGGGCAGCAAAAGGCAGTTCTGTACGCGGCAGCCAGTTGACCACTTGCATGGCAGTCAAATAAGCGCGGCGACGGGACTCGTTCAGCAAGGGTCAGCCACCTGTGGATAAGTTGAGCGCGCAATTCTAGCGTTGTTCGCCTTTTCGTGCTGCTGCATATCGTGCGCAGGTGAAATATCGAACGGTTGATGCAGTACAATCGCCGCCTTTCATTTGCCAACAATCGGCCTACCCATGATCGAACCCAAGCGCGTCCTGCGCGCCCTTGCCGAGCACTGGGCGCTTCTGGAGCCTCTCTGTGAGCATTTCGACCAGGGCACGCTGAGCCTGAGCGAGCTGCGCCTGCAATTGGCCGCACAGCAACAGGACAGCACCCCGCAAGACATTACCAACCTGCTGGACGTGTGGATTCGTCTGGACATCCTGGTACCGGTCGCCAAGAGCCCGAACCGTTTCGAGCTGAATGCACAGATACATGACTTTCTGTCCTACCTGCGCCGCGAGCACAGGCTCGGCCTGTGTCTGGAAATCGAAGCTTACCTGCGTCACCTGGAGCGTCTGGCTGGCTATATTCAGGATGCGTTCGACATACGCGACGCCAACGACCTGGCCCGACAGCTGCGGCTGCTCGACATGCGTGTCCGTGATGTCCTCAAAAAGCTCGCCAACGACGAACAGGCGCTGGTTGCCGTGGCTGACCGGGCCAAGACCAGCGACCGTCAGATCCCGCTGCGTCAGCGATACGCCGAAGTGCTGGCCACCTGGGACGAGTACATCGAGCCGATGATTCAACTGGTGAACGCCGATGGCGCCTTTGAGCAGGGCGTGCGCAAGGTCGAGAACGTGCTGCTGCGACTGCTGACCGAACAGCAGCGTCTGGGACACCTGGTCGACGACGACATGTTGTTGAGGACCCACGCGCGCATTCTGGAGATGCAGACCAGCGCCCAGCTCACACTTCGCCATGCACGGGAATTGCTGTTGCCGCTGCGCGAAGAAGCTCGTCGTCACAACGCCGTGACCCGTGGCGCCGCGCTGGCGTTGTCCGCCATTCGCCGCAAGGGGCTGGATGCCGTACCGCAGGCAGCGATGCCAATGTTCACCCGTCCGCAAAGTACCTTTCTGGGCAGTGCGAGTCAGGTGGAAGCCTACGTCTACGCGCTGGCGCGTTTTGAACCCAAACCGGCAAAATTCCCCAAGGCCAGCGCCACCCGCAAAGGCGAGCCGCCACGCGCGCCGCGCACGGTCAAGGAAATGCTCGAACGCTGCGAAGACGCCCTGCCGATGCCCGACCTGATGGTCTGGTTGCTGGAACAGGAGCCGCACGGCGAAACCGATGAATTGCTGTACTGGTTTTCACGCCTGTCGCGCGACAAGCGCTTCGCACGCGAACGCCTCGAGCGTCGCGAATATTTCACCCGGGAGCACCGCGTCAGCTTGCGCTCCTTTGCACTGCTTGCCCCAAAAGAACAGCAGCCAGAGAATTCCGAGAGCACCGTTCATGCATCTTGATCTATCAGAAATGTCCCAACTGGCACCGATCTTTCGCGAGCTGTTCAAGGGCTACCACGTCAGCCGTCGCGACCCGGAGCTGTATGCCCAACTGTCCAATCTCCAGGACCAGTACCGCATGCTGTTCAAGGCCCTTGGCTTCGAACTGGTATGCGATACCCGTGGCTTCTATTACTTCGTCCCTGAGCTGGCCACTGCACAGGTCAACAAGACGGCTCAACGCCTCGCACTGTTCACCTTCATTCTGGTCGAGCACCTGGCGGATCAGGGCCGTGACCCTATGGCGGTGCTGGACGGTGGCAGTCTGGGCCGCGATGAACTGCCTTCCATGCTGGAGAAATACCGCGATCTGTTCTTGCAGGCTGAGGTCCAGACTCAGGAAGAGCTCGAAGAGAAGATCATGCGGCGCATGACCCAACTCGGCTTCGCCGGGGAAGAAATGGGCGTGTACCGCTTTCTGCCACCCATGCACCGTTTTCTCGACGTGTGCCTGTCGGTGCAGCAGGACCGCGATCTGGCGGCCAGCCTGCACAGCACCCTGCCGTTGCCAACGCCGGTGCTTATCGACGATGACAGCGATGAAAAGCTGCTGGAAACCGATGATCCTCTGGATCTGGACGAATTCAGTGAGGAAACCGAAGAGCAGGCGCTGGCGCGTGCTATCGCCGATGAACAACAGGAGTTGGACGCATGAACCAGGAACGTTACGGCATCCGCCGCTTCGCCCTGCTGAACACCGCCGGTTATAGCCTTGGCCTGTTCCCGCTGGAAAATCCGCTGTCTGTCTATGGCGCGAACAACCTCGGCAAAAGCGCCTCGATCAATGCACTGCAGTTTCCGATTCTGGCGCGCATGTCGGACATGAGCTTTGGCAAGTACAGCCTGGAGCAATCCCGCCGTTTCTACTTTGCGTCGGACACCAGCTACATCCTGGTTGAAGTCTCCCTGCCTCACGGCCCCCACGTCATTGGCGTGGTCGGTCGCGGACCTGGCGGCGGCTTCGGTCACCAGTTTTTCGCCTACGCCGGCGAGCTCGACCTTGGCCATTACCAGAAGAACGACACCTGCCTGCGTCAGAAAGAGCTGTTCGCCAATCTGGAAAGCCAGGGCCTGAAAGCCTACGAACTCAAGCCTGATGAACTGCGTCGCCTGCTGGTGGGCGGTCATACTTCGATTCCGCTGGACCTCACGCTGATTCCGCTGCGCTCGACCAGCGAACAAAGCCTCAAGACCTTCCGTGCGCTGTTCATCAACCTTTTGCATATGCGCGAAATCACCGCGGCCAAACTCAAGCAGCTGTTTCTGGACGCATTCGAACATAGCCTGCGTTCCGGCAGCGTCGATTACATTGCCGCCTGTGAAGAAGCCTTCCGCGATGTACGCCGCATGGAGCAGGACTACAACTCGCTGGTGCTGGCAGGTCCGCTGGTCGAAGCACTGGCCTCGGGTGTCCGCCAGCGCGATGTGCTGCGCGGCAAGCTGCATCGCCTGTCACCTATCCTCGACTCGCTGCTGGGCACCTGGTCTGATTACTCCGGTGCGCGCAAGGAAGAACTGGTCATCCAGGCCGAGCATTATCGTGCTCAGCAGGACGAGATGCAGAACGACCAGCGCAGCAGCACGCAGGAGCTGATGCGCCTCGAACGTGAGATCAGTAGCCTGCAGCGCTGGATTGGAGAACTGTCGGTCCTCAAGAATCGCTTCGCGCTGGTGGATGACGTCAAAGTCCTGGAGCAGCAGTTGCTTGCCGCCAAGGACGCTCACGATGAATTGGCTGGCGCACTGGCCCAGTCTCGCCAGTTCAGCGCCGAAGATCTGGACGAGCGTCTGCGCGATCTGGAGAAACGTCTCAAGTCGGTCAAACAGCAACTCGATCATGCTGATAACAACAGCTATGCCCGTCTGCGCGAAGAGTTCTCGCAACCGGATGTCGAGCGCCTGATGCGCTTGTTCAACAGTGCGCTGTTCAGCTTGCCGCTGGGTGAACAGGGTATCGCGCTGGACGATGGCGATGCCTGGGTCAAATCACTGGAAACGATCCTCGACGGTTTCAAGGGCGAGCAGTTCGTGGTGCCGGGCCTGACCATCAACCTGTCGACCATCGAGCCTCCTGCCTTGCAGGCATTGGCTGACCGCGCAGCGTTGCGCGATCAGAAGGAGCGCCTGGAAAAAGAACTCAAGCAACTGAAAACCCAGCAGGCCGTTGCCGCTGATCGCTCAGCCAGCAAGACCCAGACCGAGGCGTTGTATCAGCAGGTTCTGGACGCGCAGAAAGCCCTGGAGGACTTCCGTCGCTGCCAGACTTTGAGCGCTGAAGAGTCCGGCAAACTCGAAGACCTCGCGCAGATGGAAGCGGCTCAGGATGAACTGAAACGTTCGAGTGATGCGTTCACAGAGCGTGTCCAGCAACTGTCGGCCAAGCTGCAACTGGTGGCGCGTCAGATCGGCGATCTGGAGTCAAAGCAGCGTACGCTCGATGACGCATTGCGTCGTCGTCAGTTGCTGCCTGCCGATCTGCCATTCGGTACGCCTTTCATGGAATCGATCGACGACTCCATGGATAACCTGCTGCCCCTGCTCAACGATTATCAAGACAGCTGGCAAGGCTTGTTGCGCAGCGACGGCCAGATCGAAGCGCTGTACGCACAAGTGCGTCTTAAAGGCGTGGCGAAGTTCGACAGCGAAGACGACATGGAGCGTCGTCTGCAACTGCTGATCAACGCGTATGCGCATCGCACCGATGAAGCCCTGACGCTGGGCAAGGCACGCCGTGCTGCCGTTACGGACATCGCACGTACCCTGCGTAACATCCGCAGCGACTACGACAGCCTCGAGCACCAACTGGCGCTTTTCAATCGTGAGATCAACAAGCGTCAGGTCTCCAACCTGGCGAGCTTCCGCATCGTGCTGGCTCCCAATAAGGAAGCGCTCAAGCACATTGACCAGATCATCCACAGTGCCGGTCAGTACGAGGAAGGCGAAACACTGTCGGTCTTTGACCTCAGTCAAAGTGCAGAGCAGGACAACAAGAACGAAGAAGCCAAGGAATATCTGGCACGTCTGGTAGCCGCCAATCACAACCAGCTGGGCTTGAAAGACCTCTTCGAGCTCGCGTTCGAGATCACCAAGGTCAACGGTCAGCCGGTCATTCACACCGACATTGACGGTGCGGCGTCGAACGGCACGACCATGACCATCAAGGCGCTGACCAACATGTACCTGCTGCTGCACTTGATGGACCGCGACCAGGCGGGCCGCGTACGCCTCCCCTACTACCTGGACGAAGCAGCCGACATCGACGAGAAGAACCAGGCCGCCTTGCTGGAAACAAGCCTGCAACTGGGCTTCGTACCGATCCTGGCCAGTGTGAAACCTCAGGTCTCTGCTCACGTAGCCATCGACCTGGAAGGCGGCAGCGGGCCTAACGGTATCTACATCGATGAAGCTGACTGGAAGTACATTCAGCGACGCGATGAAGTGAAGAAAGAGGCGCCTGAAGTGGCTTCTTGAGTCAGGGGCGCTGTGACAGAAAGGCCGCATGTGAATGCGGCCTTTTTTGTGGGTGGTCTTTAGAGGTGTTGTTAAAGGCTTCAAGGGTTTGTTACGCCGGTAACGTGGCAACGTGCCGTGCAGGCGCTTGAAGGTTTACGCGTACGTAGCCTAAGCAAGGCAACCGGGCAACCGGGCAACCGGGCAACCGGGCAACCGGGCAACCGGGCAACCGCTCGGAGTATCTGGAGATCGAAGCACCGGAAACTTTTTTCTGCCCAAAAACAAAACCCCTCATCGCGTAAGCGATGAGGGGTTTCGGAATTTAATCTTGACGATGACCTACTCTCACATGGGGAAACCCCACACTACCATCGGCGATGCATCGTTTCACTGCTGAGTTCGG
>Ga0265798_10000386_pt1 | contig 78075 bp, 59 predicted proteins | sample P3T30metagenome_FD_192430 | JGI IMG/M metagenome (GOLD analysis project Ga0265798, IMG submission 192430) | Plant litter microbial communities from East Loma Ridge, Irvine, California - P3 T30 | ecosystem: Environmental > Terrestrial > Plant litter > Unclassified | place: USA: California... | reverse complement strand
CGAGTCTCCAATTATACAGTTCAATCTACACACGACCTGAACTTGCGTCTTCTCTGAATCCGTCCCCGTCTAAAAGGGCCTTCTTGTCTTAGCTTTATGGTAGTTGGACTTCTGGAACTACAGACGTTACACTTGTAGCTCGGACGACTATTTTCGGATCAACTAGCCGGAACTTCGACGTAGCAGTTCGGACGAAATGCCGAAAACGCACGGAACAAATCCTCTAACGCAGAGGAACCGTGGTGGTACTGATTAGCAGTATCGTATGAATGTATTTCGCTCATAGTTCGCTCGTGCAAACTCAACGCACACGAAACATAGGATAAGGAAGCGATGAAATAGCACTTGCAGTAAGTGTCGGAGGAAGTCTCTTTCGATGTACACAGTCACACAGGGTCGAAGAACACGTCTTGCCTTTTCCGGTTTCAATTTTTCCATTTCAAGCAGACTTTTCAACTGTATCCAAAGTCATCATCAATTCAATTGCGTGGCCCTGGAGGTTAAATTGCCCGCCCAAAACCACACGAGGAATGAAGAAGCTGGAGTCTCGCTCTAGACGAACTTCTGCCTAAGCGACCAGCCAAGGCGTTGCGAAAGTTACCTTAAAGACATTGACGATCTGCAGCGAGAGTTCAGAAAGGCGTATCAAAATGCACTCACTGAAGCTGCGGACATTCTCAACACGGTTGCGGACAGAATCTCGCGTGGAGGAACGCAAAAGAAAGCGATCACTGGAAAGCAACGTGCGCGCGCAACGACTTCACGTCCTCTATACGCACGTCTGGGCAAAGATGGCTTTCCTCGTCTTTACTCTGCAGGTCTCCCCTAGAACCAGCGTAGCTGAGATCAACGACGCCAAATCTTGCTACCTTACATCCAGACAATAACAGGAGCGCTTCGACTTCTGGTATAGCAATTTCGGTACTGGCGTCTTGGTCACCATGTTCCGTCTCGCGAGGGGCCACGTCGAAGTGCGCTCGTGGATGGGCATCAAGTTGTATGCAAAGATGTTTGTCGTTATGGTCAAGACGCGCTGGAAGTAAGGGGAGCTGTCACTCGGCAAGATAAGGTTGACGATGGCGTAAGATTCGTGTCCGAATTATCGATTTTGCTGCGGCGTCGATGTGCGTCAGCAGAGTCGCGAGCTTAGTCGCCGCGTGATCACTTTTCCCGTATCTCGTGCGGATCATCACGGATGCGATGCCTGATAACTTCCAGTAAACTATCGATTCGATCTTGGTGGGCTGATGGTGTGCTGAGGATGATCGGGCTGCCACATGTGAACAGCATTTGCGATCTTCAGTGCCCTGGGGACAGACTATGGCTGTGACGTTCGAGTCTCGCAATCCGCATCACGAGGCAGTGAAGAAGGCATTTGATTTGGACATGATTTGATTCGTCTATAGTCCATTCCATCACAGTCATTATTTACCAGATACCGCCATAATCTATATACCAAGCAACGACCTCAAAAAGCAAAATTAAATCCCAATTCTGAACGCCGCGGCTATGCAAGTCTAAGGAATGGATTGCTCCTCAACGAGAGCATACAGCGACCGAAGTGCTGCTGGCATTAGATGCAACCTGCCCCGCTTGTGTATACAGACCGCTACAGTGACGGTCTATGGATGAAAATCGTATATCTTTGTGAATGGAAAGGGTGAAGCATGATGCTTAGTACTGGTGGCTGGGGTAACCGGTCGGCGAAGGTGTTGGCTTCGACGAAGGTGTCCATGCGGGATATCCGACGACGGAAGACGAGGGCGTGGCCGAAGGCTTGACAGACGAAGACGACCAGATAGGGTACTCCGGGCCAACAGAGGATGATGATGCGGCGGAAGGCTTGATGGAAGAAGGCGACCACGTTGGGTAAACAACGGAGCTCGGCTTACTGCCCGTAGGGTAAGGGACGACGGAGGAGGCAGAGGGAGCCGGGTGCGAGTAGCCACCTGTGGGGTAAGGAGGATATTGCGGGGTCTGCTCGGGCTTGCCGGAAGGCTTAGGGCCCTCGGGATAGCTACCTCCAGGAGTCTGAGTCGGCTTCACTGGCGCAGTGACGGTGTATGTCTCGGGAATGCCAGACTCAGTGACGGTGATCGTCTTTGTCGTGTATCCAGGAGCGGGGGTGTCGGGGGTTCCGGGATGTCCAACATATTGAGTGACAGTGACCGTAGCCGCGGCGGGACAGCTCGAGCCTGCAGGGACGGGAACAGCGGGTGTGTAAGCAGGAGGAGCTGGGCTTCCCGCAGGAGGCTGAGGAACGGGGCTGCCGGCAGGATAAACGGGAGCGTTGCTTGAAGGCACGACAGGAAGAGCCGGGGTTGGGGTCGCTCCGTGGATGGTGGAAGTCAACGTCTGCGTGATGTACGATGGCGTCAAATAAGTGCTGTAGATTGTGCTGTGTCCGCTGATGCCGACGGGAGTAGAGCAAGGCACCCATGAGTATGTTGTATGGATGATGGTCGTAGTGACATCATGGGGCGGCTGAGACGCTGAAGGAGTGGGTGTAACGACAACAACGGGAGTACTCGCTGGGTAGTTGCAGTGCTTGCACTCAGTGATGGTAAGAGTCTTGGTGGTGCTGGTGGTGACGACCTGAGTACCGGAAGTGTAGGTCACTGGGTAGCAAGTCGTGGTCGTAATTGTGGTGGTGGACTCAGAAGGCTGCGGCTTCGACGAGTAGCCAGTTCCGTAGGAAACAGGTGTGGAGGCACTGTACGGCTTGCTGCTGGGCGTGTTCTGCGCATAGCTAGAAGGAGTATAGCCGGTGCCATAAGGCTTGCTGCTGTGAGGAGCAGGCGTAGATGCGCTGTACGGCTTGCTGCTGGGCGTGTGTACAGAGTATCCAGAAGGCGTGTAAACAGGCTTCGTGTACCCGGGCTTCGAGCTAGAGCTGCTCGACGCGACCCACGAAGACGAGCTTGGCGTGTTGACGGGGTATCCGTGGTCTTTGCTCGAGGAAGAGCTGGGAAGGGAAGAGCTGTACCCGATGGAGCTGTGTTCATATCCTTTGCTGCTCTCGCTCGGAAGGGGCGTGGAGGCGCTGTAAACAGGGACGGAGCTCGCGCTGTAGACACTGCTAGAGGCGATCGGCGTGGAGGCACCGTATCCAGGAATTGAGCTGGATGCAGCGGGAGATGGCGTGGAAGCACTGTAGATCGGGACTGAGCTGGCAGGGTAAACTACCGAGGATGAAGACTGTGAGTGGACTTCATAGCCAGCGCTCGAGCTCGACGGAGTAGGTGTATGGGCTTCATAACCATTTCCGGGCGTCGAGCTGGGCGTCGGGACGACCCCAGTGGGATACGCATTGTAGAGCGGAGTGGCTACTGTGACGCTAGCTAAGGTGGCAGCGACGAAAGAGTAACGCATCTTGATCTGCTCGCTGGTGCTACTTGTTCGATTATGTGATGTTGATTGGGTGTATTAAAAAGTACTGGTACTGAAGATGGCAGTCAAGCGAATGACAACTGTAGAGGTAACAAGAAAAGCGAAGGTGGGTAACGAATAGTCGTTGACGATGATGGTGATGAGAATGAAGGGGGAGACGGAAGAAAAGTTATATACTCCAAAGCTTCTGCGCATCTACCATCTTCCATGACTGCTGATGTGGATCTCTACCAGTGCTTTGTCACTTACGATGTGACATCTCGCCGTCCGTGGGAGAAAACCTGCCGTACGAGAGCCATCTTGGGTGGGATACGGTGAGTCGATAGCTTCAGTTCCCACAATTATCCACATTGGGCAGCTTTAGCAGCGGATGACAAGGAACGTGAGAGAGGCACGCACAGCCCTATTAATTTTTGCGCAAGATGGTGTCAAGAGCCGGCCGGCCTGCGCGCGGCTGATGCTAATTTTGGCGCCGCCTTTCCACTCAAGGACTAATGAAAGACACCTCGTAACACAACCCACATGGGCAGCCATCAGCGACAACGACACCACGTTACCCTTCCACGCCATCGCCCATCAAGTCCCTCATCAAGGCGCGTCCACGACGCTACGTGCTCGGAGTTGCTCCGACAAAGATAATGACGAATGTCTCGCGCCTGAGGCTCCGCAACGGCCGTTCACTCGGCCAGTCTGGCCCACTCGTCTCTATTGGTATCTCGTGATTGTTCTTGGGTCGTCGCCATGTATCTCAAAGCGGTGGGTGATAACAACGGCCACTCGGTATCTCTCTCTTAGAGTCCTGTTTTGCCGAGCTCGTTTTCTCAAATATTGGAATTCTCAAATGTGCATGCGCCGCTTGCTGACCGGCATTTACGACATCTCCTCTTGTCCATTTCTGGTCATATAAGCGAGGAACAAGCAATACGCCATACCGGCACGGTGACGAAGGGCCGTTTTGACAGGACCGTTGCACGATTCGAAGCCGGGATCTTGCCAGTTCGACGTTCGTTTCTCAACAACAACGGAGCAGCCTCGGTAGGTGCGGCGAATACATCGGCATGCCCCGGATCTGCAATGGGGAAAATCGATACTGGCGAATTCAGTCGTCAGTCGTCTCTTCCATCCTACATTATTTGGCATACATGCGGCGAGTATTGATTTGCTGCAAAATCTCGTAAAGGCCCACAGCTCTCGTAAAGAGAGGCTGGCGCATTCATCCACCCACGTTTGGCCAAAGTTCTCGGGGAAGACCCTCCGCTTCACGAGTCACCAACTAGAGTGAGATCAGTATCCACAGGCATCATTCCACTCCACATTCTCATGCTTGAGCGGCCGTTTTGGCCGCTTTCTATACACTGACATGGCTGGCGAAAGTGGTGGGCAGAAGCTTAGTAGCTGTAAGCTTTTGACGCACGCTCACGGCCATATCACAGCCTAACATGGCGAGTAGTAAGCAGGATCGCATGTGTGTCAGTGATTTTACATGCGTCGTGACATGTACATCCAATTCCTGTTTTCGAGGGCGTGTAGATGTATATGGCTTTGTCACCATATTGCTCCACTCTGCCATACCTGGTGGATCATGCAAGTACTTCCGCCATCGCACATTCAAAAGAGCCAGGAACTGCTTACAATATTCAGGTCAGTCCACTACATCTCCACGACGAGCGTGGTAGAGTCTGTGCTGTGTTTGAACGACTCTTCAGTAATACCACGTGGAATGCCACTCGAAGGTATGGCGCGTAACTATTGGGATCAATTGGAAATGCCTCCAAGACGCCGGATAAATTGTTACCTCTGCCCCGTTGCAATTCGTTTTTGGCGCGGGCTATTGAGCTCACAGTTTACCTACGACAGGCAAATCCTCCAAGAAGATGTGGAGCGAGAAATACGCAATGCGACTAACTACTACGATCCCTTTCATGTCAGCCACAGACCAAACACACCCTTCCGCCAGTTGAGTGGCCGGAGTTTTTTCGCACAGCCATCGACGCCGCTGGCGTTGTGCGCCACTGATTAGCCATTAATAGCTCTCGGGAGTGGCTTGACTAGAGCGGCGACGGCGCCGAAATCAAATCACGTGGTCGCATCAGCAAGCCTCTCAACAACTGCAATACGGGACGATCTTCATCACGCTTGTCTCGGGCCACAGAGATGGTGAATCCACTCTCGCAAGAATCATATGGAAGAAGAATGGCAAACATTTTGGACTGAGCTCATGTTTGTTCACATCCACTTGTCCGCAATTATTTGCATACATTGTGTCAATGTTCAGGGCGCACTGAACGCCGAAATTGGTAAATCGCGAAATATGAACATTTTCGTGATACGAGTCTGCAGGACAATATGAGACCGTAACTCACGAAAGGACACGCTCTAACAAGGATTTACGAGAGTTCAAGAAGAGTGCTCGATGAGTACGATCACTTACCATTCTAGCTAACACGAACTACGAAAACATTAGCCAAGATTAGCTGGTGCCCAAGGCTACTGCCCGCGCCAAAAGGAGTTCAACAACTCCATCCATTCCCTCAAGCAAGCTCAAGGTAGGGAAGTTGCGGGCAATAGCGCTTGTTGCCCAGTGAAAATCGCTTCCAAGCTCAGTGAGCTCATCGAAGCGACCAGTAGTGATGCAATCTAACATGTAAGTTATGAGACCATTGATCTCAGTTTCCAGAGCATCCAGGATGTCTGCATCTGGGAAGACGTCACTTGATGACAGTAGAGAATCTATTGGGTACGTGAGCTGCAAGCTTGGCTCGTAGTGCCAGATCGAGGCATCGAAGAACCCATGAAGACTTTTGACAATTGTGGGCACTGGCATGGTGTAGAGCGAGTCAGAGTCGGAAGACTCCGAGGAGGCAGGCGAAGACGGCGTCTCCTCATCATCTTCCGAATCCTCATCCTCCAAGAAGTTGGCACGACGAGATGATATTGGCTGCACGAAAGCTGGCTGATCGACAAAGTCAACCGACCCTTCGAATGGAGAAGAGCTTAAGGGGAGCATCTTCTTCAGCTGATGGGTCGGAGTCCTCGTCATCCAGGAAGTTTGCGCGACGAGTTGGCAGAGGCTGCACGAAAACTGGCTGATCCTGCTCGGAAGACTCCTCCATGAGGGTACTAAGTGGCGTGAGGAGCAGGTACTTGGTCCAACCATAATTCCTGCTAATGCGCCGTAAGCCCATTTCAAGTGAAGAGCGAGATTCGCAAGCGTGAGCTTGGATGTCCTCGATGAGGGTAGAGAGCATAGTCGCCTCAGCGGAAGGTAGCGCAGCGCTGGGTTCATCGTGCTGGGAAATTGGCGAGTCGCCAATTTCGACGACTCCATCGACGAGATCTATGTCCTCGTAGTCGAAGTCGTCTTCAGAACGATGAATGCGCGGCGCAACCTCTGCGTCATCGACGTCCTCCAAAAATTGGCTGAAGGCGCTGAACCCAATAAATACCTGGGTGTCAGCGTCCAAATAATGTAGAGGAAGAAGTTTAGTTGCGGAGGGGTACTCAATACTCTCGTCCGAGGAATCAGAGTCGTCAGCAACGGCAGAGTTGTGAAACTCAGAAAAGCCAGAGAAAGAAGGCAATACCTGGTTGGCACTGAAGGCGTCATCCTCAGTGGGGAAGAAGACGCTGGATGCATCAGCAACTTCGCTTTTGACGACTGAGTCGTCGTCCACAAGGTCATCGATGACATCAAGCATTGATTGCGCCGCGGCGGAAGACGAGACGCTTTCGGTGATATCACCCTTGTAGACAAGGCAAGAACAAGCACCAGTACGACAATCATGAGGAATAGACTCAAGAACTGGCGCTGCTGTTGCGTGCGCACTTGATGCTTCCTGAGCCTGAACATCCTTGTTGTACGTGATGAAAGCGGAGCGAGACTCAATGCTGGTCAAGTGGTCGAGACCAGGAAGGAAAGTGTCGCTGGTACCGGGGAGTACAGGAGAAAGCGTATGAGGGAAGATTGGCTTGGCTGGGCGCATGAAGAGTGCCGGGTACTCGCTGGGGTTGAAGACGGAGCGCAGTGCCAACTCCTTAGCGGTATCTTCCTGTGTAGAGCTGTTGAAGAGGACATCGGCTGTGGCAGTCTTAACGCAGCGGGCATTGTAGACTGGTGCAGGAGTAGCCAGAGCTTCGTAAGTGACGAAGGGGACCTGCACGGAGAAGACAAGACCAGCGGCAACAATACGATCGGGGTGACGGCGCGCAACTATTGCGTCGCATTCCTGGGAAATTTGGTCGGCGAAGTCGTCCTCAGCAGTAACTTGTGCCTCAATGAAGAATTCCTCGTTGTAGACATGGAGGAGTTCATCATCGGACAATGATCTGGACAGAACTGACTGGTGCTGAAGGATGACCATGGGTTCGATAACCAAGACTTCCTTCATCGCTGAGAAGGTGAGAGGCGAAGACGGGCGCGCTGTGAAAGGCATAACCTGGCGAGCTACGACCGGCGCTTTTTTCGAGAAGGAACCCATAGTCACTGACTTATAAATTACTGGGAGAGGGGGACCAGATGCTTCAGGCTACTGAATTATAGCTTCAACTGTGGGATTGATCGCCAGGATCAATACACACGAGGAAAATGAGGCAGCTTCAGAAGACTGAGCACACTGGGACCTCACAATGTGAGATGTGAGACGAAGAGCAAAAGTTAGCGAGGGTTGTGAGTTGACTTATAAGATCTCTCCACATTGTGTACGCACATGCCGTTGTGAGGATCGGAAGCGAAGAAGCATTGTGACATTGTGAGATTTAACGGATGAATGAGAGCGAAGACACTGTGGTCACGGGTCAAAATTACAACGAAGGCCTGAGCAGCATTGCATAACTCGCAAAGAAGTTGTAGTGCGACGATATGTGTCCGGAAATGTGCTGGCAGACAAACTCCTACAAATCAACATTGAGCCATCACGAGCATGAAAAGTAAAAGCGATAGTTCGCATCATGCCCAAAGCACTCTCATCCTGTAGACCTCCCATGAGATCGTGGCTCTTCAGCTTTCCTACACCACGTGCCTTTTATGAAACATTGCAAGTATGTTTCACACCTTATCGTCACCGCCTCTTCGCTTTTCTTTAGCTGCCACACTCTCTTATCTCGAACAATCTAGGCCGGCCGACATAATTCACTGAGTCAATCTGGACACGTGTAGGCTGTACATTCTCGCAATCGTTATTTCGACCTACTTCCCTCCATGCAAAATCCCAACATCTCCAGTCATCCACAACATCTGCACCTTCCACGTCTTAATCCTCCACACCCCCTCTTCACCCTCATCCCTCACAATATCCATATCATACAAGTTTCCAGCCGTAAACGACGTATCCTCCTGCTTCATCGCGTCCTCAGGTCTCATGTGATAAGCAATAGCCTGGCAAGTCACTTTGGCCACATCTGCACCCTCCTCGACTTCAACGCGAACATCTGCGATACGCAAGTCAGTGACATAGTGTATTCATTTGAGACATCAGTTTTACTGCTGGTCATGTGCATGGTTACACGTTCGAATAGTACGGCAGCAAAGTTGTCAACAGCGCTCCAGCCTTTGAGCGTGCGGCCGGCCCCGATGAAGGTCATGTCGGGGCTTTGGAGACATGCGGAGGCGAAGAGGGAGTGGTCGTTGGTGTCGACGCCGAGGAGGCAGCGGTGGAGGGCGTCGGCGATGGCTTCGCGGGGCGTTAGGGTGGGCATTGTGTATGATGTAGATCTTCAGGCTCTTTTTGCTGTGGTGTGGTTCCGATGGTCTGGACTGGACTACATTCACTCGTCAACGGCTGAAGCTCCTACTTAAGGCTCAAGAGTATCACGGCACAGCTCGCGGACCTGGCGGACCTGGCGGACATCATGTCGCTCATGGAGATATCGGAAATAAGCATTGTGAAGTGGAAGGAATTCCGGCGATACGACGCAGGCGGACGAGCTCTTCATCTCTGTAGCGAGAAGCGAGAAGTCTTGCGTAGGAGACGGAGAGTCTATAGGAGAAGGAGACGGAGAGTTTACAGGCGTAGGGTAGAAATAGGCCCCGCTTCCGTGACTGTGGTTTGCTTTGAAGCGATGACCTGTGAAGGCACCACCACAATCTGCGCACTAATCCCATCGTGAAGCAGTAAATTCGGGTGATCATGGTCAACTCTGCGCCACACGTCTGTCCGCCTTTTTACCCAGCCCATCGCATCTTCTCAATCCACCCTCCTAACCCCAACAACCCTCCCCAACCTCCCCTCCATCGCCCTAATCCCCTCCCACACATCCTCCAAATCCCTCCCAATATCCCCCACCATACTCAACACCTGCCCAACCTCATGCGCCGTCCTCCTCGTCTCAACACGACTCAGCACACTAGCGAGATTCTGCACATCTGCTTTCCGGCGCACCCACAGCCAACGCTCCTTGAAGCCGCAATTGCGGTACTCGTGACCGAGGCGGTTGGTGGATTGCATGTGTGAGACGTGGGGGGAGTCGTCATCTGAAGGGGGGTAGTTGTGGGAGGGCTTTTCGGGGTAATGTGGGTCTTGTTGTTGTTGCTGGTGTTCTGGTTTTAAGAAGGGTTGCTCAATGGCGCGGAAGGATTTTATTAGGTCGCGAATTGTGACGCGCATTACTCTCAGCACTTCTTCTTCACCAGACGAGCGCATGGATTGGATGTCGCGATCGAAATGCATTGGAGTTTTTCTTCCGCTTCTTCTCCGTCTCTTGCCGCCGTGGCTGGCATATCCCCGTTCATAATCATCGTCACTTGTACTTCTGGCGCCAGGACCATGGCTCGGATCTCTCCTGACATTTTTCAGCCGTCGTCGCAAGCGTCTGAGGTGTCGCCGCTGCTCTAATAGCCCTTGTTTGAGACTCGAAAGATAGTCGGTGATCTCGTGGGGCGCGGCGCCGAAAGTTCCGAGGTTGTTCCAGAAGACTTTGATGAATGTGCCGAGTGTGAAGGTGAACGAGACGAAGCCAATACAGGTTGATATCAAGGAAATTGGTGCGAAATTGGTGTGTGATATTGTGATGCCCATGGCGGATTGGTGAGCGTCGCCCGGTGGCTGTCTAGTGCTGGTAGCCGCGCAAGCGCCCCTCAAACGTCATCAACAAAAGATACGATGTCGCAGGAGAAAGAACGCGAAACTGACTATCATGATCGTGTAAACAGAGGGCGGGACTAGCAAATGTTAATTGCACGTCATGATGGTCCTAATATGGGCTGCTCGCCTCGGAGTGCCGAGCCAATCGTTGGTCAGCAGCGGGCGGATGCTCAACGCCTTAATCAGCGATAACAGTGGTAGATCTTACCACACTACACTTTGCGCGATTATATCTGTACAAGTGCTCACTGGCACAACCTCTGATGTTGATGAATCCTGGTGGTCGGCACATTAGGTAGACCGCTTTACCTTGCACGTCTTCGCTACGGGTAGTGTGCTGTTATTGCTCGTTGTATGAGATCTAGTGTAGGAGGGTATATCGTACAACCACTTTTGATCCGTCTATAGCTTGTAAACCTGGTCTTTGCTGTATCCTAACTCCTTTAGAATTCCATCGAGCTCACCCTGGTCACTCGGGCTCTTCTTGCCACCGCTGATGGCTTTGTACATGCCGGGAGGACCTGAAGGAAGTTAGTGGCCGTCTCACATGCACTTCGCAGATTTAGAATTACCGCAGACTAGGATCTTAATCTTCTCGCCCTCCTTGGCTTCAGGAAGTACGGTCTTCAGGAGCTCCTTGTCGATGTAGCCCTTGCCGCCCTGCCACTCAGCTGTCGGCGAATCCAAGACGTAGAACGCCCTGAAGCGCCGTGGGTATGTGTTCTCCAGCTCCTCAAACTCCTTCTTCATCAGGATATCCTCCTCCTTGACGTTGCCAAATACGAGGGTGACCTTGGTCTTGTCCTGGGGATTCTTGAAGATGTGGCGTGCGACCTGCCACATGGGAGTGATGCCAGTTCCACCTGCGATCATAGCGATGTGCTCGTGCTTGTTCTCTGAGAGCTGGTATTTCGGGATGGGGCCCTTGATGTCGAGGCTCTGACCAGGCGACATGTTGTGCATGTGGCTCGACATGGCGCCCTTGTCGTACTTCTTGATGAGGAAGTCGACGGTGCCTTTCTGATCAACGTCGCTAATCGGCGTGTATGGGCGGATGACAGGCTTCTCCATCTCGGGGCCCTTGTACTTTGTGATGACGGCAGCTGCTCCCATTAGCGCTTGAGTGCGATGTGCCTAATTGAACATACATTGAACAGGCAGTCCACTCTCCATGTCGGCCTCCGGAAGCTTGAAGGTAAGCTTCTTGGTGTTGTGGTTCAGGTTCTCAGACTTCTCCAGCACGAGTGAGATGAAGCCCTGCTCGCCGCCAGTGAAGGCCTTCTTCGCGACTGCGCCTGTTGCAGCGGCAATCTTGTTCGCGTCCTCGGTGGCCGCATTGCCCGTAGGCGAACCGCCTCTCATGTAGAAGTAGGCTCCCGTGAGACCAGCAGCGCCGATGCCACCATAGAGAACCATGTTGTTGCCGCCAGACTGGGGCGCCTCAGATGCATAGCGGCGGACTTGCTACAGTCAAAAGTTAGATAACCTCAGAAAAAGCTCACATGTAACAATTGAGTGGGACGGATGTGTGACATACCTGATGCAGCGTCCTGGCAGGACGAAGTACTTGTCTAGCAAACATTGTGATGTGGTGGTGGTTGGAATTGCTGGAATTCGAAAACGATGCGTACATAGACAGCTCCAAGCTCAATTCGTGTCGCTAGCGCCAAGGATAACGTCATCGAGTCTTTTGAAGCCTGCCATCAACACCAGAAACACATCGCCGTCCGGATACCACTCCACGGCAACCTTGTAGAGCTTACGCTATGACATCACGCATTCTTGGTTCTGAATGCCATCCAGCGCCTTACGCCTTGCTGCGGTGCCACGTCTGGATATTCAGCTCACTCAACACCATCCCTGGACAAGTGCAGATGGCCTCCGTCGGCACCTGGAAGGATGAGTATCCCAAGCATGTCAATTTGTCCATATTTTCGAAATTTGTACATGTATTTTGGCATAGATTGGTCGAGGAAGACCCATATAGGTATACTGCCTACAAAACTGCCACTGCCCTTCTAGTTCGCCCAAGTCTATGACGGTCTTCTCACAATGCATCTTCTTCTATCTCTGAGCTTTCTCGCGCTGACAAGCGCTGTTACCTTTCCTGTTCACAATGTCAGACGCGCAATATGCACCGTCACATCCCACAACGATCCGTTGAAAGACGACGTCCCAAACATCTAAGTCGCCCTCAAAACCTGCGGTGACACCGGTACGATCATCTTCCCAGCGAACACAACCTTCAACATTGGCACTCCACTCAAACTGTCTTTATGCAAACGATTCCAGATCCAGATCGACGGTACCCTGCGCTTCTCCAACGACTGGACTTACTGGCAGACGCAGACTGTCGGCATCATTATCCCCAACGTCTCGAACGCAGTGATTACTAGCTCTTCAATCGGCGTCATTGATGCCAATGGCTTTGGCTGGCGTCCCAACCCTGCTCCCAACGTGCCGCGCAAGATGCCGACTCTGCTCAGCATCGAGAAAGGCAGTTCTCAGATCTACATCAGCAATCTCCTAGTGCGCGATGCGCCTGGAACGGTCATTCACGTCAGCTCGGACTCTTCGGCTATACATTTCTCCAACATTGAGAACGACAGAGTGGCGAAAATCGGATATCAGATACAGAATGCGCAGCACGTGTACATCAACAACAGCGCTATTCGCGCGAGCGACTCGTGCTTCTCTATACATCCGAACACGACGAACGTGAAGATGATGGGCTTGCAATGTAGCACGTATGAGGAGACAAATCGGCCTGAGGACGGACCTAATGCGATTGAGATGAGGCTTTCGAGTGATGAGAGTGAGAACTGGATACGTAATGTGTTGATTAAGAATGTTGAAACGACGGGCTGGATGAATGTCATTGGCTTCACAGATTTTGTAGCAACTGTTTCTGGAGGACAATGGGTGAGAGCATCATTCTCTACAAGGCACCGAAAGCATACGCTAACTTTGTGCCTACACATCATAGACCAACATCACGAACGCGAATTTCTCAGATATCGCTTTCGGAGACGACGCGCGAAGTCTAGTATGGATCGGCAACCACCGTGAGACTCTTTCGATCGAGGACGTTACGTTAGGCAGCCTCAACTCGAGACTAGCTTGGTTTGCGGAAACGCGTTGGACACCTGCGAGTTCAGGCAAGAGAACTGGACGATTTGGCCGAGAATCACAGACTAGGCTGATGTATTTGTCGGGTCGTTGTGAGCAAACACCGTTTCGGTTTGTGGCTTTGTATAAGAATGTGACATTCACCTTGTCTGGCTCTACCTTGTGTCTTTATATACCTTCCGCGCCGCAGATATAATCTCAGTCACTACAGTTACTACCTTTCTTTTCCTCACCTTCTTCTTGCCACATTCACCTGCGTCAAGCACTACTGGCAACCCTGCGCGCACGCTACCGAGACGTCAACAAAAGTACCCTTCTCACTGACGAAACAACACGGTCTCACTCAATCAACGCGGCACAACCTCATCCTCAACCATCGTCTCCGTACTTACCCAAAAATCATCTCCTGACATGTCTTTCCCGACTTGCACCCACCCCATTCCCGAAGCCCTCCGCCTCAAACTCATCGACGTGTGCAACAAATGCCCCACATGCATTGTCCGCTCGCACATCGCCGAAGTCAAGGACATTCAGAATGTTCTATCTGAGAGCGGAGGCGTGAAAAAGTCACGCGCCAACAAGTTGGTTCGCACCAAGGGTATGAACCACAAGGAATGGACGGACAAGTGGCGACAAGCCAAGGCCCAGTTTCAGCGCGAACTCGACTTGCTCGAGGATTTCAAGGAGCAGGACCACTTGGCCGCAGAAGGTTGTGGAATTTACCATGCTTTGCAGGTTTGGGAGTCGGAGTTCGAGGTGTGTGCGGTTTTGCCGGGCTGGAATGATCCTGTGGAGAACGCAGTTGTTCCCGCAAAGAAGACGAACGTGAATGCGGACAGCGAGCTTGAAGAGACGGAATTGTCCGAGAAAGAGAAGCAGGACTTTTTCCCCAAGAACCGAAGCTGGAGCGTCAAGCCAATGCGCAAGCCTCGACGACGCCGGGTCGCCATCGAGGCCAAGCCGCTACGTGAGGAAATCCAAGCATCATCAACTAGCTCTTCTTCGGACGACACTACTTGTCCCGATGAACAGGCTCTCAAAGAGATGGAAGCCGTCACCAACCGACTGGACCAAGGCCTGAAGATGGGTAGCTGGAACCTCTTCGAGGCCGTTGCCGAAGTTGAGCTGGGCTCAATGGCGGAGCCCGAAACCAGCACCACACCATCCCCACCGCCTTCGCCAGTCTTGTCCAAGACGGACCCTCACAACACGCCTTCTCTGCCTTTCCCATCTGCATTTAAAGGCTCCCGCCCACCGCCACCCGACCAGAAGCCTTCCGTCTCCTTCGACGAAATGGCAACCATCTTCTCCGAGCACGAACCTCCCACCTCCGCGCCACACAATCAAACCACCCTCGCGGAACTCGCTCGAAGTAACCACTCCTTCTACCGCTTTGGGGCCATGTATTCGCCTGCCACGTGGGCCAGCCCAGCTGGCTCCGAGAAGGCGAATAACAGCTTCAAGTTGATGAGCTGGGATGTGCGGGAGCGCATGATTGAGCGGAACGATGGTGAAGAGGATGATTCTCGCAAGAACGATGAAGAAACGGCGGGCTTAAAGTTCACGTATACTGAGGAGGATGACTGGGTGGATGCGCAGATTGAGGAAGAGGAGCCGATCGCTGCGACTGATGGTGTTGAGCCTGAGGGAACTAAGTTAAAGATTGATCGACCTGTGCCGGAGGAAGACGCACCGAAAATCAACGCCCACCAGATACAGCTCGCCTTCCGACCGGCACCAGTCGGCTCACTCTCCAAGCACGAGGCTGAATCTGACACGAGCTGGGAGATGGTCGAACGTCCAACCGTCGAGATAGATGCTGAGTCAACTCCAGTTCCGCCATGGCTCGAGCTCTCTACGATAAATGGTGTCGCGAAAAATACTGCGCCACGTCGGACCGGTGGCGCGTCGTACCGAAACACGTATGGCGTGGGAGAGCGGGAGAGCGAGCGTTAAGGAATAGTGTTGCGGAGTAGAAGAGACGTTCGGCGATGTAACAGGATCGCACGTACAGCGGAAGAGCATAGATGGAAGATAGACATAGCATGAAGAAAAGTATGTTGCACGATCAGACCAACTTTGAAATACTGTTGCCTTATATTTTGTGACCGTGACAGACTGAATGAACACGACCGGTGTATGCAAGCCTAGCCTTCTTTTTGTGTATTACAACGCGTTGGTAGACAGGCCACCCGCTTCCTTTCTTATGCTGTCGTCTTGTGACTTTGTTTTCAGACCAGAGCGTCAGCCGTAGAGCGCTTCAGTCATTGTGCGAATGTTTCTCGTCTCCTGTTCCTTCGTCAATTCGATCATCCTGACTTTCAGCCCTCGTATCCTCTTCCTCGGCTCCAGCATATAGCTCATTCGGCCATATTTTCATTACATCTTCTGCGCTCAGCCCCGCATGGCGAAACGGCTTGTCCTCCGGGTGGCCCAAATCACCCCACTGCACCCCGTTGTCCGGAAAGTCGTCCAGTACACTCGTCGACGCCATGATGACTCGAATACTGCCAAACATCTGCGGTATGAAGCCCTCTCTTTTGTACGTGAACGCCCACCAACACACGGCGGTCATCAACAAGATGAGGAAAGTTGCGATCCACAGAGGATAGGCGGCGTACGTGATAATGTATTTGGAATGCTCAATATGTCGGCCGTTCCTGTCTTCGAGCCAAATTGCTTCTTGCGTCTGTAGAGCCTCGCCGAGCATCCAATGCGTGAGGATGCTGTAGATCATGATAGGAAAGAGGATTTTCTTGGGCAATTGAAGGAGGTAGTCCTGGTTGAACGATGTTCCAGAAACGAGTGTGGTGCGGATGCGCTTGCGTCGATACTCAAGCTTGCCCCAATCGTACTCTTGTGAGATGAGCGTGATATTATAGATCATCATGAGGTATAACAAGGAATAGATGAACTGGGCACCGTTAGAGCTGTATGCTGTCAGCAAGGTATCGGGCGCGGGCGTGACTGACTTACACGCTGAAGGCAATGAACTCGTTTGTCAAGCTGTCAGGCGGTAAGGCTGCCAGTTCCAGGGATCGATTGAAGCCTCCGAAACCTCCTGAGATCACTGAGAAGCGATCCAAGTCGTTCATTTTGCACCAATATCCTTCAGGGTCATCGGGGCCATAACCATATCTATCACAGTCTCGTTCTCTGTAGTGGTTTTCTGCGCCCATGCTTTGGAGATGCCGTCAGTGATAGACTTTCCTTCATAGCTGACAGTTGCACGACTTACAAGACAGCCATTGTGATCGACGCGCCCAGAAGCGCGAGACTACAGAACATCATTATTAGCATTTGATGTAACGCGGTGTTACCGAGGTTGCTGATTAGGCTCTTTTTGATCTTTGTAGCGATGGTTGGTTGCGGCAGCTGTGAGTATTTGTCGTTTGAGTTGAACTTCTTGCACTTCTGACAATGTCCGATCTCATCTAAAAAGTGTGAGTTTAAGACTACGGAGTGTCCAGTCTGATGTGAGTTACCTCCAGTGGACGAGGCATCGCGGTTGATACAGTGTTTATGACACTGGTGCGTATTGAGTCTGCGGAAGCTGTCTCCAGCGTTTACCATACACTCTCTACATCTGTCGTCAGCGCTCGATATCGTGAACTTCTAGATCATACGTACCCTTGTACTCTGAGCTCAGGATGCGAAGCTGAAGCTACGATGACGTCGCCGAAAGTGAGACAATGCTCTTTGAGCTTGCCGCGGGCCAGGAGGTTGAACGCACACATGTAGATCGCTTTGATGACTAGACAACCCATAAGAACGAACGCCGCACTCATGCGCACGTTGAGACGACACTTTGACGGCATAGGGTCATGTAGGGAGCATATGACGGTGGTACCCATCTTGCAAGCCCCGTCGTCTGAGCGGTAGGTAAGGGAGTAGCGAGAAACCCTCACGTAGGACCGTTCGAGACTGTCGATGTTGGCGTCGGCGGCAGTTTTCATGAATCGAGTGCAATTATTCTTGTTGTAGTGGACTTTCATGGTCCGCCAAGTCGTATCGAACTTACTCTGTAGACCGCCAAAATCTCCTTCATCTTCCATCAAAACATTGGTGGAACGCGGGTAGTGAGCCACACCTGTGCCTAAGAGACAAGAGTCAGTGGAGCAGGAACACAGTGTTGATCATGTAGCTCATACGGAAAGCCGACCAGCATGGGAAAGACATCGACGATGTGACTGTTTGCTGCCCTGCTGCGTCGGCAGAAGCATAGCCCCTGTCATAAGATTGGTACTCTATCTTTGTTGGGAGCTCCTGCGCGTAGGACGGACCGATTAGCGAGTTGGCCAGGAAGTGAACCGGCATCGAGGTAAGGATCAGAATCAGCCAAGCAGCCCAAGCTTTCTTCTTCCCGTGCTGCTTGTGCTGAATATTGAAAGGTGAATTCGTGCCAACTCTCGAATCGCCGTACTTCGACAACATGTACTTCAGATCGCTGATCTTGAGAGATGTAACAATCTGTTGAAAAGTATTGGACATGCCCAACACCATAGTTGCGCACACGTCTGCGAGAAGGGTAGACCCGTGTTAGTATGTACCTGACGCACACATTACCCATGGTGGCTTACTGATAAGCAACAGAAGTGCTGTGTTGGTTCGCGTGACGTTCTTGCAAGATAGTGTCTTTCCTCCTACCTGACGAAAACAGGTTAGGTCTGAAATGATCACAAACTGGAGTGCGCAAGCTTACAGATGTTGTATTGACATTGGCACGATCGGTGATGTTTTTCATGAAACATGCCACCAGAATGATCATTGCGATGGCGAAAGCCAACATCGTGATAGCCATGGTGCGAAAAGATCGATCGCTTAGGAGCTGATCATTCCATAATCCACGACCGACGCGAGCGGGCTCAATGTCGGCGGCGGCATGTCTTATGATTGACCCTTTGAGATATCTTGGTAAGGGTCGTCTGCGGATGAAGTTCTTGATTTTGCTGATGCTGCGTCCACTGGTGGTGGTATCAAATGTTTCGAAGCTCTTTACGCTCGCACGATCACCGCGGTCCTGTTGATTCGGTACTCTGTAGTCCGAGAACGATAGTGGACGCAAAGGGATCTCTGAGTCAAGTGGCCGGAGGAGAGCACGTGTATCAGAATAATTCTCGTTCGCGCTGTGATAGTGTTAGTACCTACAGCTGCATTGGATTGTCAGGCAACCTGCGTCGCGTCTGTTATATCTTGATCCCGCCAGTCGTGAATGGATGGGAGTCTTGCATAAGGACCGGACATGGCTTCAAATGGCTTTTAGGCGTACTCTAGATTTGTTCAGCCAAGCATGACTTTCGGGGACGTGTGACTCTGGAGCTCAACAGCCCAGGACTGGTTCGCAGGATGCGATACTTGCGCGCTTAAGAAAGAGTAAGAAAGTTTTGGGACACACGGAGGCAAGGTCAGATTGGCGGTGCAGATCTGCAGCCCCCAACTGAGACGAGGCGAGATTAGGGCCACTTGAAACTCCAACGGTGCAGCCACACGCGACATCTGGACAGAGACCGCACTGTCTCTTTAAGGCCTTTAAGGCTTCGTTGAACGACAGTGTCTTATTGGTAGCACCAATCCTGCATGCTTCCAATGCCTGCTGTTCATAATGTCGCACCGTGTCTACATGTATGTTGGCAGGCATGGAATCACCGTGCCGAGCTCGCAAGGTGTGCGACGATAATAGGCACAATCAGGCGTCGCCTTGCTGCAGGACGCCTGACGCCTCTGCCTCCAGCCTCAGAGCCGCCACTGCCTCCCAAACATCGAACAGCAACGACTGCCGCAATGTTGACAGTTTTCTGGGTAAAATACTGGAAGTGAAATGTGCATTTTGCCGAGAAAAAGAGTAGAATGGAGCGTAGAGAGATCAGTGGACATGGTGTTACTATCATGGTACCAACTTTTTGGTGAGGATAGTCGGAAAAGGTCGTGCTGTTGTGCGGGTGCAGAGCCGCCGGTGGCTGGAGTCTCCTAACCCCCTGCAACATCACTGCCTATTAGGCTACTCCAAGGTTCAGCCGCACGAAGACGCGTCGTTCTGAATTCCATTATTTCGACACCACATACAACGGTGCTCCTTCCAGATACTAAAACACCAACTTCGATAGGAACCCGGCCTCTTGCGGTGCACGAAACCCCGAAACCAAGCAACCGATACATCTCCGATTGGTGATCTTTTCGAGCCGCCTCACAATGAAGCCTGCGCTCTACACAAGCCGCTGCAATAAGGACTTTCACTCTTAGTACATCCTGGATAGCTTCAAAGTACTTGTAGGTCTTCGCGAAAGTCAATTCGTGCTCGATACGTTGTGGTTTGTTTCCAAACTTGCGTCCACCGCGAGAGCTGTCGTTGCCAGCCCTGGAGGTCATACCTCCATATCTGCTGATCACAACTACGCCTTCTCCTTCATCTTGATATGCCCCGCGGCGTATGCGATTGCGGCCTCATATCCGTACGTCCCGAGGCCACATATCACCGCTTCCGCCTTATCGCTCAAGTAGCTATGGTGCCGAAAGGCTTCGCGCTTGTGGATGTTGCTGATGTGCACTTCGACGAACGGAATGTCCACACCCACCAGCGCATCTCTCAGTCCAACACTGGTGTGCGTTAATGCCCCGGGATTTATGACAATGGCATCGACGTTGCCTCTCGCCTCGTGGATTCGGTCAATCAGAACGCCTTCATGGTTGGATTGGACATGTGAAAAGGTGATCGAGAGCTCCGAGCATTGTGATGATGCTGCATCAACGACTTGTGGCAGAGTAGTGCTTCCATATATCGTAGGTTCGCGCGTGCCTAAGAGGTTCAAATTGGGTCCGTTGATCAGAAGAAGTGATTTTGCCATCGTTGTCGAGTGTGGTGCTTGAATGCGCGTCACGGCACAGCGAACTTCGACTTGTAAGGAAGCGAAAAAGTTATCGAGGAATCTTTGTGGCAGCAGGCATGTCAAGCTTCATCCTGACATATCTTAACGTCCCTTTTAACTCGGCGAGGTGACGAACAAGACGGAAAAGGGCTAAAGCCTCTTCCATGGACGATCTTCGGGAACTCTCCGCGACTAGCCGCATCCTTCGATCTCCGGCTTGACTAAGCTCCAGCTAGTACATGCTCCATGTGCAGTGTCAAGCTTCATCATCTCGAATCGAAGCAGCTGCACATCAAACCACGACGGCCTCCCATCGACCTTCGATACAATGACGACAATTTCTCAAGATGAGCTGGATGGCATCTATGCTTTCGCCGTAGATTTGGGAAAGAAAGCAGGGCAAATGCTAACGGATGCCGCTCAAATGCGAATCGATGGTGGAAACGCGACAGCAGAACAGAAAGAGCATGTGCAAAAAGAAAATGCGGTGGACTTAGTCACAGAAACGGACGAAGACGTCGAAGCCTTCATCAAGCGCCAAATCAATGAGAAGTACCCCTTACACAAGTACGCTATGAACTCTTGTGAGGTCGGACCATCACTGATTTACTCTTAGATTTGTAGGCGAAGAGTCTTACAGCAAAGGTGCATCACGAGATTACCTCATCGATGATAACCCGACATGGTGCATCGATCCGCTTGATGGTCAATCTCATTATCCTCCGTCGACGCAGTTTGCTGACCTTCCTGGCAGGAACTGTGAACTACATCCACCTCTTTCCCATGTTTTGCGTTTCAATTGGCTTCATACATAACGGCAAGCCCCTGGTCGGTGTGATCAATGCCCCATTCTTGAAGCAATTCTTCTCCTCATGTGCTGGCCGAGGAGCTTTCCTGAACGAGACACAACGCCTACCATTAGTCCGCAATCCAATTCCACCAATGCCAGAGAAGGCCCCGAGCGGATGTGTGTTCTCATGTGAATGGGGTAAGGACAGAAGGGACTCGCCAGACAGCAATCTGCATCGAAAGATCGAAAGCTTCGTCAACATGGCTGCAGAGCTTGGTGGGCGGCAAGGAAGGGGAGGAATGGTCCATGGCGTAAGGTCGCTTGGATCCGCGACGTTAGACTTGGCCTACGTTGCAATGGGAGGCTTTGATATATGGTGGGAGGGAGGATGTTGGGAGTGGGATGTCGCGGCAGGCATTGCTATATTACAGGAGGCTGGAGGCTTGATCACGACTGCGAATCCGCCAGAAGACTATGTCGGGGCACCCATCGAAGAAGTCCGATTGGGTAGCCGACTCTATCTTGCCATCCGACCAGCAGGCCCTTCACAAAGCGAGACTGGTCGTCAAAGCCAAGAAAGGACTGTAAGGGAGGTCTGGCGAAGAGTGCGGAACCTAGACTACAGCCGACCGGGTGCTTGAAGTAGCATTTTTGAGACCTCAGAAGAAGAATGTTTAAAATAAGCACCAACAAGAACACTGAAACTCACATAAGTTATGGGACATATTTCTAACAAGACCAACGCAGCAAGTGTTGAACTCGTCCGGGCACGGGCAATATACTCACATCGTGCACGCGTTGTGGAGATCGCAGAACTAGGTGGTAAGGATATCATTATGCGCGCCAACTACATGTTCACAATCGTGCCTGCCCGTACTCAACACCACTGTCCCTTTTCACCTCGACCTTTCCACTCCTCGAACGGTCTTGCGACGTATCAATTTCGAGATGCAGGTCTTGTACCATTTTCTCCCACGACACCGCAGCTCTCGCAGCCAGCTCCTCCACCACTTCGTAGTCTTTCCTCTCCATGACACGATTGAACAGCTCCATGCTGACCCAACCATCGTAGCCGATCTCGTTGATGATGGCATGTGCAACGTCCTTGACAGGCAAGTATGCGCCATGTGCACTCTCGCCATAGAATAACCTGCAGTTCCTACTCCATGACATTCGTGCCGGCTGCTCGGCGTTGTAGAATGCATGTCCAGGGAGAAGCGGCTTCGCTAATCGTTCGGCATCTACTATCTGAATGAAGAATATCTTCTCTTTGTGTGGTCCGATTTGCCCGATAAGTCTTCGTATTGACTGCCGCACTTCTTCCTCAGAGTTGTCTAATCGTCCTGATGCTGCCGTAGGGTCCGCGTATATTCTTCCAAGTATATTGAAGCTATCCAGGCACACCCCAAAGTTTGGACGATCGACTTTTTGCACAACGTCCCAACATAATTCCCATTTGTCGACGTACGTACTCCAGCATAAGCTCTCGTATGCGAATCGTATGATTGGTGTTTGTTGCAATCCCATATCGGCAATCTCGCGGAGGTCGGACACCATGAGGTCTTCAGAAATCTGATCGCGCGAGAGGAACGAAGCCGGTACTTGTATGATGTCTGTTTCCAAAATGTGAGCGAGCTCCATCCACACTTTCATCTCCTCTATCCGCTCGTCGTGTCGTTTGCGATCCTTCAATCCTTCACTGTAAGGAACAAAGTTAGCTTTGGCCTTACATGCAATTCGTACTCATATACTTACTAGTGCATGAAAGGCTGTAGGCATATGATCTCAAGTCCGAGGTTCGAGCACATCTCACGTACGGAAGCTGCCGCTAGGCGTAGATCCGAAGGGGATGAAGACCCGGCAAGATCGACAAGGTCTTCATAGAAAAGCTCAATGCCTTCGAGACCATATTTCGCAGCCATGGAGAGCTTGTGTGTGAACTCATGGCCAGCATAACATCGCCCCAGTGACATGGAGGAGATACCTGGACGGCAAGGCATGGTCGTGTTTGATGCAGGTTATAGCCAAACGAGATGTGATAGAGAATGGCGCTTCGTAATTTGTAGTATGTAGGTGGTAGTATGGGGTTCTTCTTGAGTTCTAGCACAAAGATGAAAGCTCACCTAAGGACGGTGGAATGCTTGGTGTCGGTATATACAAAAAGCTCTCTTGACATCAGATTCGCCTTCCTGATCAATGGCCAGTCAGGTCCTTGCGCATCGGCACGGCCCAATTTCCCATCCAGGCCTCATCACACTCCAGCACCAGTCTCATCGGAAAAGCACAGTCAGAGGCGAGATGCCTCCTCCAGCAGCCGCGTGTGACCGCGCCAAAGCTGTGGTACGCGCCCAAGGAATCGAGCATCGCGACGAAGGTCGAGCGCTCTTCCACCGGAGAAAGGCTTTTTCGACGGGTTAGCGCGAGTTGGCGCCGCCCCGGCCGTCGGCTGAAGCGAGTCAACAACCTGACGTCAGTGAACACAAGTGAGATGAGGTGTGAATAGATCGTGATTGCCTAGTGGCTGGGTGCGAGGAACGTGGGACTGTTGATATGCGGAGAACGTGGTATCGGTACCAGAAGAACGTTTGCTGCCACGTGATGCAGCGGCTTCGCACTCAATGTAAGTACGCTTGCACGTGAGATAGCTAGCTTGCACAGCAAGTCCTCTTTACGATAGTGGCCTATTTTCACATTATCCCAATCTTCACAAAGAACCCGCATACTGTGCATTGCGACTTGAGTTGACGAACGACCACGGGGTGTTGATTGGGTCTCTACGACGTCGGATCGACCATAAGCAAGCACACATAGAAACAATAGCTAATGACCATGCGCAGCTATGCTGAAAAAAAAGAGCAATCGCAAGGGTGGGAAGCTGGTGACGAGTAGTTTTGTGTGGTTTCGCAATACTCTTATGCGATCTCTTATCAGTCTTGCAGTCGCTGTCAATTGCACTTGTGGCGGCAATGTAATATCGCATGCCCACGGCGTATACAAGGAAAACATCACACAAACAAATACTCGTTTGCTGTCTCTTCGAGTTGCAACTAATGTCCATGACATTGCCATCGAAGCACGAAATACCATAGTAAGATAGACTTGCGGCAGCGCAGTGCCGCGACTTCCTCACTCCAGTCTAAATTACAGTCTAAACGCTTTCCATGCGCTCATCCTCCTTTGGCTTCTCGGCTCTATAGTTCATATCCTCATGGTCGACCTCAGCGAGCCTTTGCACCATGGTCTTGTGCGCCTTGAAAGCAGGCTTGATTGAGAACAACTCGTCCATCTTCTCTAAAGGAAGTCCCTTCGTTTCAGGGACTAAGAAGAAGACGAATGGAATGGACATCATCATGAGGATCGCGAAGAACATGTAGACGCCATAGTCCATCTTGAGGAACATCTGTGGTGTGAAGCGCGAGATAATGAAGTTCCAGAACCTGAGAGGTCGTTAGCACTTATTCTCATTTTCACTGCGCAATCGGAGCTTCTTACCAGTTGTTTGAGGCGGCGAAAGCTTGTCCAAGGGATCGGGTCTGTTGCGAGTACATTTCGGAGTTGATGACCCATGGAGTACCATTCCATGAGGGCGTGTAGAAAGCTGTCCAAAGGTAGAAGAAGAACATGGCGCTGATGCCACCTCCCGAGAGCTGTCCGGTCGAACTCGCATTGTTCTGAGGGTCGGCAATCTTGATGTACGCGGCGATGTACCACATGCAGAGGGAACCACCAGCTGCTCCGATCATGAGAAGCTTCGTGCGGCCGAGATGGTCGATAAGGTATAAAAGCCAGACGAATGTGAGTACAGTCTTCACCACGCCAAAGATGCCTGTGGTGAGAAATCCGGTGTTCGTGCCGGTAACGCCGATGCTCTTGAAAACAGTAGGCGAGTAGTAATTTATAGCATTGATTCCTGAACCATTTTGCCTAACAAGGTCAGTAAATGATGCACAAGTAGTTTCTACAGCCGCCACTTACCACAAGAACAACATGCCACCCAAAAAGAAGCGGTAAGCGACCTTCTTCTGCTTGAGCGCAAGGAACGGTTTCCAGAAGCCAGCACCGACGTGGATGCGATCATGCTCGACCTGTCTCTCGATGGCCTCGACTTCCTCCAGGAGGTATGGATGGTCTGCCGGCAAGTTGCGAATCCAGCACAAATTCTGCATGGCCTTCTCGCGCTTGTGGTTGGCGAACAACCATCGTGGAGACTCCTTCAACCAGAATGCACCGATCAAGAGACAGCCACCAGGAATAAGTTGAACGGCAAACGGAATGAGCCACGAATTGTTGGATGTCGGCATCGTCTCTACGATGCCATAGTTGATCCAAAAGCCAACTAGACCGCCCATTTGCCAACCCAGTTCGTAGATACCGACGAGACGACCGCGGATCGCAGGAGGACTGAGCTCGGAGATGTAGATCGGGACCATGTTGGAGCAACCACCCACACCGAGTCCAGCCAGCACGCGGCCACCGATGATGAGACCGAGACCTCGTCCTCCATTAGCGCCCAGCATGATACCAGCGCCAATCATGAAAATGGTCGTCCAGAAGATAAGCGACAGCCTGCGGCCGATGTAGTGGCTGGAGACGTATGCACCGAGCGCACCAAAAAATGCACCAGCTTGATATACGGAGACAATGTTGGCCTTTTGGAGGGCAAGTGCAGATGCGGAGATCTGCGAAGGAGACTTCAGACGGAATTCGTTAACGAATGAAGGAAGCGCCAGCGTCGTGCCAATGACTATCAAGGTGTAAGTATGATAATGGAAACATCGCAGTCAACATCAAACTTACAAGCTGAGTCGTATCCGATCATGCATGCCGCCCACGAAGCAACACATGCTGCTGTGTAGACACGCCAGTTGTAGACAGCCTTGGGCGTTGGCCTATCCTCAACAAGGTGAAGAAGACCCATGATGATGTGCTCGTCTTGCTCGTGAGTGGATGTGGTTACTTCCACTCAATGAAGAGAGGTGTGATGAAGATGCTTCGTGGTGAAGAGTTGGATGACTCCCAAAGTGGCAGCCGGCAGGGGCAATATATCTCCTCAGATTACCTACCAAGATGGTGCCTCTGGTCTGAGTCTGGAGTAGCAAGCCACAAACCCCATGGGGGCTTGATTACCATTCGAATTTCGCCTGCCATGTGGTTCCGGCCAAGACTCGCTTCATCCGGATGCGTGCGACAGCGCCGTGGACATGGCTTCGGCATCTGCAGCAGCGCGGGGAAGACCTCCAGATTCTTCAATCAGCGACACCGCCATCCTGAAAATGGAAATTTTGCGTTCTTCCAACGGAGCAGGGGCGGAAGAAGGACTTTACGCGAGAAGCGGAGATGACGCCGATCGCTGTCATTGGATTATGTCAGACGACGTCGGACCGAATTCTCGGCTGGAACGCGTTCTGAGTCGCGCGTCTTCCCCAGTTTTCAAGATGAGCTTTTCCAGCTTTCAGACGGGGTCTTGGGTGTGAAGGAAGGCGCTTGTGATCAAGAGCACGCTGAATGGTGGATCTGGTGTTGAAGTAACCATTGTAGTAAACTTGTTCTCCCACCACTGCTCTGAAAAGCAATCCAAGTCCAACTAGTCGAACATACACACTCAGGCTTCTATTCACGATTGTGCGAATTTACCAATCCAAACTACGATCATACAATGTCTCTCGAAACCACAGCACCAGACGTTACACATGTCGAGCGCCATGGCTATCTCTTCGGCCATCCAATCGCACACTCAATGTCGCCATTATTGCACCAGACCGTGTACGACAATCTCGGGTTGAACTGGTCGCAAATACCTTTAGACTCAACAGACATGAGCCTATTCCTGAATCTGATAAGACACCCACAATTCTATGGTACGCGGGACCTCCAAAGTGACAGCTGCGAAGGTTGTGCTAACATAGCACAGGAGCATCCGTGACCATGCCACACAAGGTCGCCATACTCAAGCATCTCGATGGCCTCACGCCAGAGGGCAGAGACGTCGGTGCAGTGAACACATTGTTCATAAGAGAGGATCCAGAGACAGGAAAGCGATTGTTCATGGGCACCAACACCGACGTCATTGGCATTCGAGAATCATTCCTCCGCAACGCTGCGCCAAAAAGCTTTCAGAACCGACCAGCGTTGGTCATTGGCGGAGGCGGTGCAGCAAGAAGCGCAGTGTATGCGCTGAGAACCTGGTTGAACGTCGGAACGATCTACCTCGTAAGTAGTGACTGAGAATTTGTCGCTTGTCCGAGAAGCTAAGTTTTCCCAGGTGAATCGAGATGCGAGCGAAGTCCAAGCAGTATTAGACGAATGCACAGCGCGAGGCTACGGCGACTCATTAATACACGTAGCCACCGAAGCACAAGCCCAACAACTAGAAGGCGTCGGCGCAATCGTCGCTTGCGTGCCAAACTTTACACCAAAGACACCCGAGGAGCAAGAAGCGCGGAAAGTCCTCGAGGTTTTCCTAAGCCAAAAGTCGCATAAAGGTGCCATCCTCGAGATGTGCTATCATCCCACACCATATACGGAGATTGCTGAGATCAGTCGGTTAGCGGGCTGGCAGGTGATACTGGGCACGGAGGCGTTGATCTACCAAGGGCTGGAGCAAGATCGATACTGGACGGGCAAGGAGGCGGATGAGTTACCGGTCACGCAGGTCCAGAGCGTCATTGCTGGGCAGCTGAGCGAAGCGAAACTATGAATATGTTGTTTTTAGCAAGCGAATTGATTTCAGAATGAACAGATTTCTGGGCGTTTCTATTGATCACCTATGCAAGACAACCTCAGGCAGTCGACTCCGCCTCCTCCTATGTTCCCCTGGACTTCTCCTCCAATCCCCGGTGCACACGTATAAACTGCCACTCTCGACCAAGCTGCTAGTCGAGTGAGCCAGTCCTTTGATGACCAAGCGACCTCGTGTCTAACGACCAACGGTTTTCCAGTGGGGTTGACGTGCTCGACTCCTTGTCGTAAGAGGAGCCCATATCCACTGCCTCAACCTTCAGAACACACTGAACGCGAAAGCCGGTGACCAAAAGAGTCCGGGCACCTCCACATTGCCAATCAAACTCAGCACGCGATGAGTTCGTACAAAGATACAGAAGATACATGATTAGTTGCCTCAGGACCATGGGCGCATGAAGTATAACGGTGATTCGTGTCTTGTGCAGTGAGCCCTCTTGTGTACTCCTTTAGAGCCTTGAGTCCAGCGCTGGCATCTCTATTACCCGCGCAAAAACTCAAGGTTCCTGCCCCTCCATAGCTTGCAGCCTCGTCTGCACCATATCCGGATGTGACTGGCCTTGCTCGTCCGTCCAGGAGCGAAGTACTTCTTCACGCATAATCCTTCTTGGCGCCCTGCGACCAGTGAAGAGCTCGAATTGCGCAAACGCCTGCTCGGGAAGGAGGTCGAGACCATCCATGCAGATCCAGTGAGCAGACGCAACTTCGCGCACCTGCCTCATGAGCGGCGTGTCGAGCGTTCGGTACGTGAGTTCGATTACGACGCCGCCGGTTGATGACTGCATCCATTGTGGGGGCAAGGTGAATTGCGGCGAAGGGTCATCGCCTACAGGATCGGTGGGTATGCATGACACGATTATGGTTGGGGCACGCAGGTGTTCTGGCCAGGCGTCTTCTCTGGACTGAACAATCTGGAAAGTTGGTTGCGATGCTTGGACGAAAGACGGGAACAGTTTTGCTGCGGATGGATTCGACGTCAGCTGTGTGAAGTGCGCGATCATCTTCTCTGCATTCTCGCGTGTGCGGTTGAAGATCACAATGTTCTTGACACCAAGCTGCAACAGAGCGTACACAGCCGCTCTCGCCATTCCGCCAGCGCCAATGACAAGTCCACATGTCGTCGGTCTGACTGCATTCGCAGGGGAAAGACCTCGTCTGATGCATGACCGTATGCCAATCCAGTCTGTGTTGTCGCCGTAAAGCGCTTTGATGGGTCCAGCCTGATTGCGCTCTTGGAAGAGCTCGATGTCATCGGCATCTGGAACGCTGCCGTCGTCGTTGAGGTGGCGCACTGGTATCAGAGTGTTGATTGCCCCAATTGCACGCGCGTGCCGACTCATCGAGTTTGCCAAGGGCACAGCCTGGATCTTGAACGGCTGACTGATGGCAGTCCCTCCAAAGTTCGACTTCTTCAGAAGGTCAGCCAAGCTGCCTTCCAGTGTCGCTGTTTGCTTTCGATCAAAGGAATGGGGCATGCCGCATGTTCGATACGCCGCGTTGTGCATGACTGGTGAGAGACTGTAGCCGGCCTTGGCACCGAGGATGTAGAACTCCATCGGGTCGTAGGTAAAGGACGCGTAGAGAATGTGAGTCGCCTCCTGTATGGTGAGCCATGAGGTTTCAGGGTTGTGCCGCACTCGTTCTTCGAACTCTGACTTGTCCTTCATGAATGCTTCTGGTATGACTGGTGTAAGGACCTGGTTGAAGCAGGCAGACCTGCGCCCCGCTCGCCCCGTGTTGTAGCAGATGAGTGGGATCCTTCGTGACTTCGCGAATATGGTGTTCCTGAAACTCTGAATCGCGGCATTGTCGTCCATGAACTTTGCCGGGCGTGTGAAGCGAACGGCGCTGCATCCTAGTTGCATAGCTACATTGTACTTCTCGATCCAGAAAGGATGGTACCAGTCCTTATCAGAGTGTAGGTGTCCAATGATCTTGGTCGAGCCTCGCGATAACACGATTGATAGGATGACTTCCTCGTCCAAATGCAGATCAATCGTTGCAAATTCAGGCGCCATGCGCAGGCCGTGGCGCACGCTAGCAAGGTAAAAAGCCATAGTGTTCTCTGAACTTGATAGCACCGGCATGACGTGATGTATGATGGGAATCACAGTGCTTCTCCGGACTTTGAAGATGCTTTTGGTGATATCCTCGGCTCTGTCGAGTGTGAGCTGCTCTGGTTCCACAACCAGCTCGAATGCATCGCAGCCAAATTCTAGCTCTTCAATGTCGACTTCTTCGGTGACAACGTCCGACAGTAGCACTTGGACTGCACAAGTGTAAGCCCTCTTTTCTGTTGCGAGGTACGATAGTGGAAAATGGCCAGGTTCGATTGGCGGTGTTGCGCTCTGAATCTTTCCGTGTGTATTTTGACTCGATAACACCATAGACAGATACTTGAAGAAGGTTCTTTCGGCTCTCTTTAGGGTCAAGAAGGCTGGGGCCGAAGCTTGATGCGCAGGGGTTACCGAGTGGTGTTGGGCTCGTATCTCGTCCAGGTTATAGAATTCGTAGTTTGAACAACGTCGGAAAAGAGGTGTGGTCAGAGCAAGTACATGTTGCAATTTTGACTCCTCTGCGGTATCCAAATATTGGTGAACGCTTCGAGAGTCTCGCAAAACATGAATCACGGGATGTGTCTTGGAGAATTCATGTAGGTGGGCCTGGCTCTTTGCGTCCAACCGGTAGCCACTGTTACAAACGATGATTGCACCCTTTTCGAAAGTCTGGAGAGCGTTCTGTAGCACTTCAGCATGCCGTAAATTGCGGTTTGATCCTCCAAATTGCTTCTGGAACTCTATCATTGAGCATCCTGTCGCTTGCTGAAAGAGGTTCTCGATGTCAACGATGCGCCGTTGGCATGCAGCAGCAGCCATCAAGGATAGCGTCGACTTGCCAGCCCCTGGAATACCCACAAGCACAATTGACGCACGTGAGTCGAAAATCCGACGGTGCTCTGTGGGTGAGGCAGGCGCAGCTGGAGTCACCGCTCGTGATCGCGGCGAGGAACGGGCGCTTGACGGCGCCGACTCGTCGTGCATCGTCGCAAACGTGCGTTTCGAGCCGACAGTAGCGGAAGGCATGGCTGTGTGGCGTTTTGGTGTTCGTCCATTCTCTGTAGACATTTTGACAACATGATCCAGTTCCTAGGTAAAGTAGTTCGACCGGAAAGCGCCGCCAGCGTTGGGGAAGAAAGAAGAGCCGGACACGCCTACCTAGCGCCTTGAGTTCCGAGGCCTCTCCCACGTCCAGCAGCTGGAGACCCCACGGGGTAAACCACACCAACACAGCGCCGGAAGATGTGTTGAGATGCCTCTACAAAGCCAGGGCAAACGGCGCTCTGCAGCCCAAGACGCGCCTGTCAAGAGGTTCCGCGTCAGCCGGGCATGCGATCAATGCCGCACGGAACGATCGAAGTGCGATGGCAACCAGCCACAGTGTGCGCCCTGTTTTGAGAGTACGTCGGATTGCAGGATTGAAATTACACCATGAGCGATTTCCTTTGGTATTAATTTTCCTGTGAAAGACGCCATACTCGACCAACATGAGCTGATTGTTGTAAACCCTTAGGCAATAGAGCTTGCACATACACCTCCAATCCACGGAAACGTGGACTGCCACCTGGCTATATCCGGACCATTGAATTGGCGCTGGCACTGTTGTTCCAACAAAATCCTGACATCGAGAACTCATTGATCTCTAAACTAGGGTAAGTCAAGTTACAGTTGGTTGAGGCAACGGGACCAAGACTTTGCCTTCGCCTGCTCCTGAAGGACTTCACCCTAGAGTCAGCATTAGAGCTGACTGTTGCCTCACTAGGGAAGAAAACACCGTTCTTCTAGAGAGGGACACTAAAGTTTCAAACCGGCTCCACAAGCATTGGAGGAAAGGCAAGTTCTGCAAAGAGCTCAACAGGACCCTGACAGGAGGACAAGAGGAAGACAAAGTATTGAGTGCAGAAGAGGATAGCGATGACGCTGAGGCCCCGGAGCCGAATGCTTCTTTCGTCGTAAGAAACCCACCAGCCCATTTCAACCCAGCAGAGCGGCCGCGAGAACCACTCCCAATGGCGCTGCATCCAGCTGCCATGAGTCGTCCATCGCTGCTTGACCAACCTACGCCTCTACCCCCAGACTGCTTCCGCCTCCTCGAGAACTACCTCTCGTACATTCAGAGCTGGCTTCCGATTTGCGAGAAGCTCGATATTCTCAAGCTGTCCTACTCTTATCCCAACCAAGGTCTTCTCTTGTCTCCAGACATGCCGGAAGCCGGAAGCCATGCTGAGATGTGGAGTATGCTAGCCCTTGGCTCATGTTTCTCGGATGGCGGCAACAGTCGGGGCAGTTCTGAATCGATGATTTTATACACGACGGCTCAGGCCCTCATTCCACAGGAACGCGGACTGTTCGCACTGAGTCACGTGAAGGCCCTTATCAACATGGCTCTATTCAACATTCGAGATTCGCGTGATGACGCAGCATGGCTACTTGTAGGCGCTGCTTCTCGTATTCTATCTTCCTTGAAGCCGAGCTCAGGAGATTCTGGATCTCGACTAGCTCATGTAGTGACAAGTTGCTACGTGCTTGATCACCTACTAGCTTTGTCCTTGCAAAGACGCCCATACTTGGATATGGCAGACCTGAAAGCGGCAGGGAAGATTGAAGAGGACGGTCTTGAAGAGTGGTAAGCACTGTTCGCTATGTCGATCCCAACATCTATGAAAAACACCACAAACCCATTGGCGAAATGCGAAGGGGCTTGTGATATTGCAGTCACCGACTTTGGCTTTCAATATGTCCTGAAGGTTGACGCAATCAATACAAGCACCACTGGACTGCAATCTCAATACTGCTGCAGAAAGCTTCATAAGTCAAACTAGTCCAGAGTCATCACTTGAAATCCTTCAATTCTTCTAGTTCTCAATACTGTACTTTGCTAACGAAATACCTCACTTCAGGCAACCATGGGATGGCGACACCAACACCGGACCACCCCACCGCTCACGCCTACCAAGCCTCACCCTAAGCACCTTCAACACCCTCGTAAAACTGCTCCCCATCCTCACAACACCCAGCAGCCCAACCCCACCAAACAACACCCAACCCTCCGCCGCACTAAGCCGCCTTACACACTGGAAATCCGCCCTCTCCCCAAAGTTCGAATACGTCAACGTAGACTCCACATCCATACCCCTCACCCCGCCCGCTATCCTCCTCCAAATAACACACTTCACCGCAGCACTAGCATCGTCGCCGTCTCCGGTTCGGCTGCAGCGCGTTCTCGAGCTGATGGACGTATGTCATGGTCAATACGGTTTGGCGCGCTTACCTCCTGTCATTATATGCTTGCTTTGGAGTGTTCGGAAAAGCGCTCAGAGCTTGCCGCTTGACCAGGCGACGCAGACGAGAATCAGCACGACTATAGATAATTTGAGGAGGAGCCAGAGTCCGACTGCGTACACCCCGGATACTCCGAATGATCTGGCGAGCACGTATGCTAGAGAGCAATTCTCACGCCATGGATACCAGCACACATCGCCGCAAATTAATCCTCCTCCTACCAACAATACCTTGCCAGGCCCAGCATACCAACAACAACAACCAGCCGACCCATCCCTCCTCAACCCCCTCCTCCCCACCCAACTCCACCTCCCCCAATCCCAATCCTTCAGCCCCCACACCGCCGAAACAGACTTTACATCCCCAGACTTCACGTCCCCCGCCTACGACCCCAACGACCTCGATTCCTTCTTCGATGAACTAGCCTCCCTACACGGCGCCAAGAAACTGCAGAACCAGCCGCAGTTTATGCAGAATTTGGGGTTTGCGCCCGAGATTAGCATGGCGGATTTGTTGGCAACGCAGGCGGGGCAGTATCCGGCGGGGATGGGGATGGGGGAGGGGGAGGGATTTGGGATGGGGGGCGGTGGGTATTATGGGGGTGGGTAGGAAGAGGGAAGGGGGGAAAAGGGGGAAAGGGGGAGTTTGGTATTGTTTGCTGTAGGTGGTGTGAGATGAGAGTATTAGATGCTTGAGACTTGTAAGCCTTTACGAAAGTTCTTGAACACATCCCGGGTTTGTACCTCAAAACATCCAATGCACGTGTTTTCTGACGTAGGGGAGACAAGAGCTACGGACAGACGCTGCGAGCAATTTCGAACTGATCACGTTCCTTCGCGTATGATGGAACTTGTGTTCATACTGAAAGCTCTCGGAGGATTTAGTCGTCATGGTAAAAGAAGTGTTTGTAGTCGGCGTTGCTAGGCGATTCATTGTGTGCGATGCTTTCAATGTTTGATGCTGACTAAGAAACGTGACTGGCGGGCCGACTCGCAACCCTGAACATCGAACCTCCCAAAACATTCTCGGCCCACATCCATCACCTCCCATCACGCCCACGCGCAGTCAACTCCACCCTCGACACCATCGCCATGTCGGGCAAACGCGCCAACATCTTCGGCCAGGGCAAGCCCGAGCGGCCCTATGAGGAGCGCGAAGAGGCAGAGGCCGACGTGCCGCAGCGGGCGACGGCAGCGCAGATGGCCGCGCGAAAGTAGGTTCCCATGCCATGTCATGCCATGCAGCATGCGCTGTCCCCTTCACCTCCCTTCACCTTCACCTCACCTCACCTCGCACAACACGAGGACCCGACACAAGGCGCATTGTTATTGTAATTGTCCCATTCACCTGCTGACTCTTTGTTCCAGAATCAGGACCGCGAAACCCCGACGCACCGGCGGAGGAGCCACAGTGAGTCCACCCAACAACCGCATCCCGCGCCGTCAACCCCAGCGCGCAGCATGTCGAAGAACTACAACACGCCCGCGGGGCGCGCCCAGATTCGCAAGCTGCAGATTGCGCGGCAGCAGGCTAACACGTACGCGCAGACACCCTCACTCGGAGGAGCAGGCTTCGGCGCATCACCACAGACGGGCGGCTTTGGCTTTGGGGCATCGTCACCTGCACCCGCAGTCGGCGGCGACACCAGCAATAACAACAACACGAACGGGGGCATGTTCGGTGCCAGCAGCAATGCTTTCGGAGCCACCAACAGCTTCCCGCCCACGCAGCAGCCCGCGCCCACCAACGCCTTCTCGAACGGCTCATTTCCATCGTTCGGCGCAGGCAACAACAGCCAAAGCAGCGGCTTCAACCCCCAGCCGCCCTCGGCGAACGCCTTCAACTTCGGCGCCGGCAACAGCGCCCCCACATTCAGCGCCGGCGGTAGTGCCTCGACCTTCAATGGCGGCATGTTCGGCCAGAATGGCGCGTCGTCGATGAATGGCAATGCATCGCAACAACCTCAAGGCGGCAATCTGTTCGGCACGAACCCCACTACCAACATATTCGGTGGCCAGTCGCAGAACAACGGCACCAGCGCGGCGAGCACAGGCGCAGGCTTTGGATCGACCAATGCGACTTCAGGTACCTTTGGCAATGGCAGCAGCGGAAATCTGTTTGGGTCCGTCAATGCGACACCAGACACACCCAGCCAGCCCACCCCAGCCTTCAGCTTTGGAGCCAACAGCACGCCTGCGCAGAACACGGCGACCACCTCGGCGGGCGGCAATGCGTTTGGCGGATTTGGGTCGGGGCAGAACGCGACCGCGCCGGCACAGAACAGCTTCGGTGGCTTTGGGAGCAATGCGCAGAACGGAGCAGCAAGCCAGCAAGAGACGCCCAAGCAGAACTTGTTCGGCACCAGCAACGCCACGGCCACCGCAACTCCTACCACGCAGTTCAGCTTCGGCGCGAACAGCACCACGACTACACCGCCAACCCAGAATCTGTTTGGAGCGTCCAATGCGCCTTCATCGACAACCGCCGCACCCGCCTCGAACCTCTTTGGCGCGTCGGTCACTCCCTCTTCAGCGCCTGCGAGCAACCTCTTCTCTGGACTGCCTACATCAGGCGCATCCACGCCAGCTTTCACATTTGGACAGCAGACACCAAAAGCAGCAAGCACTGCCGCGAACCCCTTCGCCGCCCTCAAGGTGCCCGAGCAGCAGGCCTCGACGCCCAAGCCTCTGTTCGGCAGTGTCCAAGCTCCGGAGCAGAGCGCGAGCACACCAAGCCAGGAAACGCCCAAGCCAAATCTGTTCGCATCTCTAGCAAAGGCACCGCCAGCCAGCAGCCCAAGCTCAGGGTTCAACTTCCTCGGAGCAGGACAGCAGAACGACTCGAGCACACCGGCAGCGGAGAAGCCATCGGAAGCGGCGCCTGCGGCACCCAAGAACTTCTTCCCAGGCTTCAGCACCCCACAACCTGCGAAGACGGACTTCTCGAAGCCCCAGCCAGGTGCATTCAGCGCGCAGCCGAAGCAGGGCAATGGCCTGTTCGCACAAGATCCCTCCCAGACATCTACGTTTTCTGGGTTCGGCTCAAAAGCTACGCCTGCAACAGAGGCACCCAAAGACTCTACCCCGCAGCCTGCGAAGGAAGCGTCGACTCCGTTCAACTCACAACCTACTCCCTCCACCAACCGACCGAACCTGTTCGCCCAGCCCAAGCAGCAGGCGCCTGCCCCGTCGCCCTCGATGCACACGCTCACAGGCACATCGGAATCGAACGAGACGGCAAAGCCCGAGCTTCCGAAGATCTCGAAAGCACAAATTCCCAAGGAGTGGAGCGCTGCTCCTGCACCGACCAACCAGAACCAGGACAGCCTCTACAATGTCATCACAGCGATGACCATACAGCTGCAACAACTCAACGAGAACTACCGGGCCAAGATCATGACCCTGTCGCCCACAGCAGATTGGTCAGCGCTATCTTCCTGGCATCATCGGAAAAGCTCTGCTATTAAGACAAGGATCGATATTGCGAAGAAGCAGCGCGCGGCAGCAAACGGCGTTACCGGCACGGAGTCGTCGTTGTCTGTCAAGCGTAAAGTCAACGATGGTAGCCCAGAAGAGCGCCACGCTTCGCCGGCCAAGCGGGCACGTCCTGCTGATCCACCCGCAACTCCAACTCCCCAGCCCGCGACCCAAACCCAGAAGGCCAACCCTCCAGCAACAGCGACTTCGAACCTGTTTGCTCAGGCTATCAACAACAAGCCACAGTCACCCTCCACATCGACATCGAGCAACCTGTTCTCTCCCAAGGCCGCGGCGACACCGGCTCCCGAGCCATCGAAACCAGCCGCACCATCGACGGGCTTCCAATTCACCCCAAGCAAGGAGATCAGCACATCACAGAGCACGTTCTCAGCGAATGCTTTCAAGCCGACCACAAGCACATCCAGTGCGAGCGGTGGCTTCAAGCCAACCACAAGCACGACTAGCGCCAGCGGTGGCTTCAAGCCGACGACGACAGGCGGTAGCGGTGGATTTGCTAGCCAATTTGCTGCAAAGGCAAAGACGTATGAGCAACTCGCGGCTGAGCGGAAGAAGAAGGCCATGGAGGAGGACTACGACTCTGAAGATGAGACGGAGGCAGAGTGGTCTGCGAAGTACGACAAGAAGGAGGCTGAGCGCATTGCCAAAGAAAAGGAGGCGGCAGCGGTAGTCACCGGTTTCTCGATGCCCGTGACCAAGCCCGCAGCTACGAAGGCCCTAGAGGCTCCGACACCAGCGCCCAAGTCTGCTGCGCCAGCGGTCACCACTTCCACACCTGCAGCCAACCCTTTCGCTAAGCTCGCGAAGTCAGGAAGCAGCTCGACGCCGGCCTCTAATACCTTCAGCGGTCTTTCGAAGCCAGCGAGTGGTGCATCGACACCGGGCCTTTTCGGCTCACGAGCAGCAAGCCCGGCGTTGTCATCTGGTGGATCTGTGTTCAACGCTGGCAGTGCAGCGCCGTCTCCCGCCGGCAATCCTTTTAGCCACCTTTCATCAGCGTCTTCCAACAACCAAGATGATGAGTCTGACGAGGAGCGCGAGACGTTACAGAACGACCAGGCATCAGGTTCTGTAGAGCCTACCACGCCACCTAAGCGAAAGTTTGGCGCATCGGAGACGGACGCCGACGAGTCCAACGATGACACGTCGCGGTACAAGAAGCAGGACACCGCACCAAAGGGAAGCCTGCTCTCGCGCATGACACGAGATGAGGGTGCCGACTCCGAGAAGGAGAACAGCAACTCTGGTCCTATGTTCGGACAGACCAACGGCACATCAACACCACCGACGAAGCCTTTCAAGCACTTCGATTTTGGTGCCGCCGCTGGGACAAAGTCGTCGCCTCTGAAATCAGGTGCTGGCGACCAGTCATACAAAGAGGGCACGCCGATTAAATTCGGCAGTGACGCATCCGCTGAGAAGGCTACTGCACCATCATTCAACTTCACATCCGCAACACCGTCCACGACACCCTCAAAGCCACCGCCCTCATTTCTCTTCAACATCTCAGGCTCAACTACACCCAGCGCCTCCCACCTCGCACCTGCCACCACCTTCTCGAACCTCGCGTCCGGCCCCTCCTCTGTCTTCTCCTCGCGCGCCGCAACCCCGACCGACGCCGAAACCTCCGCGGCCTCCGAAGACGACGAAGCTCCCGAGCAAGTGGACCTCTCACGCCTCACCGCCGAAGAACGCGACTCCTTCACCATCGTCTTCGAATCCGAGCAAGCGCTCGCGAAGCGCCGAACCGAAGAGAAGTGGGAGAACTTCGCGCGGGGACCGATATACATCCTCAAGGATAAGGTCACTGGAAAATGCTTCGTGCGCATCCGCATAGCAAGCGGTGCCACTCCGCTGAATTACAGCATCCTGCCGAAACTGGAGACGAGCGTTACGGGATCGAGCGGCAAGATGGTCATGGCTACGATGCCGAAGCGCGAGGGCGGATTTGATCAGATTTACGTCACGTTCAAGACTAGTGATGAAGCGAAGGAGTTTTCGGAAAGCTACAATGCTAGCTTGCCTTAGTCGGGCGGTGGGCGGCGGGACTCGAAAGGGTATGAGAGTTGTGCTGAGGATGAGGATGAAATTGAGGATGGAGAGATTGCGGGTGAGGAAGAAGAGAGTGGAGATTGTGCGGATCGTGTGCTTTTCGCGGTGTTGCATCGATCGGACACGTGAGTGGTTTGACCGACTTAGTTTTGCATTTTGTTTCATCTTGCATGGCATGGCGTTTCCTTTTTTTTGGGGGGGGAGCATTCATACATACAAAGATGTATTGATGGGATTGGCAAACGCTGTTGAACAGCCTAGCGAGCGATGAGCTCGTTTCTCCTACATTTCTTTCTCGATATGTACTATAGTAGAGTGAATGGTTTTCTAATATGCATTTTATTTCGGATGGGAACGAACAAGCAAATTACATCAAAGAATACAAATGCTTTGATATCCACTTTCCGAATTCGAGTAGCATCATGAAACAACTCTATTCACACAAACACACACCGTCCAATCCCCATTCACCACTCCCCCACCTCCCCCTCCTTTGCCCTCCCCGCGCGCACCACCTTATCGCAATTCAACAAACACAACGGATCAAACGCGCGCTTGAGCTGCCTCATCGCATCAACGGTATTTTCCCCTAGTTCATGATTTAAATAGTCGCGCTTGACGAGGCCGACGCCGTGCTCCCCTGTTGCTGTGCCTTCGAGCTCGATGGCGCGCTTGACCATGGTGTGCACGAGGTGTGAGGCTTTGGCGTGTTGGGTGTGGCGATTGTAGAGGATTATTGCTTTGGGGTGTTAATGGTGTGGTGGGGGTAGGGTAAGGTGAAGGGGGCAATGAGGGGGTAATGGATAAGGGGTGATAAGGGGACTTACAGTGAAAATTCCCGTCACCGACGTGCCCGACTATACTAGCCGTCAACCCACTCTTCTTAATATTCTCTTTCGTCTCCTCGATGATTTGTGGGAGGCGGGATATAGGTACTGCGACATCCGTCGTCCAAACGCCCATGTCGTCACTGCCATCGCCCTGCGCCATTACGCTCCACAGCGCTTCTTTTCTCGCTTGCCACAGGTCTTCTTTCTCCTGCTCACTCTTCGCAAAGTCAAAGGACACGGAGCCAGCGCGCCTAGCGAGGCTCTGGACTTGTCCGATTTGTTCTTTGACTGAGGACGGGGTGCCTGCGAATTTGAAAAAGAGTGTGGGCGCATTGGCCCATGTGCGGTTCGTTTGGCCCGCCTCGTTGATGCAGCGCATTTGCACGTCGTCGAGGATCTCGATGGCGGCGATGGGTACGCCTGCGCCCACGACGCTGAATACGCAATCTGCAGCTGCGCGTATGGATGGGAAAGCGCAGACTGCGACGCTGGTGTGTTGGGGTTTCGGCGTGACTTTCAGTGTGGCTTCAGTGACGAGGCCGAGCGTGCCTTCGCTGCCGATGAACATGCGCGTGAGGTCGTAGCCTGCGGAGGACTTGCGTGGTCGTTGGCGTGTCTTGATAATAGTGCCGTCGGCAAGCACGACGGTGAGCGAAATAACCCAGTCTTTCATCGTGCCGTAGCGATACGCATTCGTGCCTGAACACCCGGTACCCACCATGCCGCCTATCATTGCGCCCGGACCGGGATCAGGCGGGAAAAAAAGATTCGATTTCGCGAGTTCTTCGTTGAGGAGTTCCCAGCCGACTGCGGGCTGAACAACCACATCTAGATCCTCCTTGTGCAGTCTGACAATCTTGTCCATGCGGCTGAAATCAACACACACGCCGCCCTTTGTCGCAGCAAAATGCCCCTCCAGACTCGTGCCCCCGCTATACGGCGTAACAGGAATCCTGCGCTCATGGCAGATTTTCATTATCGCGCTGACTTCCTCGGTGCTACCGGGTTTGATGACGCAAAAGGGAATGTCGCCTGGCAGCGCGGCGTGCGAGGACCATGACGATCCGGCGTGCGCTTCGAGGTCGTGCGGGTCGAGCGTAATGTTCGCTTTGCCGACGATGTCGCGGAAGTCGACCCATGCGGCTTCCATGTTTGCTTCGGAGATGTTGTGCTTTGGCGGGACGAAGTCGGCGAGGGGCGCGGTGGAGGCGTTGTTGGCTTTTTGGGGGACGGCGGTGCCGAAGTAGTAGCCTATTCCTGCTGTGATGAGGCATGCTGGTGGTGTGTGAGTACATGATTTGGTGTGTAGGAGATGGGGAGAAATAAAGAGTTACCTGCTACTGTCGCGAAGAATTGTCCTCGTGCTGTTCTTTGCTGCAGCGACTGGATGCGGATCTGCTCTGCTTTTTCCTTTTGTACGCGCTCGTAGATACTCTCTTGCAGTTGGAGGTAGAACGGCTTGTCCATGTCCGAGGGTTTCTTGTCACCACTCGCCCATCTCTTCTGCGTCAGGCGCCATGATGCTGCTCCATTGACTCTGTTTACTCCCACGCCTGCACTGCTCAGGCCAACAAAGGCTCTCTGCAGTCCTCGTAGCGACATTGCGACTATTGTCTCGGATGCACCATAGCGGGCGGCGAGATGTGTGCGGGGACGGGATGTTCTTAAGCTCGCGCATCTCTTTGACGTGCAGTAGATTTTCGGAACGGTTCCGGGCGGGCGGGTCGCAGCTCGTGGCACTCTACCCCACAGTTGCAGTCGTTCGATCGACTGCACGGGTTACTTATTGAGGAGAGATTGGCAAGTCCCGTTGGATTACTGAGACGTGATTGTAGCATTACTTCTGCAATGAGCTGTACATCACATCCAGAGCGAGTAGTATCTAAGCGGCACAGTGACATATCACTCACACAGCAGCACGAAGCAATATGATATCAAAGTACGAATAAGAATATGCATTTGCTGACTGTAGCGAACTGTACGAGGTATCTGCAAAAACCAAATCGAACTCAAAGCCAAAGCCAATGATATCCAAACGCCCGTTCCAATCCAAGAACGACGTATGTATCCCAAATGCGCCCAAAAGACCAATGCAGCGAGGGGATATAAGCATAAAGTCATAAATCATGAAACCGTACTCCATGCTAGAAACGCCAAAGTAATGAACAAGAAAGATATGTACGGGTGTCAACGCGGCACCGGACTCGACATCCTCAACAGCCGCGTCTTGAACCATGTAATGAATCTGAGCCACCTGCCCTTCGCCGCGCGGCTCTTTGTAACTTGTGGCGCAGCACCGCTCTGCTTCTCCACGTCCACGGTTGTGACGTGCTTGGGCAGCGACTGCGAGTGAACCTCGCGGTGATCCGAGTACTGTCGTCCACCGACAGAGGGTCGTGGCGTCTTCTCGTTGTGTGCGTCGGATACGCTCCTTGAGCGGTTGTAATCGGTCCTGTCGTGTGCTTCGGACCTGCGCGTCTGCAGCTCATCGCGCTTCTGCTGGCGGCGATACTCGCGCTCAGCGGCCTTGTATGCTTCCTTCTCGTACTTGGCTTCTTTAACGCGCTGATCGGACTCGAATTTCTCGCGCGCGGCTCTTATCGAAGCTGCTCGTGATGCAGCATCAATCGGCGAGTCTCGTCCACCGCGGATAAACCGAGTCGCGTGATCGAAGGACGTGCGAGAAGACGGTGATGTAGCCGTGTCTATCGACTTGAGCGTGTCGCCGCGTGCCCGCGACGTTGCAATGGGCGAAGTGAGAGACACGGAGGACTGCGAGTAGCTGCCCGCGAGTCGCGTGCTCGAGTTGTTGGAGTGGATGCGTAGGGAAGTGCCCTGCGCAGACGACATGGAACCGGATCGGCGGGAGGGGTCGTATGCGTTCTGGCGCCTGCGGAACTCGTCGTCGGTCATGATATCGTCGCCCTCGTGCTCGCTGCTGGGCTCTGATGGCGGCGTTGAGTGCGATATGGGCGAGACGTACGACTGCGGTGTCTGACGGATGGGCGGCAATGGCGTGGGTCGCTGCAGTCCGCCGGATGAAGTAGAGAACTGCGAGGTGTTTGACGTGGAGCGCGTGTGACGATGGCGGCCGTTCACAGGCGTGAAGGTGACGTCTGATATGGAGCGCGAGTGGCCGCCGCCGTACTCTGCGATGCCCAAGCCCGCCAGGCCCTCGTTCTCCGCTGCGGGCCGCGACAGGTCAAGCCCATTGTTGGTGTCTTTCGACGACAGCTTGCGCAGGTACGGCTTGATCTTGAGCGGGTGTGAGGATGAAGGCGCCGGCATTGGTCCGGTCCAGGCAGAGGGCTCCTCGATGACCTTGGGCGTCTCGGAGCGGTGAAAGGTATATGTGGCTGCGCCAGAGCTGCGACCCGGGCTGAGCGGGCTTGTCACGCTCGAGGCAGAGTGTCCTCTCTTATGGAGACGCGCATGGCTCGCAGGCGCATGCGACGGCCGGTCCCTGGCCATGACGGCAGATCGTGATCGTGATGTCGACGACTGTCAGGGCGTGCAAAGTGGCAGCGTGGCAGCATGTCAACACTAACGACGGGCGCTGGTCGCACAATCACCAAGCCAACATGACTTCACCACTAAGAAGTTCCAAGCCCAGAGTCCGCGGAAGCCGGATCAGCGTGGTTGGTAACTTGGTAACAAGATGGGCTAGAGAAAGTGGGCCGCAACTCCAGTCCGGGGTCAAACTCTGTTGATCGATCCAGCAGCTACGCGAACGCGTGTCAGGCTGTCGTCGCGCTGATGATCGCTGGCTGGCGCCTCGGAGTTTGCGGCTTCAGGTTCAGGTTCAGCTTCAGGGTGGTTGACACTTCACGTCGTAATCGATGCACGGCAGTCCAGCACTCAGCACACCACACGGGCGGCGAGAGCATGCTTATATGTATGCCATGCCGCCCACACGCTGCGTGCTAATAAGCGGCTTATCGTATCGTATCGTAGCGTTCCAAATACACGGCGACTCCGCTTGCTCCGCACCAACGATACCACCCGCCCGCAAGCTCACGGATGGACCAGCCGTCCGCGAGCGAACCCACACCTGCAACCGCTCGATAGATACTTGATAACTTACTCGACTCCCCTCTTTCGCCTGCCACGCAACAAGTGGCACAGCAGCTCTCTACCGCAGCATGCCCAGCTGACCATTCTAAGGCATCTCAACCCAAGCCCCGCGTACCACGATGCCTCGCTAACATCCACCGGTACTCTCGGTATCCGATGCACTCTCCACGTTCGTGTGGCTCGTGATAGGCACGGCGCGAGTTGGATCTCATCTCATCTTACATAGTCTACGCCTCCAACCGTCCAACCACCTAGCTTACTTCACTCTCATCGAACCCAGATTGCGCCTCCCAACCAGCTAAGTACTGGCTTGTTTCGATGTTTACCGACTCCATGCAGTCCCTTGTTTCGCCCACTGCGGGGGAGGATCGAGATCCAGCAAATTCGTGGGAGCCGCTTGCGCAATCAATTCGGCCACGCCTGGAACATTGCGAGATCTGGCGATTGGTGTTTTACACCACGGCTACCAAGCGACGCAGGTCTATCCTCCAGGATTGGTCGGCACCGCGAGGCTGACTAATTTGTACCTGCCAGTTCGAGTCTCCGTCTCAGTCTTGCTACGGCTTTGAGTAAGAGGTCGAATACATGTAAGCACTCTGAAGATGTTTAGGATATATGTAAGACTTGTGGTAAGTGTGTGAGTGACTCTCCGGTAAGCGGTTGTAGTTCGTCGGGGTGTCTTACACATGTGCTCATGTAGGATTACAATAGCGAGGAAGAACTGAAATGTTGGACCTCATCACGACATTGCAAGGTTAAGGTAGCAACGTCACACTACCACATGTTGCAGCCTCGTTTTCAATCTTATCGGTCGGTTCTAGCGCCAGTCTCCATGACCGCACATTGATCCTAACACTCAACATGACACTGAATAAATTGTCAATTCTTTCATTATTCGCTAAGACAGATCATTTGGTCAGTCGTCGCTTCTTCACAAGTGAATACCACCAGCAGTTCAGATGTTTCCTGTCATCCACCAACGAGCCAAGTATCTTCAGAACTCTTGCAATTACGAAAACACGTCACGAAAGGATAATAATATGGCAATGCCATAACGTCTGTCTATACCTCGGATCGACGTAGGTGATGTAGATCAGCTCGAGTGTTCACTAATCTGGTGCTGTCTAGTCCTGCTCTAAAATGAGCAGCAAAGAAGGTATGTACAACTAACCCCTAGTTATCCCAAAACTTCATCGAACATCCCCATCCAGCAACCCATTCATCTCCTCAACACACATAACATAACACAAACAACACAAACGCAACACTACCCTTCCCCAAAGCCCTCCCCAATCCTCGTAACCGGCGCAGCAGGCCGCCGCATCTGAAAGGTGTATCTGCGGCTGAGACGGGCAGGATTGGTCTGCCGTTTGGGGATATGCGTGCGGCGCCTGTCGCGGTGGTGGATGTCGCGGATGGTGCGGTTAAGATGCTGACGGAGTGGGGGGAGTGGGTTGGTAAAGCGGTGATATTGACGGGTCCGCGGGCGATGAGTATGGCTGAGCATGCGGGGGAGGATACGAGGGAGATGGGGAGGGAGGTGGAGTATGAGGATATTCCGATGGAGGGGTTGAGAGAGGAGTTGGGGATGGCTGGGTTGCCGGAGCATGTGTTTTTACATCTTGCTACGCTGGCGAGGCTGCTTAAGGAGGGGGAGTATGATCGCTGTACGGATGATGTGTGGGACATATTGGGACGGCTGGCGGCGAGTATGGCGGGGACGTTGAAGGGGTTTCGGAATGATGGGCCTGTGATGGCGGATGGGGAGTGAGGTCAGTAGTCGCGTGTTGTTGTGGTTGGACTGCGAGTCATGAGGACGCTGGAAAAATTGGAGAGGAATAACGTATTGGTGGGAAAGGTCTCGTTACATCTCGACGATGAAGGGACAAAAGGAAGGACTGCGGGTAATGTTCATGTCAGGTGGAATGCTGAACACTAGAACACATTTAGAATTAGAATTAGAGTAAATCGAGTCACGAAAATTCCACAAGGCAATAGCATATCTTTTGAGACGGAACATTCGTAGTCTCAGAGTACATAGGTAGGGCGGAACAAAGCCTTCGACCAAACCAGAGCCAGCACAGCACTTCTTGTCCGAAAGCCGTAGTAGCCTTGGACATAACCGTATGCCCTTCTCATGCCCCATCTCCTACCCAAATACCACCCAGCAATCGAGCTTTCGACTCAGATGATTTCCGACATTCACCCGACATTAGCCGGTGCTTTGCTTCGTGGCGCAGTCTGTCCTGTCGTATACATTGACTCATTGCTCAAGGAACAAACGCACGCATAAATACTGCAAGCCTCCTCGTCGAAAGGGAAGGATTACTTTACTGCATGTTTGCCAATCTCCTGCGCGCGATACTCGAAATATTGTCCAAGAAGCGCGCTGTCGAATGACAGCACGTCGATCTGCCTGATCAATTGCAATTGTAGGCATCGTTAGATAGTTTGGTTTCACAGAGGCTTCTACGCTTTTGCTTCGTATGCTTCGCGAGGCAGTACATCCGAGCAAAATGCCCAGCTTGCCGTCCTTTTTACCACCAGACCAGCTCGCGCGAAGAAAGAAGTTACAGGTTGAAATGCGGTATTTGGACAAGAGGTTCGCCAGCCTATTATTGCTCACTCGTCGAGATAGGACTAGACTAATTGATATGTGTAAAGGTTGTATTTCAGCTGTGACAATATGGGGTGCAAACACCGTGCGAAAGCACTTGACGGCAACCCGCTGACAAACGACGAGATGGGAAGAGTGGCAAGGAGACACTCTGCACAAGAGTGCGAGAAGTGTAGATTGCGTCTCCGGCTTGTTGAGAAAGAGTTAGGGGCGTTAGATGCGCGCATCGATGCAGCGATACGCACATACGCACAATCCTCCAATTCCACCCTCACACAAAACATAATAAAACTGCCCCGCGAATTGCGCGACATCATACATACCCATCTCCTCCTCTCCCTCCCACATACCCAACGCCACGCCATCACAGACACAATCCTCTCCGCATACCCCGAAGCGCCGTCCTGGTGGACTTCCATCGGCCCGTTGCCGCATTACTTGGACCCCTTGTACGCGCCATTACAAGCGCGCGAAGAAATACTCACGGTGCTAGCGAGCGGAAATGACGCGCTGCATATCTGGGGTGGCTTTCGGCCCAGGCTGGACGAGCGGTTTGCAAGTGTGATGGCGCTTGGGACGAGGGTGCCTGCGAGTTGGTTTTTCGGGAGGTATTTGAAGATGAGGATTAGGGTGGGGGATATCAGTAAGATGTCGCTTTTGGATGGGGATTATACGCTGAGCGAGGCGTTCGTAGCGCATCTAGCCTCGCTGCTCCAATCCATCCCAGCGCACAGAGTTCAATATCTCGAAATCGAGTTCAGACTCAAAGGGCTGCGATATGTGGAGAAAGTGGCGTTTAGGAAGGGTATGGCGGATGTGATTAGGGAGTTGGATGATGGGCGGTGGAAGGAAGTCACGGTGTATTGGCTGTGGAATCGATCATAGTTCTTCTTCCATTTGGTCGGAGCGTCGCCGGGTGGATGTTAGACCGCCGTAGTCGGACCACGTGAGGTGTGTGCCGATTGCGGCTTCGTATGCGAGGGTGGTGTTTGTCCATTTCTTGCGGTGAGGTTTTGAGGACGGGAGAGTGGAGGAGGGGTGAGGTGCAGATGGGGTGCTTGAGATGGCTGAGGAGTGTGGTCTGAGAATTGTATTTCCGTCCTCTGGTATCTTGTTCTGAGGCTGAGGCTCGAGTCGCTTGATGGATCCGGGTGCTGAGGGAGTGGCTGGCTGGTGTTGAATGAACCCCACCGCTGCTTCAGATGTTGCGGGTTGCGAAATCTCTGGTACGACACCTCCATCGACTTCAATCGGCTTATCCTTCGTACCGTCAAGCGTTTCCACTGGTATCGTAAACTCCGTCTGCTCCAAAATACTACTGGACTCTGCATCCGCTTCTCGAAAACGCTTTGCGTCGACCGGACTCGTAAGAAACTCTTCGTCAGTGATCTGCGTGTCTTGCTTAGTCTCCTCACGACCTCGCTTCTCTCGCTGCAGTTGCAATTTCGATTCGTACAGGTCCATCATCTCAGCATCGTGGCGGAAGGTGCTGTCGCTGCAATGTGCGCCAAACAAGTTTTCCATACTAATCTCTGGCGTCCATCTTCCCTCACCGACGGTGCATGGGAACACATCTTTTGGCTGGAAGGCTGCGACGAGCTCGCATAGCTCCGAGTATGATGAGTGCCGGGAGTATGGAAAGCGAATGGTCCGGTTACGAGGCTGCTCGATGGTCGCGATCTTCGAGGCGTTGGTCGACAACGCTGAGACGAGCGTCTGCAAGGAGGGCTCCGCCTGGCTGTCGCTGCCAATTTTCTGCAGTTGCATTTCGAGGTCCAATTTGCCATTGCCGCCCAGAAGTGTTTGTTGTAGCAGTGCAAGCACCTTGGACAGAAGCTGTTCATCTTGTATCGTCTTCGCGCAAAGCTCCATGAGTTTGCCGACAGTAGCGGCGTCCGCGGTCTCAAGCTCCTCTTTCTGGTCCATGTCACCTTTGCCACCGACAGCTCCTAGTTCTGCGAGCTCGACACCGTCCGCCCGAGTGATAATTGGTATGATATGTACGGCCTTCGCATCCTTGTCGTCATCGATCACGCGACAGCCCATGCCGCGCTCGCAGCTATGTATGCGAACATTTTCCTGCGAAGTAAGACACCCAGGCTGAATGTGATTACCGTTTCTGAAGCCACACAGCGCGGGTGCTTCGCGGACTGCAAGCCCAGAGTCGCGCAGAGACTTGTTGTCAGATGGCACATTAAGCCCAATTTCTCGCAGCTGTTTCCTGTCTAGTGTCGAAAGTGAGCCGTAGATCCGAGCGCGGTAATCGTCTAGATGTATCCTTGACTTCAAGAATGTAGAGAGTGCAAGCCAAACGTTCTCGTAGCCAAATGTCCACGAGTGGAAGTAGAAGATGGTATCCTCAGGGTATTCGCTGACTTTTGAGAGGAGTTCGTGAATGCCTTCAGCTTTGCTTTGAAACTCCCTGTATGGTGCGCGCTTGGTTGCAAAAGTCGTATCCAGATACATGCAGTTCAAACAGCGCGTGCCGAGCGTGTAGGGTAGCAGTATGGGATTCTGGACTAGAGAATTCACCCACCAAGTTTCCGCCCGGATATCGCCTGTATACAAAACTGCTTTGCCATTGCCCTCGATCAGAAACATAACCGCGCCAACGCAGTGGTTTGCATCGATCAGGGTCACCTGTATAGAGTTGCCTGGTGCCAACTCAATAGTTGTTGGTGCATCCAAGGGTAGAGCCTTTGCCAATTTGCGCATGCTGCGATCGTATGTGACATTGTGAATCTCTAGAATACCTTTGGAAAAGTTGATTCGGTAGTGGTACTTTTCTAGGCGGAGCAATATCTTGGGACGTGGTCAGCCATGCTCCCATGTTTAGGCCGAGGGTGCGAGCAACTCAATTGAAATCATTAGGCTAACTATTTGAATGGTACATGGCAATCGTACCTCTTTCGTCGCCGCTGACATGAACACAAACGGTGCTCGAATCGACTCGAGTCCGGCAAGATGGTCAGAGTGAACATGGCTGAGAAAGCACGCCAGAGGCGCCTTGTGATCTGGCTGCTGCCGAAAATAGTCAATCCTGATTTGCGGAAATTCTATCAAATGCTGTTAGTACGCTATCTAAATTTCTGACAGAGTCGTCAGAGTCGTGATGTAAGCTGGGTACAGTATGGGACGTTCAGTAGGAAAAGGGTGTGCAACAAAGAGCAGCAAGACTCACCAGCTATGATTCCCTTGAACGTGGACATTCGATCGGCTTATGGCAATGCGTGTGTGTCATCTCCGATATATAGGATGTTGGAGATGTAGGCGTGAAAGGTGTGCATCGTTGGGGCCGTAAGTAGAAGTGTGGCGTTTCGGTGGTCGAAGTAGCAGTCGATGCTGGGCTTTCGCAAAGTGAAGGACGACAAAGGCTAGCGCGGCAATAGATTCCCTTGCTCAACGTCATCCCGAGTGCCTTCAGCCGAACGCGTCTCTTTCGCATCACCACACTTTCACCGTAGACTGCCTTCCCACAAACTCACGATGAGATCGGTTTGCGCGCGTAGAATGACGCAGCTTACTCATCGTACGATCTCCGCTTTTGTCCCGCCTTGACAGCCTCACACGCGCCACGACCACGACAACGAAGGGACAATCTGATCAACAACGGAAGTATCCTTAGCATGGCCTCCGCAATGAGCCCCGGAATTCTCACGCCTCCTGCCTCGTCTGTCGCGCCATCACAGCATGCATCGCCACTACCTCCACCCCGCAGACATCCACTAAAGCCAGGCGGACCCAAAGAGAGCGAGCTGATCCGCTACCTGGACCACGGTATCAACAACGTGCAAAAGCAGGTTGACAATCGAGTCACGAACAGGAAGATGCAGCCAGCTTCAGGCGAAGAGGCAGGCTACAGCGAATTCTTTCAAGTCGCAAAGGACATAGATGCGTTAGTAGACGTGGTGTGGGTCTCAGGAACGCGTAGGCTTCCCCTTCCATTGCGCTATAACCATGGGCTGACATCTATCGCTATGCAGCTAATCTTCAGATACCATATCTCCTCAATATCGCCATGCTCATCACCGATTACCTCATGCTATTTCCTCCCACACAACACTCTACTCAGGCTACCTTTGACCTGCTTTTCAAGCTCGACGAGGCATTCGCATCTCTCCTCATGGGCCACGATAGTGCCACCGGCGAACCGCTACCAGGTTTCGAAAATGGTCGAAGTGTATCCACAACCGACAAAGTCCGACTAAAGGGCATCGTGGACCGGACGCGACTGACAGTCGTGCGTGTGATGAGTGGGGAGAGTGTAGTAGGCGATGAGAGCGATATCGGCGAAGCGATGGACACAGATACGGAGAGCGAAGTGCCTCGGCAGCAGGACACCGTGAAGTTTGAGGGCTTCGAGAATAACGATGACGACGATGAAGATGATAACAATGAAGAGCGTAGCATTGCACGTGTGTACGAGAAGACTATAGGAGAGCTCGGCGACGTCTTAGGCGGGCCGCCCATTGGCATCATCACAGACGACTAGGGTCTGAATGGGAAAGACCGGTAGCGGAGCGGACAGGGCTTCGTGAAGTCGGGCAACAATGTCGAGCGTCGATACCAGATGCAGCTTTGCGGCGCGATAGCAATTCGCTAACCGCGAAGAACAAGAGTGAGGTGCACCAACAAGCCAGGCAAGAAATTTTCACTTTAATTTCTCACCACTGGCATCAAGTCAATAGCGTGTCTCTCGTATCCATTCGCTGTAAGTTACAGATGTGTAGGCATTATACGTGGTGGACTGCGCGGATCGAGTAGGCTGCGTTTTTTTTCTTCATCTCATTTCACATCAGCTCATCCACTCGACGCGTGGTCTCATGCTGCAGGACGTACTGCGAGAATCATTGTATCAGCGGGCAGACCGCGTGCAGTACAGTGTCACGTTCATGATTTTGAGTACCCGTGGAAATCGCGTTTCGAGATTTTGCACGGCAGGAGCGTTTGTCGTGCCTTCCTCAAATAACGCCGCTACGTCACGTCACGAGCGCACGCGTTTGAGCACCGAATGCACGCGCTCACTCACTCGACATCGACACCTCCAAGCCGGACGCATACAGGACGGCTCCTAATATCGGCATCCGACCCGAGACGCGCCAATTGTACGATAGCGATCCAATACCTCGTGTGGCACTCAATGGCCTGAATTGTACATTTTTACTGCAACATGCCGACGTATTTTGCCCGCGGGGTGACCGTACGTCTCGGCGCGCAGCCGCTCGCGGAGACAGTTACGCCCAAAATCGTTCTTAAGAAGGGCGACATCGCGAAGGCGCAATGCGAAAAGGCTGAGAAGAAGCTGCTTGGTAGTGAGCTGCTGCACGAGCGACGCGTCAACTTTGCGAACGATCACGCTGGTTTCGAGCTCAATTGGCTAGGAGGCGCGCCATTCATGCAGGTCAAGACAGGCGGAGATTTATTTGAGGAAAGCAGCGACGGATGCTGGAAGTTGCCTACTGACACAATCAACCCTTCACACCTTTGGCGAGCGGCTCCCACCAACAGCAACCAATCTGATAGGGTTCGGAGCAAAGACGACGCGCTTGCAATCAGTTTGCACGTCAAGTTGTCAGACACGACCTTCATATCTGGACTGGACTCCAATAACAAGGTGCACCTCAAGATCGATGTTTTCTTCAATGGAGAACTGTCAAGCTGCCTTTTCGTACCGCTGCATGACATCCGCTCCAAGGCCAAAACGTACCACCAGCTGTTTGCCGGTCATCGCATCGACTATCTTGCAGAGAGGCCTTGGGTCATCGTCTCGAATCACAAAGGCGATTCAAGTGGCTGCGATACGAAGGAGCCTTGCCTCCCTGTGGCGAAGCGATGGGATGAAATCTGTCGTGCTTTGGGGCGGGAAGCAGACAAGCGAGGACAGGACAAGAATGGCAACATGCCACCCACCGCAGAATTCCTGAAAGCGTTGGCAACCATGCAAATGCCACACGAGGTGCAGGGTATGCAGAGCTCGGGCAAAAAGACATTCGGCATCATCGACGTGGTAATCACTGCGGGTGATGGTAGGAAGGTTCGTGTTTTGCAATTCCTGTTTATGATCACTGCTGACATGATGCCCTCGCAATAGCTTACTAGCAATGTAAAATACCTAAAAGCACCCCAAAGGATGGCCGACGAAAGCTATCCGATTGTTCCTGATACCGGCAAAGGTGAAGAGTTTGGGCCGGCCAAAGAGAATGATGCTGCAGCAGGAGTCCCTGGTGCCATGGCCACCAAAAACACCATGGACTTGGATGCGGACGGCGAGAGCGACTCCGAGTACGAGCCTCCCGCGAAGCGACGGGCCATAGCACCGCAGGTGGTATCCCTGCGTGGCGAACCAATTGCCCAGATCCCAGTCCTCTCTTGCAGCAACTCCATGCGAAAGTCATCATCTTCGCCAGTCAAGATCTCCAATGGAAACTCAAGCATACCTGCCTTGGGTTACCAGAGTTTCGCTCGCGGCTCAGCAGCATCTCCTGAACGTGGCCAAGCTCGTCAGCTGATGTCTACTGGACACAAGAAGCCCGACATGCCTAGAGTGCCGCTTGCCGGTACTCCCCAGAGTTTCCCTACCTTTTCTAGCTCTAGCTTTGGTCACGCACATGCCCCGCAGGTACCGTCGTCACCATACAGCTATCACTCTTCCACTGCTCTCCTTGGGCTAGCGGAGTCACCTACCATGCCCATGACTTTCGCGACTCCAGGAGACATGGCGTCTTGGTCGAGCCCGGTGCCACAGCCCTACGGAAGTGCCTCTCGAATGCCGCACTCTCAGCTGCCATCGTTGAATCATGTGCGAGGACCTATGGCAATGGGGGTCTCCTCTAGCTTGCCTGAGCTACCGCGACGGGGCTCAACGAGCTCCATAGCAGGCTCACACTTCAGCGCACCAGCTTCTCTGGGTTACCGATTCTCAGCCCATGATAGACGACCCTTTGCAAGCTTCGATTCGCCAGCGTCCCTATCGCACATGGCTTCAGCTCCACTGCCCTTCGATAAATACAGCCGCGAGTCACTAGGTGGACTGCCTTTGCAGTCTTCACCGTACGAACGCCGATTCTCCTTACCGCAGTCGCTGCCGCCCATGGGCATGTTCAGTGTCCCTACCAAGCCCCGGCTGAGCCAGTCTTCAACCAAGGGCTCTAGGTCCGCGAGCCCAAACAAGCGACTGGAAAAGCTAGCCATCAAGCGATTGATCATCATGGGTTCAGGTGTGCGGCCTATCGTTGACCATCTCTGGTCTACGCCACAGATAATCGTGTTGGGAAAGGATCGTGACACAATGCACTCAACCGATACTTCACCGTTGAGCAGTCTCAACAGCTCTATGTTCTCGAACACAAGCTTAGGCTCATCCATGACGAGCCAGCCATCAAGCAAGACAACAGCGCATACAGAGACATCGATTACAGCTTCACAGTCTCAGAGCTTGAAAGCGGCTTTCACTGCTCCGCGCACCGCAAACACCCTACTCCGTGCTCCAAAAGTCGAGACTGGAGATAAGTTATCGTACAGTTCAGACCTCAGCTCTCCGCCCTCGTTCGCTGAAGATCGCAAAGACAGCTTTCTAGACGCATCTGGCACCGTCAAGATGAGAAGATTACCCTTCAAGGGTGTACAGGAGTTGGCTCGGGCTGTGGCTGGTTCTGCTGTGCCGCAGCGTCGTGTATCAGCAAACAACAACATTCTAGGCGTGCAAGGCCCAAAAGCAACAACGTTCTGGCTTGAAGATCCAGAGGAAGTGTTGCGTGAAGCTGCCAGACTGCGACGCGCGAAAGCACCCAACAGGCGCAAGAGAGACCCTGTGTGCGCGGTCGAGCACACGACCGTTGCTCCGGTCAACAGCGCCCTAGACGCTTGCATCCCGCCTTCGTCTTCTCCGCTATCGACAGCACCAAGCAGCCCCGAGTCCACTAGTGGGCCAGAGGCTCTGAAGAGGCCCACAGCTGATATCATTCAACTCGACGGCGCAGGAGATCGCAAATCCTCCAAACCTTCGCGTCTCAAGACCCGTACTCCGTCTCCCACCAAGAAGCTCACCGCATTCACAACGCCCGATCTTCCGCCGATGACTCCCTCCACGCCCCAAACTTCTCCTTCTTCTGTCAGTAAGAAGCGCAAAGCCATGGGTCGCTGTCTTCCCAAGACACCGCGTAGTCCCGACCGCCTCAAGACGGTGGGCAATCCGCCGCTGAATCAGGGTTGCGTCATTGCGTTTGCAGAGAGCGAGGAGGGCGTGCTACGGCAGGTTAAGGGCGAGAGGCTGGGCATATTCAAGGAGGAGTACGTGGTTCTCGCGACGAGGTTCTTTATTCCGGGAGGTTAGAGGAGAGGGATGAGACGAGATGTGACGATATGTGTGGGAGTGGGAAAATGTAAGAGACTAAGAGTACTTGTGGGAGATGATGTGTTATAAGAATTATGGAGTGTTGTGTGGAAAAGCGCATGTGTATGGCTCATTTTGACATTACGATGTACGCAAGCATAGATCTGTACCATCACAAAAGGGAGGATGTATATGCCACGATAGAACACTTGTATCAAGCAAGTACACTTAATGTGTGAGATCTCAAGCTCATTGTATGGGAGCCCTCGAAGGCTCCTGCGACTCACGGCCAGCGGAATGGAGTCGCGAGCAACACCATGCCGGTATGTATGAGAAAAGTGAGATTTGTGCGCAATTGACCGTCCTTCCTATGAGCGGACATCTTTCTACTGTCACTTACCTTCACATATCACGTTCATATCCTGAAGGAATTTGGTTATGACATGTTGATTCCTTTCTCATTGTTGATCTCCTGTCTACAATCAAAGATCCAAGAATGGGAACGAGCAGTGCTCAACAACATGAAGTGCTCAACCCAACCGAGTGAAACGAAAAGAAGGTAAAACGAAAAAGTCGTGCGCGTTGGCTCTCCAACGTCTACTGGTAGGAAAGGGTGTGAAGCGGCTTAGGAGAAGGCAGTGCCGCTCGAGAGTGATGTCGCGGAAGGGGAATGATAACCAAGGGCGATGTTCGACGAAGCATGCTGTTCGCCATATCCTCGCTGGAAGATGATGCCGTTTGGTGCTCAAGAGGCAAGAGGCCTTAGATACCATATCGAGAGAGGATACGTGCCAAATGATGACGAGGTGTAGATATCTCCCGAGATGTAAGAAATCGAGTGATAACAGAAGTGTGCGCCTACAAAGGTTGTGACGAATTTTTTATGAAGACGAGCTTGCGATGATCAGCGTGGACATGCGAAATCGCTTGATGTAGAAGGCGGCATGAGCGTGCTTGCTCGCTCGCTCGACCCCAAGGCTAGTTCGCAGGCGGCGGCTGGTTTTCCTGGTCCTCGCTCTTCGGATTGACATGCTTGGACGGTTTCTTCCTCTGTCCTCCACCCTGTTTGTTCTTGCCGATTTTACCGGACAATTTTGCATCGAGTTTGTCCAGTATCTCGGGTCTTGCCTTTGTAGCTGCAGCGGCTTCCTTTGCCTTCCTGGATCTGACTCTGTCCCCCACATTGCGCTTCCATCGAATGTAAATTTTGGGGTCATTCTCCAATACCGCCTTGAAACCTGAGTCCACCAAGCAAATCTCCGCATCGACCGCTTCTTGCAACTCGCGTCCCTCGGCAGAATTTGTCCGGGCTTTGATGAATTCCGCTTTCTTTCGCTGCTCAAACACTTCGTGTGGAGCGAGCTTGACGGCCATAAGATCACCGTTGGCGTCAAGCTCGTCGTATCCCTCGTCCAGTTCCTTAATCAGCTTCTCGTTGGTGTCCACAGCTTCAGCCTGGGCAGCATAGTACTCTATGTTGCGAGCTTCGTCGTTGAAAGCTTCCCACCGAATCTCTTTGAACTTCTTCTCTCCGAGTTGATTGACGAGCTTGTGGGTGCGCGAGTTGGGGTGCGTGCCGCATCCGGGTGAGTTGATCTGAAATTGCTGACCGCATCTTACATGCAGACCGTTGACCGAAATTCATTCCAGACAGTAGACTATTGTTGGCATGTCAGCTTAGCTCGAAACCCGATGGCTGATTATCAACTTACAGTTGTGTCCTAGATCGAGACAACGCTGGCTTTTGTCGTGTTTACATGTCGAGCAGTGATGCGACTCCTGCCCCTTCTCAGCGGTACGGATATTAAGGAAGTCCTTGTTGTAAATCGCGCCATTATAGTTTGGCCCGAACAGCTCGGGCATGCCTTTGACAAAATCGTCCTGCCTGTAGATGATGTCTGTAGGATCGTGGAACCCCCAATCGTACGTGTATGTAACATCTCGAGCGGTAACTTGTGTCTGGACAACGTAAGCGCTTGAGAATCCAACCAGATCATGTATAATACTTACGATATTCGTATTCAGTTTGAATACTTCTGGTTGTTTCGTCTCCCTACGCCTCTCGGCATCATCCCTTTTCTTCTGGGAGTTTACCATGACAAAGTATCGCCTCTGCCACAAAGTTGGGAAACGCCAATTCCGAAGACTTTGAGTGAGTTGAGTTGTTGGTCGGCGGTAATGAGAGGTGGATGCAGATGCTATACTCAGCGTTATTACCACCATAGGTCGCAACCGGGAAGTGATATTGCGCATGGCCACTAACAAACGCGTCCTGAGCTCCGCGACGCTTCTCCGGTATCTCAGGTAACGTGCTGCAAAGACAAACACTCAATTCATCCCACATCGTTGGCAAAGGGTACCTATGGTACCTTTCACCCACCATCAGGTGTTGAAGCCTTCGCCCCTCGCTCCTTATCTTTGCCTCTAGTCACACAATTCGTTCACCCAAGACACGTAGGACACGTACTATGAGCTACGATAAGTTGAGCTTAAACAATTGTATGTATTAGAAAGCATTAGTCGCCGCTAAGCTATCAAAGCCACATTACTCTGGCTCTATAGTTCTCACTCAAGCTAGATCTAGAGAAGTTCAAGTGAGGTATTCATGTCGATGAAGTCATTTCCGGTGTTTCACATTGGTTGTAATATTTGCCACTCGTCTTGACATTTATAACTCTCCACATAAATATGAGGTCGTGCAATATCAATTTCAACTTGCGAGTAACATCACGCGCTAGTGCCGCTCAATCATTGCCCCGGGTCGTATTAGTAGCTCCCAATAATTGCCCGTTCTCATATCTGTGAGCGTCAAGCACTCTCTCCACACTCACATTCACATCGCCCTCGAGAGCTTTAAATATAGAAGACATCCCACAAAAAAGCAAACACGGCCTACATTTGCTCTAAAGTCTAAACTGTATCGACTATAACACCCACTACGCCACTGTCACAGACGGAACTCCTCCTCAGTCAGAAAGCTTCCTGCGTCCTTTCACGCAGTCGAAGCTACTGGAAGCCCGTCTACCTTTATTAGTGTTTGTCGTAAGCGTTTTGCAGTACACAACCGCTCGGAACACTATTTAGCGACCATTCGGTTTACTAGGACCTCAATTTGTATCTGAGACACACTTAGTACTTCCGGCTTGCCCTCAGAAGATGTCAGCCGCATGATCAAAAGTCATGGCAGCTTACATGCGATTCAAGGACATGGTGAAGCGGAAGTTTCATGGTGTCGCGCGTTCGACTACTAGGGATGATAGCACCGGTCACGATCCTTCTCCAAATGATGTCGACTACTCTCGGTGCCAATGGGATGTCTTCCAAGTTATACCTCTGAAGACTTACAAGGACCTTTTCCTCTCGCTTGCCTTCACAGCAACTGTGTCAAAAGCCCAAGTTTTTGACCTGGTATGTGGAACGTACCATTTCGCTGTGTCTATCCGGGCAACGTTCTCCAATGGCAGGCGAAACGACTTCATCATCAAAGTTCCGGGTCATGGCACCCAAAAGCGATGGACACCCGAAGATGCGTACACGCTCGAACGAGAGGTCGAAACAATGCAGCTCGTTCACTCGAAAACGCAGATACCAATTCCAGAGATCATGGCATGGTCATCCAAAATCGACAACGGCTTTGGGTTTCCTTACATCGTTATGCGCCGTCTTCCTGGTAAAGATGCGTCGGAAATTTGGTTCGAGCAGCCATACGATCCCGACACAGCCCACGAGCGCTTGCCGATACTCCGCCCTGGGAAATCGGAAGGAAGCGCGTAAACTTCTTGTACTCGCTCGCAAAGTTGATGACTGAACTCGAAACGATACAATTTGGCGGTATTGGTCTTCCCCACCTGGAAAATGGTATAGCGCAACCTGGGTCTGAGGCAGCATATCCCGTTGGCGAGATGCATGTATGGCCGTACGCAGACGATGTACATGCCATGGACACTCGCCAGCCCTCAAAAAACACCGAAGACTACATTATCAAGGGCATCAATGAACTCAACCCTTTTGACGCGAGCCGGGATCCCACTGGCACATTGGAGCATCGTCTGGGTGGACATGCGACGTGGGAAATCGTATTCGGGCATCGAATGTTCCATGACCCACAAGATGATACGTTCGTCTTGCGACATGCCGATCTCGACTTTCAGAACATATTGACGGACACGGACGGGAACATCACGGGCATAATTGACTGGCACAGCTCTATGGCGGTCCCACGTTGCATTGGTCATGCTGCTGTCCCGCTCTTTCTTCGCTCTGACTGGTTCCCAAACGACATCACTAGGCGACCGCACATGATCTTTAGCTACGACCACTATCGGGAGTTCTATGGTGCGGCTATCGTAAAAGTTGGCAATCCCGATGCCATTTACACCACTAAGTCGGCAATCTACATGGCCGCATTCGCAACAATGTATGAAGGCGGCGGTATCATGAACTTCGCGCAGAACGTCTTGCACGCCATTCCGTCATTTCGACGATCCGTTGTCGATTTCCTGGGATTTCTCGGTCAGCCGAACGGGATGGATATTTGGCGGCCATTTCTGAATAGGGACTTGAAAACAATCCTTGAGCCAGAGCTCCCACACATCACTTGGGATGATGTCCAAGCTGACCTGGCTGCGCGGGAATGGATGTCTAGTTTTGATGAGATGGTCGTCTATCATGAGTCAGGGTAGACTAAGTTATTTCTGGCGGTTCGATGAAGAAACGTAATGAGGTCTTACTTTAACGCTGCCATGGCATGACAGCGAGGGGCAAAGCGTATCGCCGCATGACAGCGAGCTTGTGAACTGCTTTGATGGATCAAGAGTGCTTACCGGTACTGTCTGCAGATTTTGTGCTGTCTTTGAACCACGCATAGATAAAGAGGTAGCATAATAAATTCAAGATTCATTTCAAGCCGTATCGAATTTACTGTACTAAATATGGACTCGAGCTTTTGGCGAAGTAGCGTGTAAGATGAGGCTGGGAAGTTGAGCGATCCGTGCACCGGCTAACAACTTCCGCCGTCGCCACCTACGCTCCGTCGTTCTTTCCCCCACTGGACAACATCAGAACCACCAGACAGCGTGCCTCTGTCATGCCTTTAACGACTTGGAGAAAGTTACGGAGAAACCCTCACTACATGACCCGAAACCGCAAACTACCGCGCTCATCAGGGCTTAGAATAGCCACCATGTGATACCACCGCGTCGCGTCGAACGACATGAACGACGCGTTATCGCATGGTGTTCGGCAGAGACACACTCGTTCGAAAACACCAGTTCACGACCTCACAGCGATTACGGAGAAAAAGGAATCACACAAGCAAGAGAATGTTTTGAAATTGCCATGAATTTTCTAGCGAAGCGCACGCTGCCAGAGGGTGTCCATACCAGAGACCCTGTGAGCAGCTCGTCGTTGCTCATACCGACCTGAGCATGGACCAGCCAATACATATCTATCAACACTCCTCCCAGTACCATTCGTCGACAACAAAAGAAACAGCACCGGAAAGATTAAAACACTGCCCAAGATTCTCCGCGTCGTCCGCCCAAAGCTGTCTTCCTCTGTCACCTGAGGCTGGAGTGACGCGAAATTGCCTGATCTCACCACCCTATCACCGTCTTCATCCTAGGTTTTGCGTTGGTTCTTCTTGCACTTGGTGACTTCCTCAGCCGGTGGGTTTTTGGCCTTGGTACCGACGACTTTGGCCTTTTGTCCGACGCGAGTGTTGGGATTGAAGCGAGACTTGGCATCGAGTTCTGGTCTTGTTATTCCACCAGGCGCTTTCGCTCCCTTGCGCCGACCACCATTGGCCCCAGCGCCAGGTGCGCGAAGCCCGTCGGTAGAAGTTGCGGGCATGGCTTTGGTTCCGTCTGGTGGTCTCGTGGTTCCATGGTTGGTTCGAGTAGATTCCTTCTTCAAGCGTGACATGCGCTTCATAAGCTCTACCCGCTCAAGCTCCATGTCCGTAGTATCCTCGCCATTCACGTCCAGCTGGCCGATCTGCTCATCCAGCAATGCGAGCTGTTTCTTTGCTTTCGCGTGCATCTCTCCCGGTGTGGGCACCGTGGTCTTAGCCGCCTTAGCCTGCTCAGCTTGGAGTGTCTTGTTTTTGAGCATTCCCCAGTTGCAAGTTCGATTTGCTGCCAGTTCCGCGTAGACGCTGTTGGGCCCATCTTTGAACAGCGTCCTGCCATGTTTGCAGCAGCCCGGAGATTCCCTGTTGAACATGTTCAGACACCGGCCCCAGACTGTCTTGCCATTGACCATAAACGGTTCCCATTCGAGACAGAAGCAGCAGTTGAAATCCATGAACCTCTTTCGAGTTTTGCATCCAATGCCCTTGAGGTGATGGCTGTCGTCGAATACCGAACCAGTAGCGGCGTTCTTGGTGTTTGGATTGAAGTTCGGCCTCGCCAGCGCCGGTATGAGCTCATGGAAGGGAAAGTCGCGGGGTCCAAACTCTTCATCGTCGGCGTGGTTCTGCTCGATGCACGACTTCCGCTTACTATCGTCCTCTTCCCCAGCCGCGGTGGACAATTCGTCTTTGCCTGTGCTTTTCGTGGCGCCCGTGCTTTGGTTAGATGGCATGTTCGCTATGGTCGTCGTTGGAATTTGAAGTGGAGCGAGCAGGTTGCGCGCGGTGATAGAGCGCTCTCGATAGGTGGGTTGTGGAGAGTGTAGGTTGCGCGCGGTGACAGAGCGCTGTCGATAGGTGGGTTTTGCAGAAAGTAGGTTGCGCGCGGTGATAAGAGCGCTGTCGATAGGTGGGTTGTGGAGAGAGTCGTTCTTGGTTGTGAGGAGCTCAGGGGGTCAGGAAGGGGAGAGCCAGTGAGGGTCTTATCTAGGCTGGAGCTGAGAGTGAACTGATCTTTTGGTGCGCGAGCAAAACAGCGGGCGCAAGTGAAAGCTTTCATGCAACTCCTTGAGCACAATCAGGGGAGCCACATATCACGCCACCAACTGTCTTGCGACGGGAAGCAGTGGATATACACCCCCAGGTCTATTTCATTCGGCATTGTGTACCTTCATGGCCATGTTCCAATGCATCGCGCTTCAAACCTATACTCCCTGGTAAGACGTCTTCACACCACATCAGAACTAAGAAAATCCCTCTAGGTGCATAATGTCTCACACGTTGCGCTCAGAGGTGCAAGATCACGTTCACTCCCGCGACAATCTTTGTTGGCAGAGAGTGCTGCACTACTCACTATAAGTACTTGTGTGAGAGCTCCCTCGCCCTCACTGCCTCAGACCTATCCCCAAACCGCCGCAATCAGTCTCTCAACGCTTGTACCGCAACTTCAATCCCCATACTATCGACCCTAGGACCGTGGTATATCACAGCGAGAAGTACTCAAAGATAGACACGACCCCAATGCTGTTCATCAGCAAGCCCGCCCCTAGCGGGTTAGGCGCATTCGCCACTCCGCAAGAGAGCCAGCAAATCTCGTCACCTCTGTCCCGCCGCCCTTTCAAGATTTCCGCTAAAAAAATTGCGAACTTGGGCAAAGCAATACATGCCAAGATTTCTTTCAAAGCAATCGCATCAGTACGCCAGAAAGTTTTGGAAGACGCATACTCCGACTCCTCATCCTCTCTTTCCACCGACACCTTGAAAACTTCCGGCTACAAAGTGTGTTCGGCATCGGTAGTCCCGACTGATCCACTTCTTCCACCACTCAAGTACGGCACACCTTTCAGCGTTCCTGAATTCGAGTCATTTGATCCGCACCACTGGCAGCCCAAGAAAGATCCTCCTCCAGTGATTGCTTCTTTACCCGAAGAGGCTGAGCAATCAATGCCTGCGTGCCAGCAAACATCACGCGCAGACTCTGTCCTTGGCTCACAACATTCACAAGAGAGCGGTATTCCACACAAGAAGCACTCGAAGAAGTCCAAAATCATCAACTGGGGCCATCAGGCAAACATGATCAAACATTCTGGGTCTGCGTTTAGAACGACAGTCAAATCCACCAGCCAGATACCAGAGATCCCTACCGCTGGTCCAAAGGCAGACGAGCTGAAGGACGGCTTGAAAGAAAACCTGGCTGCAGATCTGGCTACCAAATGTCTTCACGATCAAGACGGCACCGGCGGAATAAACAAAGACGACGAAGAGTATAGCGGCGACGACGACGAGGATGGGGGCAACGAGGACGAAGAATGCTACAGCGAGTATGCTCGTTGCGACTTCAAGACCATCATGGCCACTTCAGATGCTAAGTTCCTCGAGCTAGTACAGTCTCACTGTGGCTTCCCTGCTACAGAGTCTCTCAGCATCGTGAAGCGTACGAACGGGACTTTTAATTACGCAGTCATCGTGGCCCAGAGCGAAGAGGAGGGCGGCAAAGGTCTTCGGGAGTACGTCGTACGAATTCCTGGGCACGCTACACCAGCTCAATGGACTCCTGAGGATGCTTACATGATTGAGCGCGAGGTGCAGCTGATTGAGTACATCCGAAATAACACTACAGCTCCCGTACCGCAAGTTATCGACTTCAGCTTATCCCACGAAAACGTCCTGGGCTATCCATATATCTTGATGACGAAGCTACCAGGCCAATCTGCTACGAGTATTTGGTTTGATCAGCCCTACGATCCCTACAACGCACAGGAAGCTTATCGTACAGCGGACGTTCCGAGCACGGCGACTGAGAAAAAGCGCATTACGTTCTTGCGCTCCCTGGCACACCACATGACTTCGATCCAGCAGCTCTCGTTCAGCGAGATTGGTATGCCTATCATCTCGGATACCAAGCATCCACCGGCGATTGGACCACGATATTACTGGAAGTCAGACGGCTCGGACGAAGCTATCGAGCGGCCAACGGCACAAACCACTAAAGAGTATGCACTCCGTACTATGGTGAGCAAATTGAAGCAGACTGTTCCGGACGACATCGACGAGGCCTTTCACAAGGCTTCGGGCAATCGACGCATCCTCGGCATGGTCTTTTCGAACCTCGTTGGTTGTGCCGGTACTTCGGAAACTTTTACCATCCATCATGACGACCTGGATTTACAGAATATTCTTGTCGATCAAGAGGGTAACGTGACGGGCATCATCGATTGGGATAAGTCATATGCCGCGCCGCGGTGTATAGGCGCAGCAGCCGTGCCAGTATTCCTTCGCAATGATTGGTTCCCTCGCTACGCCCATGATCTCCGCTTTGCTCCTCATATGGGCTGGAACTATGCATACTATCGAACTATCTATGCAGCCGCCATGGTCGAAGCAGGCAATCCGGACGCCAAATTCACACTCAAGTCGGGGCTGTACCAGTCTTGCTTTGCAGCAATCACCGAGGGCGGCGATCGATACGATCTTGTAGAGAAGCTACTTCACGCTATCCCAGATTGCCACGTAGATGCTGAAGACTTTCAGATCGCCTTGGGTCTTGGTTGGGACTCGGCCCGGGACATGCTAAAGACGGAGTTGCGCAAGATTCTTGAGCCTGAGCTGCCTGCTGAAGACTTCCTAGCGCGGATAGACACCGCAATAGCCCTTAAAGAGTGGTGGTCGACTTACGACAAGTACCTACAAGAAGAGGAGGAGGAAGACGATGATGCACAAGAAGAAGGCTCCGAAGAAGATGAAACGGATGATCAGATGGAAAAAGAGTCAAGTGAGGACTCCAAGTCCGAGCTCACTCAAGAATTTGATGGTGACTCCAACACTGAGTTGGATGAAGAGTCCGATGGGGAGGCCGAGTCTGAGCTCGATAGCACAGTCAAGGCCTCATTTTCATAGGCTTAAGATATCGGACAAAGTATGAGAAGTCAGGTAGGACTTGTTGTTGGTTGTTGTTGCGATGACAGCACGCGACCTTCGTCCGGTATGTCCTTCGAAATCTGCGGCCCTTTCAACGTTTCAAGCATACTAAGCATGTGAAGTCATGAAGCTTCTATTAAGAATACCTAGAAAAAAAGAAACTAATTACTCGCTAGACCTGAGATCAACCGCAACAGCCCCACGTGACAAACGCACTAGCGCGCTCTCCGAACTTTCGTTTCGCAGCCTCCAAATTACTCTCAAGACGATACCAAAGCACTTAACTAATCATGCCTTCTGCCACTTCGCCTGTCGATCTCCAGGATGGCGATCAAAGCATCGTGCGCAAGCCAGCTGGCGCCCACTCCGAAGATACGAAAGCTCGAGGACGTTTCGTAGCGTACGCATGGGTGTCTCTCCGATTTCCATGAGCTGACAGTTCTTAGCGCCTGCGGAAAGTACAAAATGCTACAGACTATGTTCGTCCACTGAATGAAATGAGCTAAAGACCTTTAACTGACACGGGACCAGTTACAACAAGGGTCAGAATGACCGCAAGACTTCAAGATCGACTCTGCGAAAGACACACATGTCGATCAAGCTTCTTATCGAGAAGTACGGCGTATCAGAGACCCGATTTCTTGCCGAGAAGGTATATCCAGACTTACCTTTCACAGCTCTCACCAACTTACCAAGCATAGATCTTCGAGACCCTCCCACGTCAAATTCGCGACACCATCTACGGTTTCGTCTGGGACACCAAGACTGCTAAAGAGGCCTTCTATTCAGTGCACTCTCCGGCCCTCTCCGATACGCCCTGGCTCGTCCGCTGCCCACACATTCCATGCCAGTGCTTCCGCGTTGATGAGCTTCCGTTCTTCATGCAGCGCCAAATCGTCGGCATGGAGATGGCACGCGAGCTTGCTGCGGCCTACTACGCCTCTATACCTCCTGACCGCCTGGGCCACGACATTGCGCGCCTAGATGACTTCTTGCTGCAAGATCATTTCCACATCGGCATCGTCCCCGCGGAGCACATGCGGCACCTGCGCATTGAGATCTCGCCACTTAAGTGCAAGAAGCTGAGTACCGTCTACAACGACAAGATCGAAATCTCCAACGCCGGCCACGAGATCATAGGCACAGCGCTCCAGTATCTCGACCGCGTACAACACAAAGTCGGCTTCCGACTCACCATCGTATTCGGCCCTGGTGTCTCGGGCGCGTCAACTGAAGACACGATGGAGAAGTTCAGAGAAGTCTGCGAGAAGCTGACGAAGGAGGGTGTGCTGTTCCGCGTGTATGGGCGCGCGAGCAAGGCGCACTTTCCCATCCTGCGTGTTGACCGATACTTCACGATGGATAGGGAGAAGTACTACGACTTCATCACGGAGCAGCTGGCTGTCAAGGGCGAGTTTGACGAAGAGCACTCCGACGATGAGGAGGAGAGCGACAGGTCATTCCTGTTTGACGCGACTGTGCCCAAGCTCAAGAAGGAGATTGAAGGATAAGTGATTCAGATGAAGGGCGACGGCTATGGAACTAGCAGGAAATGTGCTCGTTTTGACGAGTGATAATTGGAGAGATTGGAAAAGTTTGGAAACCGGATGAAGGACAAGGGAACGGATTGGGAACGACTCGCTGCTCGCATTGATGACGAGTGGCACTTGTCGAATAGTTAGGGCCTCAATCATAGGGCTCCAAAAAACAATGCAATAATGGGAACTTCAATATACGCTGACAGCACCCAACAGTTGCTGAGAAGACCGATGCACTTACACATAATCTGCAAAGAAGTCGCAAAGCAAACGACATGGAGTTACACCTCGCCCCCATTCCGCAAACAGATATCCCATTCTCCATTCATCTCATACCATTCCATCACACACCGCCCCCACCCTTCATCACTCACCGCCCAAAAGCAGCCATCCAACCCCGTGCACGATCTCGGCCGCCCCACGCAAATTCTCCGTCATACGTCGCACAGCCTGTGCGTTGGGTAGTATCAGACCCACCTGGCCTGCAACGATGATCCCTGGGGATGTCCTGCAGTGCGCTAGCGGCAGTTACACGCAATGTAGAACGAGCTGCACAGGGATGGACGCACGTATGCTCGTGCTGGAATGTGATGCCGGGCCAGTGATTTTGCTTTTTCTTGCTCGGGGAACGTGACCAGAGGACATTCTTTTGCACATCATAATTATCAGTCATCATAATTCAATTAAAGTTGCATTGCTGCAATTGTTACATTTGTGTTTGTACGTCTGCTATCTACGTACGTACGCTTGCGCGCATAGTTTCTCTGGAAAGCAAAGCAAAGCAGAAAGAGTGGCCCTGGCAGTTGTCGAACTTTCCGAGGAAAGTGACGGATGTGTGATAACAATGCGTTTTTGGTGGTACATTTGAGTAAATGAAACGTTGATTAGCCGCCCAGTATAAATGCACAATCGTAGTTGGGTGAAGAGCGAGAAAAATATGTTGGAAGCAAGCAACACAAGGAAAGGGGCGTGACACCCATCGCGCCCAATGAGATTACTGGCCATTCCAATGCGGACACAGCAACGATGCGAGTATAACGAGGCGCCGGACATGCGAAAAGAAAGTGATACAGTACGAGAGGTTTGTCGGCAAGGTCAGAACGAGGTGACCGGCTGGTCGAAATAGGTTGTATGGGTATGAGCGGCTCGTCATTCGAACAAGTGAGCGCGGGCCATGTGCGAAAAGCGAGAGTCATGATATGCGAAGACGAACAGATCAGAATGAGCTGTTCAACTGACCCATCGACGACCGATGAATCGGCACAGCGCGACTTTCGAAAGAATCTCGCTGCAAACCCTCAGGCCCCGACGACGCCGGCAGAGGCTGGTGGGGCAGAGGGGTGTAGCGCTGACCATTCAGCAGTCTGAAGTTGTTGCTGCCATCGCCGAGTGAATTGCGCTTCTGAGCGCCTTCTGCATTCCAGCCGTACAAGTTGGACTGCGAGCTGTGGCGGGCGATCTGTGCTTGGGGACGCTGCTCACGGAAGGTAGAGTACGTCGGAGTCGGTGCTGGAGCATCCATGGCATCGAGCAGGGACGATTGGCTGAAATTGAGCTGGACTTGTGCTGCGGAGCTTGTGTCGCCTGGCATCGACGTCGCTGTGAGAAAGTTGATCGCACTCTCGGAAGTCGTTGGCATCATTTGCGTCGTCACGGCTCCTGATGTTGCTGCGACCACGTTGGCCGAGTCGTCGTTGCTGGTACTCCACGACAGCAAGGACTTTGAGAGTGGAGCAACAGTGCCAGCTCCTGCTGACGCTCCAGAAGCTGCTTGACCTGTACGTAGGCGCTGATCTTGTAGCCGATCTACGACATTACGCGAAGTCTGAGCCGGACTCGGCTGCGGCATGGGGAGTTGGCGCTGAGTTGCTGTGCCGTCGGCCATGAGGTATTGGCGGGGATGGGGCCGTTCTGGTAGTGTCAAAGATAGGGAGGTCATGTTGAGCGGTGAAAGAGCCTCACTCGTTGCTGATGCCCGAAAGTTGCCGTTTTGCATGTATGGCAGCCCATGAGGCGTGTAGCCCGAATCTTGGTTGTAGTAGGTGCCTCCATGCTGGAGCGGCTTGGCCATCGGATACGTCCATCTGCTGGTCGGGCCGTAGGCGCCACTGGTGATCGGAGTAGGCGCTGGGTTCGGTAGATATGCAGTAGCGTTTTCCAGTCCATAAGTCTCAATGGGTGACGTTTCTTCGCTGTAGGTCCCCTGCCACGTCGAGGGATACATCGGCTTGGTATCGAGCTGGGGGTAGGCGGAGGGCATTGAGCGAGCATACATCTGATTGTTTGTGGTGGAAGGATAGACTGGCATCATTCCGTTGGAGTTCGACATCGCCGCCAGGCCGTGAGCGATGTGAATGTCTTGGAATTTGTGGACTTCATTGGAACCAACCTGGTGCCGTCAGCTTGCGATCATTTTTTTAAAATCACAGAGACGTACCCGATGGAATTGGCAAACGCTTGGATCTAGCCCAGCCTGCCTGCAGTTTGAACACCCAGCACCCGTGCCTGGGTCTCCGCTGCACCGGATCTTCCTCTTGCGGCATCTAGCGCACTGCCCTTGTTGTTAGTCATGTACACAAAGAACTGAAGAATGTGGTGAATGATGGCCTTGACCCGAGATTTGGATGGTTTCACGGTGAGCGTTCACTTACAGCTACAGCGATACGACGCCGAGACTGGCCAGCATCCATCGCAGGCTCATCTCTGCCAACGCCAGACCGTCCCCGAGCACCACCCACGGGTCCGCCGATAGAATAGCCCCGAGGATCCGGGCGTGAGTGTTGTTGAAGCGACAGAGGATCATAGTTGTAATAGTTGGGATAGGACAGGCCATGCGAAGGAAAGCGACGGAAGTCATAATCCACAACGGACATGATTGCGGGTGGTGACTAGACCAGCCGTCAGTACGAGTCATGCTAAAGGAAGCTAGTTACGAACCGTCCTTGGACTTGACGCGAGATGTTTGCTACCTGATGAGACAGTCGCTCTTACCACGATCCGATTGGTGTTGTCGCAGAGGATCTCGAGGAGAGTCCTTGACTTGAGGGCTGACGGCAAGGGCGGTCAGCAAATGATGACAGAAAGTTAACGAATTTGACCGGTGAATCCTTCAACTGGCCATGTGCGTCGATACAGTTGGGTTTATAACCAGAAAGAGATGTGGGTGCATATGCCTTGGGTCATGCAAGACGAAATGGTAATGAGCAAAGCCTCGTACTTGCTACGTGTCAGCGTTTGAAAGAGCAAGATAATTAGTGGAGGCTTTAGGGAATTGGTCGATTGGTAGTTGATGAAAATTTCTGTTTGCTTAAAGTCTTGACGCCTTTTGACGCACAGGGCATCATGCAAGAAGGTGGATGCCTGCATACGTATTCCTGCGCAGGCAATGCTGTACCTGACACCGAAAGCATCTTAGACCATTCGGTGCCTCAGTGTATACCAGTGGAACATTGTACACATTGGAATCGTGTTTAGATTTCACTCGATACGCGCCTCATCCGCCTCATCCGCAGGAGTGAAGTGCGGTCCATAATTGCACTTGCGAAGGCTTTGACTCTTTACGATCTTCCTAGTGAAGCTTGATATTCTTCAGCGAAGCGAGCAAACGCAGCGCGGTCTTTGGTAGGGCCCACCAGCGGAGCGATGCTTTTCCTTCTCCTCGTCACCGTTTGTTCGATGGGTGCTTGGTAACACCGGGGAAGCGGGACCCGACACACGCAGAGCTATTTTGCACGAAAGCTCCTTTAGCATTGAAGGTGTACTGGAAGAAAGGAATGCGTTGCTCGATGTGGTGCTTAGAAGCATTTGGAGCAACTCCGCCTCACGAACGAACGAGGACGTTTCTGCTTGATGCGTGCAGCAAATCATCTCAAATGAGCTATGCCAGAAGCTGGCCCTGCATGCGTCGGTGGCTGACTGGTTTTCGAGAGATCGTTTGCCATACGTCTGAGCAATCAACAAGCATCCGAATCTGGGGTTCGATGAAACACATGCACAAGCCCTCCGATCTGCAAGCAGCTGTCAGAAGACAATTTGTCATTGAGGTCGCCACTTGCAGGACACAGTGTGGTGTCTCCATGCCGAATCCCAGTCCTCTCGTGCTCCATAAGGAGATACTTTCTGTGGGAGAAGGTCCGCTAGGCTCGATCGAAATGAGAGGGCGCTCCAGTTCTGCGGGCTAGGCCTATCCCTGCATATCAGCCTTTACGAGATTGGACTTGTGTCGGCGGGGGAAGTCGCAGAGGCATCCGGCGGCACCAGATCGGACTTGGATCCATTCTTGCAAGTATGCGACGGGTACTATCTGGAAGTTGAGAGTGGTCCATGATAGGTGATGCCAGGAGAAAAGAAGGCTATACTTGGAAGCAGACAGACGCAGCGACTGTCAAGCTGCATACAAGGTTTCCAGGATTCGCAGCGCAGCTCGAGCATTGTGTGCTTTCGCATGCAAATGCGCCTCGCTTTCTCGAATCAGCATTTTACCTACTCAACCACTACAGGTATGTAAAAGGTTATAGGCTCGTTTGGTGTGTGGGGTAAACGCCAAGCTAGCAAACAAAACAGCTCATGGTAGGGGGAATCTGCGCAACATGGCGCACCGCGGCCGCGAAAGAAATTACACGGCAAACGCGAAACCACTGGTCGTATCTTGAAGCCTGTACTTGTGAATCAGTATGAATGTTGTGCCAACGCTTCTCCGCGTCGAAGCGTGGAAGTCGAGTTAGAGCCTAACGTTCTTGATAAAATGTCGATCAGAAGAGTGAGAGTCCTTGGACAGTGAGGCCGGAGCAGGTTCCAAAGACTGACAGTCACCGAAGGAAGGTGCGACCACTCTCGCAATCATGAGCGATGCTGTACGCGTTTCATTCGTCCGAACTATCGAGAGCCAAGACGAGTAACGTCCGCTTGAACAGCACACATGCGTCCTGCAAACAGTGGTGCAAACCGACAAACAGCTCTCGCGAGTGGCGGTGGTTGAATTGAATGACAGCGGACTCCCAGCCTCACGTTTGGATCCTGAAGACAGGGCCGGGGAAGTCGACGAAAGGGCAGCTGTAGTCTCCAGTAATCCTCCGGCAACCCGTTGGCGAGCAAAGGCCCTCGCTTCTATCGGGAGCGGGGAATCGCGATACTGATGCCGGCTGAAGGTACCGCATTCATACGCTGCAGCTTCCCGAAGATCGAAACAGGGGCTGGATCGCACAAGAATCTGTGGACGGCTGGAGCATCAAACGGGCCGCTTCACGGCAGAAGTTCCAAGCTCTTGTCTGTTACCTCGCAATACCTGCAGAATAATGATCGTTATTTGCGGATCTGTGTCGCCGTGACTGAGGCTCTCAAACTGACAGCGGCTACACGCGCCCAAGCTCGATAGCCGCAATAGCTACCTTGTAGGAAGCAGACCCACTCATTATCTTGGATAAGTGCAAAGTACATTGAAGAACGTTGTGCAAAGAGTATTGAAGTCGCCGACGACAGGTGATGGAAAGTCGCACGGTGCCTGAGTGTACCTCGTCCGAGCGCGTGAGCGCGAGCTGTTTCAACGTTACGTCGCACGTGACTAAGCAGCGCCAGAGCTAGAGCTTCGCGCTACGCAACATCGCGCTCCAACTTTTGCGACAAACACCACAACGGCGGCGCGACACACGGCGAACCATGTCCGTGCTTCTAGAAACGTCACTCGGTGACATAACTATCGATCTGCTGGTCGACGACGCGCCCAAATGCTGTCAAAAGTGAGTTCTGTCCAATCCCCATGCGCGCCTCGTGTGCTCTTGCTGCACTCCACGGCATGTGCATGCCTGAGCCCGCTGTCTTTCCAAGCTGAGCATAGAACAGAGACTGACAGCTGGCCCCCGTAGCTTCCTCAAGCTGTGCAAAGTAAAGTACTACAACTTTGCGCCCGTGCATAGTGTCCAACCCAACTTCTCTTTCCAAACGGGCGACCCCCTCGGGCCAGGCTCCCAAGACAGCGATGGCGGCCGCTCCATATGGGGCTTGCTCGACGCTGCGCAGCCCGCGAAGAAGCTATTCGCGCCAGAGTTCAAGCCGAAGCTAAAGCACGCGGAGATGGGCGCCGTCAGTATGGCCACGGCGCCCAACCCACAGGACCCTGACGAGCGGTTGGCTGGCAGCCAGTTCACTGTCACGCTGGGCCCCAACATTGACTTCTTGGACGGCAAGGCTGCCATCTTCGGTACCGTCGTCGAGGGCTTCGATACGCTGGAGAAGATCAACACAGCATATATTGATGACAAGGGCCAGCCACTCAAAGACATCCGCCTGCTGCATACCGTCGTCCTCGACGACCCATACGACGACCCGCCAGGCCTCCATGAGCCCCCCGCAAGCCCTGTACCCTCTGCCGCGCAGCTCGCCACTGTGCGTGTAGCCTACGATGAGAACCTCGAGGAGCAGGACGATCCAGAGGCGCTCGAGCGGGTCCGCCGCGAACGTGAGGCGCGCGCGCAGGCCCTCACACTCGAGATGGTGGGCGACCTCCCGTTTGCCGAAGTTGCACCGCCGGAGAACGTGCTCTTCGTTTGCAAGCTCAACCCCGTCACGCAGGACGAGGATCTCGAGCTCATCTTCTCGCGCTTCGGCAAGATCCTGAGCTGCGAGGTCATCAGGGATAAGCGCACGGGTGACAGCTTGCAGTATGCGTTCATCGAGTACACGAATCAGAAGGACTGCGAGCAGGCGTATTTCAAGATGGATGGCGTGCTGATTGACGACCACCGCATACACGTCGACTTCTCGCAGAGTGTCTCCAAGATTGCAGATGATTGGCGGGACGTCACGAACCAGAAGAGGAGACGAGCTGCTGGCGGCTTCGGCGGCATCGACAACCTCGAGAAGAAGCGACAGTATCGCGACAATACTGGGCGGCAGATCGCATCGAACTCGGTGGTCAACGGCCTTGTCGCCGATCGTGAGATGCCGTTGAAGGAGAGCAACGGCAGCGCACAGGAGAAGCCCGGGGACGACCGAGATCGGCGAGGAGATCAAGGCCGGCGGCGGGAGCGAAGAGAGGAGTACCACGACGATCGGTACAAGCGTCGCAGCCGCAGCCCGCAACGCGACCGCCGAGATCGTAACGATGGGAGGTATGAGCCCAAGCGACGTGAGCGAAGTCGCAGTCCGAGGAGGGATAGGAGTCGAGATCGGCACAGGCGGGATGACAGAGATCGTCGACCATGAGAGGTTCTTTCAGACTTTGTATTATATCAATATCAATTGACACGATTCAAAATATCAACCACGATTCTTCAGCATTCAATTGTTTGGCCTACGTGAAAAGTGGTGTACAAAAAGGACACAACGCGATCATCGCGTCAGTCCTAGCAATGCGTTCTCTTTCCCGAAAGCAAATTACGTCAAGTCACAAAGTCGACCTAACTCAAGAAGCGCGCCAAAACACCTCACATGCCACCCTACCAATGTAAATTCCCCCGTACGCAATCTGATTAATAGAGCACAGCAAACCTCATTTCAAACGCCATGACCATGCATCACCAAAGGGTGTTTTGTCGAGTCCGTCTCCGCTTTTTCGTCCCTTTATTCCCAGGAAAACCAATCGTGGGCCCAGGCGCAGCAGCCGACGTTACTGTTCGCGCGAATTTGTGACCATGATGACCCAGTATGTCGCCAGACTTCTAGTCGCGCACGCTGAGGCCTGAGCGGTCCGTGAACATGCGTGTGGCGATGTTCATGGCGAGGAGTTCTTGGAAGAGCAGCTTGGCGGCGTAGGGGATGTGGATCTGCGAGATGCGCGTTTTGTTGTGGCAGGGGCGGCATTCGTATTGGCCTTTCTTGATGGAGCTGTTGTGTGTGTTAGCAAGCTGCGAGGTGGAGAAGAAAGGGAGACGGGGGACTTACGCAATCGGACTCATCAGTCCGCAGATGTCGCATACATGCACCGTATACGCATCCGAGACTGTGAACAGACGCTCCTTCAGGAAAGCAGCAGCACCGTGAGCAATCATGCAATCGCGCTCCATCTCTCCGAAGCGCAGACCACCATCACGAGCACGACCTTCAACGGGCTGGCGTGTGAGAATCTGCAGCGGCCCACGGGCACGCGCGTGAATCTTGTCGTCGACCATATGCCTCAGTCGCTGGTAGTATGTCGGGCCCAAGAAGACTTGCACGCGCATCTTCTTGCCGGTGTGCCCGTTGTACATGACTTCGAAACCGCGCTTCTGGTAGCCTGCGGCCTCGAGGAGATTGGACACCTCATCGACAGTAACGTCGGTGAAGGGCGTGGCGTCTCCTTCCTGGCCGTTGAGGGCGCCGACCTTGGAGAGCAGACACTCGACCAAATGGGCGATTGTCATACGAGATGGAATGGCGTGGGGGTTGATGATGAGATCGGGAGTGAGCCCCTCGCTAGTAAAAGGCATGTCTTCTTGGCGGTATGTGATACCGATGGTACCTTTCTGACCGTGACGAGACGCGAACTTGTCGCCAATCTGGGGAACCTTCGTGGTACGCGTGCGGACTTTGACGAAGCGCAGTCCTTCAGTGTTGGTGGTGAACAAGACTTGATCAACGATACCGTTCTCTGTGCTGCGTAGAGGAGTGGAAACGTCTCGCTTTGTGTGCAAAGTGGTCTTTTGACCCATCTCTTGCGAATCGGCTGCGATAGGTGCAGTCTTGCCGATGATAATATCATCGCCAGACACACGAACGCCAGGTGCCACCACACCATCGTCATCAAGCTTGTCATAGGTCCCACCCTTGAGACGTAGTGTGTCTTGCCGTGTTGGCTTCTCGAACTGTTCCAAGACGTTGACGCCAATGCGCTTTTCTTGCTCGGTGTATGCTCGGTAGAACAGACTCCGGAAGAGGCCGCGATCGATACTGCTCTGGTTCATAATGACGGAATCTTCCTGGTTGTAGCCACCGTAACAGGCGATAGCAACAATGGCGTTCTGGCCGGCTGGGAGTTCACGGAACTTGAGGTACTCCATAGATCGTGTCGTTGCGAGCGGCTTTTGGGGGTAGTACAAAACGTTCATCATGGTCTCCATGCGCAGAGCATAGTTCGTCAGGGCGACACCCATGGCTTGCTTACCCATAGCAGATTGGTAGGTATTACGAGGCGATTGGTTGTGATCTGGGAAGGGTATAATACTGGCGCAGATACCCAAAATCATGGCGGGGTGGATCTCGCAATGCGTGTACGCATGGATGCGGGAGTCTGGCTTGGGCTTGATGCGCTTGAGACGGTCCTTTCCAAGATGGGCACGCTCGTTTGAGGGAAGACCCATTTTCATGTCTCGCCATAGGGCCAAATCCTCGGGCGAAAACGTAATCATGGCACTCTCTTCTTCCTCGGCGTCCAGATATTCAACAACACCATTTTGGATCAGACCTTTCCACCCGTAGGTTTTTGCTTCTCTTTCCTCTTCGTTCCACCCGAGACGCTCATCGGCACCTTCGAGATCCGCCACCAGTTTGTCGCTAGTTTGCCTATCATAAATAAGATGATTGCGGTTAGGCTTTCGAGGGTCGTTCTCAACGACAAACAGAGGTCGCATGACACGACCAGCGTCAGTGAAGATTTTGAACTCTCGATCGCGAATGTCACGGATGAGACTCATCTCGTAAGATAGCGTGCCGTTTCTCCGCAGCTCTTGTACGACGGAAACGAGTTGTTGAGCGTGTGAATGCACACCAACCCACACGCCGTTGACGAAGACCTTTGTGGCGTCGGGGTTCAGGGCCTGATCGTACATCTCAAGCATCTCCATGTTGCGCTGCGACATGAAGTCAATGATGGGACTGGCATCGCTACCAACACTGACGTAGCACATCAGAGACAGATTTTTCACGAGACCGCAAGCCTGTCCTTCGGGCGTCTCGGCGGGACACACGAGTCCCCAATGAGAGTTGTGCAGCTGTCGGGGCTTCGCAAGCTTTCCATCACGGCCTACGGGAGTGTTCGTTCGCCGTAAATGGGATAATGTGGACGCATATGTGTAACGATTCAGCACTTGTGAGACACCAGCCTTGGCAGAGGCAGCCTTCTTCTGGTCGCCCCAGTTGCCGGTAGCCAGCGAGTATTTCAGGCCGTTGGTGATGATGCTCGCTTTCACGGCCATCTGCACGTTGAAGTCGGTGTTGTTCTCGACACAGCGCTGCAGGTACTTGTAGACATCCTTGGTCAGCTTGAGGAACAGGATGCGGAAGAGGTTAGCGACCAGCGGTCCAGCCAAGTCAAGCCGCTTTTTGCCGAAGTGATCTCGGTCGTCTTCATCTCGACGGCCCAGGACGCACTGCAGGAGTCGGTGAATCATGTAGCCAAAGAAGTAGGCTTTGCGCGTGTCCTGGCCCTCCTTCTGCGAGATGTGGGGCAGGAACTCGCGCTGCATAATGTCCCTTGCGAACTTGAGACGCCTGTCGCGCGTGCCTTGGTTTGCGCCACGCTTGGCGATGAAGTCGAGCGCAGTGTCCCTTTCCTGCACGACGGCGCCCTCTTCGATGCTGGGCTTGAGCAGCTCGAGCATCTGCGTATCGTTGCGGTCGTAGACAATGTGGCTGAGAATTTCTTCGTCGGACACGATGCCGAGGGCGCGGAAGACGATGGCCATGGGCACGTCGGCCTTGATGTAAGGGAGGGTGGCGTAGGCGAAGGGGCCCGGTGCTCGCTTGCCGCCGGCGCCCACGAGCGAGTTCTCGGCCCACTTGATGTTGAACGAGGAGATGAGGCGGGTGCCCTTCTCGACGGCGCTGCGGATCTCGGCGGTCCAGGGGATGGGGCCCTGCTTCTTCCGGAAGACCTGCACGATGTTGGCGGCGCTGCGCTCCTGGGCGATGAGCACCTTCTCGCTGCCGTTGATGACAAAGTAGCCGCCCTGGTCGAAGGGACACTCGTTGAAGGCGAACAGCGCGTCGTCGGTCTGGTTGCGCAGGTGGCACAGCTCGGAGCGCAGCATCACCGGCAGCTTCCCGATGAAGACGCGCGCAAACGCCTCTTCCGGCACGGCATCCTCGCGCTCCCAGCGGATCTGCGTCTGGCCGATCTGCGTCGTCGTCGTCTCCACGCCCGGCTCCTCGCCGTCGACGTGCCCGCGCGTCTCCTTCGCAACCATGATGCGGTTGGAGATGTCGGCCAGCATAGCGCCCGAGTAGGTCAGGTTGCGCAGGCGCGCCTCGTGCGGGTACAGCGCCACGGTAGTGCCATCGCCCTCGGTGTGCGTGGGCCGCGCCAGGTAGACGCGCCCGAATGTGATCTCGTAACGGCGCTTGACGATGGGATCCTCGTCCTCGTCCGGGTTGTAGGGCACGTTCTGCTCGAGGATCACGTTGCCGTTCTCCTTCACGATGTCCTGGATCGTGTTGCGCGTGAATTCGTCGTACGAGTCGAGCTGCTGCGAGACCAGGCCCTTGGTCTGAAAGAAGGAGCTGATGGCGTACCACTGGTCCTCCTCGGTGATGGTGTCGTCGTCGATGCCGTCCTCGTACTCGTCGTCGATGTCGTCGATGTACTGTTCGGCCATGATTGCGACGGGGGGCGGTGCTGGGAGCCGCGCGCAGAGAGGGGGGTGGAGTGGGTGGTGGTGGTGAAGGCGGATGGGGAGGTGCGCTCCTTGTCCGGTAGATACAATAAAGAGCTCGAGAAGTCGCGACCGGCGGCGACTGCTTGTCGGTGAAACTAAATGCCGACCGTCTTGGCGCTAACAACGCCTTGTCTACCAGACGTACTGGTAACAACACCTTCTCTCACCTCGGAATGCGGCAACAACGCGACACGCTATCTGATTTGTGATTCGACAGTATCAATGATCAATGCCATTGGCGCATGTACTCTTTCTGCGTAGGCTGGGGTGAGGCAGGCGATGCTCCTTGCCTTCACCTCATTGCAATGTAGGTCCTGCTACTGGTAGCCTGACCTATTCACTTTCCTTCCTCCGTCTCGTAGATATCGTCCCATGTAACTGTTCAACTATGGCGCGCAGTCGGCGCCTCTGCTGCAAGCCTGCCTGCATGCACTGCAGCCACACGCGCTAAGCCCATGGACCCGAAGCTGAAGGACT